>Ga0326511_10003964_pt1 | contig 11859 bp, 6 predicted proteins | sample 0_2496_0518_D_FD_203701 | JGI IMG/M metagenome (GOLD analysis project Ga0326511, IMG submission 203701) | Bovine rumen microbial communities from UC Davis, California, United States - 0_2496_0518 | ecosystem: Host-associated > Mammals > Digestive system > Stomach > Rumen | place: USA: California...
GACCAGGACTTTTGGCGCTTCTGTGGCATTGCCCGCGAGTGCTACCTCTATGCTCGTCCCAAGAGCCACATCGACGACCTCTTCATCACACCCGACCTGGTGAACAACTACAAGGACGGTGCGCTGAGGGGTAAGATTGACCTTGTGAATGGTAAGGGCAAGACGGTGAAGGTTCGTCTGACTGATGCACAGGGTAAAGAAGTGTTTAACGAAAAAATTGTGGCACAGGACAATGGACCTGTCACTTTCAACTATCAGACAGCTGCGCTGGCGAACATCAAGCAGTGGACAGCCGAAACTCCTAACCTCTACAACCTCTACGTCTCTCTCTACGACGACGACAAACTCCTTGAATGCATCCCCCAGCGAGTAGGCTTCCGCAAGGTGGAAATCAAGAACCAGCAGCTGTTGGTGAATGGTCAACCTATTCTCATCAAGGGTGTGGACCGCCACGAACTCGACCCCGATGGTGGTTACGTGGTGAGTGTGGACCGTATGATTCAGGACATTCAGGTGATGAAGCAACTCAACGTAAATGCTGTGCGCACTTGCCACTATCCCGACGACCCACGTTGGTACGAACTCTGCGACGAGTACGGCATCTACGTAACTGCTGAGGCCAACATCGAGAGCCACGGAATGGGCTACGGTGAGAAATCGCTGGCCAAGGACGCTCGTTTCCACCTCATGCACATTGAGCGCGAGCGTCATAATATATATGTATTGAAGAACCATCCTTCCATCATCGTATGGTCACTTGGCAACGAGGCTGGCTACGGCAAGAACTTCGAGGATGGTTATGACTTCGTCAAGGCTTACGACCCCTCTCGTCCCTGCCAGTATGAGCAAGCAGGCAACTGGGGCAAGACGGACATCTACTGCCCCATGTATGCCGACTACGGCCATTGCGAACGCTACTGCAAGGAGGGCAACGCTCGTCCGCTCATTCAGTGCGAGTATGCTCACACAATGGGTAACTCTGGTGGTGGCTTCAAGGAGTATTGGGACCTGATTCGTCGCACACCCAACTATCAGGGTGGCTACATTTGGGACTTCATCGACCAAGGTCTGCGTGGCAAGAGCAAAATTACTGGCAAGCCAATTTGGACTTACGGTGGCGACTACGGACGCTTCCCTGCCAGCGACAACAACTTCAACTGCAACGGTGTCATCAATCCTGACCGCCAACCCAACCCACATGCCTACGAAATTCAGTACTACTACCAGAACATTTGGGCCACACTCACCGATGCCAAAGCTGGCAAGGTGGAGGTGCTGAACGAGAACTTCTTCCGTCCGCTCGACTATGTAACCTTCGAGTATGAAGTGCTGGTGGATGGCAAGTCGGTAGCAAAAGCCACTGAGCATATCCCTGCAGCCATTCCTCCGCAGGGAAAAGCCACCTTCACCATCGATGCCATTGCTTCTGCTTTGGCCAACGAAGCTTACAAGGGCAAGGAGATTCTGGTGAATGTGGAAGCCAAACTGCTGAAGGACGAACCTCTGCTGAAGAAGGGTGAAGTGGTGGCTCATCAGCAGTTCGAACTCACGCCTTACGTCTTCCCAACGGTGGAGGCAGTCACCGCTCAACCTGTTGTTGACAAGAAAGCAAAAGAAGCCCCGGCCGCTGTTACGTTGGACGACCGTGCTGTCTATGCCGTTCTTTCAGCCAATGGCGTGAAGGTGACTTTCAACAAGCATTCGGGCTATGTGGCTTACATTGATGTGGACGGCACACCGATGATGACTGACGATGCAGAACTCACACCCGACTTCTGGCGTGCAGCCACCGACAACGATTTTGGTGCAGGCATGCAGAACCGTCTGGCCGCTTGGCAGCATCCTCGTTTGGAAAGAAGAGGCTTCGACATCAAGCAGGATGGCGTAAACTATGTGGTGACTGCTGAGTATGAAATCCGTCAGTTGGATGCAAAGGTGAAACTCACCTACACCATGACTCCTGCTGGCAAACTGGTGGTGAAGCAGGACCTCACTGTCAACCCAGAGGCCAAAGAAAAGCCACAGCTGTTGCGCTACGGCATGCAGATGCAGATGCCTAAAGAGTTCTCGCAGATTGAGTACTACGGCAAGGGTCCTCACGAGAATTATATCGACCGCGCCAACAGCCAAAACATCGGCATCTGGAAGCAAACAGTTGAAGAGCAGTACTGGGGTTATGTACGTCCACAGGAGTCAGGCACCAAGACGGGTGTGCGCTACTGGGCCATCACCAACAAAGCTGGCAAGGGACTTTGCTTCCAAGGCATCGAACCGTTGGAAATGCAGGCACTCAACTACACAGAGGATGACCTCCAGCCATCGCGCAACAAGGCTCAGTGGCACAGTGGCGACCTCATCGAGCGTCCATTCACCGACCTCCACATTGCCGCCCGTTCAATGGGGGTAGGTTGTGTGAACTCGTGGGGAGCTTGGCCTCGTCAGGAATACCAAATGCCTTACAAGGACTATAGCTACACGTACATTATCTCGCCTGTGAAGTAACATCCTTCTTCATCAGTCGATAAAGCAAAAGGGGCTGGCACCCAAAAACGTGCCAGCCCTTTTTATGATTTGTTTATGGAGGAAGGTGCTCTTACAAGTTAAACTTCAGGTAGTAGGGGAGAGCCGTCTGAATGCCGGTCTTTTGTCCCACATTCTTCAGTTCAGCCCAAATGGGGTAGTATTCGCCCAAGGCCTGCTTGAGTTGCTGGTCGGCATAGCTGGTGCCTTGCATTTCGTTGAGCAAACTGTCGAAGAATGTCGATTTTGTTGGGTAGTTGATGACAGAAACTTCTTCTACTTTGGCCAGTTTCTTTGCTTTTGCAATGGCTGCCTCCAAGCCGCCCAGCTCGTCCACCAAGCCAATCTGCTTGGCGTGGAGTCCTGTCCACACGCGTCCTTCGCCAATCTTCTTGATGTCGTCCTGCTTCATCTTGCGACCATCGGCACAGCGAGTGGTGAAAAGCTCGTAGCCGTTGTTGATGTAGCGTTGAGCCAGGGTGCGTTCCTGTTCGGTGAACGGACGGGAAGAATCGCCAAAGTCAGAGAACTGGTTGGTCTTGACGGTGCTGAAGTGTACACCCAGCTTGTCGTTCAGCAGTTCACCCACATTGGGGAACATGCCGAAGATGCCGATGGAACCTGTGATGGTGGTGGGTTCGGCATAGATGTAGTCGGCTGCGCAACTGATGTAGTAGCCGCCCGAAGCGGCCATATCGCCCATGCTCACCACAACGGGTTTCTTTGCTTTGATGTTCATCACCTGATGCCAAATTTGCTCACTTGCGTAGGCTGAACCACCGCCTGAGTTGACACGCAGCACCACAGCCTTCACGTCGTCGTTCTCTGCCAGCTCTTCCAAGTCCTTGATAACTTTCTTCCCCACAATCTCAGGTTCCACATTGAACCCCGATGCAGCTTCCTCAACAATGTCGCCCACGGCGTAATAGACAGCTACCTCGTTGCCGCTGATGCCCTTGGGCTGACTGCTGACAATGCCAGCCAAATCCTTCACTGTGATGGTGTTGTAGTCATCAGGACTATCCACCTTCATCATCGCAGCAATGGTTTGGGGCACTTGGTCGCTGTATGCCACCTTATCCACCAACTTCTCTTTCTTGTAGAGAGCAACCTTCTGGAGCAGCATCATGGAGTCAGCCAACTCATTCAATTTCGCCACGCTGATGTTGCGGCTTTTGCCTACGGCTTTGGTCATTTCACCCCAAATCTCCTTGTCGTAAGTTTCGATTTGTTCGCGGTTGGCCTCGCTCATTTCGTTGAGGAGGAAGGGCTCCACAGCACTCTTATACGTGCCCACTTTCACCACTTGCATATCTACGCCCACCTTCTGCAGAAGGTCTTTGTAGTACATCACCTGACTCGACAGACCGCTCCAGTCAATCATGCCCTGTGGGTTGACAATCAAGGTGTCGGCAGTGGAGCAGAGGAAGTAAGTGCCCTGAGTGTAAGCATCACCGTATGCCACAATGAACTTACCCTCCTTCTTGAAGTCGAGCAACGCCGTGCGGATGGCTTGCAAGGTGGCGGGCATAGCACCCGTAAACGTACCTGCTTCGAGGTAGATGCCCTTCACCTTGGGTTCGGTCTTAGCGTGCTCAATGGCTGCGAGAATATCGTCCAGTCCTTGTTCAGACAGCGCCGAGTTTCCCATTATTTCAGAGAAGGGGTTCTCTGTGCTGCGTTCGTTGATGGTGCCTTGCAACTGGATGACCAGCACGCTGTTGTCCTTCACATTGGCAGTCATGCTGCCCATCGAAGCCATGCCTGCCAAACTCAGAATGGAGAGAATGGCGCAGATGACCCCTACAATCAGTATGCCCACCACGGTGGCGCATACGTACTTCAGAAATTGTTTCATGATTGTTTTGGTTTATTGGTTTATTGGTTATAGCTTATTGGTTATTGAGTTCAGTGTAGGTGGGTGTTTCGGCGGTTTCAGCTATAGGATAGACAGCCGGTTTTCTGTAACGTTTCCAGACGACATGCAGCCACAAGATGCACAATCCCAAGCCACCGATGATATAGAAGATGGCATCGACAGTGCCTCCTAAGTAGTCCACCAGTTTGAAGTCTTTCAATTCCTCGCCCATCGAGTACATCTGCCACACGGCGATGCTATTGTTCAAAATGTGCAATATACTTGTAAGAATGATGTTTCCGCTCTTATAATATATGATGCCAAAAATAATTCCCATCCCTGCGGCGAAGGGTACCTGGGCGGGGTTTAAGTGGATGATGCCGAAGACGATGCCCGAACTGATAATGGCCACCCACTTGTTCACTCCGTTGCGGAGCATGTAGCCTTCCACACCTTCGCGGAAGATGAACTCCTCGATGATGGGGCCAATGATGGCGATGCTTAGTGCCCCAACCAAGTCGTTGGACATGTTGGTGAATTGCTCCTCCATCAGATTGGGCAGGTCGAGCATCTCTCCCAAAATGTTGAGAGCAAAAATGCCGAAGATGGCGGCTATGATGCTCACAACACCCCATCCCCAATCAATCATCTTCAGGTTGAGCACATGTTTCCAGTCAATCATTTTCAGCAGAGCGATGATGCCGATGCTGATAAGACCGCTGATGATGGTGGCCCAAGCCAACGCGCTGTTGCCCATGGAGTCCATGAAGGCATTGGGGTCGCCAGCCTGCATTTGCTTGAAGACTTGTGGGTCGTTAATCAAGGCAATAACCGCAATGACGACGCCTGCGGCACCTTGTATTATTAGAAATACAATCACCGCTAAGATAGGATAAAGTACTTTTTTCATTTCATTGGTTGTTTAAGTTATTTGATGAATGATTTGTAGCTTCATATAAGTCGAAGTTCCAGCTACTATTTTTTCCCCGACAAAGGTGTGCCGTCCATACCGAAACCTTGTGCGTCGATGGAAATGGAGTGGCGCGTGCTGTTGTTGTAGAATTGTATTTGGGCGGCACCTTTGTCATCCAGCACCAAGAAGGGGTTCCAATAGAGCGTGCGTCGGTAGTCCTTGGGATGTTCGTCCAACTTCCGCTTGGCGTAATTGGGTTGGTAGAACTCATGTACGTAGGAGAAACCTGGAAGAATGTATCGGCGGTCACGATAGAACAAGCGTCGTGAATCGTCAGGAAAGGGATAGATGGCAATTTGCGTGATGGGCAAGTTGCTGCCGTAGTAGCGTTCGTGGCCAGCCAAGCGAGGCTCAAAGTCGGTGTAGAGCACATACTTGTGGATGTGGGTATTGTCTATGTAGTCCAACATTTCTTGGTCTGATACATGGTAAGTGCCTGGGGCAAACGAATGCAGATTCTTGCGCAGGTAGGCCGAATCAGGGTCGTTTGTCACGTTCGATATGGCGCGGCGGGTGATGTTGTAACCATAGCGCACGCGGAGTCTGTAATCGTGAAAGCCCTCTTCGCTGGTCACGTAGGGATGCTTCAATCCATAGTCGCCCACGTAAGCACGCGCCACCTCGGAGGCTCCAATACCCAAACCTGCATCCAAGGCTTGGTTGAAACCCTCGTAGGAATCCACTATCAGAGCAGGAATGGAGTCGTACATGCGCTGTAGGGTGTTGTGCTTGCTCCACACTGTCACTTCGTCAATGCGCAGCGAACCGTCGTTCAGCACCTGCGTGGCAAGTAGTGGGTCGTCGGCATAGTTCAGGTGTGTCTGGTAATAGCTGTAGGGCTTGACAAAGCGGGGGTAGGGAAAATTGACCCTCACGTGATAATCGGGGGGAAGCACTTTGAGTCTCCTCAGTTTTGGATGTTCGGCAAATTCCATGTCGCTCATCAGCTGAATCCACTCATATTTCTTTCGTTTCCATTTCAGCGTGTCGGCCGCACTCAGGAAGAAGTAGCAGTCGCCATAATAGCGTGGCAGTTGCACCTTGAAGTAACCGTCCTTGGTGTCCAAGTCGATGGATTTAACGTAGCTCTGGTCGGGCGAGACAATCTCGGAATGCACCCTCATGCCCTTGTTCTTGAATGGTCCGTAGTTGTCGCCAGGATAAAATTCCATGTCGGTCAGTTCGTGTGTCTTTGGCGATGAAGCATCAAGAAGTTCTTGCATGTTTCCTTGCCAGTGGTTATAGGTGCTTTCGGTGCTTCTGGTTGGCTGGGTCTGCTGGTCGCTGAAAGGGTCTGTATCCTTATGTTGATTCTCTTCTCCCTCGTCGTTATACCAAGTCATGCCTCCCAAGGCGGCATACATAGCATCGGAAGTTTTATACACTTTCCCTGTGATGACAGGTGTGCGTTCTGCCACCTGCGTGAGTTGCCAAGCTCCCTTGTTGGCCATGTCTGTCCATTTGAAGCGTCGCCACCCTTGGGTCAGCATCAGCAGATCGAGCGCCCTGTTGTGGCGGTTGTCATCCTTCTCGAAGAAGAATTCAGGATTGGGAACGAAACCCTTGATTTCGGAGGTCAGGAGCAGCTCGGTAAGCAAAGAGGCATTGTCGTAGAGCACATCGCAGTGGGAAGCGTCGCGCACCGATATGGACATGCTGCCGCCTGTCTGCCCCTGTGTTTTCAAGTTCAGTGTGATAGGTTCATAGGGGTTGTACATCTCCTTCATGCCGCCGATGGCAATCTGCGACCTTGTGTCCTCGCTATGTTTCACGAAGAAGAGTCTGTCTGCCAACACACGTCCTTTGTTGTTGAACACCGTGGCTTGGTTCACACCCATCTTTAATGCTTTCTTCGCCACATGGATGTGCTGCTCCAACCCTTCAAGGTTGATGTAGGTTTCTATTATGCCTTCGTGCATGAGGGTCAGTCCCAAAGTGTCGTTCTGCAGGTCAGCGGTTCTTCTCACGGTGATGTCGATGGAGTCAGCCTCTACATCTACCCTCAGTGCCACACCGCTCTTCGCCGCTTCGGGCAGGGGGGCTTTCACTTGAATTCCGTCGGTCGTGGTGAACACCACAATCTTGTCTTTCCCCTTTTCCGTAGGGGTGAGTTCAAAAGATCCTCGCCCTCGGTTCTCTACTTTCTTTCCCTTCAGCATTCCCTCCAGCTCCTGCCCGTCGTCCCATGTTGCTTCGTATGCAACACGGCAAGGCAATCCCTCCACCAGTTCACCTCCTTCGGGATAGAGCGTCAAGACGGGTTTGCGCTTGTGTGGGTCTCTTTTGAAGCGTTGTCTCATGGTTCTGCGCGTCATCGTGGTCTTGTAGTCACCACCTTCAGCAGGCTTGTCATACACAGGAAAGACGCGGCTGTAGAGTTTGTCGTAATCGCGGAAATAATTGTGTTCCAGCTCTCGGGTGTAGAACCATTCTTCGCATTCATCGGAATGCTCTCGCTCAAACATGCCCCAGTTGAGCTGCCATCGGGTGTAGGCTCTCAGTTCGTAATAGCCAGCGTAGGCATCCTTGTCAAGAACGAAGTTGCCATACCCCCTGCCATGAGTCATTTCCACCAGCTTGCGCTCCACCAGATAGCCATCGTGGTTGAAAAGCTCCACGTAGAGCACACCGCTGATTTGTGACGGTTTGCTGTCGTTGGTCTGTGTGGTGTAAGCCGAAAACCAAATGGTGTCGCCAAGGAAGTAGCACGTGTTATCCATGTGGACATACACTTTCTCTTGCGGCAAATTATGCCCGAATCGTTTCAGGTGGTCCAGCAGTTTTTCTGTGGGTGTGGAGGGTTCCTCTTTGATAGAGTCGTTCACCAGCATTGTTTGGTCGGGCAGTCCGGCCAGACGTTCCTCTTCCTTTGTGCGTTGCACTATGTTGCTGTGCTCCCAAAGCATTTGGTCGAAGCCTGCATTGTCAATAGCCGCAAGCATGTTTTCGCCCGTCTGTTTGGTCTTCTTCTTCTTTTTTTCGTTCAACTCCAGGTTCAAGTCCTCTACATTATATAATATAGCGGTGCTCACCATGTCGCCGTTTGTCGCCTTGTAGGCGATATTCTGCACCTCAGCAAAGCCCTTCTCATAGTTGTAGTTAATGGTCACGTTGAGGAGTAGGGGAGTTGTCTCTTTGTAAAAGTCCTTGAAGATGTCTAAGTACATGTTCTCCACCTGCCCTTCAATCTTCAGCACGTTCAGCGATTGGGCATCCACATAGAGCGCACCAGTCAGGCTGCAGAACCTTCTTTTTCTTTGCGTTGAGGATGGCCCTTTTTGCGTTGAGGACGAATACTTGTCTTTCAAATTGAATTTGTAGAGGGTGTTGCCATCGCTTCCTTTCAGTTCCTCCACGCTGATGTCGTACACGCTGGTCAGCTCTTTCACTGTGGACAGCGAGGCAGGCGTAATCAAGCCTCTCCAGAAGGAATTTTCCTTCATCACCAACCCCAGTTCCAAGGGATGATGGAAATTCATGTTGGCGATGAAGGGATTCGAAAGACCTTCCTGCGTCATGCGTCCGTGACGTCCTTTCAGAAACTTGATTTCGTGCAAGTTCACGGCCGAACGAGCCTCCATGAATGCTTCCACCAGCGTCTTCTTTCGGTATGCGGTGGTCATGCGGTAGAAATAGCGGCTGGATTTTCTCCACCGCTTATTATATTCTTTGTCCAATTTCTTGCACACATTCAGCAGGATGGATTCCCATGGTTTCACACTCACTTCGCTCAGCGTCCTTGTCATGGGCTTCATCTTCACCACACTCCCAATCTTTTCGGCGGGCAGGGTTAAGGTTTCATATCCCACATAGCTGAATCGGAGCGAGGACTCTGTCTTCACCTTGATGGTGAAGTCGCCCTCCATGTTCGTTAAGGTGCCTTTCCCTCCAGCCACGAAAATGTTGACAAAGGGTAGGATTTCGCCTGTGCGTGCATCCACCACATGCGACTTTACCTCCATCAGTTCCTGCTCTTGTGCACAGATAGTTTCTATGCCCAGCAACATCGTTGCCATCAGAAGCACCCACTTCACACCTTTCATGCTCAATTCTGTCATAAAATTTCTCACGTTTCAAGATACTCAAATTTTCCGCTCTTCACTTACTAAAGTAACTTGGATTTTTCATTCTTCACTTTTCACTTTTCACTTCTAAGATGACTTCACTCTCTGAACTCCAAAATGTCTCCAGGCTGGCAGTCCAACACCTTGCAGATTTGCTCCAAGGTGGAGAACCGCACCGCCTTCGCTTTACCTGTCTTCAGTACCGAAAGATTGGCCTGCGTGATGCCAATCTTTTCGGCCAATTCGCCCGAAGAGATTTTTCGTCGGGCCATCATGACGTCTAAATTCACTATTATCATATTGTCAATTCTTGTTCTTCTTTCATCTTTCGCCCAATTTTGAATATCTGCCCCACCATCAACATGCCAAATGCAGAGTAGAGAAGGGCGATGTCGGGCATTTGTACAATGCACAAATCGTACACTTCAAATTCAAATTCCTGCACATTGAGGAAGTAGGTGTAGAGTGTACTCGCCCATCCTAACACATACATGGCAAAGACCGTCCATCCGCCCCAAGCCAGCTGCGTCTCCATGCTCTTCTCGAAGATGCGTCCTTTGTTCACTCCGATGACAAGTTTGATGAATGCCACAAAGAATATGATGATAAGGGCGAACCCGAGATAGCCTATGCCTTGCAGAACTCCCATTCTGTTGCTGCTCTTTTCAGGTAGCACCACTCCCATAAAGGTCATCATCGGCATCTTCTCTCCTGTCTTCAGGTTGACAATGCTGTCTCCCGCATTCATTTCCATCAGGTAGTCGCCCTTGGGCATCAGCTCCACAGGAGCCATACGTTGCAGTCTCTGGAGACTCTCAAATGGATGCTTCTTTATCCCCATTTGCCTCTCCTTCTGTGCCATTTCCCAGCCAGCTTTCCCACCCTGGTACATCTGGTAGCCCGTTGCGAACATGTGCAGTCCAATGCCGAACACGATGGCTGCAATCAGCAGCCCGCTATAGAAATTAAATTTCTTTTTCATAAGTGTAATTCATTTTATTCGTTGCTCAGTTCGCACCGGAGTTCACCACAGGTTGTGCTGGTTCATCGGCACAAAGCACTACAAGCAAGTTGCTCACCATCGATGCCTTCTGACTGTCGTCCAGATTCACGATGTCTTCGTCCTTCAGTTTGTCCAATGCCATCTTCACCATTGATACGGCTCCATCTACAATCTTCTCTCGTGCCGTGATGATGGCTGCGGCCTGTTGACGGCGCAGCATGACGGCTGCTATTTCTGGAGCGTAGGCCAAATAGTTGATGCGTGCCTCTAAAACTTCCAGCCCAGCCATGGTCAGACGTTCGTTCAACTTATTGGTCAACACTTCGTTCACTTCTGCACTTCCACCTCTCAGCGTCACGTCATTCTCTTTGTTATCCTCGTCATCGTAGGAGTACATGCCAGCCACTTCTCGCAATGCGGAGTCGCTCTGCACCCTGACGAAGTTCTCAAATCGGTTCATTCTTGCCGCAGCAGTACTTCCTGCGCTACCAGTAGCACTCACCTCAGTATCAATGTCAAAAATGGCCTTATAGGTGTCCTTCAGTCGCCACACCAGCACCAGGCCAATCATCACGGGATTGCCCGTCTTGTCGTTCACCTTGATGGGTTCTGCATTCAGGTTTCTTGCTCTCAGACTCACATTCTTCACTGTCATGAAGGGGTTTAGCCAGTAGAAGCCGTTTTTGCGGAATGTACCCACATACTTGCCAAAGAAGGTCATCACCTTTGCTTCGTTAGGCTCCAGCATGGAGAAACCGCAACTGCAGATGATGGCGGTGATGAGGAGCACTACCGTCCCGACCATAAAGCCTACACCAGCGTTGTCATGGCCTGCGTCGAAAGCTATGATGCCCTGCACAAAGAAATACACGACTGCCACATAGAGCACAATGTCGATTAAGCACATTACGAAACCGTTGAGTGAACCGCCTTGGAATTCATACTCAGAATTTTTTTTTGTTGCCATAGTCTTTTGTTGTTTGTTAAAGTGATAAGTAGTAATTATTGTTTATTTTGAAAGTTTTTATCGTTTGTCGATAATTATTTTCGGTGCAAAGGTAAAACATCTTTTCGTGACTACCAAAAGAAAACGAGAAAATTTTACCGATAAACGATAAATTTTCTCTAAAGCAGGGCCAATTGGTTTGTAGCTACACTTTCATGGTGTGATTATTTAACCTTTGGTTGAACCAGCTCACGCTTGGAAGAGACTAAACACGTTTGCTCTCGCTTACTCGCAAATTACAATGCATACCTTTCTCAAAGAGTAGGTAGGGAGTAGGCAAGGAGATGGCAAGCCTTTTGCAAGTACTTGGCAAGTCCAAGCAAGCACATTATACTTGCCAACCCCTTGCCAAATACTTGTCTGCCCCTTGGGAAGTAGGGTGGAATAGGGGGTGTCAGAGCTTTGGTATCAGTGTTTATTGTTTTGGATGGATAA
>Ga0326511_10003966_pt1 | contig 11856 bp, 32 predicted proteins | sample 0_2496_0518_D_FD_203701 | JGI IMG/M metagenome (GOLD analysis project Ga0326511, IMG submission 203701) | Bovine rumen microbial communities from UC Davis, California, United States - 0_2496_0518 | ecosystem: Host-associated > Mammals > Digestive system > Stomach > Rumen | place: USA...
GATATAGATGACAGAGGATTTGAATTTATCGAAAGATTTAATGCGCTGCTCGAAGAGTATGGGCTGTACTATGAACAGGGATTTGCATGGAGTCTGTCACTGTATGAGATATAAGGAGGAATAACTATGGATAAAACAAAGAAATATACAACAGAGTCTCTGATGGAGGCTTTAAGACCATACAACAGACCATACAACAAGCCAATAACAGCGACAGGATATTTGTCTCAGTATTCCTACAATTGGGATATCAATTACAGTAGCATACTGACTGCGCTTATACAGAGTGCAGGAAGATACTGTCATAACTATGCAAGCGACCTGTTTATAGATTGGTCTGCAATTGCCAAAAGACTAGAAAATGGTGATGACAGATACACAGATGGAGTATACGAATATCTTTTCGGAATCCGCAAAAATGGTGTTGATGGGATAACTTTTATTCTCAGTCAAGCCAATAATAACGATAGTGGATATTTTTCTCAATATTATTCGGAAATATTTAAGTTAACCGTGACAGTTAACGCTGATGATATTAAGATGGAGCTTGTTAAAGTTATGCTTTAACTTTAGATGCTGATAGCCGATACATCAGCAATGGTGTATCGTAATGAGCATTTAAGGATAATGCTTGTTTGAGACTAGGAATGGAGTGTGCTATTATGAATTTGTCAATACTCAAAAAGTCACTACATGAAGGTGATGTACTGAAAGTTATCGGGGATAATGTACTTTCTGGAAGTCTGTGCATGATGAAAATTCGTGTAACCAAAGTAACTACACGAGGATTTTACTATGTAGTCAATGACGAAGTTCGTAAAAACTCATGTTATGACTATACCATGATGAATGATGGAAAAGGTGCATACATGGAGTTCGGAAAAGCTAATACATGGGAGTTCGGCAATTATACAATGTGTACTTTATATTGCACAAAGAAAAACCATAGCTTTTGGGGAAATGAATTTTCGTTCACGATTGAAAACCCTTATGATAATGGAAGATATTAATGTTAGGAGGATAACTATGAATAACGTTATGGAAATGTTTGATAAAAGCCCAAAATACCCAAAGAAGAAAATCAGGGGAACTATTTACTATACAATGGATGAATATCATCCTGACTATTGGTACACTCTGCCTGTTTCAGACAGAGATAAGGTGCAGGAATTTTCTGATATCTATATGTTCGATGTCAACAATCCTAGGAGTATGCAGTATGGGGTTACTATGGAAGAAATGAAATCATACATGAAGCACGACCTGATGCTTGTAGCAGGAGGTGGATATACTGCTGCCCATATTCACAATATCAGATTTGAGTTCAAAGAGGTCTAAACAGGGAGGATAATCTTAACTATGAAAACAAATAAAGTAATATACAGAACAGAGCATAATCCATATACAGGAAAATGGGAGTGTATAGCACTATTCCCTGAATTTCCTGCCAATTTTGGCAGGATAGTTTGCTATCACCCGAATGAAGGTTGGGGAGAGTGTAACATTGAATATGTTTGGAAAACTCAAAAAGCACAGGAAGAAGACTATGCAGAACTGCATAAGTATCTGCTGAATGAGTTTGAACATCCTACGGATGGAGAAGAACCAGAAACTTTGACTATCAGACAGAGAATAACAAAGTCCATGACTGACAAAGCATGGTCATTAAGAAAAGCAAACTAGGAGGATTATTATGAGAGTTGCACATATAGAGTACGATGTTAATGTATATGAGTATGACGAATTGTCAGAAGAAGCAAAGAAGAAAGTCAAAGATTGGTATTTGAAAGGTCAAGAGCCTTGTTGGTTTTCTGACAGCTGCAATGATAGACTAAAGGAACTTTTTCCTAACTCGGAACTTGAAGTGGAATATTCTTTGAGCTATTGTCAGGGTGATGGACTGAATATTTATGGCTCTGTTAATCTTAATGACCTGTGGAATAAGATAGATAAGAGCAAGTATACAGACAAGGAAAAGAAGTTCATGGAGTATGTACTCAAAGAGTACGCTAGAGACTATACCATGAAGCATAATTATAGGTATTGTTATTGCAATAGTTCCTCATGGAATTTTACAGAGGATATCATTGACGATATGGAATATACTCAGCAAACAGGAATAGATTTTCTTAGAAAGTTCTATGACGTTCTCGAAAAGTTCAACGAAGACTGCAAGGAATACATGGAAAAACTCTGCTCAGACTTTGAAAGTGATGGGTATGCATACTTCTATGAGGTAGATGATGAAGTTTTAGCAGAGTTCTGTGCGGCAAACGATTATGAGTTTGAAAAAGATGGAACTGTATTCTATTCATAAAAGACAATAGACCTACATACTATGGGCATAGGACAAACTGTGCCTATAAATGTGCGCCTATGAAATAACACTCCTAAATGTCGAAACGGGGCGGATTAATTCGCCCTGTCCATGCAAGATGACAACTTGTATGCTGACGATGACAAGTCATGGAGTGAAGTCAAACAATTATATTTAATAATTTAAAGGAGAGATTTTATTATGAGTTTGGAAAAGGCGAACATTACATGGACAGCAAAGCAGCTTGGCGCGATGGTTAAGAGTGGAAAGATTAACTTTGACCACATAGTTCAGAGGTCGTATGTATGGGAGAGGTCGAGAAAGTCTGGACTGATAGAGTCTATGATAATCGGTTATCCTGTGCCGCCTATCTTTGCAAAGAGGATAGATGACGGAACAGGCAAGCGTGGAGGAAATATTTACTATATCATGGATGGCAAGCAGAGACTTTCTACAGTCAAGGAATATCTGAATGATGAATTTGCTCTGACAACTCTTAACCCTATCACATACAAGGACATAGAGACAGAGGAAGAAAAGACTGTTGATATATCTGAAAAGAAGTATTCGGAACTTCCCGAAGCTGTGCAGGACATACTGAAAGACACTACATTTAGTGTAACATACTTTGATAATCTTACTGACGAGGAAGAAAGAGAGCTGTTCAAGAGACTGAACGCAGGAAAACCGCTGTCTGCTAAGTCTAAGATGCTTGCTTCATGCAGAGATATAAAGGGTCTTATGGATATAGGTAAGCATGAAGTATTTACAGAAATGCTTTCGGAAAAAGCACAGAACAACAAGAACCAGGTATCAATAGTCGCAAAGACTTATATGATGGCTTTCAAAAATGTGGAGATGGGAGAAGTTGCCTTTGACAATAAAACATTCTCTGCACAGATGGAAGAAATGTCAATCAGTGAAGCGGAAAAGTCTATACTGATACAGATATACAACAAGATACATGAAGTCCATGAGGAACTTATTGACAGAAAGGAAAAAAAGGTGGCAAAGAAGCTCTATACAGAGACACATCTTGTATCACTTGTTCCTTTCTTTAAACAGGCTGTTGAACAGGACATTGATGACAATACAATGGCAGACTGGATTATGGAGTTCTTTGATACAGAGTCGGGAACTTCAAACAGTGAAGAATATAATGAGTGTTCTGGTTCTGGTGTCGCTCGTAAGGATAATGTCATGGGCAGACATGAGGCTCTGGAAGAATCTTTCAGTGAGTTCTTTGCAGAAGATGATGAAATAGAAAATGACGATGAAGAATAATTGATAATGTGGACTGCTGCTTAATGTGGCAGTCCTATTTGTTTAAAGGAGGATTGTCACATGAAAAAGCATACAGTAATAAAGCAGGAGATAAATGACAATAGAAAGAAGATACAGGAATTACAGGAACTTATCAAGGGAAAAGAACAGAATGAAAAGATGCTGATAAAGGCATATGAGGATAAACACAACTGTTCACCTATACAGGCAAGGAAAGAAATGAAGAAGTTGGACAGCACTTTAGAAGAAATTCAGAATGAAATTATCCAGCTTCATGTTGAGATAGAAAATCTTAATCAGATAAGTACAGTGCTGCTGTCGAACTATCGGTATGCAGTATATAAGGCTGTTATGCCTGTGATATGCGAAGTAATGAATAAGTATCTCGGAAAAAGAGTTGGTGAAAAAACTACTGATAAAATCAAAAATGAAGTTTATGAAAAGACAGGATTTAGATTTTATTGGAGTTCTGCATACTCCACATACAAAATAAACATCGGTTTAGGTGCAGGATTTTCGTACCATGATGACATTACACTTTATATTACATGGAATGATGTTGAGTATAATCATTATGGCTTTTTCGAGGAAGAACTGACAGAAGATAAAGTCGAGTTTTATGATAATTATATCGAAGATGTGGAAAGCTATGTAAATGAAATGAAAGAGGAACGTAGCAAACTTAAACAGGCTATGGAAAATCTGAATGAAATGATAGACAAGTATAATGAGAAGTGCGTTGGAAATATGCATCATTACAGTAGGTATTATGATAGATAATAGGAGGATAATATCATGAGAAGAATATCACAAGAAGAATTAAATAAGATAATTGAGAATCATAAACATTGGTTGATGGCAGATTGTCCAAATTGGATGGACATGAGAGCTGACCTAAGTAATACTATTTTAGTTAGAGTTAATTTAAGTGGCATTAACCTGATTGGTACTAATTTAAGGTATGCTAATTTAAGTGGTGCTAACCTGATTGGTACTAATTTAAGTGGTGCTAATATGGAATATGCTAATTTAAGTGGTGCTAATTTAAATGGTGCTAACCTGATTGGTACTAATTTAAGTGGTGCTAATATGGAATGTGCTAATTTAAGTGGTGCTAAAGGTATAATTTCTGCAATAGACTTTCTTAAAAAATACTTTGAGTTTACAAAAGATGGTGTAATTGCTTATAAAACTTTTGCAGAATGTTATGACCCACCTGAAAATTGGGTATTAGAAAAGGGTTCTATACTGACAGAAAACGTAAATTCATGTAGGAGTTGTGCGTGTGGCTGCGGTATAAATGTAGCACCTATTAATTGGGTAAAACTTAGGTATAATGGTGGTGATATATGGAAAGTTCTTATCCGTTGGGAATGGCTTGTTGGTGTGATAGTGCCATATCATTCTGATGGAAAGATTAGATGCGAGAGAGTGGAACTTATTGAGATAGTTGAAAGTAATTAAATAATATGCTGATAGTAGCCACAAGCGGATAGAGTTTGTGGCTGCGAGTGAGAATATTATACGACTAAATTTGCAAAGGAGTGTTGATTGTGATTAGGAGTTATATTTACAACGAAATTAAAAATGCTTGCACATTCAAAGAATTGTTTGACATTAAGAACAAGATAATTCGTGCTGAACATTGTGGTCATTTAGACTCTAAAAGTGTTGATATACTTTTGATGTGTTGTGAAAAGCAATTAAGGAGGAGTCATAATGTATAGTATTACAATGATAAACAGAAATGGATATACTATAAAGCGGAAATTTAAAACAGTAACAGCTTGCAAAGAGTTTGCAAAGTTTTATCCTTTGTCTGTATTCTTTGCATGGATATATAATGACACAACAGATAAAATGTGTTATCAAAATTTGTATTCCGATAGTTGGAAGAAAGTAAATAACGATACATTTGTGCCACAGTATTAAGAGGTGTTGATAATGGATAGAATAATTACACGCAGAAGAAAATGCGGGAAACTTATTGGTTACATTCGTGAGATAGACTGCAAATGGTCAGGTCATTATTACATACTGTTTACAGCAGATGGAAATTGCTTTAAAAAGAGTGTGAATTATAATGAGCTGCATACGATACTTTATAATATAAAATAGTTATTTTAAAGGAGTGTTGTAAATGAAAATCAGAATTAAGAAAACAGGAAAAATAGTAGAAGCCGAATGTATGGTAGTCATCGGCAGTAAGGTATGTTACGAAGTGGCTGCTTATACGGAAGGAAGTTTCTATCATTGCGGAGCGTGGTATATTACAGAAAGGGAGTGCGGATAATGTTGTTATGTAAGCATTGCATCGAAGCAATAGAGAGCAGAGGCGAGAAAATCATATATGACCATTGCTCATACATAGAGGAAGACGAAGCGGAAGAAATGGAATTAAAGTGTGAGTGGTGCTACGAAGTTGACACTTTGTATAAGTGTCAGATACTTGATGACTAAGGAGGAAAAATATGAACAATAGATTTGAAGCAAGAAAAAGAACTACTCTTGATGGAAAAGTGTACTGGTGTGTTTATGATAAATGGCATCAGCAATATTCAAAATATTGTTGTCACAGAGAATATAAAAGTAAAAAGGAATGTGTTGAAGCAATTAATTTTTGAAATAAGGAATATTTTGATAAGGAGGTTTAATTATGCTGTTAAAATTTGCTACAAAGAGGAATGTCAATGGTAATAGACTTTATATTGCTATTGATACGGAAAATAAAATATATAGTAAGCAGTCTAGTTCATGGATATGTAAAGGAGATTTCATAGAAATAACTAATACAGCTTTGAGACAGATAGAAGATAAAGCAAAATCAGATAACTATACATACGTTGATTCGCTGTAGGAGGAATGATTATGTCAAGAACAGGTAAAGGGAAATATCCTTTGAGATATATTCCTGTGAGTAAAAGAGAACAATTGCACCTTGACGATTATCCCAACTTTCATGCAAGCGGAAGTATAAGCGGTATGAGAAAACAGTTTTACGGAGATGAAGCTCTGCTTGTTCGCTGCGGAAGTTATATTTATAATGTAAGTAAAAACCCTGAGTTATATTGGGAATATGCCCATAGATAAAGAGGTGAATATTTCATGCAATATATGGTGGAATTTGATAGGTCAAATATCTGGTTGGATAGACCTAGAAAAATAAAAGATAATGATGGTTTTAAACGTGAAGTTTCTTACTTTAGTATTATACCAGATATCAGAGGGAAAAGTGTTGAAATATTGATGTGGGGCAACATTAATGGCGTATATTGGAGCTTGATGGTTAAGAGAAAGAAGATGAAACTATATAACAACAGAGTATATGTAAGTATTTGCGGAAAAGATTATCAAATAGGAGTGTATACAATTCAAGAATAGTAAAGAGGTGAATATTTTATGGTAGATTGGTATGGACATTGGCACTATGAACCGAATACACCAGAAGAAAAGAAGTGTGCTAAAGATAGACTTGCTGATTGGATAATCAGTACAGGGTATGAAATTAAAACCAATATGGAAAATCTATGTGCTATGATAGAATTACACTTTATAAGTGAGTGTGAAGCGTATGGATATGACGATACTGTGGAAAATTGTATCGAATATGTCAAAGATAATGGAATATCTGAGTTCGATTATTATTGTTGATAAGTCTTGAATGATGATATTAAATTGGAGGTATGAGTTATGACAGCCAGACAAATACATGAACTAACCACATCGGAGCTGATACTTGCCTTGGTCATGAATGACAGACAGGCTTGTATTGAGGTTAATTCTAAGCGTGGATTAACTAAAAAGACGGATAAGATAACACAGTTACTACTTGCAGAGTGTAAGAAACGAGAGCTGCTGACCGAAGAAGATGCACAAGATATACTTAAATAATAAGGAGGATTATTATTATGAGCAGATGGAAACATCATATAAAGAATGGAAAGAAATTGAGAAAAGCAATTAACGATGATGATAATGTACAGACATTAGAAGCCTTAAAAGAATGTTATAAAGAAATCAATAGAATAATGGTTTCAGTATTCGATGATGATGATTTGGAGGACATACTCTCTGAAATAGACAATCAGTTGGATAACTGCAAAAACTATGAAGATTATGACATGACCGAAGACGATGTTCAGGATGAAATCAATTATCTATTAAAACAATTTTACGACTTTTGTGATGATTGGAGAATATGGGTTGACTTAATATAAGTTAGGAGGATAATTATGAAAGTTTATGTTGTTATAAGTGATATGCACGAACAGGGGTTTATAGTAAAAATGTATCAGGATTTACTCAAAGCAGCTAATTTTGCTTTGGAATATCAAAGAGATGTAGCAGACCCCGAAGAAGAAATTAGCATCGAAGAATGGGAGGTTGAATAAGTATGCGTAAAATAATGGTAAGAGACTATGCTCGTGAAATAGCAAGTGACCTTTATAATAAAGACATTGATTTTGGGTTTGCTTTAGAAGATAATAATTTTTATTATGGTATTAAAACGATGAAAGCATTTGATAATCACTTTGTTGTTATCGGAGAATGGGGTATGGGTGATACTCTTGCTTACGATATAGCTGACTGTGTGGAAAAAGACATGGTGTTTGAAGATTGGCTTTGCGAAATATTGTGTGATTATCTCGAAAGAAAATGTGGATATTTTAATTGCAAGGAGGATAATGAGATATGGATGTAAATATTAAAATGGGAAAAATTATGAAAGCGTATGATAATTATGCTGAATGTGTAAGATGGTATAACGGTATATGTAGAGCAGACAATGGTAAGTATACGGAAAGACAAAGTAGAGCTTGGGAAAGGATGCATGAAGCAGAAAAAGAATTTGAGGAAATTGCTAAAGGTTTGACCTCTGCGATTTTAGAAGCCGAAGGCAAAGCAAGAGCAAGAACTATTTCAGCTAAAGAAATATGTAAAGCGATAACAAACATAGAAGATAGACTTCTTCGTATCACAAAGAAAGCTATGACAGATACTACATTTGGTTACGATTGTAATGCTCAACCATTTCCTAAAGCGTACAAGTATACACCTGAGTCTACTTTGTTTAGAGCTAAATTTGATGGCAGGGAGTGGAGAATTTTATACATCGGCAGGAACACTTGTGACAAGAAGCAATGCCATATATCTCTTTCTGATACAGCAAGAGAAGCGGTTTTGAATAAAATAATAGATTTTTAAAGGAGGAATTTATATGACTAATAGACAGAAAGAAAAAATACAGCAGAACTTAAATGCTTATCTAGCCAACTTTCCTAGTATAAGGATTGAAGCTGCTGACTATGGAGATGGGTTTTATGTGTTCTCTCCTGCGGAATCGGAGAGCTGGGTACAATATTGTCCCAATATAGATTACCTCGATGGCTGGCTGTATGGAATGGTTCAGGGAATAAACAGAATAGTTAAGCCGAAGGAGGAAATATAAATGGCTAAATATATAACAATTAGAATGATAACATCAAACAACAGACAGTGTTCTGTACCTAAGATAAAATGTTTTGATACGGTCAATGCTGCTAAAGTTGAAGCAGATAAATACCCATTTGAAACTAAGGTGTATAAGATTAAAAAGAATAATGAAGTGGAGCTTGTAAACTAGAGGTGATATTATGACAATTAGAGAATTAAGAAAAATTTTTCATGAAGATACTAAGTTTTATTTTTGTGAAGCAATAAAAAAGTTTGAGATAAATAATTATCTTTTTGGAACAAACGCATTTGCAAGTATGGAAATATCGTACATAGAAGTTGAGGATGATGTAGTGAATGTTTATATTACTGATATGCCGTATACAGTCTTTCTTGCATGGGAAAGAGATGCTTATGGTTTTTCATTGAAAGGAGAATAATTTATGAAGTCATATAAAATTATCGTATCAGAAAAAGCATCATTTCAAAGATATGCTGTATTATCAGATTACGATACATTAGAAGAAGCTAAAAAAGATTTTGACAGAATTATAGATAAATTTACTAAAGAAAATCGTAATACAAAAGCATGGAAGTATATGTATCCGTTTCATTTTGCAATAATAAAAATGGAGGAATAATAAATGAAAGTTGATTACAATAAGATAAAGAAGAATACAGGATTGGATTTTGAAAGTTTTTCAGACCTGTATTTTTATGTAGAGCATCACATTGAATATCTTATGACACATAACAAGAATTATACTAAAGAACAGATGTCAAGAATAGATGATTTGCATGAGATAATCGAATCTATAGATATTTGGAATGATGAAAGTGAGGAAAATAATTAAATGTACAAGTCAGAAACAATGAGATTGAGTCCAGACCAGGACAGAAGAATAAAACTTAATGATAAGCAGCGTGAAGAAATCAGAGAGAAGTATGCAACAGGAATGTATTCCCAGAGAAATCTTGCAGAAGAATATGGAGTATCAAGAAGATTGATTACTTTCATTCTCGACCCTGATAAGCAAAAAAAGAACGCAGAACAATTGAAAAAGCGTAGAGCCGATGGACGATACAAGCCGAATAAAGAAAAGTGGGCTGATATTATGAGAGAACATAGATGGTATAAACAGGCACTATATTTTAAAGGAGAGTTAAAGTAAATGGACAATCGCAAATGGGAGTATATTGATTTAAAGGAATTTGAATATCAAATTAGACAAGAAGAAAGAGAAAAGGAATATCAGCGCAGATGCAGAGAAAGAAATAATCGTAAAAAGCAATACTTAAAAAGACGTAAGCTGCTTATAAAATCTATACCATACAGGATAATAGGTTTGATTTTGATTATACTCTCTATGAGAATACTTCACTATGACACAGATGGAACTTTTACATTATTAACAATGCCACTTGGCTTATTAACTTTATTGTGTCCCCTATCATCAGTTGACGTTGATATAGAAAAAGATACATAAAACTACTTGACAAATACCTTTTGTTGTGTTATAATATAAATAATATAATATATAGGAGGTGTCAATATGGCTTGCTCTAGTCCAGGAAAAGGTGTATTAAGCGCACCGATTAATAAAGAAACACTTGATGCTTTTAGGATAAAATGTAAACAACTTAATGTACCTATGTCAACTGTTGTTGAAGTATTCTGTAAAGAATTTGTAAAGGGAAAATTTGAATTTACATTTGCCAGAAGTGCAAGCGTAGAATTGGTAGACAAACAAGTAACTGAGTCAACAGGAGAATAATTCTCCTGTTTTTTTGTAAAAAAATACTTATAACCACTTGACAAATGGTCAAAAGTATGATATAATAAATATCAAGGAGGTACAATTATGTGGTTTTTATTGGCAGCTTTATTCGCAGGAAAGGAAATCATATCAGAAGCACTTGAAACTGAAATTCCTGCATCGTATTGGAGAAATAAAGAACTTATTAACAAAGATAGAATGTCTGGCATGAAAGAAAAAGAATTTATGAGAAACGTCAGGAATGGTAAATATTTTTTACCCGATAAACCTGATTTAAGAACAATTCTTCCTACCGAATACGCTACAGAAGAAGAAAGAATCGCAGCCATTAAAGCATGGAGCGATTATTATACAGATGAATGTGGAAAACCAAGTTTGAGAAACATAATGATTATTAATGGTTATGGTGATGTTGCTGACAAATTAGATGTTCAACCATTTGAATATTATTATTAAGGAGTGATTATAAATGACTAACACAGCTAATGTTGTACAATCAAGAATAATAATGACAAGCTGTTCCGATGATGTGAAGTATAACCTTGATGGTTCTGTCAAAAGAACACACACCAATAAAGTTGCTGGAATTTCTTCTGAGGTTTATGCCTTTAATACAGGCGAAGAAATTCAAGCAATGATAAATGTTCTTGACAAACATATAGAAAATATATTTAATACAGATACACAAAGACAGATAGCTGTCAGGAATAAACTGTTATTTATTCTTGGTATAAATCTTGGGATTCGTGCTAGTGATTTATGCTCACTTCGTTGGAACTTTTTCTTTGAAGAAAATGATTGTCAACTTTCTTTCAGAGAATGGTATACTATTATGCCGAAGAAAACAGCCAACAAAAGAAAATTTGTAAAACTTTTTTTTAATGATGCAGTTAAGAAAGCTATTATGGAATACATTACAGTATATCCGATTAAAGATATGAATGATTATTTGTTTAAATCTCGCAAAGGTGATAGTTATATAGAAGAAAGTTCAATATGGAGAATAATTAAAGCAACGGCAGCAGAGGCAGGAATAAAGCAGAA
>Ga0326511_10003967_pt1 | contig 11853 bp, 9 predicted proteins | sample 0_2496_0518_D_FD_203701 | JGI IMG/M metagenome (GOLD analysis project Ga0326511, IMG submission 203701) | Bovine rumen microbial communities from UC Davis, California, United States - 0_2496_0518 | ecosystem: Host-associated > Mammals > Digestive system > Stomach > Rumen | place: USA: California...
AGGAGCTTACCAATGCAGCCTTGCTGGATGCGTTTGTGATCCGGGCGGAAGTCAGGCCCTCCGACATCCTGGTATATTTCAGCATAAAAAAAGAAGACCGGCAAAAAATTGTCGATCTTCCTTCCGGGCCTGAGTGTTCGTTTAGTCCGGTCAAGTGGACAAGCCCGAACTCTAAACGAACACTATACCATTTCGGTACGTATTTCGTACTGAAAATTGTAGCATGAAAATGTGGTCAAAGTCAAAAAAATAGCCGGAGAGCATCACGCTCCCCGGCTATTATCGTTATATTAATCTTACTCTTCCATATCTGGCGGTTCTGTCTGCGGTTCCTCCGGCAGGCCGGACAGAGCCAGCAGCATCGCGCAGATGAAACCAAACCCGCCGGCAGACAGCGCAGCGATCCAGTTGACATCACCCAGCACAACCGCACCGGTGCCGATGTACGCCAACATGGATTCCGCAAAAGTCCGCACCGCACGGATCAGAGCCGCCTTCAGCCATTCTTTCCAGTTACGCATATCTCATACCTCCTGTTTCTTGATCTTCCCCGTGATCAGATAATATTCCATATCTGATTGTGTCTCTTTGAGTTTGTCCACGCCGTTGCCATCAATCATGTGATGGATCATTGCGAGCTGACTTCGAAGAATCATTTTCAGCTCTTCATCTTGTTTTTGTGTAATGTTTTCCAGCTGAGTCAACCGGTCATGATCAGACTGCAGACTTTCCTGGATTATGCGTTCATCAGACACTTTCGGTTTCCTCAGCTCTCTGTATTTGATGATCAGATCCATTATCAGTTTCACGATGATTCCAACCGCGATCAATACGCCAATGGTCACCCATAATGCGGAAGGCGCGAAGCCGATAATGGATGTTGCTGTTTCCGACACGGTTCTCACCCTCTCCCAACAATATTGCCGATGATGTCCACTGCCGTTTCGATGGCCTTGAGCGCCTGATCGATCTGGATCCGGTCTTCATCGGTCAGATCCGGCAGACTTTCTCCGTCCTGGCCCTCATACTCCAGGTAATTGCTCATCATGTAACCGGTTTTCCCGGCCCATTGGATTTTTACCCATGCACCCTGATCCTCCAGGACATCCACCTGACTCCCAACCGGAACCCGCTCGACCAGCTGCGCGTCCCGATCCGGGCGAGTCCGGAAGTTGACCGTCTTTCCTGCCGCGCCTGACGGAAGAACGACCGTTGCCGTCTGCATTTTGCTTGCCTCCTTGCTGTTGTAGGTTATATTTTTGAGATATGCCACATAATCCCATGATCGTATTGGATCACGGCTGAAGCCGTACTTTTCGCCCTTTGCATTGAGAACGTACCGGACATCATCGTCCACAAGTCCGACATGATGGACATCGCCGGGAGGCTGACCATACCATTTGTTCCCCCGTTCGCTTTCTGTCCACGGGCGGCATTTAAAAGCGACCATTCCGGGCCGGGCCTGATCGATCGGAAGCAGCTGAACAACAAACATTCTTGCAATGCTGTTGCTTCCATGGGTGATATTGAGACCGTGCTTGCGGAATGCATTCACGAAAGCCCCAGAGCAGTCAACACAGCCCTCACGGGCAGAACCCCACTCATATGGCCAGTGTTCATCATACATCCGCTGAAACTCTTCAATAAGCTCTTGTGATGTCAGATCAGTCACCTCCTCATAAAGACCACGCCGATGATCGTTAAAAGAAAAAGCAGGAGGAAAGCCTGCTCGACAATGTCCATTTTGCTGTCCTCCTGCCTTTTTTTTTGAAATGAGTTAAAGTGAACTTTAAGTTACCACTTCAAAGACTGATTCGCATCTAACCAGCCCATCTTCCAATCATCAGATTTAGTGCCGTCAAAAGGTTCATTATTCAATCTTGCTTTGTATCCAGACAGAAATTCTTCTGATAATCCTAAATCAATCATGCTCTGTGTCCCATTCTGAGCGAACGTTAAGTTATAATGCCCCATCATCGGGGCGGGATAGCGTTAACGGAGCAATCCCTTCTCCAATCATTCCATATCACCACCTTCATAACGGCCTTCAAAACTCTTTATTACATCCTCACGCAACAGTTTACAAACCTCCCGTATATACCATTCACGATATGCCGGGAATTTCGACAAGATACGTTCAATCCATCTTGGTGGGCGCATTAAGAAATATTTCATCACTTCACCTCGTGAACTTTAAATCATCACAAGCGGGTAAGGATTTGCACCTCCACTACCTCATGATTGTGCACTGCTATTAACTTGCAGTAATAGGACTAACAGCTTCAGCAAAAGCCCAAAACACATTATTAAACGAATTAAGAACTATTGTTATTTTTGTCATTGCAGATCCTGTTACTGTGAAAGCAAGTTCGCCGTTTGTTCCATTTTTAATACTATATCCAGCAGAAATTACATCAGCACTAAGTTTTATTTTAAAAATTCTATCGTTTCCACTCGATGGCGCGAGCAAATAAGCAGTTTTTACACCCCATGGATTTATACCCTGATACATATTTTTATATGGGTCATTCATTTTTATTTGCAGTCCTGTTATTCCTCCACCGAGTATAAAAGTATCTCTGCCTGTATTTGAAATATCCACACTACCTGTTGAGAAATATATCGCTGGCATTAATTTTAGGGACAGAGAAGAAAGATTTACAGGATTCTGGTCACTGGTTCCGTTTACAATGCTAACAATTTGCGAAGTATTAGAATTATTTCTGCCTCCTGTCGATCTAGTGCCAATTACAGAATAATTATAATAATATGACAAGATCTCATATCCTGTTCTGCTCCCTTCTATAGTGTATGATCCAATATACCATCCTAAAGAATAGCCAGTGAAAAACATTGGAATCCCATCAGATTGAGAATAGAATGCGTTTAGCACATGCCCATATGTAGCAGCGCAACATAAACCAACAGAACACAAGCTTGTAGTAAAGTAATCAATTATAATTTGCGCATTACTGTTTGCTGATAGATACAAAGCACCTCCGAAATATATATTGCATGATTTATTAACGTATAAACTGCCAGTCGCATTCGCAGCGGATTGCCCCATTGCTAACAAATTTGTCTCATGGTCGAATGAATTAATTAATCTGGTCAGTGCGTTAGGCCCACCGTCAACAAAACCACTCGTGTCATATAAAACCATACTTACAGCATATTTACTGGACAGCAATGTTTCATATAATTCAGAAAGTTCGTCGTTAATTTTTATACTGTAATTGGATTCTCTTGAAACATCAGAAAGTTCAATTCGCTTTCCACAATATGAACCAACAACAATACCAAAGTGAGATCCATTACATTGATATAAATATACGCCAAATGCAAGGCAAAAAGTTGCCGTAACACGCTGAATATAACTTCCGTTTGAATTAAGAAATTGGATTCCAGTATAAGCTTTGCTGTCCCCAGAGACTGTAAAATCCCCATAAAAAAATACTCGAACTGAATCTACCTTTATAATAAAATCCTGATAACTGTTCTTTGCTTTTAATATTGCGGCATCAAATTGTATTTTGAGTTCTCTGCTTATAGTAACACCAGAAGTTAAATATGTACCGGTTGGGAAAAATACACTCAATCCGCTATTGAGGGCCTGCTGTATTGCCGTTGTATCATCAGTAATCCCATCGGCGACAGCGCCATACATCTGTGGGGTTACATAATTGTTTTTTAGCGCAGAAAGTGTTTGTGCTGTAAATTTTGCTTCTGTTAAGCTCCCATCTTGCACAGTTGTTGTCGCTTCTGGATGATCATCAAGCCAATCGGAAACGGCCTTCGCTGTCTGTTCGTCCGTAGGCTGTCCAACAGATGCCCATTCATAGGCATAATCGGCATTACTCCTCTTCCGTAGAACCTGTCCGGTTGCACCACCATGCAAGTCGTTAAAAGCGCGGTTTAAATCAGCAACCTCTTCCGTCAAATCAGAGTAGTCAGCGGGGATGGAATCCAGCACTTCCTGACCTTTGTCTTCTACCGCCTGTTTCTGAGTTGCTCCGGCTGTGTTGACTTCCTGAACCTGCCTTGTGCTTTCTTCCTGAACTGCATTGACAGCGGCGGTCTGTGCAGACTGGATCGGCCCCTGCACCAGTTCTGCTTTCTGTTCCTCCGTGAAATCTGAGTACGTGAAAGCATCGCCTTTGTCGCCCTTATCGCCCGCCGGGATCCCGACCGTCAGCACCGGATGATCTCCGCTGCGATCGATGCTTGCCGTAGCCTGCGACCCGGCCTCAAGTGTTTCCGCTTCCGCCGTCATTGCATCATAACTGCCGACCGCTTCTTCTGCGGCGTTTGCGGCTTCCTCAGCCCGTTTGACCTGCGATCTGATGCTTTCAATCGCGCTGTCACTCGCGAGCCCGATGTCGGTCGGAGACTCTTCGACCCATTCTGTAAAGTTCGCCGTACCGATGTCCTCGCCGTTGGAGGTGATGCGGATTTCGGCCAGACAGACACCAGCAACCGGCGTTTCCTGTTCTGCGGTTTCCCAGCAGATCAGATTATGCTCGTTCGCATCGACTGTGCAAACATGCTCGTAATAGTTGCGATCCGGCTTCAAAACGTACAAAGTGGCCTCGTACGCCGAACAGTTCAGCGGAACACCGTCCTGTTCAATGTACACCCCAAGCGGTCTGCCAACATCGTACTGTGACACTTTCAAGCGCCGGTCGGATTGCACCTCTGGCGCGATGTCAACCGTGATTATTTGTCTGTCCATTTATGAACCTCCTCCGTCAGAGTGTAAATATGGGCTTATAAATCAGAGAAATCATAATCATAAATAACAAAATACGTTGACTGGCTCAATCCTGTCGGTTTGCTGATCGTGACTTCCAGCCCATTGCTCGAAATCGTCATTTGAGAAACGCTTGTAAGTTTATGGCAGTATGCGGAAGATGCACCGCCCTGAACTAAAAACAGATCGGCGAGGGTCGACAAGCTCGAAGATGCTACAATGAAATATTGATGTTTTGTCTCAGCCGTAAACACTAACGGATTATTGCTTCCGCAGAACACTGCCGACACAGCGAGCTTGTTGCTGTTCACGATTTCATCAATCGCATCCTTCAGCGCTTTTCCCTGTCTTGCATCCAGCACCTTCCCGGCAGTGGTCGCAAGCAGATCATTTTCGATGTCTCCCGGTTGCAAGACCGTTTCGTCCGATTCGACTGTACTGCCGAGAACCTTCGTCAGCACAATATGCCCGGAAGCGTCCACAGCCACATCGTTTACATTATCGTAATCCTCAACGATCTGTTCCGCCTCTTCTGCGGCCTGTTGTGCGGCATCGACATACTCAGTCATGCTGGAAATCAGCGATTCGCTCGCATATCCAAGATCGGCTGGAGAGGCTTCCACGTACTCCACAAAGCAAGCGGTTCCGATGTCGTTTGTGCCACTCGTGATCCGGATCTCTGCCAAACACTCACCGGCAACCGGCGTCTCCTGCTCCGCAGTGTCCCAACTGATCAGATTGTTATTGCTGATTGTACAGGTACACTCATAATAGTTGTGATCCGGTTTCAACACGTACAGATGCGCGGTGTATCCGGTGCAATTTAGCGGAAGGCCGTTCTGGCTGATTCTCACTCCGAGCGGTCTGCCGATATCGCCCTGAGATACCATCAAACGCTGTTGTGCGTTCGATCCCGGAGCGATGTCAACGGTTATAACTTGCCGATCCATTTACTCTGTCACCTCCGGTTCCGGCTGTTCGTGTTCGTAGCATTCAGATTGGAGACAAATTCCGTCATTGGTCATCAGGGAAGCCGCATGGACGGGAAGCGTTGACTTGACCGCCGCCGCAAGGATTGTGTGCCATTTCGCAATCGCGGAGGCTTTATCATCGTATGCATATGTTGGCGTTGCCATTGTTCCGTCCACCCATGTCTGCATTTCAATCACCAAGTATTTTTTCATTGTTTCGCCTCCAATTCCTGAACCCGTTTTGTCAGTTCCATGACCGTCTTTTCCAGCTGGTCTACCTTCGCGCACAGCAGGCCTATATAATCCAGGGTTTTGTATCCGTTCGCGTCCTCGCCGACCAGATACGGCGCGATCTGCTCCACATCCTGAGCGATATAACCGATGTGCTGAAGCTTATCTTTCTCGCCGTCCACATCCTGCCGCCAGCGGAACGCGACCGCCCTGATGCCGGACAGATCCGGAGCTTTGCCGATGATCGTTTTCAGACGTTTATCAGAATTCTGAGTCAGAGTTCCGGCGATGGTAACACTCCCCACCCAGTTGACCGTCAGGATATTTTTACGTGCATTCTGAGTGCCATTGCCGATCACAACAACATAAGCGTCTGTAGTATCTTCGACATTGCAAACACCAAGTGCGAGCTGATTATTTACCGCCGCGATTACCGAGTGACCAAAAGCAACAGACTGATTTCCGGAGGCAATGTTCCCAACACCTACCGCAAAGGCACACTCTCCTGTGGCTTTATTGTTGTTACCCATTGCAACAGAGTTATCTCCGGACGCAGTATTGACAGAGTTACACGCAAAAGCGTGAAATCCGGATGCTGTATTGGATGAACCTATCGCGCAAGCTCCTGTTTTTGTTGCCTTGTTATTGCCACCAAGCGCGATGCTTTCTAATCCGCTCGCTTCGTTCTTGTCACCAACTGCTAACGCGCCATAATTTGATGCCGTGTTAAGTTTTCCGACAGCGAGGCTAAAATTCCCGACAACAGAGTTCGCGGCTCTCGCACCAAGCGTGTAATATGGATTTATAGCAGTATTACCATTTTCATCAATGCCGCTTCCAATCCCGAGGTGCACCATCTCTTGATCGAGATACATAATGTCGAACGAGTCACCATCAATTTTGGCGTAATAATCACGCTTCACATTGCCAAGAATCTGGATCCCGTCAAAATCCATTCCTGTCTGCCATGTGCGCCCGCCGTCATAGCTGAACCCAAGCCCATAATTGGTTCCGTCATACTTGCCGAGCCTGATCATACGCCGGCTGTTATTGGGATCTACAATCGTGATGTTTGCGGCATCCCAAAAGAATTGAGCGTCTCCAAAGATTTCAACCGATGCTGTCTTGAGCTGGCCTGTCGCGATGAAATCTGCCACGAACTCGCCATTGATATTCCATGCGGTGGAATATGTCCCGGCATATCCGGTTTTGGAAAACGCGATCCCGGCATTATTCATCCTGATGACCTTGACCGCCGTCTGGATGTCATCGGTATCCATGATCAGGATTTCGTCCGGCTCGCCATCATCGTTGGTGTCGTGCATGATGACATAGCCGCCCGCATTGCCTGTTATGACCTCCGCAACGCTTTTTGCGATTGTCGCGGCAGATCGATTGGCCTTTGCCGCCGCCTTGTCTACGGTTTCGTCCTCGATCCTCGCGATTGTGGATGCAATACTGTTCCGAGCTGTTCCAAGCTCAACCTCTTTGTATCTCTCACGCAGAACATCCCACACCGTCCGGATGCATTTTGCGGATGCAGATACGCCGAGTTTGTCATTGTAGACCGACACCGTGTCGCACAGATCCACCCGATCCTGGAGCGTATCCAGCTGGACGAAATTGAGCGTGATATTCTTGCTATTCGCTCCGAGCGTGTGCTGATTGATATAGCTCTGCGCTCGGCTCCGGAGCTGGGCCTCTGTCGGCGCTTCCTGGAATTCATCCGACAGATCAAGCGTCAGAACCTTGACATATGTAAAAGTCCCCGGAACCGGGAGCACCTGCTCCGGAAGCGTGACAATCACGCCGGTTTCTTCGTTGTAATAGTACGGATAGACTGCCGTATAAACTTTGTCTTCCTCAACGTGCTTGAGATCGGTCAGGTTCTTTCCGTACCGGATCGTGACTCCCCGATCTGTTCCCCTGGCCCCCAACAGCTCGCATTGATAGCCGTCATAATGCCATTCACCGCCGAAAACATCGATCAAGCTCCCATGGATGCCGCCCATGATCGCCCGTGTGCTGACCGGATGCGAGATGGTCAGTGTAGACGCGCTCGACATATCAGAGCTGAACGAGAACGGGCAGGAAGTCGGATAGATGTTTCCGGACTGCGTCAGACTGACAAGCGCGGTCTGGAGGCCCGGAGCCACAAACGGCTTGCTTGTGAATCCTGACAGATCATAGCTGATGTGTTGCGCATTGATCGTAACAACGCCGTTAAGCGGCTTGCTGATGTTGTATACCCGGAAGGGCTGAGAATCGTCTGTAAAATTAGGTTTGGCAACGATCAGCGAACGGAGGGCGATTTCCGAGAAAAATGCTCCGCTGATCGGATATTCCATTTCAAGCTCATAAGAGCCGTTGCGGTTTTCCTCGACATCGCACCGGATCGCGTCCTTCAGGATGCCGATCCCCATGCTCGCCCACGATGTGGCACCGCTGGGAAACAATTTTGGATACATTCCCGCCCTCCTTTCTCAAATCTCGAACCAGTTCGGAACGATTTCGACCGATGCGATCCGGCCCGTGAAGCTGATTCCGTTTTCTCCGCTGTCCAGTACGGCAAATTCGCTGGTGCTGGATGTCACAATGCTGTTGCGATTGATTCCGTTGCTGTCGTAGCAGGTCATTTCATCGCAATCGATATAGAGGACTGACGGAACGGAGCTGATCGTGAAAACAGTCCCGTTGACCGTGACCGTGCCGGAGCCAGATCCAGAGGATTTTGTGATTTTAATAAGCGGCCGGGCCTTGAACGGTGTCGGATTGATGATCGTGCCGGATGCCGAAAACGCAACCGGATTCTTCCCGATCATCAGGAACCTTTGCGGTTTGCAGGTAAAAGAGATCGTTGCTCTTCCCGTCCGCCCCACCAGCGACGGTTCCACATCGAAAGGCCCGGTGAAGTAGGCAAGCCGGTAATGATCCGGGTCGAAATCGTCCCATAACTCGCAGTATCCGGATGGCCCATACAGCCAATCAGCGACACGAGAAAAGCCGCCGGAAACGGCTCCTCGTTTACCATTCCCGGCGAAAATCTCGTATTTCTGTTGTACGTTCTCCCAAGCGTCCTGCATGAGGACGATATCGCCATTCCGGCCAGGGACGGCGAATGTCTCCCGCTTGCGCTCCGGCTTTGTGTGGCCAGGATATTTTTCGACCGTGATGCCGAACTGATCCGACCGCTGACCGTTCCAGCTGATTACACCGTTCACGCGAACGCCGCCCCCTTCCTGTCAATTTGCATCTGGATCCGATCCATCACAATATCGGCCAGCTCGCGCACGTTCTGGCCCTCGCTTCCGTACACATTGATTGTCACATTTCCGATCCCGGCTTCTTCCCGCACAATCTCGCGCAGGTCATCCAAAGCACCGACAAACTCGGGTCGTTTTTCACCGACACCGATGATACTTGGCTGAGTGAAAATACCGCCCTTGTCGTACCAGCTGACCGACACAGACGGGACACGGCCAGTCTGAGCGTCAAAGCTACCGGACAGGGAGAAGTGAGGAAGAGAAATATGCTTGTACATATTGAACGAAACACGACTGAACGCTCCGCTCACCTGCTGGACGCTGTACTGTACACGGGAGACCATCGACTGCATGGCACTGCTTACGGCATTATTAAGGCTTGCAAACGCCGATCGAGCGGAATTGACCATCGAGTTAAACCCGTTGCTCATGTTGGTCTTGATCTGCGTCACATAGCTCTTGATTCCGTTCGCCAACGTGGTCATGCTTGTTTTGCCGTTGGTTGACAAGTCGTTCAGCGCGGTCTTACCGTCCGTTGACATGGTTTTCATGTTGCCCAGCGCATCAGTCGCGAACGTTCCGAGATTGCCCAGATCCACGCCGGCATTTGTGGCAACCTGATTGATCTTGGTGCTGTAGGATTCGAGGTTGCTTGTGTTTTTGCACTCGTTATTGATGTTTTTAACAGCTGTCGCAAAAGCCGCCATGGCCGTGTTGACCGTGTCGAGACCTTCGCCGTTTGTCTTCAGATCCGCCAGACCGGAGCCAACTTCCGAAACAGCTTCACCAATCTTGTTATCATGCGCCCATTTAGCTTCTCGGTTAATATCCTTGATACCGTTTGCGACGGCTCCAAGGGATGCCGCCAGATCGATAACGGAAGTCTCATTTGCCAGTTTAATGGCCGCATCAGCGACTGTCTGGAAACCGGCTCCGGCTTTTTCAGCTGCACCGCCGATGCTGTCAAACACACCAGCCAGCTTTTCAAGGATGTTAGCGATAGAATTATTGATGTTTGTCACACCGTCTGTAATCGATGTGATGATACCGCTAATGGATTCCCCGACCGCTTTGATAGGTTCGGCCAGGGATTTGTTAAAGCCCTCAAAGGACGTAACAATTTTCGCGAGGTTTGTGCCGATGCTGTCCACGATGGTCTTAACTGCGTTCCCGATGGAACCAATCACCATTCCAATGGCCAGGATGACCGGTGTCAGCTTCGTAAGCAGGCCGGAGAAAGAATTAACTATGCTGGTGATATTTGTGCCGACTGAGTCCACAATCTCGACAACTTTATCGCCAATTTTGCCAACCAGTTCCGTGACTTTTTCAATCAGCGGGCCGATCTTCTCAGCCAGGCCCGAAAACTCCTTGATGATCTTGGGCAGGTTTTCCGTTGCCGTCTGAACCATCTTAGTGATCTCAGGCGTGTACGGTGCCAGCGCCTGGACGATTTCGGTTATCTTGGAGCCGATCGTATCAACCAGCCCCGTGAACGCCGTGATGATCTCCGGAAGCTTATCCACCGTATTGTTGACCATGTTGGTGATTTCCGGGATATATGGTGCGATTTCGCTAACAATATTGGTTATCGCGGTTCCGATCTCGCTCACCAGTCCAGTAAAAGAATCAATGATGTTTGGCAGCTGCTCCACAGTCTTGTTGACCATGTCCGTAATGTTAGGAATATACGGCGCGATTGCATCAATGACCTGAACAATCGCGTCAGCAACGATGCCCGCAAAATCGGTAAACGTTTTGCCGGCCGTATCTGCAATAGGCTGACAGGCCGTTACAATATCAGCGATGCCGGAGCTTACATCCGGAAAAATATCGCCGATGGCTTTGACAATACCCTGGATCGCAGTCGAAAAAGCAGAGATCACACCAGGCATACCCTGATTTATACCGTTAAGCAACTTCCCGGCAATCTCCCCGCCCTTGGTCAGGATGTCAGGCAATACCCCGCCGATCTTGCCGATCAGGTCGGTCATTGTCGTACTGATCTGCTTAAGCAGCTCCGGCCCTTTATTGGTTATGCCGGAGATCAGATTGCTGACAATTTCGCCACCCTTAGCAAGGATTTTAGGCCATTGTGAAATGATCCCGCTCATGTAGACCGATATGGATGTGATCGCGCTCTGGATCAGCTGAGGCGCATTGGTAATAATACCGTTCACCAGCTCAAGGATGATAAGTGATGCCGTGCCAAGCAACTGCGGAAGCTGCGTCGAAAGATCAGTCATCAATGTGGTGATGATTGTTGTCGCGCTGCTCAGGATCAGAGGCAGATTCTCTTTTATTCCGTTGAGTAGCGTTTGCAGAATCGACAAACCAGATGAGGCCAGTGTCGGGATTAATGTCGTTAGGGCCGTTATAATGTCCGGGATTACGCCGGAAACAGCCTCTACGATGCTCGGAAGGACTTTGGTTAGCTCAGTAAGGATCGTAGATACGGCGCTGACGAATGCCGGCAGCATACCCTTCACCAGCTCGCCAATTTTGGGGATAAAGAGCGGAGCCGCCGTCGAAATGAATTTTGCGATGCCATTCAAGGCAGTTGTGATCCGGGGAATCAGCAAATTGACCAGACCGCCGCCGGACTCATCGCCAAACAGAGCCGTGATCAGACCATCAA
>Ga0326511_10003969_pt1 | contig 11849 bp, 8 predicted proteins | sample 0_2496_0518_D_FD_203701 | JGI IMG/M metagenome (GOLD analysis project Ga0326511, IMG submission 203701) | Bovine rumen microbial communities from UC Davis, California, United States - 0_2496_0518 | ecosystem: Host-associated > Mammals > Digestive system > Stomach > Rumen | place: USA: California...
CCTGTCATTTACCGGTTCTGCGGGTATGCTGATCTGACGGGGATTCCTGTCGTTCAGTACGCTGGTGACGATGTCTGTGACCATCTGTTTCAGTTCCTCCAGGAACGTTTTGGCCTCATATTCCTTGCGTTCTATCATCCTGAGTTTCTTTTCCCAGAGGCCTGTCAGCTCAGCACTCTTCAGCAGTTCCTCGTGTATGATTTCTATCAGTCCCACACCCGTAGGGGTTGCCCACAGGCTCTTTCTCTCCTTACGGATGTAATGTCTGCGGAACAGTGTCTCTATGATAGCGGCACGGGTACTGGGCCGACCTATTCCGTTCTCCTTCAGCGCATCGCGCAGCTCCTCGTCCTCTACCATCTTGCCTGCCGTCTCCATGGCACGGAGCAGCGTGGCCTCGGTATAGGGTTTGGGGGGTGTGGTCCATTTGTCGGTCAGCGATGGGGTATGCGGACCGCTCTCGCCTTTCTGGAAGACGGGGAGCTGTCCGCCTTCGTTCTCGCCTGAGGGGGAGGGCTCTTTCTCCTCGCTTTCCACTTTTTTATAGACAACTTTCCAGCCTTCGTCCGTTGTTACCCTGCCGTTTACACGGAACAGAACAGACTCCGTCTCGTTCTTCCTCACCTCGCCGATGACGGTGGTAGTCTCAAAGAGACAATCGGGATAGAAGGCGGCGATGAAGGCGCGGGCTATGAGGTCGAAAACCTTCCATTCCATCTCTGAAAGTCCCTGGGGCGATACGCCTGTGGGGATGATGGCGTGGTGGTCGGTCACCTTGCTGTTGTCAAATATCTTCTTGCTCTTCTTCAGCGGTTTGCCGCCCAGTGGCTTCACCAGTTCGGCATAGGGCTGTATGCCTGCGTTCTTGGTAAGGAACAGACCGTTCATGATCTGGGGGCATTTGGGATAGACGTCATCCGGCAGGAAGGTGGTGTCCACGCGGGGATAGGTGGCTACCTTCTTCTCGTAAAGGCTCTGGATGAGGTTGAGGGTCTGGTCGGCGCTGAAGCCGAACTTCTTGTTGCAGTCAACCTGCAGGCTGGTCAGGTCATAGAGGCGGGGAGGGGTCTCAAATCCTTTCTTCCGGGTTATAGATACTACGGTGAAGGGTTTGTCCTTGATGGCTTCCAATGCGTCCTTGCCTTCCTGCTCGGTGGCGTATTCCATCTGACGGTAGATGGGGACTTTGCTCTTCAGGGTCTTGCCCTGCTTGGCTGCCTCGGCTATCTCGGCGGCTTCCTCGGCTTCGGCCTCCTCGTCCCGCATGATGGCGCTGAACTTCACATCCCGGTACAGGGTGGAGAGTATCCAGGACTGGCGGGGAACAAAGTTCTCAATCTCCTTCTGCCGGTTGACGATAAGGGCCAGCGTGGGGGTCTGCACACGGCCTACACTCAGGACCTGGTGCTTGCCGTAGGCGTACTTCTGGGTATAGAGGCGTGTGGCATTCATGCCCAGCAGCCAGTCGCCTATGGCGCGCATCAGTCCGGCCTCATACAGGCTCTGGTATTCCTGCTGGTCCTTCAGGTTCTGGAATCCTTCGCGTATGGCCTCTTCGGTAAGGCTGCTGATCCACAGACGCTTCACTGGGCATTTGGCCAGTGCCTTCTGCATTACCCAGCGCTGGATGAGCTCACCTTCCTGGCCGGCATCACCGCAGTTGATGATTCCCTCAGCCTTACTCATCAGCGAGGCGATGGTGTTGAATTGCTTCTCAACGCCCTTGTCGGACTTCAGTTTGATGCCGAAGCGGGGCGGTATCATGGGCAGCTGGCTCAGGCTCCAGCTTTTCCACAGGGGTGTGTATTCGTGTGGTTCCTTCAGCTCGCACAGGTGGCCGAAGGTCCAGGTGACTTGGTATCCGTTCCCCTCCATATATCCGTCATGCGAGGTGTTGGCACCCAGCACATGGGCGATGTCGCGGGCCACGGACGGTTTCTCTGCTATACAAACTATCATTTATCGTTATTCAAATTATTATCTTTTAGGAGTTAAAAGAGGAAGCTAACTCGCTACGCTCGTGGGAGTTAAAAGGACAATACCATATATGCAGAAAGCATCCGATACTACCGTCCAGCCAGCCCTGCTGGCTTAACTTCCCATTTAACTTCCTTCTATAACTTCCTTTTTTTATAACTATCAACTGTCAACTGTCAACTATCAACTATCAACTATCAACTGTCAACTCTCAACTCTCCCCTTCACGGGAGGGCTGGGGCAGGTCCGGGCCACATATTCCTCCGCCACCTTCAGGTAGTGATGGTGCTTCTGCACGAAGGCAAAAGAGTCCCGTTTCAGTTGTGCCAGACGCTCGGGATGCAGCACCAGCTGCTCCAATGCCCGGTAGATACCTTCCCTGTCGCAGGGCAGGTCTATCATCGGGAAGAGTTCCTTCTCCCCCAGCAGCTCATACGCTTCGGGAATGGCCACGGTGGCAACCACAATCCCCTTGGACATTGCCTTCAGGGCATTCATGGCGTAGCAGGTGTACAACTGGTCTATGAGTACATCGCTGTTATCCATCAGCCGGCAGTACTCGTCGTAGGGCACATTCTCGGCTTTATTGACAGTCACTCTGTCGGGGTAGTCGGCCTTAAGCTGCTGCAGCACGGGCCAGAGGATGTCAGTACCTTTCTCCTCGTCGCGTTCCCGCTGTATTCCTATGAAGAACCGGACGGGCCCTGTGGTTTCCTGAATCCGGGGCGGTGTGTCGGGCATATCCATGCATAATGGTATGAAGCGGGTCTTCCCGGGGAAATAATGATGCAGGCTGGCCCAGTACTCATAGCCTGTTCCTATGAGCAGGTCGCTGGTTTCGGCCATATGCCGGCTCAGTTCTCTTACCTCAGGCTGGTTCAGCCACATATCGGTCATGCTCACGGCAAATTCGTTGGTCCGTTTGCGCTCTCCGATATTGAAATCGCTGCTTCTGAACAGCCTGGCTTCCGTGCAGCCTTTCACATAGTAATAGCTGATTCCCAGTACGGTGGTGACGGTGAGTCCGTTGCGCTTGCGGATATAATCGTAGAAGAAGCGTTTCAGCCTGGGCTTGAACTCCATCATGAATTGTCCGTTGAAATCCACAACGTCATAGCCTCTGAGCTTAGGCAGCAGCCAGAGCCAGCGGATCAGGTAGATGAGGGCTCCCAGCCTGCCGGGACCGCGGTTGATGCATATATCCACATGCATGTGCCGCCATCCGCCGCCTGTGCCTATCACCAGTGCCTCATGGCCCAGCCGGCGTAAGCCCCGGGCCAGGGTGTAGCGTGCGTTGCTGGCATCTCCTATGAACAGAAACCTCATCTTCTGACTGTGTTATATTTAATTTCAGTTTTCGGAAGCTAACCTTGCCCCCAAGTTGAATATTTCAGGAATATTTCTTCTAACTGTACGGCTACCGCCCGGGGGGAGGAGACGGCGCTGACGGCTTCGCTGAACTGACGGGACGGGCGTATGGCCATGCATTCCCTCATCCTGGCGATGAGGCTGTCCGCATCCCCTGTCCGGGCTATCAGACAGGCTCCCGGTATGCGCTCCGACTGAGGCGTCACCTCAGTACTGACAACGGGGATGCCGGTTGACATAGCCTCCAGCAACACCAGCGGCTGTGCCTCGCTTCGGGAGGGAAGTACCAGCGCATCGCAGTCATACAGGAGCCGGCGTACCGCATTTCTATCCACCTCGCCGTGCAGGACGGTTCTTTGGGGGAACAACTGTCGCATCTCCGTACTTCGGGTATCGCATCCGGCAATATGCAGTTCACAGTCCTCCAGCTCCCGCATGGCCCGGCTCAGTACATCGTATCCTTTGAGCGTCAGGCCGTCCCCGTTGGCATTGCCCAGACAGCAGAAGCGGAAAGGGCGGCCCTCCAGAGGCTCTCTGTCACGGTAGGCGAAGAATTCCACATCTGTCACATTCGATACAGGCTGATACGTGTAGTCCCGGCCGAAGAGCGGTTCTATGTTGCTTACCAGTTCCTCTGCTACGGGAATCACGCAGGCGGCATCCCTATAAGCGCTGACCATCAGGTCCCTGAGCCAGCGGTGTCTGGTCCATCCGGGGCCGAAGTCCTTCTCGTACAGGAAGTTGCTCAGGTGCTCGGTGATGAATACGGGGCGGTTCGCGGCCTTTCCGATGGCTACGGCGGCAATACCGGCATTCTTGCAGCAGTGGGCATGAATGATGTCCGGTGTGCCGTATTGCAGAACGTACTTACTGAACATCTTGCATACCTGCCTGATCCAGGAGCGTGTGTTCAGCCTCACCATCTTAGGAATGTCGCGCTGGTAATGGCGGAACACCGCTATACCCTCCATGTCCTCCCACCAGTAGCCGGCGGGTGCCGTCAGGTAGAAGCCCCGGTCTGAGGTGGCTCCCAACTGGACACATGACAGGATGCGGACCTCATGTCCGCATTCCCTCAGGGCCCTGGCCTGATCCAGGCAGAACAGGCCGCCGTGCGGTGGAAAGAAGGATGGTATCTCCAGTATGTGCATATTGTCGTTTATGATATGCGCAAAGGTATGAAAAATACTATTCCTGCCCAAGGTTTTGTCCTTTATAGTTGGCGGAAAGTCATTTTTTCGGGTCTGATGCATGGTATTTCAATTTCAATTCATTACCTTTGCCTTGAAATACAATTAGTATGAAGCTAAGTTCTATCATTCATACCAACTGGCCAGCCACTTTCCGTCTCTGCTATCACGCGGGGGGCTGGAGGGGCCTCTGCCGGATGCCTGTCAGGGTTTACGGCCCCTTGAAACTGACACTCGGGGGAAGGATTCAGCTTCCGCCTGATTCATCCAAGAATATGATTGTTATCGGCTCGGACCATGAGGACTATACGGCCTCTTCAGGTAAGGCTGAGCTGAATATTCAGGGAACCTGGCAGATAGGCGGCCCACTGCGCATCGGCCCTGATTCATGTATTGCCATAGGCAAGGGTGCCGTGCTGGAGACGGGAGCCTGTACCTATCTGGGCCGCGACACGCAGATTCATTGCTGTTGCCGCATCCGTATCGGGGATGGCGTCTTTGCCGGCGAGATGTATGTCTGTGACAGTGCCGTTCATCAGATTATCTCCCAGGGAACCCCCAAGCCTATGAATGCCCCGGTAGTGATAGGCGAGGGCACTTATCTGGGCTTCAGGACGGTACTGCTTAAGGGTACCGTCATCCCGCCCTGTTCGGTGGTAGGCAGCGGGGCTGTCTGCACTTCTGATTTTACAAGGGACGGAGCTGAGAAACTCCTCATCTGCGGTAACCCTGCCTCAGTGAGGACACAGGATGTAACGGCTAAATTCTGACTGTCATGAAGCGGATTTCCTTTATCATAACCTATTATAATGAGCCTTTGCAGCAGCTGCAGGAATGCGTGCGGAGTGTTCTGCGCCTGCCTTTGGTTCCCGAAGAAAGGGAGATTCTGCTGATTGATGACGGAAGCACTGTTCCGGCTCCTGATTTTGAGGGTGTGAAGACCATACGCCAGGAGAATCAGGGGCTTTCCGCCGCCCGTAATACGGGAATCGGACTGGCCCGGGGCGAATATATCCAGTTCCTGGACGCCGACGACTTTCTGTTGACGGATGCCTACTGTCAGGTGCTCAGTATGCAGGCTCAGTATCAGCCGGATATGCTTATGTTCAGGTTTACCCGCCGTATTACCCGTCGCTGCAGGTGGTATGGTGTAGGACACTATATCAGCGGTACAGCGTTCCTCAACTCCCGAAATATGCGGGCCGCGGCCTGGGGCTATCTTTTCCGCAGGAGTATCCTGGGCAACCTGCGTTTCTATACGGGTATCCTGCATGAGGACGAGCTGTTCACTCCTCAGCTGCTGCTCAGGACCAAAAGCCTGCTTGTTACCAGGATTCCCGCTTATTATTACAGAACGGGTACTGACAGCATCACGCATCAGCAGGATGCCGCACATATCCGGCAGCGGCTTCAGGACACACTCTTTGTGCTGACGGAACTGAACCGGATGGCGCAGGCTGCCCGGGGCGAGGAGCACTACGCTCTGGAGCGCCGCGTGAACCAGCTCTCCATGGATTATATATATAATGTATGGCGTCTGATCCCTCATCATCAGGACCGACGCCATCACATTGCCGGGTTACGTGATGCGGGGCTTTGTCCGCTCCCCATCCGCACCTATACGCTTAAGTACTTCCTATTCTCCCTTTTACAGAGGATAATCCTCAAAGGCGTAGAGAACGGTTGAGAGATATCTTTCACCGGTATCGGGCAGCAGCACCACAATCTTCTTACCCTTGTTCTCGGGGCGCTTGGCCACCTGGATAGCCGCATAGAGGGCGGCTCCGGCGCTGATACCTACCAGCAGACCTTCTGACTGGGCAATCTCACGGCCCGTGCGGATGGCATCATCGTTCTCTACATCAAATACCTCGTCAATAACGTTGGCATCGTAGGTCTTGGGGATGAAGCCAGCCCCGATACCCTGAATCTTATGGGGACCGCTCTGGCCGCCGTTCAGTACGGGAGAAGACTTGGGCTCTACGGCAATCACCTTCACATTGGGGTTCTGCTCCTTCAGGTATTTACCTGTACCGCTGATAGTACCGCCGGTACCCACACCGCCGATGAAGATATCCACCTGGCCGTCTGTGTCGCGCCAGATCTCAGGACCTGTGGTAGCATAATGCTTGGCAGGGTTGGCTCCGTTCTCGAACTGCTGCAGGATAACGGCACCGGGAATGCTGTCGCGCAACTCCTCGGCAGCGCGGATGGCACCAGGCATGCCGTCTTTTCCAGAGGTGAGGCGAACCTCAGCGCCATAGGCCTTTACCAGGTTACGGCGCTCCACGCTCATGGTCTCGGGCATGGTAAGGATAAGGTGGTAGCCCTTAACGGCGCTGACCAGTGCCAATCCTACGCCAGTATTTCCGCTGGTGGGTTCAATGATGGTAGCTCCGGGCTTCAGGATACCTTTCTGCTCAGCATCCTCTATCATCGCCAGAGCGATGCGGTCCTTAACGCTGCCGCCAGGATTAAAAAACTCTACTTTAGCAATCACGGGAGTCTCCAGTCCCTTTGCTGTTGAATACTTGTTGAGCTCCAGAAGTGGGGTGTTGCCGACGAGCTCGGTCAGCTGTTTTGCAATTTTACTCATAACCTTATCCTTTTATGTTTAATTTGTAATTTAGCGGTTTGTGGTTTGTGGTTAGTGGTTAGCGGGTTCTAGTAGTTCTAGCCTGGCTGGTATTCTTCACTTTTCACTCTTCACTCTTCATTTTTTCTGCTGCAAAGGTACGGCGGTTTTCTTATCCCCACAATACCAAGTGAGGGTTATTTGCGTACCATATGTATGGTATATTCAGTAAAAAACCGTAAATTTGCGCCCAAAATCAGAGAAATATGGCCATAGAACAAGCAATTTTCCGTAGGGCAGAGCTACTTTTAGGTGATAAGACGATGGAACGCATTGCCCGGAAACGGGTAATCATCTTCGGCGTAGGCGGTGTAGGCTCCTGGTGTGCCGAGAGTCTGGTACGCAGCGGCATCCGCCAACTTACCATTGTGGATTCCGACCGTGTGTGCATCACCAATGTGAACCGTCAATTGATGGCGACCATGAAAACCGTGGGTAAGGTTAAGGTGGATGCCCTGAAGGAACGTCTGCTTACCATCAACCCCAAGGCGGAGATTACCGCCTTGCAGAAAATCTTTACGGCTGAGACGGCTGCGGATTTCCATTTGGAAGGCTATGACTACATCATAGACGCCATAGATTCATTAAAGGATAAGGCGGCCCTCATCCTCCTGGCAACAAACACTTCCTCCTCGGAGGGAGATGGTGGGAGGGTTAGATTCTTCTCCTCGATGGGTGCGGCCCTGAAGCTGGACCCTACGCGAATTAAAGTGGCAGAGTTCTGGAAGGTGCAGGGTGATCCCCTGGCCCGTGCCCTCCGTAATAAGTTCAAGAAGGAGAAGACCTTCCCCCGTCACAAGTTCCAGTGCATCTATAGTGACGAGTTGCTGAAGAACCTGGGCCGGAATTCAACCTGCGGAACCGAACAGTGTATGTGTCCCAAGGCCAAGAACGGCCCGGGTGACCCTGACCTTCTGAATCATGAATGGTGTTCCTCAAAGGCCCAGATTAACGGCACCCTGGCGCACATCACCGCCATCTTTGGCTTCATGCTGGCCGGTCTGGTGATACAGGATGTGCATAATTCAGAGTTGACGAGTTGAGAGTTGAATGAAGTATGAAGGCTGAGGGCTGAAGTATGAAGGCAGAAGTATGAAGTATGAACTGTTCTCTTGCCCCTTGCCCCTAAAGACTCCCTCCCTTTAAAGCTGCAACGTCAGGTTGGTATAGATGCTGCGGCCTTTCTGAGGGATGTGGTTCCAGTCTGAGTAGGTGGAATAATATTTATTAAAGAGGTTGTCTATTCCTGCATGCAGATTGCAGCGTACCTTTCCTAAGTTGAAACGCCATCCCGCATTGATGTGCCAGATATTGTAGCCTGGTGTCAGCGTTTCGCCGTACTTTTCGCTGAATCCGCTATGGCGGGCTACTACCTCGGTTCCCACTTCGGCCTCCACATTTCCCCACAATACCTTACACTTAGCCTGGTAGCTGAATGGTGCTATCAGCGGAAGGCGGGCTCCTGTATTCTCCCTGCCATAACTGTATCTGGCGGTGTTCTCCCAGCGGAGCCAGTGCAGTATCTGCCAGTTGAGTGTTGCCGTCGCGTTCACAATCTGCGCATCGGGCAGGTTCCGGTACAGTTTTACCCCTGCCGCACCTATTGTCATAGGGGAGAGTCTGGTGTCCGGAAGTCCGATGATGTAATTCCGGAAGAAGAAGGAATTTACCTCTACCCGGGCCTCTACGGGATGGCCGGTCAGCGAGGCTGAGGCATTTACCTCAATGGCCGATTCGTTCTTCAGGGCCGGATTCCCGATGTAGTCATAGCGGTCGAAGGTGTTGTTCAGGAAATAACCGTAAGCCTCGGTAACCGTAGGGGTGCGGTTTCCATAGCCCGCTCCGGCTGACAGCCTCCATCCTCCCTGATGATAGGAATAGCTGACGGCAACCCTGCCTGTCAGGTCAGTAGCTGTACGCGCCATTCCGGGGAAATAGATGCTCAGTGCCCGGAATCCCTCGTCGTTGCCGATACGGCGGTGCTGCCAGGATCCTTTGGCCGAGAGTCGCAAACTGTGACGGGCCCCTAAGATGATATCGTCTGACAGAGCCAGTCCGCTGTTTACGGTCCCCACATCCGGCCAGGTAAGCATATACATAGGCTTGGCCCCCTTCACATACATGGTCATATCCGCAAATAGTGTATTGTAATAGGCATCCCAGTTCAGCTGAAACTGATGATTGCCTCGCGTACCTTGTAATATACTATAGAGTCCTGCCGTACTGCTTTTGCCGGGCATATCCATGTGAATCACCACATCCGGCCGGCCGGTATCATCCATATTGTGGGTGATATGGTTATAATAGACCTTGCTCTCCCAGCGCGAGAAGAAGCCCGGTAACTGTTCATGCCGGTAGGAGAGGGAGGTGATGAGGCCCGTAGCATCGCTGACATCCATGTTCAGTGCGGGATAGCCTACATCCGTAGCGCGGTCAAAGATGGCGGTTCCCTCTATGATATGGTTCTGCCGGGGCTGCCAGCCCATGTTCAGGAAGGCGTTCACTTTCCTGAACTGCGAGAAGGGGACCTCCCGGCCTCCGCCGGCCTGATAGTTGCCGGCCTGCCGGTAGAAAGTGCCCATATTGGCATAAACCTTCTGTGAGGAGAAAGCGCCGTCAATGCCATATACCTGCAAATGACCGTTAGACTCGTAGCCGGCCGTAGCATTGTACTCCTGTGGCCTGGCACCGAATCCCGCCTTGCGCAGCTTCAGGTCAATACTGCCGCCGATGTTGCCCGTGGCCTGCGGATTGCCGTCCAACCCTGCATCCAGGCGGACGCGTTGCAGATTCCCGCTCTCCACATAACTGGTTACAGGGTCCATCTTGTCCGTGCAGGCATAGAATATCTTCATACCGTCAATGGTAGTGGATACCCGTTCCGTGGCCATATTGTTCACCACAGGTTCCCAGGCATAGCTGCCGCGCCGGATCATCTCCACATTACCCAGTTGCAGCAGATGTTCCTCAATGCTGGCAGCACGTCCTTTCCCAGCCACCTTCCGGCCTGCGCCGATGGCAGACGTAACCGTCACCTCGCTCAGGGTAACCTCCTTGCCGTCAACCGAGTCCGCCTGCTGCACAGTCTGCGAAAAAGCAGGGACTGCCATTACTGACAGCCCCGCTCCAAGTACTAACTTACATACAAATATATGAATCATAGACAGAGTTTTCTTCTTTTATATAGTTACACTCCAGTACAGGCTGCTGTATCCGCTGTTGTCATTATCGCCACCTGCAACAATGTTTCCCTCCTGATCCTTCACCACCAGGTGAATGTTCCAGAGTCCCGTCATTGACAGGTTCAGATTTCCCTCATATATGCCGCTCTCCTGTTTTATCAGCGGGGTGTTGTTGGGCGAACTGTGGTCACCCATATCCGGCATCGTAGGTGTAATCTCTATGGTAAAGGTCTCCTCGGCCGTCAGGTAAGGCACCTTCTTGTCGGCACTCTGCTTCGAGACGTAAGCCTGGATGGTGTTGTTACCTGTCTGGAAGGTGTTGGGGTTCACCAGTGTCAGGTAATAGGTCTGGTTATCTTTCTTGAAGGACTTCAGCCAGTTCTGTCCGGCGGGCAAGGCATTCACCTCAATGACTGTAGGCGTATGCTCAATCTCCTTCTGCTGCCATGCCGCTTTGTATGAGAGTTCCCAGTAGCCGTTGTCACCGCTGCTCATCAGAAATGATACCCAGGCATGGCGTACCGCAGGGAAGGTCTCGTTGTAAACCGTGGTTTCTGTTTCCGTGGGTGTTGAATGCTGCATACCCATCGCTGTCATTGTCATCAGCGGTCTGATGTCATTAACCTGAAAGTCACGGACATATCCGTCGGTGGCTATCTTTATCAGGGCAAAGAACAGATCATTGTACCCCACATGCAGTTTGCCGCCGGCCGAATACACTTTCAGTACATATTTATTATCAATAGTGTCACGTAACTCAGTCAGCTCCTTTACATAGCCGTTGTTCAGGAATGAGTATGCCAGAAAGGTCTCCTCGGCATTACAGCACTCCTCATCAGTGTCCGGAATGTTAATCACTACGTTGTCCTGCACGTCATCACCGCACGAGGAGAACAATAAACCTGTACTCAATCCTAAAAACAATAATAGTCTGTTCATGATTTTTGATAGTTGACAGTTGACAGTTGATAGTTGACAGTTGATAGTTGACAGTTGACAGTTGATAGCTTAGTAGCTTAATAGCTTAATAGGTTCTAAGGGTTCTACCCTTTCTAACCTGGCTAGTATTTTTCATTCTTTCATTCTTGACTCTTCGCTTCCCACGGTGCGATGGTGCTGGTTCGGATGTCTCCGTTGCGGTATAGGATCTCCACCACCTTCTTAACGGCACACAGGTTGCAGCCGTCACAGTGATTGAACTTGTGTTTGCCGTAAATATCACCGCATGACACCGTGCCTTCCTGTTTCTGGAATGTCTCGTAAACCTCGGCAGCCATACGCAGGTGGGCCTTCTTGTCACCGCTGGCATACATGCCCAGTGCCATAATGGCTCCTGTGAGCGCCCCGCAGGTTCCCTCCTTGAACTCGTGTCCTATGCCGCCCGAGAAGGATTCTGACATGCTTCTGAGCTGCTGTTCCGTCAGCGGCGTACCTAATGTGGCAGCCACGGCAGTCAGCGAAAGGGCGGCACACCCGTAGTGTTGGCCGAAGCGTACC
>Ga0326511_10003972_pt1 | contig 11846 bp, 6 predicted proteins | sample 0_2496_0518_D_FD_203701 | JGI IMG/M metagenome (GOLD analysis project Ga0326511, IMG submission 203701) | Bovine rumen microbial communities from UC Davis, California, United States - 0_2496_0518 | ecosystem: Host-associated > Mammals > Digestive system > Stomach > Rumen | place: USA: California...
CGGTTTTGTTTGTTTAGCAACTACAAAGTTACGAAATTTTTCTCGATTTCTGTTATATTTTGCAATCTATTTCATACTCAATTCTTTATTTTTCAGACCACCTCAAAGGGTGGGAAACTTCAGTTACAATTAAAAACCATTAATCATGAAAGTAAAACAACTATTATCTCCTCAAACCGCCAGTGGCGGTGGAGGTGGGCAGCACAACCGATGGTTGGGGCTGCTGATGTTGCTTGTTCTACTGTTAGGCAGTAGTCAGTCAATGTTTGCGGTGGACGACTTCGTTTATGCACAGGAATCAAAAGTACACGGTTCCTCCATTTACACCCGATGGTCCAATTGGGTGGGACAACACTACGTAAGGAATAATAATAATTACACCTTTTCCAATGTTGTCAGATACGGGAACGAGAATTCCTATCGAGGCTGGAATTACAAAGCAACAGAAGGTCGCCCATCAACGTGGTACTATTCCAATAAGTGTGGTCCTACCATCAATAATGGTACATGGTTTGGTGGAGAGGACCTTTCTTATTGGTTCTATTTCATGTACGAAAATATCAACGAAGTGAGTCCAGATCATCCCTACGTTGAAATCTGGGTGCCAACATATGATGAAGACCAGAATTCCGCAAATGATGCTACCAAGGGCTCCGCACTTTACGTGACTGATGCTGACGGTGATGATGTGCTGATAGGTATCCAACAATATGCTCAACGCCAGATAGACAACTTTCGGTATGAAAAATCTGAGTGGGGTATTTACACCTATGCACTCATAGAAGATACAAAGGTGATATAGAAGGGCATTATAATTCAGGTAACTATAATAATAACATACAATCAGGTATCTTGACCAACTGGGGAACGTTTAATGGTGCCAACTCCAGCTGGTATGGCTTTGGCAGTTCTCCTCAATACGTCAAGCTGCGCTATTATCCTGGCTACAACCTCGGTGAAAGCTTTGACATGAGCTTCATTGTCAACTGGGATTTGAATGATGAAAACAACAACGAAAATGGGGGATATGAATATGATGCCAACTATCCTCGTTTTCAGAGCCAGGGTAGAGCTAAGGTGAAATATTATGGTGAGAACACATATTACCCATGTGAACACTACTGGCATTGGAGTGTCGACTGGACCAACATGTACGTGACGAAGGGCATCAAGGTTAACAACCTGGTGAAGGCCCCCACAGCAGAACGTCTCAGAAACGGTAAAATCAAGTTGACGGCCAGCAATGTGAAAACCTACACCGACTTCCAGACTTTCTTTGTAGTGGAGGACGTAGGCCGATTAGACCTGGGACACAACTCGAGCGGCAGTAAGACCATGGGCAGTGGTATTGACCACAAAAAGCCGCTCAGAAACTTCAGCGCGGTTTACCGTTCGACAACCGTAAAAAACGGTTCGCTGAATTTGACCAAAGCATACATGCCAAGTTATCAATATGAAAGCACCTACACCTATTGGGGCAATCTGAAAAACCAAGAGGAGCCCCTGGTTCAGGAGTTCAAAAACTATCATCCCGACATCCCCGGCTGTGCCTATCCTGAGAAAGTGCAGGTAACTTTCGACAAATGGAATAAAAAGGCCATCATCAAATGGGACGCAGTCAAGGAAGACCGCAATACCAATGGTCGCTTCTTTGTCTATCGCTATGAGCAAGGTAGCAATAACCCCACGCAGGTAGGAAGCGTCGGCGTGAACGAAGAATGCAAGTTGGAAGACACCGAAATAGCTTACAATACCAACTACACCTACAAGGTGAGTTTCCTGCTCAACAACTGGTCGTCAGGTGACGGCCCGGAGCCTTCGCTGACAGCAGAAGCTGAGGTGCTCAACACCACACCTGACTATAACTATACCGCCGCCACGGCCACGCCGAAAGACAATAGCGTACTGTTGAGCTGGAACCACGACACGCCGACCAACAACACCGCCCTGAGCTTTAAAGTGTGGCGTGTACGCGACAACAACTCTTTCTGGGATGACAACGGCAAAGTACTGGAGAACAAGGTCATTGGAGCCTTTGGCACCCTGCCTTATGCAGACAATATAGCAGCTGCCCCGAATGGCTCCGCGACATCGTGGGAAGACACCCAGCTGGAGAGCAAGTGCGCCGCCTACTGGTATCGCATCAGTACCGACGTATTAGGTGGCACGTTCTACTCACCATTGATAGGCCCCACCACGATGTCGGGCAACACCGAGATCAAGAACTTTTCAGCTAACCGAGGTACCTACTCCAACGTCGTAAAGCTGCAGTGGGACGTAAAGCAGGTGGGTACGGACAAGACCCGCTTCGTGGTCTATCGCCGCTTATTAGGATCAAACAAGGAAGAGGACTTCCTGCAGATACATGTGGTATCGGGCACGGAGTCGAGCTACTACTTCGAAGACAACACGGCACAGCCTGGACTGTTCTACCAGTACCGGGTGGTAGCACAAAACAACTGTGTGGACCCGCTGACCAACCAGAGCACTCTGATCACCGCCAGCAAGAAAGAGACCGACGGCTTCTGTCAGAGCCGAGGCATCATCAGTGGCCGCATCACCTATGGCACCGGTACGGCCGTACCATACGCCTATGTGCTGCTCACAAAGAACAACGAGAGTGGTGACGACAGCAAACAGTTCTACTCGATGAAGATCCAACCGAGGGGTGGCATCCTGTGGTCGCCCACGACCAATGATGGTAAGGCACTCTTCGACAAGCACCCCTTCACCATTCAGATGTATGTGCTTCCAGATAGCGTGACTACACAAGGCTCCGTGCTGGTGCAGGGAGGCGACAGCTATGCCCTGCTACTGAAGCCGACAACCGACAAGAACAAGAGCGAGCTTTACCTGAAGGTGGGCAACGAAGATGCTCAGGCTACAGGACTCCTCATACCCAATGACAGCTATCGTGACGTCAGTGCCTCCGAGGAAGGCAATTTCCGCAATGTCAGCGTCTCTTGCGACGGCAATAACACATGGACCGTCAACGTGGTCAATGGCTCAACCGTACAGAGCTGGAGCCATACCACTGCCGCTGCCATGACGTGGGAGAGCGGCGACGTGGTCTTTGGCTGTGACCCAAGCTTCTCCAGCGAAGGCAGCTTCACAGGCTACCTGGACGATGTCCGCGTATGGTCGAAGGAGCTGGCCACCGACGAGATACTCGACAACTACGACCGCCTGCTCATCGGTACGGAGAACGGCCTTCGGCTCTACTGGCCGATGGACGAAGGTTTGGACGGCCTGCCCTACGCCTACGACTACTCCAAGACGGCAGGAGTGGCCAACGAGAACCACGGTCGCCGTCAGTCCAACACAGAATTCTCTCCCAATATCCCCAGCGAGACGCAACTCCGCCTCTACGGGAAGACCGACACTGAGGGCAACTACGTGATTCGCGGCATCCCGTTCAGTGGCGACGGCACCAACTACAAGGTATCTCCCAGCCTGGGTGAGCATCGGTTCTCGCCCCAATACCAGACGCGCTTCATCAGCATCAACGCCCTGACCCATTCAGGCGTGGACTTCGACGATATCAGCTCATTCAAGATGAATGGCCATGTGTACTACGAGAACACCAATATCCCCGTAGAGGGTGCCTATCTCTATGTCGACGGCACCATCTGCGCCAAGGACGGTGCGCCCATCCTGACCGACGAGGAGGGTAAGTTTGAGATCAGCGTACCCATTGGCGACCACTACGTCACGGTGAAGAAGGATGGCCACACCTTTGTGAAAGGTGGCCGATTCCCCGACGACCCCAACGGTACGGGCACGCTCTACACCTTCGTAAAGGAAGAGACGGTGACCTTCTACGACAACACCAAGGTGATGATTGCCGGCCGTGTGGTGGGTGGTAGCATCGAGAACGATAAGCCATTGGGCTTCGGTATGAGCGAGGCCAACATCGGCCAGGCCAAGATTGTGCTCTCTACCCGCTCCAATGGCCGCTACCTCAACTATATATACAACGAGCAGAAGGGTACCTCCTCTTTAGGCACCACCAACCTCAGCTTCAGAGCCAAGTACGGCACGGCTATCTTCCCCGGCACCACGACCCAAAACGGTGCTCAGCATCTGATGACCATTACCACCGATGCCAAGACGGGTGAGTTTGCCGTCGAAGTGCCGCCATTGGACTATGCCGTCCAGAGCATCAACATACCGAGCCACGACGGCTACACCTTCACTTATCTGCCCAGCATCAACGCTACCGACGTACTCAACGTGAAGACCGACTCCACGGAGGTCGATGGCGAGACACAGAAGTTTGAGTATATCGCCTCGATGAAGATGGCCTACACCAACAACGCCACCATGACCGTGACCGACTTAGGCAACGTCGATGGTGCCATTGGCGAGAGCGTCATCAAGGGCAAGGATACCAACGATGAGGAGCACAGCGTCGATGTCTATACGGTGGACCAGCAGACCAAAGCCGTGACCTATAGAGAGGCCGCTCCGCTGCTCATTCAGGCCAAGCCCTACAAATACAAGATACGCGCCTATCAGGAGTATGTCAACTACGACGGCGAGCAGCCTGTGGTCAGCACCATGCCGATGTCGGGCAGCGTCATCCGCATTGCCAACGACTATGCCATGGGGGCTCCCATTTGTATCGGTGGTGACGCGAACATGGAGGGTATGAGTGCTCGCGAACTGAAGGAGAAAGGTCAGCTGCAGCAAGACGTGCAGCTGCAGGACGATGAGCTGCAGTTGGATGAGAAGGGTGAGGTCATCTACCAGTTCACTGCCGGACTGCCGAAGACGGTGGCCCCCTACACCCGCGGCTGTACCATCACCATCAACGACGATGCCTCGGCCAAGTGGAGCAACAAAGCCATCGTGATAGGTAAGCTGCCGAAGGGCAACGACTTTGTGACGGGCGGCCCCGACAAGGTGACGATGGTGCTGCGCGACCCAGGTGGCTCGAAGTCGTTTGTCAAATACGAGACGGGCTCTACGACCAGCCACACCACCACCCACTCGTTCAACCACACCTTGGGCGAAGTCGTCGAGACGGAGTTCTCCGCTGGCACCACCCAGACCTTCGTGGCCGGCTCACTGATCTTCGCCAAGGAGACCACGGTGGAGATAGAAGCCAAGGTCAATGCAGGCGTTGAGGTGTCAGAGACCTTCAGCTACGACGGTAGCTCCACCACGACCACCACGCTCACCGAGGAGTATTCGACCAGCGACGACTGGGACTTTACGGGCCGAGATGCCGACGTGTTCATCGGCACAGGAACCAACTACATCATCGGAGAAGCCTCGAAGTTAGGCTACACCTTCGCCACCGACGGCACGCCCACCTTTGGTACCAAGGCCATCATGTCGGTGGGTGAGGGCTTCACCACCAGCTTCAACTACACGCAATACCATATCGAGAACGTGCTCATCCCATCGCTACAAGAGCTGCGCAACAGCTTCATCGAGCCTAAGGGCACGACGATCAGTGGCAATGCCGTGCCAAAGTATGTGTCGCTGGTGGCTGATAACGACCCGCACTTCGGTCTCGACGGCTACTACGAGATGATAGACCCCGTCAACCCGACAAAAGCCTTCCCCGACACGGTGTCGTACTACAACATGCAGATCAACGAGTGGATACAACACTTGTCCAACAACGAGAAGGCAAAGGTGGAGGCCATCAAGAGCCGCACCAAGTGGCTCTTGCTCAACAGGTCGATATCGGCCTCTGCCCCGTTCACGTCGACGGTGACCAACGACAAGGAGACCACCACCAGCTATGGCTCGACCACTGAGATGAAGGTGAAGTACAAGATGTCGGCAGGCGCCAAGTTTGATGGCGTGGGTATCTCAGCCAGCGAAGAAACCGTCAGCACATCCAACTATAAGTTCACCACAGGCAGCGGCGAGACCGAGAGCCTGACCGTGGGCTACACCTTGGCTGAGGACGGCGACGACGATGCCCTGACTATCGACATCTTCAAGGCTCCCGACGGCATGGGTCCCATCTTCGTGACGAGGGGTGGCCGTACCAGTGGCCCGTTTGAGGATCAGAAGGTGACGAGATACTATGAGCCTGGCACCGAGATCTCGGCCAGGACCAGACAAATCGAGGTGCCGACGATCAGTGTGGCGAACCCCATCCTGCAGAACGTGCCCTCTGGCCGCAGCGCCCTCTTCACGCTGGAGCTGACCAACAATTCGGAGACCAACGAGGACTGCTGGTTCAACTTGGGTGTCTGCGACACGACGAACCCCAATGGCGCTTCCTTCTGGATCAGTGGCACCCCTCTCGGCAACAGCCGTATGGTGCTGGTGCCTGCCAAAAAGACGATGACCATGACCTTGGAGATGAAGCAGGCCGACGAGAGCATCCTTGACTACCAGAACATCGGTATACGCCTCTACTCGACCACACAGAAGGATAATACGGGCGTACACCACGAGATTGCCGATACCTGCTACGTCAGTGCAACCTTCGTTTCGGCTGGACCCGACGTGGACCTTGCCCTGTCGCACAACGTGCTCAACATCAATGCGGGCACTGAACTGACTCTCACCGCTTCGGGCTACGACGTCAACTACCCGAAACTGACGGGACTGCTGATGGAGTACCGCAAGGAGGGAGACAACACATGGAACCTCGTACGCAGATATGTAAAGAACAAGACGGAGCAGGAGGCTGATCCAACCAACCTGGAACTGCTCGATGATGCCGCGGAGAGCTATAAGCTCAACATGAAGGCCATGCCCGACGGCAACTACTTCTTCCGCGCACGTACCGTCAGCAACTTCGCCGGCGAGACCATCTATGGCACCAGCGAGGAGAGGCCACTCGTCAAAGACCAGAGTGCGCCGAAGCTCTTCGGTAAGGCCAACCCAAGCGATGGCATCCTCAATGCCAACGACGAGATTAGCGTGACATTCAATGAAGACATCGTCACTACCGACCTCAGCACGTCGAACTTCGTCATACAGGCTGCCGTCAACGGACAGAGCATAGACCATGCCGTCGCACTGGCGGCTCAGGACACCGACTGCGCTGCCTACTCGGATGCCTCGATCAACTTGGCGAAGAAGGACTTCGCGGCCGATATGTGGGTGTACGTCGCCTCGGCGGGCACGCTGCTGAGCCACGGCAATGGTGCCGAGAAATTTGAGGTGGGCACCGACAATGACGGACACCTGACACTCAGGATTGGCAACAACTCCTATACGTCGACAAAGACGCTGACGAAGGATAGGTGGGGATTCCTGACCTTCAACTATAGGTACAACGGCGAGAACAGTAAGTTCAGCGCCCTCTTTGCACAAGGCACTACCGACACCTACCTCTTCGACGAGAAGACGGTGGCGGGCTATGAGGGAGCGGGCAGCCTCTCATTGGGCAAGCACCTGACGGGTGCCATCCAGGAACTGACACTCTGGGACAAGGCGCGTACCTGCAGCGAGGCAAAGGCTGAGAAGGACTTGACGAAGAAGCCATCGACACCAAGCCTCATCGGCTACTGGAAGATGGACGAGGGCGAGGGCACGCAGATACGCGACTACGCCCGCAACCGTCACCTCACCATGCCTCAGGTCACGTGGTATCTCAACAACGTCAACTATGCCGTCGGACTCGATGGCACGAAGGCCCTGAAGGCTGACATCGGCGACTGCAGCGCTCTTGATACCGATGACTATGCCGTGGAGATGTGGTTCAAGAGCCAGCAGACGGACAAGGCCGCGCTGTTCTCGGCCATCCAGGGGCAGGACGATCGTGTGGAGATGGGCTTCAACGCTGCCGGTTCCCTGACACTCACGTCGAAGGGCAGTGTGCATGAGGTGACCACCAAGAACCTGCGCGACAATGCCTGGCACCACCTGGCTCTCAATGTGCTACGCAATGGCAACGCCACCGTCTATGTCGATGGCACGCCTGTGAAGAGCCTGTCGGCAACGGCCGTCAGCCCGCTGGCGGGGGCTGTCCTCGTGGTGGGTGCCTCCCATCAGGGCGGCAACAGCTATGCCGACTACTTCCGCGGAGCGGTGGATGAGCTGCGCTGCTGGAAGGCTACGCTCTCCGGCGACTTCATCAAGCGCTACAGGAACATACGCCTCAACGGCAACGAGGCCGGACTGGTGGCCTACTATCCGTTTGAGCAGCAGCACTTCAACGACCAGCAGAGCGTGGTCGATGAAACGGCGGCGGACCAGCGCAAGGTGTACGACAAGAAGCTGGAGGACTATGTGCTGACGGGTAAGAAACATCTATGGCAGCACGGCCGACAAGAACAAGCCCATCACCTTCAAGGTCTTCGACGCCTCGGCTGGCATCATCTATCCCGTGGTGAACACCAGCCTGGACGGACAGACGGTGACCATCAAATACAAGTCGAACGACTTCAAGGGCTCCTATAAGAGTCCCGTCAACCTCGATGCCACCGACGAGATAGAGCAGAACATCGAACTGGCAAAGGGCTGGAATTGGATATCGTTCTCCGTAAAGCCCGACGTGATGACTACCTCGGTGGTCTTCGCCAATGCCGACAACAACGTCACGACGGTCTTGGGCAACGACGACAGCGACCAGTATGACAAGGATAACAACCAATGGCTGTGGGACATGAGTCTCAACAATACCGAGATGTATCTGGTGAACGCCAGCAACGACTGCTCGCTCAACGTGACCGGACACCGCGTGAATCCTACCAACGAGCCGATCACTATGGTGGAGGGATGGAACTGGATTGCCTACAACGGACAGCAGGTGGTGAGCTTAGGCGATGCCCTCTCTGGCATAGACCCCAACGATGGCGACATCATCAAGGGACAGAGGGGAGTGGCCTACTACGACGTGTACGAATGGATTGGTTCGCTCCGCAGCCTCATGCCTGGAAACGGCTATAAGTACAAGAACACGTCGGAGACGGACCTGGTGCTACGCTATCCATCGTCAACGGCTGGTATTGCCGGGACACGTCCCGACCATGACGAGGAGGCTGCTCCCACGGTGTTCCGTCCCGTGGACTACTACCTCTATCCTGCCAACATGGTGCTGATAGCGCAGATCGTAAAGGACGGCATGCCCGTGGCTGGTGCCGAACTGGGCATCTTCGCCACAGAGAACGCTGGAGGTGCCTCTACTACAACGTGTAGGGAGGCCGTAGTGACCGACGCTCAGGGCATGGCTTTCATCACCATCCCAGGCGACAAGGCCACGACGCTGACTTTCAGGGTTGCCGACGGCGAAAAGCTATACTACGCCAGCGAGACCGTGAACTATAAGACCGACGACGTCATCGGCTCGCCTCGTGCTCCCTTCGCCATCGAACTGGGCGGGGCTACCGGCATCGAACGCATCGTCGCTACCGGACATGTGACCACCTACGACCTACAGGGTCGCAAGATCGAGCAGGACGCCGAGGGACAGAAGTTGCGCAAGGGCGTCTATATCGTAAACGGACAAAAGAAAGTGAAGTAATGAACAGACTGAATAGACTTGCCATCATGGCGGTGCTCCTCCTGACGGGGGGCGCCGCCTGCGTGGCACAAAACGACAACGACCCGTTCCCCACGGTAAAGCTCAACAAGTATGAGGAGCGGATGATTGCATTCGGACAGGTGAGGCTCGGCGGCGAGGTGCTGGGCAACGGCACCATCGTAGCCGCCTATTGCGGCAACACCATCAGGGGAAAGGGTACGGTGAAGTCAACGGCTGAACGGGCCGACATCTTCTCCTTCAACATCGGCGGCGACGATACCGACGAGCCGCTGCACTTCAAGGTGTTCATCCCTGCCACCATCTCGGCAGCCCACCACCTCTCGGGCGAGTGCATCATTGAGGTGGACCAGGGCGACTTCTTCAACCCCGAAGAAGGCTTAGGCAGCGTCAACAACTATTACTATATCGACCTGCCTGCCCCCGTCGTCACCACAACGAGCACCGAGGGATGGGCCACGACATGCCTGCCCTACAACGCGGAGGTGCCACAGAGCGTGACCATCTATGCCGCCACAGGCATCGAGCAAGGGGAGCTGCTGGTGCAGCAGATAACGGGGAGCATCCTGCCCGCCATGACGCCCGTACTCATCAAGACGAACGGAAAGGAAGGCCTGGAGTGGCTCTCGCGAGTGGCCACGGCCGAGGCACCTGCCACCAACATCTTCGTGGGTACGACGGAAACGACAACCGTGGAGGCCAACAGTGTGCTCACCTTAGGCCACTCCAACAGCACCGGAGAGATTGGCTTCTGGCGCTACACAGGCACCACCATCGCCCCCAACCGAGCATACATAGCCCAGTGGCCCAGCGAGGCAAGAGGGGTGACGATAAGGATAGAGGACGGCACCACGGGAATAGACCTCCCTGGTAGCGTCATCCCCTCATCGGAAGCCACGGCACATAGCTCGGCGCAGCCTGTTCACCCCATGCAAGCCAGCTACACCCTCGACGGCCGTCGCCTACGGGATGGGGGCTTATCGGCAGGCAAGCGGGGCATCTGCATCAAGCAGGGCAGGAAAACCATCATCAAATAGGAGGGCGATATGAAGAGAATATACAAGAAACCCCTGAGCGAGATACTGGAACTGCACTGCCAAAACGCACTGCTGCTGCCCGCCAGCGGCGGTGACACCACCAACGAGGCCCTGTCGCGCCTGCACCACAAAAAGAATAACGGGAAAGAGGAGTGGGAAGAGGACTGGGAGGAAAGTTGGGAGGATGAGGAAGAAGAGGATATGGGGTATTGGTGACTACTGGGATGATCGCAACACCCGGTCGACACTGCCTGCGGCAAGCAGACGACGCTCTGCCTCGTCATAGGAGATGCCAAGTGCCTCTTGTATCATGCGTGTGCCGCGATCGACAAGCTTGGCATTCGTCAACTGCATCTTCACCATGCGATTGCCTTGGACTCGGCCCATACGGATCATCAAGGAGGTGCTAATCATGTTGAGCACCATCTTCTGAGCCGTACCACTCTTCATGCGACTGGAGCCCGTCACAAACTCAGGGCCTACGATGGTCTCTATAGGAAATGCGGATGCCTTGGCCAACGGGGAATGGGGATTGCTGGTGATGCAACCCGTCAACAGGCCGTGGCGGCGCGACTGTCGCACGGCTTCAATCACATAGGGTGTAGTACCCGATGCAGCGATACCAATAACGGTATCGGCTGCCGTAGGGTCATGCGCCTGCAGGTCTTTCCATCCCTGCTCTGCCATGTCTTCTGCATGTTCCACGGCTTGACGAAGGGCCTTTTCACCTCCCGCAATAATGCCTACCACCCACGTGTCAGGGACACCAAACGTCGGAGGCAGTTCGCTGGCATCGAGTACACCCAGACGGCCACTCGTCCCCGCTCCGACATAAAACAGCCTGCCACCGCGCTTCATCCTCGGCTCAATGGCTTTCACCAGGGCCTCTATCTGCGGAAGGGCCCTTTGTACGGCTTCCGCTACCAGCATATCCTCCTCATGGATATGCTGCAATATTTCTGCTATCGACATCTGCTCCAGATGGTCGTAGCGTGATGACTGTTCGGTAATTTTCTCCATCGAAACCTCGGGTCCTTTTCTACATATACGATGGAAACATCAAAAACATTGTATGAGGGAGAGGAAATTTTGTGGAAAAGGCTGATTTTGTGTTAAAATCGAGAGAAAAGATGCCTTATGTAGATAATAATTGCTACTTTTGCGAAAACATTTTTTTGCTAAGATTATGAGAACTGTAGTCATGATACAACACCTGAGCAGATGGCTTGCTGCAAATGCCTCGCTATTTATCCTGACTTCATCACTTGCCCCTTGCCATGAGATGGCACCCACGATTTTAAAGTGGTTTTGAGAGATTTATTGGGTGTCTTTGGGTGTCGCAAGCAAAA
>Ga0326511_10003973_pt1 | contig 11844 bp, 10 predicted proteins | sample 0_2496_0518_D_FD_203701 | JGI IMG/M metagenome (GOLD analysis project Ga0326511, IMG submission 203701) | Bovine rumen microbial communities from UC Davis, California, United States - 0_2496_0518 | ecosystem: Host-associated > Mammals > Digestive system > Stomach > Rumen | place: USA...
CCCTGCTCCACTTTTTGAAGGTACATATCTGCGTATCTTCTCAACTGTTCCTTAGTCATTGCTCTCCTCCTTGCTGCTCTCCTCGCTGTCGTCTTCGTCGCTGTCGTGCCATTCCACACAGTCCCAAGACGTGCCCCAGTGGGTGACGAGCAGCACCCACACCGAGAGCTTCTCGCACCATGCAAATCTGAGGTCATACCTTCTGCGGAGATAGTCCACGTCGCTGTCCGAGCAGTCGGTGATGTAGTACTGATAGACTTCTACATAGTCATCATCATCTTCGTTGAGTGTCGCCTCGCAGACGTTCTCGAAGAAGACGTCATCTTCGAGCTTGCTGATGTCGTTGCAAAGAACCATGTTTTCGATGCTTTCGACAGCATCAGCATAAGTAGTGGTAGTTTTCATAGTAAAACCTCTTAGTATAAATATTCAGTCGCAAATGCAACCATTCAAACGGCTCACAGCTCAAACTGTGGGCCGTTCAAGGGTCACACTTCAGTCATGGCTAGATGATATTCTCGAAGTGTCTCCAGGCTTTTTCCTCGAACAGTGTTCTGTACACCGTCTCGAAGCAGCCATTGAACCTGTGTCGTATCAGGTAGACGTCCCGGCCGTCAGTGGAATCAATGACCAGGTAGTAGACACCTTTCTTGGTGTAGTCACACTTTGCATTAAGCATTTCCATTTTCAAGCCTCCTTGCCCTGTAGCACAGGTCAAACAACTCACTAGCTCCCAACTCGTCAGATGTTGACTCAAGCGTCAGTCCAAGAATAGACGTGATGAACGCAGTCGGACACACACTGTAGCTTATGTACGCAGGCGGACACATCATGAAACACACGTGTGTCGGGAGTTCCTCAGGCTCCCAAATAGGTGCCTGAAGTATGCTGAGCACATCTTGAAGAAGCCCATCTTTAGGATACTCCACTTTGCCTGTCGTCGTGTTCAGCCATGCTGGATAGCTCACAAGCCTGTCATAGCTCACACGGAAGCTGTTACCGTATCTGACGAAGCGCAGCGATTTCTCGAGGTTTTTGCCATACTTCAGGAGAATGTCATTTGGATAGAGAGGGCTGACCGACTCAAGCCTGAAGTTGCTCACAGTGAAGGCGAACGGCTTGCCACTTCTGAGCTTCTTTCTGAGACTCCTGAAGACGTCCCACACGCCGGCTGTACTACAGAGGACGCCATGAGCGATGATGTTGTTGTAACCCCGTGCATAGTCACACCAAAGACTGCTGAGAACATTTTGCAACGCAGCAAGTTTCATGGTGACAGGTACTTTGTTGAGTCGAGCAAGCTGCCTGATAGTATGCTTTTTCGGACATGGGCCATCATAGTTGCTTCTGTTACGAAGCGTGTCATACAACCACAGCACATCGTCCAGTGCCACACCAGCGGCGTTCAGTCGTGCGGTGATTGACGCGGTGAACTCTCTGTTGAACGCGTTCAGTTTCTTCAGGCTTTCGCCATTAATCAAAGATTTCATAGTATACCTCTCAGTGTATTTATTTAGTCGCAAGTGTGGCCCACGTTTAGCACAGTGAGCCACACTTCAGGGAGCTACATATTCATCGCAAATCCCTTGATTCTATTGGACATATCGACTATGCCCATGTCGGCCAACTTCTTCACGACTTTCTTCAGGTCATCTTTCGTGTATGCACCGTCGTAATCGTCAGGGACATCAGCACTCTTGGCCATGAAGAGCAGATTGCCGTTTTCGTCCCTCAGGAAGTCCCCTTCCTTTGAGCCGTCTTTGCGACAAGCCACAAACTTGAAGGTTACTTCAGGCGGCAATTCCTCAGGCGTGGAGACACCGAAGTATTTTTCGAGAAGTGATGATTTCGGTGCCACCTTCAGTGCTTTCGCCTTAGCCACAGCTTCATCGAGCAAGTCACGCCCGGTATCTGAGACTTCACCCCTCAACAGTTCGAGGGCGGTGAGAAGCTCATCAACTGAGGCGTTGCGTTTCTCGTCCTCGGCTGAAAGTTTCTTGCCGCCGCCACGTGGACATTTTTCGCCTGTTACGTGAGCGTCGCGATGCGTGTGGTAGACGTCCCTCTCTTCAGGCGTAAGGAACCTGTACAACGGGAAGGCGTTCCTGTCCACTCCGTCTATCTCGAAGTGAATCCACCCATCTGCGTTCGATGTCGTCATCGGCTGAGAGCGTGGAGCCTTCGCAAGATTGTTGACGTCCTGTTCAGTGAGCAAGCCGTCGCGAAGCAACTGTTTGATAGACCATTTCGGGATTTTCGGCAAGTTCACGAATTTGCGGACGCTGTCCTGAACTTCTTTTGATACATTTGTGTAGTTAACCATAATGACACCTCTTAATATGTAGATATATTTAGGACTTAATACAAAATCCTTGAGAAGGGCGACAAGCCGAAGCTAGCCGCCTATCTTAAAGATTCTACGACTTATGGAAAAATCCACGAGTCCCAAAGGCATGACTCATAGCATAGTGCACATTCCATATAGTGATATGTCTACTAGAATAGCGTCTACGAGTCCCAACATTAAAGCGTCACGGACTATATAAGCGTTTAGTGCATTTCGGCACTATAGGCGACGGTGCTGTTCTTTCAATGCTCATTCACTCAGTTATATCTGAGCCCGTCCCTCACGGCTATTTTACACGAAGTGAGAAACCGCCCTAATTCAACGGAACCCACCTCTAACGTATAAACGGAGCCAAACCACACAACGAGTGTTTGCTAGGCACTCGTCTAGTGTGTCCTTCCCTATGCATATCAAACCTAGGTATATCAGCCTAGTCAAGTTAATAGACGTTTCACATGAAACGCTCACCATGTGGCTTGCGTCGTGTGCCGTGCTTCACTTGATGGCTAAAATCTATCATGTTGAATTTAGAATCACGGTTAAGTAGCTGAACAGACACAGAAATTTTTTTGCCTGTGCACTCAATGAATACCTGATGCATAGTGACACACTACACTAGCTTACGTAATCATGTGCAGAGATTCCATGTACACTGCCCCTCGAACGTTAAACATGTACAAGGAACAACAGTAGCTCGAACGAGGCAAAGGGTCACTGTGGAAAAAGTTACTGTGTTTATCAATAACATAAAAATTTTTGACTTTGTTTTTTCAATTCAGAAGAAGAAAAATTTATCTTGGTACGAGTTGAAAAAATGAAGAGTCGAACAAAATTTATAACATTGATAGCTTGCGATTACGTAACAGTGTACAGAAGCATTACGTAACATGCAGCAGGAATCGCTCCTGTTCCTGCCATCCGTGCTATTTTACCACATGCTCAACTGTTCAGCTTCTATTTACAAAGGACTGCTCACATGATAAAATTACTGCTACTGGAGGCTTACATGATAGATATTAAGTGTCAGACCAAACACGGAATAACATTGGATGAACTCACACCGTTTCAGGGTGACCTTAAAAAGAGAACAGATAAAGATGTGGCACTTTTGGCGAAGAGCATAGCAGACGAAGGATTGCTGATGCCATTTGCTGTGTGGAAGCACGAGGGTGTCAACAGTCTTCTGGATGGTCATGGTAGGTACGCTGCTCTGAAGAAGATGTCCATCGAGGATGGTTCGATTCTTGAGCAGGCACTTCCAGTCATTTACATTGAGGCTGAATCTGAGGAGCAGGCTAAGAAGTCTCTCTTGCAGATTACCTCATCCTATGGACGTATCACGCGCAGCGGAGCTGTTAACTTTTGTAAGTCATTGCCTGAGTATCATGCCCCTGCGATAAACAGGTTCGTGTACAAGCGCAATGCTGTCAAGAAGTTTGACAAGCCGCGTACTGAGCAGCAGATACGCATATCAGTACCCTTGGACAAGGCGGAGGCTGTACTTGAACTGTTCAAGACAGTGAGCTACATAAGGGTACTCTAAGGAGACGTAATGGAAGATACGACAGATATATCAGTTATGGAGGCTGATGAATATTCTTCTGAGAAGGATGCCTCTGAATCAGCCGTACATGCTAGCAAGGAGACACTATCATCAGGCATCCGCAAGATGCTGTATGGCAACACCTCTGATGACAACCTTCCTGTAGCGACTGTGCGCAGCAATGCTGAGCTGCCGCAGTTTGATTCAATCTATGAGATAGCCAGGGCAGCCGACATGACATTGCAGGAGTTCGTACAGCGTGACCCGCAGTACGCAGTAAGATTGGCTGAGAACTCTTATGCGTCTTGGAACAACCTACTTACATCAGTGTCACTCACCGGTGGCATAGATATGCCTAATGAAGATGGTGACACACAGACATATGCCGTGACGAAGAACCAGACCAAACTAATTGAGATACGTGTCAGGGAGGCTTCAAAGCAGCTCGACACAGTGAACGCTTTGGTTCTCACGTGTTTCAAGGATAACGAGCAGCGCAAGGACACTCTTGAGCGTGCCATGTACAGAAGGGCGTTGAACGGCGACGCCAAGATGGCGATATACCTGCACGACCGTGTTGACGGACGTCCGACTGAGACGAAGCAGGTTGAGTATGATTATGACAATGCATACAACATCTACATGATTATACATACACTGTTCGACAAGCAGCTTCAGGTACTGAACGCAGGAAACGGCACGATACTTGCCTGCTGCTCCCGACGTGCGGGCAAGACGCACATGGAGGTGGCAATCATACTCATCGAGTGCCTGCGTAAGCCGAGAACGAAGTGCATGTACATCGGAGAGACGATGGAGCTGTCTGAGTCGCTGTTCGACAAGGCTGCGAACGACATCATCGATTCCTGCAACCTGAAGGACAAGCGTGGAAGGCGTTTCAACTGGAGAAAGATGGACAACGGCTCCGAGGTCATGATACGTGGTCTATCGAACACGAAAGACCCGGACCAGATACGTGGACAGGCCGCGAAAGTCATCGTCATAGATGAGTTCTTCCACCTGAAGAGCGAGCTTCTTGAGTACATGCAGCGTGAGGTTCTTGAGCCTATGCAGATGGACTTTGCTGACGACTACAAGTTCATCTGTGCAGGAACGCCTCCGCAGGTGAAGGGGACATACGGCGAGCATGTATGGCAGACATGGGATGTTCCGAAGTTCACATGGACATGGCGCGACAATCCGCACCCTGTGGACATTGAGAAGAGGAAGGAATATGTTGATAAGATTCTGCATGACAAAGGTCTCGACTGGACTAGCTCGTTTGCGAGACGCGAGTACAATGGCGAGTGGGTTTATGATGAAGACCTTCTGCTCTATCCTGACGTGTGCACGTACAATCCTCGCGAGGTTATGCCAAGCATCAAAGCGTCACGGGTTCTTTTTGGAGTGGATTACGGTGTTGGTGACAATGATACTATATGGGGTTGTGTTTGGAATGATGATGAGCAGCGTGGTTTCCAGTTTTGGGAGAGCAAGTTCAATAGGCTTGATATAATGGACAGGTCTATTTCCCAGCTTGAGTACCTGGGCGAAGAGGTGCGCGCTGCTTGGAGGACAGCCTTCGACTACTTCCCTGAGCTGTCTCCGAAGGAGGCGAACAAGCGTATTCTGTGGGATGCCGACGACTCAGACCAGCATTTGACTGACCATTTCAACATCCACATAAGGCTGAACGGCGAGGGTTTCGAGGACTTGCGCCTCAACATAACCAACGCTCACAAGACGGACAAGTCCATAATGTTTGACAAGATTAGGGATTTGCTGCGCCGCGGTGACATGCTGATTCTTGCGGACAGCAAGTGTGAGCACGAGATACAGTCGACTATTCTGAAGCGTGGGCCGAACGGAGAGGTGTACAAGGAAGTGGACAACAAGGCGTACCACCCTGACTTGCTTCCGGCCATGCGCTACGCTTTGTGGAACGCTATAGGAGTGTAGTATGGCAGTCAGGAAGTTTATCAAGATGTACAACATCAGGAACGAGGATGTTGACGACAAGGGCAATGTCAATCCTGATGCTGCGCTTTACCCATACTATGCTACATATACGAAGGGTGACGGTGGTAAACGATATGCTGACGTGTCTCCTGATGAGATAGGCGAGCGTCTTTCCAGCAAAGACTTTGCCTATGACAATGCTGACAACAGCTTTCCTTCACGTACAGCGAAGCTATATGAGTGGAATGGTGATGAAGGCGGCCCCAGGAAGTCAACGCAGATAGGCCCTGACATGAAGCGTGGTTTTTCGGCATTGGCATATGCCAACAAGGACAAGCGGCATGGCGACGATTACCTACGTGACGATGCAGATGCATGGCAGGACTGGCAAAGCCCTGTAAGATACACGGAGCACATTCCACTGGACAAGGTTGACGACGTGCAGGAGTATGCCAACTGGCATGCTACACCACGAAAGGACATCGAGACAATGCAGTCCAATAGCAACTGGAGTCTTGCCAACATAGGGTTGCAGGATGCAGGCATGCACACAATACCACTGTTGGTCACCGCTGACGATTCAGATATCGTGAACATGAATGATATAACTGGTGACAACTATGAGCCTATGAGAGACTATCTGCCTGAAGTGCAGCTGAAACGGATAATCAAGCACAGTCTGCTGCCGAACACATTCATCCGAAAGCCGGAAGCGTCCGCCGCAATGGACGCTGTGCAGGCGGCCATGGAAACTGTTCAGGAAGGTATGGTAGATGGAAAGCAGATTGAAGAGCGTCTTGAAGCCAGTATGGCATCCCTTGAATCCAGACCTGACAGTATGCCCAGGCGCGTGGCGGTCAAGTCCATGCTTGGCAAGGCTGCGTCGTTCATGGAGGATTGCGCCGAGAATGTTTCCGAAGCAGTTGAAAGAATGGAGCGTTCATGCACTGTATACTCTGACGTGTTTGGCGAGAAGTTTTATGTCATTCACGACAGCATGAGCAGGCTGGCTGACTTGTGCTCAAAGGCTGGGGATGTGCCTGATGAGGAGCCTATGCTTTTGGGCAAGGTTATGTTAGGATTGCTTGGTGACGTGGAGAGCCTGCTTCAGGGTATACTTGATAGCATGGGCAGCGTGCATGACATGGTGGCAGGTGCTTCAGACAAGGAGTCATTCCTGTTCAACAAGAACGTGCTGAAGGAAGCCACACGCAGGGGCGGAGCGTTTGACTGGTACGACAGTTCGACGTACTCCGACGCACGTATGAAGGATGTTTACGCTGGTTGGAGCGACGTCACCTTGTCAGACAAGCAGCTGAAATACATCTACGACGATTTCAGTAAGTTCAAGAAAGGTGCTACGCAGAGCAACATCACAAAAGGCTTGAGAGGGTTGGGACAATGAAAGTGAAAAGGACAAGGAGATAACATGGCTACAAGAAAGTTCATAAAGATGTACAACATCAGACGTGACGACATTGACGACAAGGGCAACGTCAATCCTGATGCTGCATTATACCCAATGTATATGGGGCAGTATATTGACAACAAGACAGGCAAGAGGTTCATTGATTTGCCGCCGGAAGCTATTGATGATAAGCTGTCTGATGAGGACAAGCCCTATGACAACAGTTCAAATGCTCATCCAAATAGGACTGTGCAGATACACTTACTCGGTGACAAAGACCCTTTTCAGACAGTTGGGCCTGACTTGAAGCGTGGATACTCGGCACTGTCATTTGCCAACAAGGATAAGCGTCATGGTGACGATTATTTCAGTGGCTGGCATAAAATTGACCATGATAAGGATATACACACTGTTTCATACACTCCTTTGGATAAGATTGAAGAACATGGCCGATATGCTAAGCATTTTAGTAGTGCAGATAAGGATGCTGCGAGTCTAGCTTATAATATAGCACCTGGTGAACGCTATAATGGCTTTTATACATTGCCGCTTATTGTTGAGGCGGACGACAGTGATGTCATAAACTTCAACGATGTCGCCAATGGCAACTATGACCCTACAAGGGATTACCTGCCGGAAGTGCAGTTGAAGCGTATCATTAAAAAGTCAGTCATGCCTAATGCTCTCACCAACAATGCTAAAATGGTATATATGAACAAGGCTGCTACTGTTTTAAGATACTTAGATAATCTAATTCCAGTAGTAGAGGACTATACACAGAAGGTGTCTGACCTTAATTCTGATTCATCAAAACATAAAGATGCACAGAAGGTGTATAATCTATTGCAGAATGTACTTAATGAAAGCATAAGCTGGTGTGATAAAGCTACGAGCATGGGTCGGGAACTATTTGACATTTTGGAAAATGCTGATATAGATGTAGGCTTTGATATTCGGCAGCAAGCTAGCTATGCTAATAGAACCTTTAAGGATATAGATGAGTGCTTGACTTATTCAAAGTATGTACTTGATTGGCTTATGCAGGGTCCAGTAGACCAGGATGCCAACATGGAAGCTGCTAAGCAGATAGGCACCTTACTTATGACATTACTCTATGATTTCAAGGACCTAAGAGCGGACTGTAGAGCAGTGTACTATGCTGCACAAGATTTGTCTGATGAGGGTCTTGCAGGCAGCTACGTGCCAGATACTAATGTGCTGAAGGAAGCCACACGCAGGGGCGGAGCGTTCGATTGGTATGACAGTTCGACATACTCCGATGAGCGTTTGAAGGATATATACAACGGCTGTCGTGACGTTACTTTGTCAGACAAACAACTGAAGTATATCTATGACGACTTCAGGAAGTTCAAGAAGGGTGCCACGCAGAACAGCATCACAAAAGGCTTGAGGGGGTTGGGACAATGAAAGTGAAAAAGGACAAGGAACCGTCTTTGCTCAGGAAGCTGATTGACATATACTTTGAGCAGGCGAAACGCAGGAAGGCCGTGCGCTTGCTTGAAAGGCAGTCCTGGTCGTTCGATTTTCTGGCCGCCATAGTGAGCAGGGCGTCTAAGTTGGCTGGAAAATCCATCAGCATAAGCGTCACCAACAAGGACGGCACTACCCTGACCATAGTAGGCAGCCCTGACAGGGAGGTGCAGTACGAGGACAGTATTTTCGACCACTTGGACGATGATACTGCTTTGCAGCACTTCATAGCTAAGAACAGCACAAGGAGATAATATGGCTACAAGAAAGTTTATCAAGATGTATAACATCAGGCACGATGACGTTGATGATAAAGGCAACATTAATCCTGATGCTGCACTTTACCCAATGTACATGTCTCAGTATCGTGACAACAAGACTGGCAAGAGGTTCATTGATTTGCCGCCGGAAGCTATTGATGATAAGCTGTCCGATGAGGACAAACCCTATGACAACAGTTCAAACGCCCACCCGAACAGGGTTGTTCACGTTACAAACGGTGCTGGCGACATCATTAAGACGGTCGGGCCTGATTTGAAGCGTGGGTATTCAGTGTTGTCCTTCGCCAACAAGGACAAGCGGCACGGCGACGACTATTTCAGCGGCTGGCGTAAAATTGACCGTGATAAGGACATACATAGCGTGGTGCATACGGATGCGTCTGAAATCACGGATAATCCACACTATGGCTTTAGTCATGGTGACGCGGCCAGGGACGCCATGACCCTTGCTTCGTCCATAACACCCGGCGAAAATTACAAGGGGTTCTATACGCTGCCACTCATCATTGAGGCGGACGACAGCGATGTCATAAACTTCAACGATGTCACCAAGGACAACTATGACCCCACCAGGGACTACCTGCCTGAAGTGCAGCTGAAGCGCATCATCAAAAAGTCAATCATGCCCAACGCTCTCACCAACAATGCTAAATCAGCATACATAGATAAAGTCGCCACTTTTGCGCACGCTGTGTTTGACAAATTTTTGGAGATGGACAACTACAAAAATGAATTTGAGAGCTTGGCATCTTCGGCACAGGACGCAAATGGTTTGTACACCAAGTTGCTTAAAGCCTTTGAGACAATCATGAATTACATGTCCGATGTTGTGTCTGGGGTGTATGATGTGGACGATACACTGGAGGCTTTGGCAGATAAGGATGACACTATTGATACGGCTTTGGCTGATATGGACGAGTTGACAGACAACATTGAAGAACTCATGTCCGACGTGAAGGCGGCACAGGATAGGTGTGTGCAGGACAACAGGCTGCACGTGGTAAAAGGCATGCTGCCTACAAGGGACTTGTCTAGTTTAAGGGAGACTGCCAGTTTGGTGGCAACGTTCGCTGACATTTTCTGCACACAGCTTGATACAGTGAGTGAAACGCTTTCAAACCTGCAAAGCTACTTGTCAGGAATGTCTGATGTGGGTATTTCCGGCAAATACATACCTGATAGGGACGTAGTGAGCAAGGCTACACAGAAAGGAGGGGCGTTTGACTGGTATGACAGTTCGACATATTCCGATGAGCGTTTGAAGGACATCTATGATGGTTGCCATGATGTCACTCTGTCGGACAAGCAGCTGAAGTACATCTACGACGACTTCAGGAAGTTCAAGAAAGGTGCCACACAGAACAACATCACAAAAGGCTTGAGGGGGTTGGGACAATGATTAACTGGGTACACGACGACGTTACCAAGCAGTATAGACCTACGCTTTATCCTGGCGAGTCCGTTGACGACTGGTCCATCCCGGAAGGCATAGACCAGGATTTCCACAGGTTGAATAGTATCATAGAGGCCAAATACTCTCGTGAGTTCTTGAAGGTGTGCGCTTTCTACAACAAGATGTTTCCGTCGCCGAAGTCGGCCGGCTGGTCTCGTACAGCATACAACGTTCCGCCGTTCACTGCTCTTGAGCAGGAGCGGTCAGATACTGGTTATGGCACAAACTACAACTACCTGAAGCAGATTGTCGACCAGATTACGTCAAGACTGGGAACGATTTCGTTTGTTCCGAAGATGATGTCCGAGGAGCAGAACTTCGAGTACATCGTCTACAAGGACGAGGCTGAGCGTATTCTCCGCAAGCTGATTAAGGACGACGACTTGCAGCGCATAAGCATTGAGTCTTTCCACAACGCGTCCATACTCGGCTACTCACATACATTCATCGACCCTTATACCGGAAAGATGATAAAGGCGAGCGACTATGAGGTTGGCATGTACAGCGGCCAGTTCAACAGACACAACGTAAAGCAGATGCTTTATAGGGACTATGATTTCCCTGTGACGGACACATTTGTGTACATGCAGGGGCTTGACGACGACGCCAAGAACGAGCTTCTTGAGGTGCTCGCCGGAAAGAGCAGCGTCGAGTTCAGCATGTACTTTGACTGCGTGAAGCATGAGGTGTATGTGACCATCTGCGGAAAGACGCTTCCGGCTAGGGAGTATCCTTTTGATAGCGTGCTCATGACAACATTTACATGGGATACAGGCTTCTCCAGGCAGCTCACAACGTCCATCTTCGACCTGCTATACCCAATACAGCGTGAAGTGAACAGGATTGCCGCGAAGAAGCAGCAGCTGATTAGAATGTACAAAGGCTCCGTTCCGGTGTTCAATTCCGACGTAGACCTTGCCATGAAGGCCATATCAAATGGTACAGGCGAGGCACTTTACATTGACTCATCAAGGTCTACTGCTGACCTCATGACTGTAATCAACCCTACACCGCTCGACCCGCAGCTCGACGCGGAGATACAGTCGCACAAGACTACCATGTATGAGCTTGCCGGAATACAGAACGCCTCATTCGACATGGAGAACATGCGCTCGGCTGCCGCCGTGGTCGCGCTTGACCAGACACGTGACAGCGTGTTCCAGGCGCAGATGGCCGGAATGTCGCAGTTCATAAAGAGCATGCTCGTGCTCTACATAAAGTTTCTCAGCAAATACCCAAATATGCGTACGGACAGGTGTGTGATAGACTGGTCCACGATTGACAGGCTGATTGAAAACGCATACATTGTTATGCAGCCTGTGCACCTGAACGACCCGCTGTCTGATGAGAACAGCGTGGACG
>Ga0326511_10003974_pt1 | contig 11842 bp, 5 predicted proteins | sample 0_2496_0518_D_FD_203701 | JGI IMG/M metagenome (GOLD analysis project Ga0326511, IMG submission 203701) | Bovine rumen microbial communities from UC Davis, California, United States - 0_2496_0518 | ecosystem: Host-associated > Mammals > Digestive system > Stomach > Rumen | place: USA: California...
GGGCTTGGCGCCTTCGATTTCGATCATGTCAAGCAGCCGGTGCCCCTGATACGTCGTTTTGCCGAAATCCGACGCCGCGAGGACCTGACTGTAATCGACGCGCACGCGGTTGTGGTGCCCGATCGTCACCGGGAGATTTTCCGGCGTTTCGAGATGTCCGACCATGCGCTCGGCCATCGAAAGCGAGACGCGTGAAAACATCCATGACATGAGACCGTGTCCCGGCAGATTGCGGCTGCGGACACGGTAAACCATGTACGATTCGTCGCCTTTGTGCACGAACTCTTCGATGTCGCCGGAAAGCTCGATTTTCTGCACTTTGCCGCTGCCGGTCTCGGCCGCAATGTCAAGCCGCCCGTTTGCATGCGACGTGAGCTTGACGGATTTGACTTTGCTGTCATTGCTGCCTTCGCCGATGCGCTGCGCGATCGCGTCGTTGATGACGTCATCCGGTACGAAGAGTTTCCCCTGACTGATGTCACGAAGCGACTCCCTCGTCCACGTATGACGGAGAACATCGAGCGCCGGTCCGTAATCTTCAACGGCTTTGCCGACGCGGCTCCAGTCGACGTTTTGTATCTGCTCCAGCCAGCCGGCCGGTAAATCGATCATCTGAGGATCCCCCTTTCTTCTCCGGGACGCGCCCGGAAACCGAACCATACCTCTTAGCATAACATAATTGACGCAAAAAAGCCATTCCCCGCGGCCGGATTAACCGGTGCGGGGAATGGCTTTTTATCGTAGGGTGGGTTTAACTTGTTTGACGTGTCAATCGCCGGTGCGGTCGTAGCGCTCGCAGAGTTTCTTTAAGCGCGAAGGATCGATGTTATAGATCTGCTCCGGTTTGAGGCACCATTTCCAGTTGAGGCCGACGGTGTTCGGCGTGTTCATGCGGGCGCGTTCGTCGAGGCCCAAAAGGTCCTGCATCGGAACGATAACCGTGCGGGCCGCCGAAGCGTAGGCAAACTCGACGAGACGCTGCGCGATATCACGCGGGCGACGCGAATCGGCACGAAGCATATGCGCAACAGCCGCACGCGTCGGTGCGTCAATGTCCTGATTGTACCAGCCGACAACCGTGTTGTTGTCGTGCGTGCCGGTGTAAACGATGCTGTTCTCCGGCGCGACGAAACCGAAACGGCCTGCCTCGTTGAAGTGCAGCGTAAACTGCAAAACCTTCATGCCCGGGAAACCGCAGGCATCACGCAGTTTGTCGACTTCTTCCGTGATAATGCCGAGGTCTTCGGCAACGATCGGCAGATCTTCGCCGCCGAGCGCTTCTTTCACCGTATCAAAGAATTCCTTGCCCGGACCTTTGAGCCAGCGGCCGTTGATCGCGGTCTTCGCCTTGCCGTCAACTTCCCAATAGGACTCGAACCCGCGGAAATGGTCGATGCGGATGATGTCAACCCATTCGTAGAGTTTCCGCAGACGAGAGATCCACCATGCGTAATGCTCTTCCTTCATGACATCCCAGCGGTACTGCGGGTTGCCCCAGAGCTGACCCGTCGCACTGAAGTAATCGGGCGGTACGCCGGCAACGGTTTTTGCCGTTCCGTCCGGGTTCAGGTCAAAGAGATGCTGGTTCGCCCAGACATCCGCACTGTCCGGCGAAACGAAAATCGGAATATCGCCTAGGATACGGATCCCCTGTTCCTTCGCATAGTCATGCAGACGCGTCCACTGACGATGGAAGAGGTACTGGACAAACTTCACGAGGCCGATATTGAGCTCGAGACGATCGCGCAGTTTCGCAAGCGCCTGCGGCTGACGTGTCTTGATCTCGTCCGGCCACTGATACCATGCGTCACCGTCAAATTCTTTCTTTGCGGCTTCATAGAGCGCGTAATCGTCCAGCCAGTACGCTTCTTTGCGGCAGAATGCCTGATATTCGTCGTCAATGTCCGCGTAGCGCACAAATTTTTTGTACGCTTTGCGCAGGCAGTCCGACTTAAAGTTCTGCACGCGTTCAAAGTCAATGAACGAGCTTGCACCGGCATACGAAAGACGTGCTTCCGACTCCGGCAGCCAACCGCGCTCGATGAGTTCGCTAATGTCAATGAGGAGCGGATTGCCCGCAAACGACGACGCCGACTGATACGGCGAATATCCGTAACCGACCGGACCGAGCGGGAGAACCTGCCAGATTTTCTGTCCGGCATCCTTCAGGAAATCGATAAACTGATACGCAGCCTTGCCGAGATCGCCGATGCCGTATTTGGACGGCAGTGACGTCGGCGCAAGCAGAACGCCGGCCTGACGAGGATAATGTCTCTCCGGATTATCGAGGCGGAGCAGCATGCCGTTGAGCGGTTTAAGGCGCAGTTCGAGCCTGCCCTGACGGACTTCGACATGTTTATTCGGATGGAAGACGTTCGTAAAACGGCCGTCGGCAAAATCGCTGACATCCATCGAGAACGTTTCCGTTTCCGTCTTGCTGCGGTTGACCGCCGTAATGAAGACGGCGTCCTTGGCCGCTTCGCCGAAATAATCACGCCCGCCGCGGACAACGCGTGCAAACGCGAGGATATTTCCCTGTCCGTAAAGCGGAATCAATTCACCTGTCTGCAAAACGATATTTTCATTGCGCGTACGGATGAGCTGACGGAAACAGCCGCGCACAAACGTATCCCCGTGTTCCCAGTTATACGGGCGGCGGTTATACGGGTCTTTAAAGCCCTGCATCGCGATTTCGTCGCCGTAGTACACACTCGGAACGCCCGGATACGTCATCTGCCACAAAGCGGCGAGGAGCAGGCGCGCCATACCGAGATTGTAATGGTCATTGTCAAGTCTTGACCGCGACTGTTCGATCGCCGGCATGCCGTCGTAATACGCGGCTTCACCGAGCACCGTAATCGCGCGCTGGACGTCATGACTGCTGATGAGGTTCATCATCGCATAGAAATTCTGTTTCGGATAATTCTCGCGCAGTGACTCGAACTGACGCATCGCGAGCTTGCCGTCCACATTCCCGAGCAGGAAGTCAAACAGGATCTTGCGGAACGGATAGTTCATCGCCGAATCCATTTCATGCCCGCAGAGGTATTCGCGCGGGACGCCGTAAGCGACTTTATTTGACGCATCTTCCCAGACTTCGCCGAGCATGACGGCATCGGGATTCGTATGCTTCAGTTCCTTATAAAACGCCTGCGAGAACGCCGCCGGCAACTCGTCAATGACGTCAAGACGCCAGCCGGAAATGCCTTCCTTCATCCAGTGATGCAGGACGCTGTCCTCGGAACGGATAATAAAGTCCATATACGACGGCGTCGTCTCCATCACGTCCGGCAGCGTGTCAAAGTTCCACCAGCATTCATAGTCATACGGGAAATTCCGGAAATTGTACCATTCGTAATACGGCGAATCCTTCGACTGGAACGCGCCGATCGTCGCATATTGACCCATCCGGTTAAAATAACGGCTGTTGCTGCCCGTGTGGCTGAACACACCGTCGAGAATGATCCGGATTCCCTTCATTTTCGCTGCCTGGACGAGATGACGGAAATCCTCATTTGTGCCGAGCATCGGATCAATTTTTAAATAATCGCCGGTATCGTAGTGATGATTGCTCTCCGATTCGAAAACCGGATTGAGGTAAATCAGTGTGATCCCGAGATCTTTTAAATAATCGAGCTTTTTCTCGATGCCTTTTAAATTGCCGCCGAAGAAGTCATAAGCGACGATTTCCTTCGTATCCGGATCCTTGTAGTAGCAGGGATCATCCGACCAGTCGGCATGGATGACGGCCCCCTTTTTCTTCACGAGGGTATTCCCCTCGCGACAAAAGCGGTCCGGGAAAATCTGATACATCACCGCATGCTTCATCCAGTCCGGTGTCTTCGCTCCTTTATCGTAAACCGTAATCTGGAACGATGCCGGTACGTGATTGTACAGGTCACCGCGGCCGCCGAGCTGTTCGGCGTTGTTGCCGTAGTACATCGTCCCGTCTGCGGTTGTCAGGATAAAGTAATACCAGAGAAGACATCCCTGATCCGGGATATCAAACGTCACGCTGTAAAAACGGGACTCTGCTTCCGGCGGATCGTTCGTCTGCATGGACACGAGTTTCTCGCCGACCTTGTCGCGCCAGAAACGCACCAGCACCTGACGAATCTCTTCGCTCGTCGAGACCCGCAGGCCCAAGGTCAGCCTCGTTCCCGCTTCTACCGCTCCGGGAATCGAACGGTAGTAAACGTTCTGGGAATCATGCTTGACCTGATTTCTATCCAGCATAAAACTCTCCCTCTCCTAAGATAAAGAGCGGCAAATATTTGCCGCCCCTTTTAAAACTTAATGTTTAGTTTACTTTGCAAGTAATCTCTCATAAAGCTGACGGTACTCATCGGCCGATTTATTCCAGCTGTAATCCGTATGCATCGCATTCTTGACGAGCTGACGCCATTCTTCCGTGTTCTCCGTGACGCTGAGTGCACGTTTGAGGGCATACATCATTTCGTGAGCATTGTACGCGGAGAAGCGGAAACCGTTGCCCGTTTTCGTGTATTTGTTGTACGGAATGATCGTATCCTTCAGGCCGCCCGTTTCACGAACGAGAGGAATGGAACCGTAACGAAGTGCGATGAGCTGGCCGATACCGCACGGTTCATACTTCGACGGCATCAGGAAGATATCGGAAGCCGCATACATCTTCTGCGCAAGCGCATTCGAGAAGCGGATGTTAGCCGATACTTTCGTCGGGAAACGCCATGCAAGGCCCTTGAACCATTCTTCGTATTCATGATCACCCGTGCCGAGCAGAACGAACTGAATGTCCTCATGCTGCAGGATTTCGTCCATGATGCGAACGATGAGGTCGAGGCCTTTTGCTTCGACAAGACGGGAAACGAGAGCAACCATCGGCGTACGGCGATTGACCGGCAGTCCGAGCATTGCCTGCAGTTTCTCTTTGTTGTTGCGTTTGTGGTACAGCGGATTATCGGCATTGTACGTCTCAAAGAGATCTTTATCCGTCTCCGGATTGTACTTCGAATAGTCGATGCCGTTGACAATACCGAACAGGTCATTGCTGCGGCTGCGGAGCAGTCCGTCAAGATGCTCGCCGTAATACGGATACTGGATTTCTTCCGCATACGATTTGCTGACCGTAGACACGAAATCCGTGTAAATGATGCCGGCTTTCATGAAGTTGACGGCATCGTAGAACTCGAGGTCGCCGTTGTTGAAATATTTCCAGTCGATACCGAGAACATCGCTCATGACGTTCTTGCCGAATACGCCCTGGTATTTGAGGTTGTGAATCGAGAATACCGTACGGATTTTCTCGTAACGCTCGTCACCCTGATGCTCAATCTTGAGCAGAACATTGACGAGTGCCGTATGCCAGTCGTTCGTATGAATGATATCCGGCCAAAAATCGAGGGCCGGCAGGACATTCAGAACGGCACGGCAGAAGAACGAGAAACGTTCGGCATCATCGTCGTAGCCGTAGCAGCCTTCACGATTGAAATACTCTTCGTTGTCGACGAAGTAGTACGTAACGCCTTCATACTCGATGGCGTCAATACCGACGAATTTCTTACGCCACGCAACGGGGATCTCACCGTCATAGACATGCGTCATTTTCTGACGGAATTCTTCGGAAATCTTGCCGTATTTCGGAACGATGACGCGTGCGTCAATGCCTTTTTCCACAAGGGCTTTCGGCAGGGAACCTGCTACGTCGGCGAGTCCGCCGGTTTTGATAAAAGGAACTGCTTCGGATGCTACATAAAGAACCTTCATGCCATAATCCTCCTCACGGTAATATTACCGCTTTCTAGTCTCAAAAGCTATCTCATCACTTATGTCTTACTCTTCGCCGACTGCCTTGCGCGCGGTGGTTTTCGTCGTGCGCTTTCTTGTCGTCGTGCGTTTCGGTTTCTTAGCTGTCGTCGTCGTCTTTTTCGTCGTTTTACGGCGGCGTTTGATCTTTTCTTTCGCCTCTTCGAGGGTAAACCCTTGGGCGAGCAATGCGTCAATTTTTGCCTGCTTTTCCGCTTCGCGTTTGACGCGAGCGGCGGCTTTTTGTTCTTCCGTCATCTTCGGACGACCGCGGCGGCGCGGTTTCGGTGCTTCGGGCGCTTCTGCCGCCGTGGCGACGACTTTTTCGGCCGCAGCTCCGGCTTCATAGCCTTTGACCGTCAGATCCTGACGGTTGGCAAAGCGGTGCACCCGGGCGTCAGCCTGGTCTTTCTGACGCAGATAAACAACAGCCAGAGGCGGAAGGGTCAAAACGATCGACTGGTTGCGGTCATGCCAGCGGACATCTTCCGTGAAGAGTTCGCCTTCATTGCGTACGCCGCTGCCGCCGAATTCTTCGGCATCGGTATTGAGAACCTCGACGTAGCTGCCTTTTGCCGGTACGCCGACACGATAACCGTGGCGGACTTCCGGTGTGAAGTTGCAGATGACGATGAGGCTGTCATTCGGATCCTCCGCCTTGCGGATGAAGGAAATGACGCTGTTTTCGTTATCATTGCAGTCGATCCACTGGAAACCGTTCCAGTCAAAGTCAACCTGCCAGAGCGGCTTGTTGTCATTGTAGAACTGATTGAGTGTCTGCGAATAATGCTGCATCTTCTCGTGCATCGGATATTTCTGCGGCAAATGCCAATCAAGGCTGTCGTCGTATTTCCATTCGATGAACTGACCGAACTCGCCGCCCATAAAGAGCAGCTTTTTGCCCGGATGAGCCATCCAGTACGCGAAGAATGCACGCAGGCCCGCGAACTTCTGCCAATAATCGCCCGGCATTTTGTTGATAAGTGAACATTTGCCGTGAACGACTTCGTCATGCGACAGCGGCAGGACAAAGTTCTCGGAGAAGGCATACATGAACGAGAACGTCAATTTATCGTGGTTCCATTTGCGGTAGATCGGATCGAGGCTCATATAATCGAGCATATCGTTCATCCAGCCCATGTTCCACTTGTAGTTGAAGCCCATACCGCCCATGTAGACCGGTTTGGAAATCAGAGGCCATGACGTCGATTCCTCGGCGATCATGAGTCCCTGCGGATGATATTTGAAAATGGTTTCGTTGAGTTTCTTGAGGAAATCCATCGCCTCAAGGTTGCCCGTATCGCCGTATTTGTTCGGCGTCCACTCACCGTCTTTGCGGCCGTAGTTCAGATAGAGCATATTGGCGACAGCGTCGATGCGCAGTCCGTCAATATGGAACTCTTCATACCAGAACATCGCATTGGAAATCAGGAAACTCTGGACTTCGGTACGGCCGTAGTCAAAGTTCGTCGTGCCCCAATCCCAGTTTTCGGCGCGCTGTACGTTGTCGGACTCATAAAGCGTCTGACCGTCAAATTGACGCAGGCCCTGTTCATCCTTGCAGAAATGGCCCGGAACCCAGTCCATGATGATGCCGATGCCGTTTTTATGTGCCGTTTCGACGAGATAACGGAAATCATCCGGCGAACCGTAACGGCTCGTGACGGCATAATATCCCGTTGCCTGATAACCCCAGGAACCGTCAAACGGATGCTCGCAGAGCGGCATAAACTCAATATGCGTGTAATGCATATCTTTGACGTAACTGATGAGCGAATCGGCAAGGTCGCGATAGGAGAGATATTCTCCGTCCGGGGTGCGGCGCCAAGAACCGGCATGAACTTCGTAAATGAGCATCGGGCGCTCATAGGACGATTCTTTTTTCTTCTGTTCATACCACTCGCCGTCGCCCCAATTGTAATGATTGAGGTCATAGAGACGGGATGCCGTGTTCGGTTTCTTTTCGGCATAGAATCCGTACGGATCGGCTTTCATGAGGCGCTGCCCGCCTCCCTGCGGCTCGATCGCGTATTTGTAATTCTCGCCTTCCTGCAGCCCCTCGATGAAAACCTGCCAGACTTCACCGTCCTGCACTTTTGTCATCGGGGCAGCATTGACATCCCAATGGTTAAAATCACCGACGACACTGACGGACTGGGCATGCGGAGCCCAGACGGCGAAACGTACGCCTTTTTTGCCGTCCTGCTCGATGAAATGAGCACCGAGCATTTCGTAAGCGTGATAATTCGTCCCCTGATGGAAGAGATAGAGGTCGAAATCACTGAGTTCGGATAATTTCACAAAAAAGTCCCCCTCTTTTTAATCCCTTATCCGTTCAGTCCCCTGACGTCAGGAGATGATAACCGGTTTAATCTTCCAGATTTCGTTTGCGTATTCGTCAATCGTACGGTCCGAAGAGAAGCGTCCGGAGTTCGCAATGTTCATCGCTGCGGAACGGAGCCAGCCCGTACGGTCTGCGTAACGGCGCATAATTTCTTTATGTGCCTCAGCGTATGCGTCAAAGTCCTTGAGGATGAAGAACTCGTCGTTGTCGCGCAGCAGATAGTCATAGAGCGAACGGAAATCGCCGAACGAACCGTCAACGAGCTGATTCAGGACGAGACGGACGCGCGGATTCTGATTGTATTCATCCCATGCGCGGTACGTGCCCGTTGCATAGTAGTTGATGACTTCTTCTGCCTTGAGGCCGAAGATGACGCAGTTTTCCGGACCGCATGCTTCCTGAATCTCAACGTTTGCACCGTCGAGCGTGCCGAGCGTGATCGCGCCGTTCATCATGAATTTCATGTTGCCGGTACCGGAAGCTTCTTTCGAAGCCGTCGAAATCTGTTCACTGACGTCAGCCGCCGGATAAACGAGTTCGCCGATCGAAACGCCGAAGTTCTCGATGAAGATGACTTTGAGCGTGCCGTTCGTGTCCTTGTCGGCATTGACTTTCTTGGCAACGGCGTTGATCAGGCGGATCGTTTCCTTCGCGATGTAGTAACCCGGAGCTGCCTTGCCGCCGAAGAAATACGTCGTCGGCGTCATCTTGAAGTCCGGATTCGTCTTGAGCTCGTGATACTGATACATGATATGCAGGATATTCATGAGCTGACGTTTGTACGAATGGATACGTTTAACCTGAATGTCAAAGATCGAATCCGGGTTGACCGTAATGCCGTTGTGTTCCTGAACGTAATTGGCAAGAGCCTGTTTACGCAGACGTTTAACACGGTCGAGTCCCTGCTGGAGCGGGCGGTCATCTACGTATTTATTGAGTGCTTCGAGCAATTCCGGATGACGGTGCCAGCGACGGCTTCCGACCGTCGAGTCAATGAGCTCCTCGAGTTCCGGATTTGCGCCCATGAGCCAGCGGCGATGCGTTACGCCGTTCGTTTTGTTGTTGAACATCGACGGATTGTATTCATAGAACGGACGCAGCGTTTCTCTTTCGAGAATCCCCGTATGGATTGCGGCAACGCCGTTGACGCTGTGGCTGCCGACGATGGCAAGGCGCGCCATATGAACCATGCCGTCCTGAATGATCGACATTTCGCGAACTTTGTCCTCGTTGTTCGGATAACGTTTACGAACGTCAATGAGCCAGCGGCGGTTGATCTCGTCGATAATCATATAGATACGCGGCAGAAGCGGCTTGAACATGTCAATCGGCCATTTCTCCAGCGCTTCCGGCATGATCGTGTGGTTCGTGTAAGCGATCGTGTTTTTCGTAATCGCCCATGCATCCGACCATTCGAGGCCTTCTTCATCGACGAGGATACGCATGAGTTCGGCAACGCATAATGCCGGATGCGTATCGTTGATATGGATGGCAATCTTCTCCGCGAAATCACGGATATCCATGCCGACTTTCTTATAGTGGCGGACGATACTCTGTACGCCGGCCGAAACAAAGAAGTATTCCTGAATGAGACGGAGACGGCGGCCGTCTTCCGTGCTGTCATCCGGATAAAGATAATGCGTGATGCTCTCGACGAAATGACGGTATTCCGTTTTCTGACGCAGCTGTTCCGGCGTCAACGTGCCGTAATCGGAGAAGTCACGGTTGACTTCGGAATTCCAAAGACGCAGCGTGTTGACCGTGCGCGTATGGTAACCGACAACCGGTACATCGTACGGAACGGCCATGACTGTCATCGGATGTTCGTGAACGAGCTTCAGACTGCCGTCCTCGAGTTTCTTCATGTAGGCATTGCCGTAGAATTTGACGTCAACGGCTTTATCCGGTTTGCGGTATTCCCATGCAAAACCGTTTTTCAGCCAGTTATCCGGAATTTCAACCTGGTTGCCTTCGATGATTTTCTGCTCAAACAGACCGTACTGATAACGGATACTGCAACCGTGAGCCGGAAGACGATGTGCTGCCATCGAATCGATGAAGCAGGCCGCGAGACGGCCGAGGCCGCCGTTGCCGAGACCGGCATCCGGTTCTTCCTCAAACGTCTTGTCGAGGTTCAGGTCAAAATCCGCGAGAACCTCTTTGAGTGCTTCCTCGATGTCGAGGTTCATGAGGTTTGACTTCAGCAGACGGCCGAGCAGAAACTCGATCGAGAAGTAGTAGACCTGCTTCGACTGATTTTCCGCATATGCCTTGTTGGTACTGATCCAGTTTTCGGAAATATACTGTTTTGCCGTAGCTGCAACCGTCTGATAAATTTCGTTTTTCGTCAAATCTTTGAGTTCACGGCCCCACATGATGTGCGCCGTGTCAACGAAACGTTTCTTCAGGGTTGCTTTCAGTATATCGAAATTTTTATCCTGCTGTTTTCTCGTTTTTCTGACCAAAAGTAACACTCCCTTGTTTCCCAATAAACACAAAAGCCGCCGTAACTCAGTCTCTGCGCCTTGAACGATGCATCCACCTCATTACAGCGGCCGCCTCCAATGTTAAATTACCGCATTTTTGGCTACGATCAGCGGATAGTTCGGTGCGCCTTTCAGCCACTTGTCTTTGCTGATCACAACATTCTTATCACAAATTACATTTTCAATGAGCGAGCCATCCTGGATGTCGCCCTTCTGCATAACGATCGAATTCTTGATCTTGACGCCTTTACCGACCGTGACGCCGCGGAACAGGATACTGTTCTCGACTTCGCCGCGGATGATGCAGCCGTTCGCAATCAGGGAATTCTTGACCGATGCCGTTGCTTTATACTCGACCGGAACGTTGTCCAGTGTCTTCGTGTAAACCGGATGCTCACCCATGAAGAGTTCGCTCCAGACTTCCGGCTGCAGGATATCCATGTTTGCCTGATAATAAGCAGCCGTCGAATCCACGTGGGAAACGTAACCGTCGTGTTCGCAAGCGTAGATGTTATATACATCGGCGCGGCGGATAATGCCGTCAAGGATGAGATCCGATCCGCCGTGTTCGTATGCATAGCGGACCATTTCTACGAAGACGCCTTTATCGAAGAGATATACGCCCATGCTGGCTTTCGAGCCGTCATAGACAACCGGTTTTTCCGCGATGTCTTTGACGAGGCCGTTTTCCGCAACGTCAATGACGATGTTGCTGCCCGTCTGCTCGCCGGATACCGTATGATACATCATCGTAACGTTTGCTTCCGTATTCTGATGGAAACGAAGCAGTTCGGTGAAGTCAATGTTGTAGACAAAGCTGCCTGACGCGAGCAGAACGTATTTTTCGGCACTGTGCTCAACAAAGTCAAGGTTAAAGTAGAAATTCTTCAGATCGCCTTCACGGCCTTCCTCCGTGGAGGACGGCAGATAGAACATACCTTCATGACGACGCGCCAGATCCCAGTCTTTACCGGAACGCAGGTGGTCAAGGATGGAACGTGGGCGATCCGGGAGCATGACAGCGACATTCGGGATGTCGGAATTGACCATGCTCGACAGCGAAAAGTCAATGAGACGGTAACGGCCGGCAAACGGGATCGACTCGACTGCACGGTGCTCCGCCAATTCACGAATCAGTTTATTATCTTCCTGAAGATTGATAATCCCCATTACTGTTTTCACGATACTTCACTCCGATCTTCTCCGGTCTAAATCAGCCGGCCTGTTT
>Ga0326511_10003975_pt1 | contig 11842 bp, 7 predicted proteins | sample 0_2496_0518_D_FD_203701 | JGI IMG/M metagenome (GOLD analysis project Ga0326511, IMG submission 203701) | Bovine rumen microbial communities from UC Davis, California, United States - 0_2496_0518 | ecosystem: Host-associated > Mammals > Digestive system > Stomach > Rumen | place: USA: California...
AATCTTCATCTTCTCGATATTCATTCCACACACCTTCTTTACGTTGCATCACGTGGTCTTCAGTCAGCTGCCACATCACCCAATTCGGTTGCCGCGTCTCCTGGTTATATGACACAGAGTAACACTTCCTCTCTAGCAGAATTTCCGGAATAGTATCCACTACGACAGGATACCCAAGCTTAGGGAATCTTTCAGTCTCCGTTTGCGGGGAATTAGTGACGCAGGCCTGTAGTAACGATAAGAGAAGAAGGAGGAAATACTTGTACATCTTGTTTACGCAAATAGCGTATTCGAATGATTTGTGAAAGAAACCTATCGCATAGAATACTGATATTTATTCAGTCGCATTTAAAACCAATCTGAATCCTTGTTGAGAACTCCGATGATTCTCCGATTGATAATCTCTGCACGTTACTCGACAATGCCTTGCAGAAATCGCCCAACATCCACCTCTTCTTATATGACTATTCGTTGCGGACGCACCTATTGGGTTAATAGCTTTTTTGCGATTGTATTCATAATAACTATCAAGACACCATTCCCAGACGTTGCCAGACATATCATAAACACCCAACTCATTCGGCTCTTTTGCCTTAACAACTTGTGTTGAACGAATCCTTGAGGCTACAGACCATCCAACATTGAAGAGAATGTTACCACCGCTATATTTATAACCTTCTGATTTATTGCCTCCCCGTGCAGCATATTCCCATTGTGCTTCTGTTGGAAGTGAAAATTTTTTACCGGTTAATTCATTCAATCTTTTAATAAACTTTTGACAATCTTTCCAACTTACGTTCTCAACCGGATTTTTCTCACTAACAAACCGAGAAGGGTTAGAAGACATTACCGCATTCCATAACTCTTGCGTAACGGGAGTCTCTCCAATATAATAATCATCTAATATTACCTCATGCTGCGGTATTTCTTCAGGCCAAGCGTCCTCTCCCTGTTCTTTACTTGCACCCATATAAAAAGGTCCACCTTGTACTTTTATCATATAAAAGGTCGTTCCTTTTATAGGTATTGGAATACTATTGGGAGGGCAGATTTCTTCTGCAACATGGGGAATATCTTTCCAAACAACATTGACAAAACGTTCTTCATTCAACTGTATTTCTTTGAACACTTCCATTTCCTCTTTGGTAATGCAATTAATACATGTAAAGGCAAACTCTCCTCCCGTATCCAATACATAATAGATAGATTCACTTGCATCTGGCATGAGTTTTCCAACTGGTATTCGTCTCTCAGTATACACTTCGCACTCCTGATTTGAACGAAACTTTAAGACTGCACGGCCTTTGGTTACTTTACTTGGTTTTGATAAAAGGAAATGCTTTGCCATCAATTTTTCAATGTAGGCATCAAAGAAAGTCAAGCTAAACTCCGGAGCCTCTATTAATTCGAATCCCCATAGCTCCTTGGGCAATTCTTTCTTTGATGGCATTTTGGATCCGTCAATAAGAACGGGAATAATATTCTTTTTTTTCTCAATAGCAAACATCAATTCCTGACAGAACCAATCTTCTTTATAAGACCCGTCTTTACATGCATTCAAAGACCCCTTTTCGAGAATAACTATAAAATCCTTTGCCTCACTAATACGTTGAAAATTTGCTCATCAAATCGGTCTCGCCCCAATTCTTCTTTATCATAAAAGACATTGTAGCCCTTGTTTGTAAGACGATACCAAAAATTATTGGCCATTCCTGCACTAAAATGCTTATAACTTATGAAAATGTCGTATGCCATATTATTTCAATATTTCTTCAACAATGTTAAATACACCAAAAATAATGGTAAGAATTCCTATGATCTTCAATATTGTGGAATATTGTTTTTTCAGACTTAAAATGGGAGGAATCTTGTATATGAAACAATAGCCTAAAAGAATATAAACTATATTCCAAACAATTGTGTTTATCATTCCAGTCATGATTAGCGGGAGCATTTCCAATGCCCATCTATAATTGTATAAAAGACTTTTTCTTCTGCTTGAAAATAACGTCCCCCTGGATACGACGCTTGCCAATCTAAATTCAACCATGTATGAATACCATCCTTTCTTGTTGCCAGAGCAGATGGAGAATATCTTGAGAATCTACTTGAAATGACCTCTTGGATGTGTGACATATCTTTGTTCGTTTTAAAGGATTCTATATCTACTTCTGAATACGCATGACACCCATGGGAACCATTCGCATATACGATGCATGCATCTCCTCCACAAGCCAATATACAAGATGCTATCAAGACTGCGAAATCATCACAATCGCCGGTTAGTGAAGCTGATATACTCTCTGATGCTCTTGCAATATAATCCTGACCATTGGGGTCGTTTACATACCTCCATTTCTTATAACAGTAGTCAAAAATCTCACATACTTGCTCTATCGAAAAGATGCCTTGAGCGCGACCCGCAAGTTGATTGGCGAACATCTTTGTATATGGAAGATTATAGTCACACGCCTCCTCCAACATGCTTATATTCTGATTGCCATCCTTATACCATGCATTATGCCGTCTTTCCGGTTGCGGCGAATATTGTGGCAGCTCGATTTTGTCTGTAGAATAATCAATCTTTTGCACGATGGGCGTAGGTTTTCCTTCTCTGTTTTTGTTACCTGCTTGTGAATATTCAAGAAAATTATTGAGACTATCAACCAAATGTCCTCCTTTTACGATATCAGCCTTCCCCTTTTTCAGAAGAGTTGCGTTAATGCATTCATAATTATTATCATCTAATAACAGATATGCATCAACAACATCTCCTGAAGACAAAAAATGAGCATCAAAATTAGCCGACATATCAGGTTGTAGGGTAACATTCTCACCAACTAAATCTTCTAATTCCCTCTTTCCCTGTTCCGTACTGCTTACTCCTATCAGACGCACTTCTGTGCCATTTCGCAACACAACAGTACTTCCATCTTTAATATAATCAATCTTGAACCCTTTCCTGTTACACAGCCAAAGCCCCAATAACAATATAAAAGCAACAGCGACAAATACGGTTTTGGAATTGATTTTCATATAGTTTTGATTATTGTTGTACTTTAAGAGAGTGATGGGTGGGAATTCCCACCCATCAGATTTGAATCATCATCTAATTCTCCTCGTAATCTTTATTGACAGCTGCTCCATCAATAAAGATATATATTGGAAGAACATTGAATCAGATAGTTTCCCTTGGAATGTCAACATAGGATCTCCATCAATATACCTCAGGCTGTCTAACACATCTTCTTTCGTGAAAAATGGTTGTGTAGAATTATAAATGTCAAAGAATACATCTATGAAATTTTCTACATTTTCACGAATCCCATTAACATCTGTTGACAAGGTTGCCATATTCGGGTTAATGGTTACCGCATCACCGAGCATCACAATCTTCTGACTCTTTGAAGCTTCGTTAAACTGAAGCCCATCCTGTTGTCCTATTGTTCTGACACCCTTTAGAGAGCCAAGCGCTGTTGCGGCTTTGGGATCCCTGGGGCTTTGATAAGACAGCCGTGAATCAGATTCATATATTTTATTAAAGATACTCTGAATCATTCCACGGTTTCTGTTCATTCCGAACAGTTTAGAACCGTTACCAGTTAAGAATACTATGTCTGGCATCTCATCTGGCGATTCAATTTTACAGAGCTGTGCAGTATGATAGATTAGAGCAGCGTTATGCAACTGAAGCATAAATTGAGTCGGTTCGTTATGGAAGATTGATTGGAATTCTGTCGGAGCTTCAGCGAAACCATAGTTCATGAGGGTATTTATCGGAGCATCCAATCCGATTTTTTTGGTATTATTCATCGCGGATGCAGCCTCTAAAAAAGTATTGCAATTACGCTCTACGAATCTACGCAAATAATTTCGAGTAAGTTCATTTTCGGTATGATTCAGGCTTCCACCCAAATACAGTGAATTACCAGCAAATCCAAACGATGTAATAAATCTGGGAGTATTGTGTTTATATCCGATTACATCGGTGGAACCACCTCCTATATCCATCAAAATAGTAAGATGATTGGCAGAAGCCGGATTATCCATACATTCATAAATTGGAGACCGAGACTCATTCGTATAGAGAACCAAGTCTTGAAGCTTTTCATAACCGGCTGGAGTTATTTTGACTCTCTGTGCATCAAGGAACGACGGGTTAAAATATTCACAATATACCTTTTGCCATGCCGCCTGATAGTACTCTATCAGCTCATTCTCAAACGACAAAGGGTACGTCCACACAAGTCGACATTTGTCAAGGTCAAACCCGCAGCATAACATGTGGCTTCGAACTATAAAAAGCAACTCACGTAAAAATGCATTGAAATCAGCCTGCCGCTTTTTATCGAATCCATAAAACCCATCATTCTGTTTGCGATAAAACCATTTGAATTCCCCACTGGACATTGAATCATACCTGTTCGCCTCTGTATTGGGTCGTTTTCCAACAGTATAGTATGCAAATGGAATTGCACTATGTACCAAAGCTACACGGTTTGTAAAAGCGTTGTTGTTTTGGCTGTCAATTCGCAAATTGTTCAAAACTGATGGTATCGGGAAATGATAACCTGTTTCTTGATCATCATGACTTTTGCGTATTTTGGTCGGAATAAACTCACATAGCTGTGCCGGCAGACAATAATCATCTGGACTCTCATTGTCTCTTGTCCTTAAATACAAATCCGATCGGTTTTCCTCAACAGCATCAGCACGGTCGCTACGTTCACATCGGCAATTCATAAGAGTCAGTTCATACCAACCGTCATGAATCGTGGAAATTTCACGGACATCGTCATCTTCATGCTGATAAGCAATATATGTATTCGATGTCCCCAAATCAACTGCTATTGTTGTATCTCCATCGTTATGAGCCACTTCGTGATATTTGGGAGCTATAATAGCAGTTCCAACAATATGTTCCGGATTTCCGGATGTAGGATTTTTCACCAAGTCAAGTGTCAATTCCGCAAAATCTATGCTAATGTGAGAGTTTTTTACAACGGTTTGATTGTCAGACACATGATAGTAATGAGTATTGACATTAAAATCTCTGTCTGCTTTGTTTGTCTGATTGGTTATGACATTCACATCATTATAGTCCGTTGCCTTGTGGTTCTCATTAAAGTAGAAGAAATTTAAATCATACAACTTGTCATTGCTTTGCGGATGGTATCCCTGAGGCCAAACGAAATCATTATAAAATAATACTTTATAAATATTTTCGTACTTTGCAGACTTTACAAACGGATAAATACCGAACGCAAAATGCTGTCCTGTATTTTGCATATCCTTCAATGCTCCGTTTGGGAAAACGCAATTATCTTCGGTGACATCAAAGTAGTCTCTGCGCAAGGAGACTTTCCCGCCTGTCGTTAAAACAAGGGTCAAAGTAACAGAGTAATGTGTTGATGAATACTTCTTCACATGCAGACTGTTTGCTACTGTCTGAATATCCAGATAATCCAACGCCTGGCGTTTCAGAGGAAGCAAACATCTCCTGTGTGTATTGTTATTTTCATCATAATAATCAACCGCATAGTAATTGTCGTTGATGTCGTAAGGTAATAAAAATAAAACATCGGAGAGGAAATCATTGACTCCTATCCAGGGCACCTTATTCGTCGTCCCCTCTGGGAAAACACGATTTTCAATCTCCTGTTTATATGCGTTTTCGGAAATTGCCAGTTCCACGGGTGTACGTAAATAAAGTAAATATTTCAAATAGGAGCAATCAAGTCCATCCGGACGAATGAAAGATACATTCTGCGTGTTACCGGCGATTTGAGGAAGTACTTCTTCTCCAAAATTAAATTTGGGATACTCTTTTTCGAATGAAAGATCAGCAAGCGCATTTTCATCAGGAATACATGCTTTAACTGCAGTATAAAGATGTTCAAACACGCGCCCCAACTCATCACGCAACAATAAATACATGAACTTTAAAAACTGGGGATCTCTTCCTTGCAAACCAAGCCATTCCGTTGAAGTATTGGTCAGAAGTTTATGTGACTTTTCCCGACCTCCGTCTCCGGCATCTTTCCATTTGATTTCTAATTCAGCCTCTGCCAAATTGCAATCAGCCTTTGCAAAAAAACCCGTGAATGGTGATGTCGAAGCGAAAGTTCTTCCTTTGTATTTGAATACATAAATCTGGGAGAAATCAAATTTATATGCCGTGATGCCCTTCTCTCGAATATCCTTAAGATAACGCTGTCTGAATAAATCGAGAGTATCAATAAAGTTCGCCAAATACTTTTTGTCCGGGCGATTCAGCAAATTGTCATACTTGTGATCACGATGCGTCACCAATTCCACACGTTTGATAGAGATGCCTTTATCAATGAGATCTAATTCATTGAACCGAAACAGCATCTCGTAAATGTCCAAGCAATGAGATATCGCACGAAGATAATCTCCCGACATATTCTGAATATGGCGGGCATGATCCGCCGAATCCATAACTCCAGTTCCTGCCATCATCTCTCGGAATGCGATATCTGTGATATGCATTCGGGCGTAGGGAGAGGGAATGGAAGTCACCTTTGCCTCGTCTGGCACAACAGCCATTTGGGAAGGGTCATTAAAATAACTGGCACCATAGGGGTTATGATTCTGAACTCCATGATGTGAATCTACATTCTCGTCATTATGAATTTCTACGAAATCATTCAATAATGCGGTATTTTCAACAAGTTCCGCATTCAAGCCGAATTTATATGTCTTTTGCATATGTTTAATTCAAATTACATTTTTCATCAATTACTTTATCTAGGGCAGTCGAAATAATATACAGAAGTTGAGACAACGGATATTTTCCAACTTGATTGTTGTTTGCATTGAATCCTGCTTTTTTAAATGAATTAATCAACTCATTTTCAATTTCTGGGAGAATCGCTTTCGTAACGTAATGAACATTAAAAGGCCAACCCTCTTGCACTTGTTTGGTTTGCGCGATTCCATACTCACTGTCAGCATAGAATTTTTGTGTAATATTTTTTTTATCCACATGATCATTATTAAACAAGCGCAATTGTCTTTTTACAGAATTACCCGAAAGTTCGACAATCCATTTATTCCACTGTTTAAATATATTGCAAAGACCCCAAGCTTCCGGGTAATTCGTTAATGAATCTGAGTTCTGTACCGCTTCTCGCATCACTTCAGTAAAGCCGATATTATTAACAAATACATGTCTCTGACTTATGCTCCACGATATAAACTCCGGGTTTTCAAAAAGCTCTTTCATCATTTGGAACTTAACCAATGCTCTTTGCAAGGCCTTGTTGCGAATACTGCTTGTATTTGAAGTATCACTGTCATCAAAATCCCACAATGGGATTTCATATACAACCTTTTCATTTGCACGGGTTTCCTTATTGGAAAAGTTTACAACTGACATTGCGGCCATCATCTCAATTATATTATAGGGGTTTTCCTGTTTTTCCCCTCCCACATAATGCTCGTAGAGGCTGCGCTTCTCATTATCTCCTACATAATACATATAATCCATATCACGCATGTACTCGTCATAGTACATTAATGCGGCACGGGTCTTGGATGTAAATGTAGCCGAATTAACATCATATCGCTTTGTATCAATTAAACCTTGAGACTGATTTCCAACCTTCACACCGAAATAAGGAAGAACGGCAACACCTCCCAGCAAAGGACAATGCGTGTTGTCATCTGAGCGGAATTTATTAATGATTAGGGGGAAGCCAGCGGCTCCGGTTCCACCAAATAAAGATCCGATAACAAACACACCGTCGCCGGTAGAAGCATCAGTATAAATCGTCGAGAATGCATCACTTTGCAACGAAAGACTGTTAAGTACAACGGACCCGATATTTGGATTTCCCACAAAACCTACTGTAAGAGGCATTTCCAAATCATCTTGAGTGAAGAGGAGATTTCTCTCTTCAATAACTGCATCTTCGAACTCTTTGTTAGAATCTAAATGCCCTATAATTTTATCAAGGTTTCCAATTGTATTTCCTGCAACATTTAAAATCACAGGCTTAGCAATCTCGACATGAGCAAATGACGGCACTTTCGTGGAGTCTCCGTTATTACATAATTCATGTAGTCCTAACTTATCGGTACGATCTTCTTTAGGATTGGACCGATAGAATTCAATCAAATCCAAACAAGTGGTTAATGCGTTTGAATCAACATCATTGTCCACAAATACAGGACACAATTTCTTCGCACCTATCGGCATGCCGGCAGCTAACATCATAATGAGAGATTTCATCACTCGTTCGCCACTGCCTCCAATTGCAAAAACATACAGGTTATTCATGCTTAATCTAATTATGATTATTTAAATATACAAGACCATAAATCCAAATTTGGCACATTGGATACTCCTTTCATAAACCAGGAATATAACTGGTAGAGTATCGCATAATACACTATGTCGGCCAACACAATTTTAAACATATTGCCGTCAGTGAACACTCCTTCATGGCCGACGAATGTGAACATAATCACATAGCTTGCCACAATCAAAGAAAGGAGACCTAAAGCGCAAATAACCAAATACGCATTTCGAGTCGCGTTAGCTAATTTTTGGGCCTGAACAAAGTAAAAATACAGCGAAAATAGCAGCGGGATAATAAGCAGGGCAATGCATAAGTACTCCATGCCATTATGATACCCATGGCCATTTTGGAAGAACTTGTAATCTGTGGCTCTGGCGTTCAATAGCCATGCATACAGAATCTCGGAAATTTTTTCGATTAAACTCATTGTGGTTAAATTATTAATAGTTAATTAATTATGATGTCGAATTTAAGTTCGGCTACTGTCTCAGGTTCCAATTGTTCATTCGATCTATATACCTTATTTATATTGTTTACAATCGTCGACAATCCCCACGTTTTACCGGAAATGTCCGATTCTTTTGTATCATCATCAGTAGTAGCGGCATCTATCCAACCGTTATAACTGCAAAGTTGAATTTTAACACCAGTCGTTGTTGAAAGTCGTTTATGCGGATTTAATTCAACTATCAAATTTTGTCTTGGAGCTTTTGCATCGGACTCAATAGTAACACTATTAATAACACCTGTATCCCAAACCGGTACTAATTTTCCATTCTCTTGAACATTGATGAAAGCAGGAGTCTCAAAACGCGGATATGAAATTCTCAGTGTTGAAACCGCGTCACCAAATTCCGCATTAGTCATAATTGTCCCGGGTTGATCCGCATATTGCGGATCAGGATTACCAATAATCCAAGCGACGGCATTATTATCCATTTCTATTGTGAATTTTTGTTGGGTTCGATTGGCTGGCATATCAAATGTTGCATACACATGAACCGGTTTTGGAAATACCGGGGTCTCCATCATACCTATCAGATACTCCTTTTTGCCTATTGCAAATAAAAAGAAGGGTCGATTCCTCATAAGGGTATCTCTATATATGTTAGGTTCAATATTTTCTGTATAATTATAATAATAGCGACCATTAAAATCCCCGTAATATTGAAGAAGAAGGACTTGGAGTTCGTTATTTCTACCATGCACGTTAGTCATAGCATTATGAACATAAGCTCCCAACTGGTCCAGTTGTTGTTTATTATAATATTTTCCTTTTGCATTTAATGTTTGTTTTCCATAAGAAAGAACCATATCTGATGCGAACACTACAACACTTGAATCCGAAGTATTATCGGCTAATTCGGTAATTTCGTTATGCAGTAATGTCTGAGCACCATTAAATATCTTAAAATTCTGCATTTCTGTAAGGAAACTTTGCCTGTCATATTCTTTGCCTCCACAAAAACACTTCGGGTCAATATCATACGTTTTCTTGGCATTGTCCATAAAATTCGACAATGTGCTGATGAAAGTCGCATTTGCCTCATTTCCATTCGGCATACTGGCAAAATCCAAATAACCTTTCATACTTCCTGAGTTGTCTAAATACATTGTTATTGATTTTAGACCGCTATCACCAGATTTTAAAACCGCACTATTCGGAATCGTCATTTCAAAATTGTTTCCGGTAGTTTCCTTCTTTGTTATTTGAAATACGATAAAAATCAGCAATCCAATCGCGACTGGAATTAATAATACTTTTTTATTCATAATGTAATTTATTTTTTAACAATAACATTTATTTGCTCATTTGGTTTATTTGCTCCCTTTCTGAAAACGATACAATTATTTATCTGACAAATCGTTCCTATTGGACAATCAAAATCCAAATCTTTCATCTCGGCCTTCAAATCAACATTGTTGGCTATTGAATCAAAGATTTTAGCAGTGAGAACCTTAATATCCAATTGGTCAGTTAGAAGGTTCAAATCTTCTCTGTATTTCGAAAATACAGCCACACTTTGAGGACTCAGACCGTCTATCAGATGGGAAAGTCCTGCCATCGTTTCATTCAAAACATAAATTGCGTCTATATATTTTTTCAGGTAAACACTAAAAAAGTACTCTTTCATTGACTCATCGAAAGTCTCTCTGTCTTTTTGATTATAATTGGCCAATGGTTGTGTATTATAAACGAATTGGACATTCGCCACATTCAACACATCCGTTGCAAACTGATTCATATCAATATCGCCCAACGAGGAATGAAATCTAGTGATATATTTTGTAATCAGATAATCGTCAATATTCTTTACATTCAATAGACCAATTGCCGAATCTTCAATTTCTCTACCCAACTTCAGCAACTTTTCTAAAATCTTCGCATAATCGCCAGCCGGTTGAACATCTGTAATTTTTTCCTTAAAGCTACTTAATGCCTTCTCTTTATTTTCTATCACATGTTGTGCGGCATCTAAATCCTGCCTTGTTTGAGACAGCGATTCATTTGTTGATTTCACATCTTTTTGAAGAGCATCAATTGTCTCTGATTGCTGCCCTATTTTTTCATTGAGTCCGGTAATTTGTGCTGAAAATTTCTCTGTAACCTTCTGCTCGGTTTCTTTGCTTTCTTTTTCAGCCTTTTCTGCCCGGTCTTTAGCTTTATTCGCGTCTTCTTTGGCTTTATTTATTTCTTTCTGCGCCTGTTCATTTATCTTTACTTCTCTTTCATTCAGGGTTCTGTCAAAACTACCCTTTAAATTCCGATAACGGTCTTGCTCTTTTTCCAAATCTTTTTTGGTTCTTGACAATTCATTTTCCTTTAACGTAAGTTTTGTATTAAGGTCATCTATTTCGTTCTTAGTACGTTTGAGTTCTTCTTCAAGCTCCGGAACAGGTTTAATTTCACCGACTCTAGATCGTTTACGGATTTTTATGATAATTATCAGTTCAACCGTTGCCAAAAGGAACATTACAGCAAAAATCGACAGATACTGCTTCCAAGAAATGTTTTTAAGCAACTTTAGAATCCAGGGTTCTGGTGGAATTGGGCGGTCTGGATACTTAGCGGTTATTACAGGAATCGCATTGACTTTAACTTCATAGCTTATACCGTCTTTGCATGACACTCTGAAGACATTAATGGTATCACATACTGGCGATTCAAAATATTCGAGATATTCTTGTGAATCTTTAATTGACAATGGGTTCTTTTCACTTCCCACGTAGATTCTAAGGTTGTCTAACTTGACGCTATCTTGTGTATTAAATTTTATAAAGAGCTTTTGATCTTTAATAAATGCGTTTACACAATAAATTGGATTATGGGATGAAGCCAACTCAATCTTGAGGTTACTTTCATTCACCTTTTCTTCTGGGTGATAAAAATTATCTTCTTTCTTTATGATAGGTCGCTTATGTTTATTACATTTTTCGTATAAAATCCACCATTCTTCTTTGTGATAATAAATCGTGTCCTTCTTTTGTTTGTAATTCTTAATACAGGCGTCATC
>Ga0326511_10003976_pt1 | contig 11841 bp, 4 predicted proteins | sample 0_2496_0518_D_FD_203701 | JGI IMG/M metagenome (GOLD analysis project Ga0326511, IMG submission 203701) | Bovine rumen microbial communities from UC Davis, California, United States - 0_2496_0518 | ecosystem: Host-associated > Mammals > Digestive system > Stomach > Rumen | place: USA: California...
GAGAATATTACCGGCGACCTGCACTACAGGCTTACTTATTTCGACCAGAAGGACTGCGAAACCTTTATTGGCGAATACACCATGCCGCAGGCTCAGGCCAAGAGCAGACGACCCTATATCAGCATTTCCCTACAGCCTACCGACGATTGTTCCAAGTATCCTAGCGAGTTCAAGTATCAGGCTAACGATATGTCGGTGGGCGATCTCGATGGCGATGGCCAATTTGAGGTTGTCGTTAAGCGGCTCATGACCCAATATAATGCTAAAGGCGAGATAATTGCTACCTGCGAGGGGGCTGCCGACACCGATCCTCGGGCTCAGCACATCGCCATCTTTGATGCCTATAAGCTCGACGGTACTTTCTTATGGCGCGTGAAGTCGGGGCCCAATATCATCGCAGGAAATTCTATCAATTTTGCCGTTGCCGACCTCGACGGCGATGGTTGCGCTGAGGTCGTTACCAAAACCGGCGAGGGCACCGTCTTTGGCGACGGTTATGAGATTCCCGATACCGACGGCGACGGCCGCACCGACTATCGCAGCATTTGGCCTGCCGGCCATTACACAGGCGATGGTCCCAAAGGCTACGGAGGCCCCGAGTTCTTCTCCGTTATCGACGGCAAGACCGGTCGTGAGCTGGCTCGTGCCAACTTCATCTGTCGCGGCAAGGAGGGAGAGACTCCTGCCCAGATGGCGAAGAACTGGGAAGCCAACGACTGGAAATGGGATCCTCGTGAGAAGAAATACCAGTGGAAGCTGGCCAACTCACTACGTCTCGGGGTAGCTGAATTTACCGGCAGGGGTAAGCAGATATTCCTCGGCCGCGGCGTTTATGGCCGTACCATCGTTGAGGGGTGGCAGTATGATCCTTCGCCGAGTGGACAATTTGCAGGGACATTGACCCGTCTCTGGAAACTGGACACCGACGATGCCGGTGGCAAAGATACCAACAAGGACGGAAAGCCCAACAGCGCCTATGCCGGACAGGGCAACCATGCTTTCAATGTAGCCGATCTCGACGGTGACGGTCTCGACGAGGTGATGTACGGCTCATGTGCCTGGGATAACGACGGCACGGGTCTGTGGACAACAGGTCTAGGGCATGGCGATGCCAATCATGTGGGTGTGTTCCAGAAAGGCTATGAGGGCCTCCAGGTATACCATTGTCTGGAGAACGGCCGAACTGAGGTCGCCCTTCATGACGGTAAAACCGGCAAGACTCTGTGGAGCATCGTCGCAGCCAGCGACAACGACCAAGGGCGCTGTATGGTGGCTGACGTAGACCCCAACTCACCTGGCTGCGAATTCTGGAAATACGGCAACGAGCTGTACACCCAGAACGGCAAGGAACTGAAAAATGCTGAAGGTCAGCGCGCCAAGGAGTCGTCAGCTAATGCAGGTATCTGGTTTGATGGTACTTTAGTACGGCAGATGATCAACGAGGGTATTATTAATAGCCACGTTTACGGTCGCACCTTCACCATCTACCGCTACAACATTTCCTTCAACAATAGCACTAAGTCGAACCCTGGCTGGTATGGTGATATGCTGGGCGACTGGCGTGAGGAATTTATCGTTCCCGATGCCACGAAACTCCAGGACATCAAGATATTTTCTACTTGGTATCCTACCGAGCATCGTATACCCTGGCTCATGACCGACCACACCTACTACATGCAGTGCATCCACCAGCAGGTAGGCTACAACCAGCCCACCAACGTAGGCTACTATCTTGGAGCCGACAACGAAAGCGATCAGGTTATCTGGGCCGCTGCCGCTAAAGTTGAGTCTGACCGATTGGCTGCACAGAGTACTACTTCGATTCGTGCGTTGCCCGCCCAGCGTACTGAAGCTAATGCCGATACATGGTACAACCTGATGGGACAGCAAGTAGATACTCCTCTCCGAGGTGGAGTTTATATCCACCAAGGCAAGAAGGTGTTCGTCAAATAAAAGCCATTAAACGGGTACCTTGTACTTGCTTGGTACAACACCATATTTGGCTTTGAAGCATTTATTGAAGTAGCTGGGATCTAGGATTCCAACTTTGTAGCTCACCTCAGAAACATTCATTTCGCCGCTGGCCAGTAGGTCGGCGGCTTTTTGCATGCGTGCTTCCTGTAAGTATTTGTTTGGCGACATGCCTGTCAACGCTTTCACCTTGGCATAGAATTTGGTGCGGCCCATCGCCATCATTTGAGCTAATGCGTCTACCGTGAATCCTTCTTCAGCCATGTGTTGTGCAATCAGCATCTCTAACTTGTTAAGGAATAGCTTGTCAGCTCGACTCTCGATGATTAGCGTTGATGTCTGGACGATTTCGGGCTTTCCGCAGTCTATCGGGTTCTGATTAGCCGAAGTGGAGATGTTTGTTGTGGCCAAGTTGGCTTTTATCAGCTGTATTGTACGCGCGATGAGCAGGCGGTAATTACAGGGCTTTATCATATAGGCGTCAGCTCCGGCACGATAGGCCTTTAATTGGTGTTCCTCATCTTCGTGAGCCGTGAGCATGATGACTGGTAGATGCGGATATAAGTTTCTCAACCTGTTCACTACTTCGTAGCCCGACGTGTCAGGTAGGGTGACGTCACAGATAACTAAGCTGGGGATGTTTTTATCAGCCACTTGTGACGTTGGGGCCAGGGCGTCCAGCAGGGCTTGGCCAGTGGAGTAGCGGTCAGTCTTGAAGTAGATGCCTACCTCGCTGCTTATCTGCTCAAGCATATCGAGGTTGTCCTCGACGATAGCTACGTGCAAATCGTTGATCGCCTCGCCTTGAAGTTCCCGGATGATGGCCTTGTTCTTGGTATGCTCCTCGTAGGAGTGTGTATTGTTGCTGCAGATAGCATTACTGTCGTGATGCTCTTCTGCACTGAAAGCTGTGTCGTTGATAGGTATCTCCAGAATGAAGCATGAACCAGGCTGAAGTGCTTTGTAGCTGAGCTTCCCATGGTGAATAAAGGCCATTTGCTGTGCTGTGTAGAGTCCGATACCCATACCGCCCGGGCTTACCTGGCCATTCATGAAAGGCTTGAAAAGTTCAGCCTGTTGCTTCTCGCTGATACCTGGACCGTTGTCTTCGACGCTCACCCATAAAGTGGAGCCTTCAACCTTTAGTCTTACACCGATGTTGCCTCTTTCGGATGTGTATTTCACAGCATTCGATAATAGGTTGTAAATAATGGTTTCCACCAATTGGTGGTCAAAGGTCACATAGAGTTGCTTTGCTGTTGGGATGAATGTTATTTGTATGTCTTTTTGTTGTGCCAGAGCCCAAAAATCATCTATAAGGTCGCGTATGAAACTTATGATGTCACCGCGTTTTACTTGTAATTGCACCTTGCCCGTGCTTACTCGGCGGTACTCCATAAAGAGATTAACTAATCTGAGTAGGCGCTTGGCTCCTCTCTGCGCGGTCTGGAGGGCTGCGTGGTTGGAACTGTCCTCTCCCAATTTGTCAACGGCACCTTTAATGATGGCTATTGGTGTTCGAAACTCGTGGGTGATGTTCGTGAAGACAGTTTGTCTGAACTCGCTAAGTTGGCGTTCCATCTTCATTTGTTGATGGAGTAGGAACTTCTCGTGCCAGTTGTGGTAGATGTTGTAAATAATCAGAACTGTAATAAGTAAATAGATGAACCACGCCCACCAGGTGTTCCACCATGGCTGTTTGATAGTAATGACGAGCTTTGTTTCCGGTCCCCATTCATTGCTGGCGTCGAGCGTGCGCAAGTGGAAGATATATTTGCCTGGAGGCAGTTCGCTGTAGTCAGCAAAGTGTTGTGTTGTGGCCTGCCGCCAATTGCTCTCATGACCTTCGAGGTAATACTGGTAGACTGGATGTTGTTGCTTGTCAAAGACGAAGTTCGAGAAAAATATCATCAAGGTATTTTGGTCATGACATAGGATGAGATTTGAGTGAAGGTTTCCCTCGGCTCCACCCTCAAAGATAGATGTACCATTGATGTGTAGGTCGGTAATTGCCGTCTTTTTTGTGGTAGGTCCATAGGCATCGTGCAACATCTGGGGATCGACAGTAAGCAGACCATGGGCCGTTCCGAATAGCAGACGCCCGTCGTGGGTCATCGTAGCGCAGTCCTCCGTGGCAACGTTGCTACGAAGGATGGTGGAAAAACGATAAGTGTTGACGATGTTATTCTTAGGGTTGATGCGTGCTATACCATCCTCTGTCCCCACCCAAATGTATCCTTGGCGGTCTCGTACTATTGATGTGGCATTGTTGTTAGGGAGTCCTTCCGACGTGCCGATGGTTTCTGTGTCGATGACTGTACCGTCATTCCCGATGCTACATTTGACGACACCGCTTCCGGCTGTTCCAGCCCAGAGGGTGCTACCGTCAACATATAGGGTATGAATCTCGTTGTTGGGCAGTTTGCTGTTATCTTGGTTATAGACGTCAAACCCATTTCCATTCCAGCGATAGATACCGTTGTTAGAAGCAGCCCATAGCGTACCGTCGCCAGCGAGACGCAGAGCATTGATGCGACTCCCGTTCAGGTTGTCAGCCATGTAGCGGTGTACAATGGAATCAATCATCAGTATACCGTCGTTCCAAGTTGCGACCCATAGGCGGTGTTGACTGTCTTCCACGATGGCATTGATGTTGCTGGCAGTCGTGATTCGCTCACCGTCGCAGTACAAGCCATGCCCTGCAGTTCCCGTCCAGATTCGGCCTTGGTGGTCAGTGAGAAGGCAGGTTACACTGCTTGGGTACTGTTTTTTCTGTTTAAATTGACCATTAGTCATCACATAGACCGTTCCTTCACGAGTACCTACGATAGCTTGACTGTCCAACTCTGCTACCATACTGATGGAGTTCGCCCAGTCTCCACGACTATCCGTGGTGGGTATTGCGAAAACAGCCATCTCCCGATGATGCATGGTTAAGCAGTAGGCACCCGCAGTTTCGCTGCCTATCCATACAGAACCATGTCGATCTGTGATGGCACATAGCAAATAATTAGAGCCAATTAGCGGCTGGCTATTATCGGCCGTAAAGTGTTGTAACGCACCGTCAGCAGGATTATATAAATAAAGCCCAGCGCCATAGGTGGCAATTAATAGTTGTCCGTCGGGTGTGGAGGCTATGTGGAAGAGCCAGCCTTTGTTCGTCGAATATGATGCCTTGGGAATGAGGTCTAGGTATCGTGCCTCACCATGGTCTGGAAATATCCACAACCGTCCCGAACGTGTGCCAATGAAATGGTAGCCTGGCAACTGTCCCTGATTGAGCCCGTCAACAATCTGCCATTGAATCGGTTTTTCAAATTTTCCAGTCTTCAAGTTAATCGCGTAGGTACCGTCTGTTGCAAAAAGCATCCAATGGTTGTTCCACACAAAACTCGTGTTCACCCGTTCTGGACGTTTAAGGAGCGATGGCCAATGCGCTTCGAACATCTTCTTGCAATGCCCGTTGTAGCCTTGTACGTTGCCGTCTCGGGTTAAGATGTAAGTCGCTTGACGTGTTACGGCCATTGTCATGACACCGAAAGTCGGTCGTCCGCCAAACAGAATCTTTGCTTGGCTCTTAGGGCGGGTAGCTTGGATGACGGAGACTCCTTTATCCGTGGCTATCCAGATGTTGTGGGCTGAGTCTTCGACCACACTGAGCACGTCATCTGAAGGCACGTCCTTTCGTCGCTTTGTGTAGTTTTGAGCCCAATGGCGACCGTTAGAGGTTCCGCAGAGCTTGGCACCAGTCTTCATGCCATAGAGCATCATTCCGTGCGACGTCAACATCATCTTATTCTGTTGCTGATCGTAGGTCCCTGTACCAGACCAGTCAACGAATTCAGAGCGCAATAGGTCGTAGCATGCGTTCTGAAAGGTAGCGGTGCTCATCCATAACTGGCGTCTGGGGCGGTCAAGGTAAATGCGTCCTATGCGGGCTTCGATACGTCGCCCGTCGATTGGAGCCAAAGAGGTGTAGCTCACGGTAGAGTAGCCATCGTAGCGACAAAGTCCGTTGTTTGTGGCCATCCAGATGTATCCATCATCATCTTGTACGATTTCGTTGATGGTGTTTCCTGCCAATCCTTCTGCGGTAGTGATAGCACGACTGGTCAACGTAAAATCGTGAGCAGCAACTACAGCGGTGGTATTGATAATGATTAGTAGTAGTATTGTTCTTCGTTTCATGTTTTCAATAGTTTCATTGCAAAGATATACTATTTCGGTCAAATTACCAACAATTTCCTCAGAAGTTGCTCAAATACCTTAAATAAATGTCATTTGGCTTGGCGATTTGGTAGAAAAAGATTATTTTTGCAGCAAGATAAAAAGAAACTACTAAGACAATTTGTTGATGAGAAATTTTTTATTCGGGATGCTGTGTATGACCAGTGTTGCTCTTACAGCAAGTGCCCAGCAATTTAAGCAGGAATACGGAGATCCTCGTAAGCCGTCTGTTGAGCTGATAGCTACGCCTAACCATCCTGACAGTTATTATCGTATAGGGCAGTCCGCCACGTTACGCATAACGGCGCGTGAGGCTGGTGTGCCCTTGGATGGGGTTTGGGTGCGTTATAAGGTTGGACCGGAGATGCTTCTTTCAGAATATACAGACTCTGTTCGTTTTGTGGATGGCGAGGCGCATGTCCGTATGGGTACTATGATGGAGCCTGGCTTTTTGGCCTGTCAGTATGAGTTCAAAGCGAGTGACGGCAAGCGTTATAGTGACTTGGTGAAGTTAGCTTATTCACCAGAGCTAATTCGGACTTTTACTGAAGAGCCACGGGATTTTTGGAAATTCTGGCAGACTGCGCTCAAGGAGGCGCGCAAAGTGCCATTGGCTCCAGAGTATAGGGAGATTGCTGATGCTACCAACGATCAATTTGTAACTCGTCTCGTTAGAATTCATGTTGGGAAAGATAAGTGGATGCAGGGTTATTTGACGGTGCCTCGAGGTAACGGCCCCTTTCCAGTGGTTCTTTGTCCACCAGGCGCGGGTAGCGGAAAGATTACGCCCTCGAATTATTTTCCTAAGCAAGGTTGTATCTACATGAAGATTGAGATTCATGATAACGACCAGTTGTTGCCCGACGATGAGTACAACGAAATGCGTATGAAGAAATGTGATGGCTACATGCAGCGCGGCATGGCCAGCAGAGATACCTACTATTATAAGGATGTGTACGTAGGTTGTGCCCGTGCAATGGACTTCCTTTGCTCACTGCCTGAGTGGGACGGTAAGAACGCCATTGTCACTGGCGGCTCACAAGGCGGGGCATTGACTATCGTCACAGCTGCTCTTAACGAGAGAGTGACGGCCTGTGCTCCATTTTATCCAGCCCTCTGTGACTTGACTGGCTTTCTTCACCGCCGTGCAGGTGGATGGCCTAAGTTCTTTGCCGACATCAACGTCGACAAGGATGAGGCTGAGGCGGCCTTGCCCTATTTCGACGTTGTGAACTTTGCACGTCATCTTCGTGTGCCCACGTTCATGTCGTGGGGCTATAGCGACGACACTTGCTCGCCTACCTCGGTCTGGGCTGCATGGAATGTAATCACGGCACCGAAGACGTGCGACATTACTCCGTCCAGCGGCCATTGGCGTTTTCCGAGCAGTCAAGCCAAGTGTTTACGTTGGATGCTGAATCAATTACAAACAAGATAACATAACTCGGCTAATGAAGGTTCGAAAATTGTACTATTTGTTGTTTCTGCAGCTTTTGACATCTCAAAAGCTTGCTGCCAGTGTGTCTTGGTATGACGGGGTCCATCCGGTGACATATCAAGTCATTGGTAAGGTGGATCCCGTTGTGAAAATGGCTATTGGGATGTTTACCGATGATATGCTACTGGTGACGGGTAAGAGGGCAGTTCCCGCTGAGCAGGCATCGATTCGCATTGTTCAAGGAAAAGGCATCGATGACGGATTCCGGCTGAGCGTTACGTCTGGGGGACAAATTCTGGTCGAAGGCCACAACGGGCGCGGTACAGCCTACGGATTATTGGAGTTGAGCCGAATGGCCGGTGTCTCACCATGGGTGTGGTGGGGTGACGTTGTTCCAGAGAAGAAACAGCGTCTGACGATTGACAAAAACTTCGTCATGGAGCATACACCGAGTGTGGCCTATCGCGGCATCTTCATCAATGATGAAGACTGGTCCCTTCGCGAGTGGGCATCGACAACGTTTGAGCCCACAGGCGTGAAGGGCTACATAGGCCCCAAGACATACAAAGCACTGTTTCAACTGTTACTGCGTTTGCGAGGCAATACCATCTGGCCAGCTATGCATGAGGGTACCACGGGTTTTTTCACCGTGGCGGGCAACAAGGCAATGGCCGATTCGTGCGGCATCCTGATTGGCTCGAGCCACTGTGAACCTCTGTTGCGCAACAACGTGGCAGAGTGGAACCAACAGCAGCGAGGCCCCTACAACTACATGACCAACCGTGAGCAGGTGAAACGGTACTGGGCGGAACGGCTGAAGGAAGTCAGAGGCTCGGAAGAACTCTTTACCATCGGCATGCGGGGCATCCATGACGGATCGATGGAAGGAGTCAAAACCAGCGAAGAGAAACTCTACGGATTGCAACAGGTCATTGACGACCAGCGTGCGCTGATTCGTCAGTATTATCGGAAAGATGTTGCGCGTGTTCCTCAGGTTTTTATACCTTATAAAGAGGTGCTGGAAATCTACGAAAGCGGTCTGCGCGTTCCGGACGATGTGACGCTGATGTGGTGTGACGATAACTATGGTTATATGACTCGCTTGAGTGATGCCGAGCAGCAGCAGCGGTCGGGTGGGGGAGCTGTCTATTACCACCTTTCCTACTGGGGGCGTCCGCACGACCACCTGTGGCTGACATCGATGCAGCCTGGACTCATTTACAACGAGATGCGTGCAGCCTATGATCATAACTGCCGCAGGCTATGGATTGCCAACGTACACGATCCCAAGGTGGCCGCCTATGACCTGGAGTTGTTCATGGATATGGCTTGGGATATCAACGCATTAAGCGCTTCGGCGCTGAATACCCATTTGGAGCAGTGGCTTGTCAGACAGTTTGGCGAGAAGGTCGGCAAGGCGGTGTTTCCAGCTATGCATGAGCTGTATAGACTGAACGGCATACGGCGTCCGGAGTTCATGGGGTGGACTCAGGTAGAACTCGATAAAAAGAAATATCCGGGCGGAAAGTCGGTCCCTACGTCCACAGCGTTTACCTTGTCAGAAGCCTGTCGGCGTTTGGCTGACTTCGGCCGTATAGAAGCTGTTGTCGATGCTTATGCACGAATGGTTCCTGAACACCTGCAGGATGCTTACTTCGCCATCGTGCTCTATCCGGTGCATGCATCGGCTGCAATGAGCCGTAAGATGCTGAGTGGCGCAGAAGAGAGTGCTCGGGCCTATGAGGAAATTCAGACCTTGACAGCCCGCTATAACAGCATGAAAGGAGGAAAGTGGAAAGGCCTCATGTCGGCTGCTCCGCGAGGCCTGCCTGTTTTCGGACGCGTACGGACTGAGTTAGCTGTCGACACGGGACTCGTAGCAGACTTTGTAGCCCGTCAGGCATACGACTACACCTCAGCGACGGATGGTGTGGAGCCGGTGCAGATGCTGGGCCATTCTATGCGGGCCGTGAACCTCCCTAAGGGGGGTGAACTGGTCTATGAGTTTGAGACACAGCAGGCTGGCGAAGCCACCCTGTATACGGCCATGATTCCCACACAGCCCAACGACAAAGGCGACCTGCGTTATAGCGTACAGATCGACGACCAGGAGGCTGTCACCATCTCGCTGAAGGAGAAGTATCGTTCGGAGTTTTGGAAGCTCAGTGTACTCAGAGGTCAGGCGTTGAAACAGACTCCAGTCAAGGTGGGAAGAGGACGTCATACTCTTCGGCTGAAGGCGCTCGATGATCATATCGTGGCCGATCAGTGGATGCTCGACTTCAAGAAGCACCGTCAGTTCTATGAAATAAGTATTAAATAATATGAAAATGAAGAAAAGAGTAATCCTATCTCTATTGCTCGTCCTCTCGTTAGCGGGGCGTAGCGAGACGCCTGTAAAACACCCTTGGCAGGGTAAACGAGTAGCCTACTTTGGTGATTCTATCACCGATCCCAACAACAAGGCTGCCAAGAAGAAATACTGGGGACTGCTGGCAGACTGGCTCGACATAGAACCCTATGTCTATGGTGTCAGCGGACGTCAGTGGAACGACATACCTCGCCAGACCGATAGGTTGCTAAAAGAGCATGGCCAGGAGGTGGATGCTATATTAGTGTTTTGTGGAACGAACGACTATAATAACGGCGTACCCATCGGAGCATGGTGGGACGAGCAGGTGACCGAAGTGGAGTACGGGCATGGTCAGCCGAAGAAGATGGTCACTCGCCGTCAGCGCAGGCCATCGATGGATGCAACGACCTATCGTGGACGTATCAATATCGCTTTGGACTCACTGAAACGTACCTTCCCTACCAAACAGATAGTGTTGCTGACCCCGTTGCACCGAGCAGACTTCCATGCCAACGACAAGAACTGGCAATGCGATGAGTCGTACAGCAATCAATGTGGGGAGTATATTGATGCCTATGTAGAGTCGGTAAAGGAGGCTGGTAATATTTGGTCGGTCCCTGTTATTGACTGGAACGCCCTCAGTGGACTCTACCCTTTGCTCGACGTCCACGCACCCTATTTCAATCATGCAGAGACAGACCGGTTGCACCCTAACAATCAGGGGCATGAGCGGCTGGCCCGAACACTCTACTACCAGTTGCTGGCCATACCATGTACATTTTAAGCGTGATGAAGAAACAACTATTTACCCTACTATTGTTTTTGTGTACACTCAGTGGTGGCGTCTGCGGAGCCCATGTGTACAATGTTCGTGATTTTGGTGCCAAAGGTGATGGCAAAACGCTCGATTCCCCAGCCATTAATGCAGCCATTGAGCAGGCTGTCAAGGATGGTGGTGGCCAGGTCCTGTTGCCTGCGGGTACCTATCTGTCGGGCAGTATCCGTTTGAAGAGTAACATCGACCTGCACCTTGCCGCAGGCTGTACTCTGCTGGCAGCCCCGGCCTCTATGAAAGCCTACGATGAAAGTGAGTCGTTTGGTGGTTTTCCTGAATACCAGGATGGCGGACACACCTATTTCCATAACTCGCTCATCTGGGCGGAGGGTCAGACGAACGTTTCTATCACCGGCCATGGCCTCATAGACGGTAAAGGGCTGACTAAGAAAGATACAGAGAAGGCAGGAAAGGTGGAAGGTGGAAGCATCGGCACGGGCGACAAGGCTATTGCCCTGAAACTCTGCCGACAGGTAACCATCCGCGATATAACCATCTACCGTGGCGGCCACTTTGGCATCATCATGACCGGCTGTGACCTGTCGACCATCGACAATGTCACCATCGACACCAACCGTGACGGCTTCGACATAGACTGCTGCAAGTATATGACTATTACGAACTGTCGCATTAATACGCCCAGCGACGATGCCTTGGTGTTGAAGTCCAGCTACGCACTGAAGAAACCAGTAGTCTGCGAGCACATTGCAATTTCTAATTGTAACATCACGGGCTACAAGTGCGGAACGCTACTCGACGGAACCTACGTGCCCGAGCCCGTGGGGTGGGTGTGTGGCCGCTTCAAGCTGGGTACGGAGTCGAACGGCGGCTATCGGAATATAGCCTTGACTAACTGTACGTTTGCTTACTCCTCGGGGCTGGCTTTCGAGGAGGTAGATCAGGGCAAGATGGAAAATGTCGTTGTGTCGAACATTACGATGTCGCATGTTCACCATTATCCTATCTACATCACGACGGGCTGTCGAAATCGAGGCCCGAAGGAGGTTACAGAACCAT
>Ga0326511_10003980_pt1 | contig 11838 bp, 12 predicted proteins | sample 0_2496_0518_D_FD_203701 | JGI IMG/M metagenome (GOLD analysis project Ga0326511, IMG submission 203701) | Bovine rumen microbial communities from UC Davis, California, United States - 0_2496_0518 | ecosystem: Host-associated > Mammals > Digestive system > Stomach > Rumen | place: USA...
AGATTTATCCAGGCTCTTGTTACTCTGGATGTGCCGTCTTGAAAACTCTGCGAAAACCCAAGCATACTTAAACCTCAATCAAATTGAACGTGATATTGCTGTACCACCTATGCCCAACGGCGTATGAATATACTGGAGCAGTGCGATCACCGACGTAAAATTTTTTCTTTTCCGTACGGTTGGTAAGCGCATCAAGATATTCGACGGTAAATGTTTCTGCATTTACCGCCTGAAGGACTTCTGATGCGGTTTGAAAATCCACCGCGTTCCAGGTTAATTCCAGTTTTCTTTTCCGCGTAACGAGATTGACATGCATCTCGCCATTCATGTCGCGACCTGCATTACTGTCTGAGACAGTTTGAATCCCCCATTGCAAGGATGAGGGATTCGGAATATACTGTCCATTTATTTTGATAAGTGTCTTTTTTACAGCCATATCTATCACCCTATCGCGACTGCTGTACCGTAGCGTCCGGAAGCCTTTTTCTCGCCCTTCTTAACCGCTCTGTACAGTGTCTCAGAATCAGCCTTGACTGTTACTTCAATTACCGGCGTATTTCCACCACCATTATTATTGTTGTTGGAAAGGACAACGGATACCGCCCTTGCAACGCCGGTCGAAACTGCTTCAATTATCTGTCCTTCGTTGACAACAGCCGGTCTATTTCCGATATGACCAACCAACTCAGGTTTTTTCTCGTTCGCGACGAAGAGATCGCCCACATTGGGGAAGCCGCCGTTTTCATACCACGACAGCGAAGAGTTCCAGGACATTGTTCTGTTAGTCCCTGTGCCGTATACAGCCGTTGTGAAGTTAAGATGCGGTGTCTTGACGTATGTGCTATACATACCGCTCGCAAACTTATTCATCGCATTCTGTCCGGCGGTCTTCATGTTGCTGTTCAATGTCGTAAAGCTAATCGACTTCCAGATTGCGTTTGTTAAATCGTTAAAACGCACTGAAGCAAAACCTGTCTTGAAGTTCTGTGCCAGATTAGTACCTGCCTGTTTGAATGCTCCAAACTTACCAGTGATTTGTGCCTGCATGTTGGCGATAATCGTACTTAACTCAGATACAAGAAGATTTCCCTTCTCAGTTAATGCGTTCCGAATTCCGTAGATGATGTTCTCGCCATAGCCATAAGAAACCTTAGACGGGCTATGCTCATCCCATCCTTTGACAATTTCTAACTGAGGATCCGTAACCATCGTCTTATTCAGCACATTCAGCCAACCCTGCTCCTGCTTCTTCATCGAATTAATAGCACCCTGCACCACGTTGGTACCAAGTGTTTCCGAATTCGTCTTTGCAGTTGTGGCTTCTGTTCCGATTTTCTTGACGAAGTTGGTCACTCCCGTCTTCAAGTTGTCAATAGGTGTCTGTGCATCTTCAGCTTTTGTGCCCATTGTTGTGAACGCTCCACCAAGGACTGCCATCAGCAGTGACTGCCCAAGAGCACCCGCAGCGAATGTTCCGATGCCAGACCACAATAATCCTGTCTTTTCGTCAGCACTCTCAGCCTTTTTGCCTGTCGAATCAAACTCGTCAGCTACATCGCCAATTCCAGTAACATTCTTTGCGGCTTTATCTGCGTCTTTAATCGAGGTAGTCCAACCATCAACCTGTCCAGTTGTTGTGCCTGTCGTCGTATTAAAGTTCTGCATGATAAGGTCAAGCAGTTGTGTCTGCTCGCCAGTCAAGTTCATTGAACCCGCAACGCTGCCAAGTGCGGTCTGTAATACCTTTGGATCTACACCCTTTCCCGCAAAGAATTCCGCAAACGCTTTAGCAGCTTCGTCTACCGTGGCATTATTGTTTTCTAATTCGTTGTTAAGGGTAGTAAGTTCTCCGGAAATTGACAGGAAATATTCGCTATTAGCAAGCGATTCGATAACGCCGCCCATTTCTGTAAGTTCGCCGTTATACCCTTGCGTTTTTTCTCCTGCGACCTGCATGGATTCGCCAACTTTGACCGCGCCGGCATACAGTGTACCCATAAGAGCTCCACCGCTTGTCATTACAGACTTGACAAGACCGCCAAGCGTCATTGACGTTCCCGACGCTACAGATCCTACGCCTGCGACTGCCGTTGTTGTAGCTGTGGCACCTGTTGCAGCTACCGTCGCTGCTTCTCCTGCACCGAACAACGCTGTTTTGATGCTAGTAATTACGCCTGCCGCCTTTTCGGCTCCCTTAATGGTTACAATTGCTGCAGCCACAACGCCTAATGCCGTTCCGAGATGTTCTGCCCATTCGGGATCGATGGCATTCAATCCCATTGCTATCAGGTTAAGAGCCACACCTATGCCTGTCAGCACTCCAACACCGATATCAGCTAAGACGCCCATGGCTCCCGTGAATCCTTGCATGAACCCTGCACCAAACTGCAGCCCAACGTCGAGGATTCCTTTCAAGCCAGATTTCAACGACTCAAAATCTATCTTGCCGGCAATGTCATTAATAGTTGTCTTCAACCCTTCGACTGCATTTGACACCGGAGTGCCATCGAACAGCCCCACCGCTAAATCAAGTGCGGCGTTTACTGCTTTCATGATCGTACTGCCGACCTGCGTAAGCAATTTATCCCATTCGATGTTTGCCAACATTCCGGCAATCTTAGAGCCAACTCTTGTCCAGTTTACGCCACCAATAGCGTTGCCAATGGATTCTAATGCGCCAAGTGCCAGTTTGTTAAAGGTGTCTGCCGTAAGGTCAGCATCCCAATCAATGAAGAACCTGTTAATGGCAGAAGCAATCGAATCCCCAAACTCTTCAAAGTCAAATGTGTCTCCAAAGTTATTGAGGAAGTGCAGTGCAGTATTTAATGCGCCTGCGATAGCTCCACCAACTTCTGAGAATGTCCTCTCATTAATCGTTCCGTTCAGGAATGTTGCCAGTCCTGTGCCAAAGGTGTCTGCGGCTACATATACCTTCTTCTCCCATTCGATGCCGCCGAGAGCCAATCTAACGAATGTCGATACTCTAGTGCCGATGTTCCCCCATTCGATATCCTGTCCGGCTGCAATGATCGTGTCCGCAAGTCCGTTGATGGATTTATAGAAAACGCTTGCCGCAAGTCCGAAGTTGAAATCCTTGAAGAACCTGTTGACGCCCGCAGCGAGTGAACGCCCAAGATTGTCAAAGTTGAACCTGTTAAGGAAAGCGTCTCCTGCGTTAAGCGCAGTATTAATCGCTCCTGCAATCGTACCGCCAAGGGCACTGAAAAGTTCTGGTTTAATAAGCCCATTCAGGAAAGACGCAAGTCCTGTTCCGAATTTTCTTGCCTTTTCGTAGATTTGATTCCACTTGATACTCTCCATTGCCTTGGTGAGCGTATCACTGATATAACTCCCAAGCTCGAACAGAGTGTTTATATCGCTCTTATAATCCTCAAGCCAACTCTTCGTCTTAACAATCTGGAAGTCAGCACCAGTGCCGTCTCCAACACCTGCGCCACCGCCTGCTCCACCACCGGAGCCGCCTGAGCCACCAGAACCGCCAGAAGACTTAGTAGGATCATTCAGTTTATTCAGCTCGTCGAATCCGAGTACGGTATTCTTGTATTCTTCTGCCGCCTTGGTTGCATTTCCAATGCCGTCAGCCGCATCATTTCCGGAAGTTCCTGCGTTATCTAATCCTTCAGAGAGCGTATCATACGCATCTGCTGCATTAGACGCCGGAGTATGGAAAATCTGCCACCCGAAGATTTTTCCAAGCGCGTTGCCAACGGTTTCAGCAAATGATATCACCGAACCCATAGCTTTATTCAGCCACGAAACAAATGGCTTGAATGCATTGATGAGTGTACCGCCGATTACACCACCAAGTGCCTGGAAGTTTTGTTTAAGGATCCTTACCTGATTCGCCCAAGTCTGTGACGTCCTAGAGAAGTCGCCCTGTACTATATTAGTCTGAGCCATGACGTACTGATATCTAAGTAGCGTCTTCTCTGCCTGTGACATTGAAGAAATCTTCGCATCAATGCCTTGCTTATTAGCCCATTCCTGAAGTGTAGCCTGTGTAAGATCGAGACCGTACTTTCTTAGCGGTCTTGTCTGTCCGGTATAGACTGCATTCAGTGCTTCAGCAACCGTACTCTGCTCTACGTTGTAGAAGGATGCCATGTCAGCCGCAAGCATTGTTAGTCTTGCTGACATGTTACCCATGCCATCTCCAACCTGCGCGTAGTCATCCGTCATCTTACCGGTCAGGTTTGCATTTGCCTTTGCGATCTGACCGGTAGTGATACCCATGGCATTTCCCATTGCCTGATATCTACTTGCTATCTGCTTGAACGTCAGCTCCGACATACCAAGTTTTTCTCTTGACGTCTCGGCAAATTTTTCTATTGCTTCCGTTCCTTTGCCAAATGAATTTTCAACTACGTTCTGAGTCTCCGTTAAGTCGGAAGAATACTTTACTGCGCTCTTGATCCAATTAACTACGGTACGAATACCGTAAAACCCAAGTGCTACCTGGAGCATATTTTTAAGGCTTAGTGTTGCCTTTTGAATATGGCTGCTCCCATTTCCGATTGACTTAAAATTGGAGAGAAGGTTGGATGTGCCGGATCCCATCCCCTTTACCAAATTTCCGCAGGCACTAGTTAGTTTTTTAAACACTTCAAGCACTTTATTTGAATGCGTGCTTACGTTCTGGAATGTCTTAACCGTTTGATTCCCGGTATCGTTGACAACACTTAACGACTTGGACACCTGATCGCCAATGCTTCCGATTCTGCGTCCCGTAGTGGCAAGTGCCGCGAACGCTTCTACCATGCGAAGAGTAGTGTTACTTATATCTGGCACCTGCGCCATCTGATCAAAGAAAACACTGATCGTAGCTGCCACCGTTGGAAGATTCGCCGCCGCCACTGCAACTTTCTCACCACTCGTTGCAAGCCGCGCAAAGGCGTTTAAAACGCGTTCTGTAGTCGCGTCGATATTTGCTCCGGATATGTTGTCAAAGGCTTCTCTGAGCCTGTTTCCAAGCTCTGGAATAGCCTGTGATGTAGTGCTTATAACATCGCCAACATTTGCGAGTCTAACCAGAGCGGAAACCATTTTTGCGATGGGGGAAGCCACATCTCCCATGCTCGACAGGCTTGAAACCGTATTTACTATTTCGGCAAACCGCTCCGCATCAAACTTCTTAAGGTCTACGCTTGTCAGCCTTGTAAGAGCATTAACTACATTATTGATGGAATTGCTGTTATTGAGAGCCGTATGTACATTCATCAAAGACTGGAACAGTCTCTCATACGCTTCGGAGATTGCCGGAAGTTTGCCGGCGTTTACACTCTGCAGCTCCTTGGATACGCTATCTGTAATGCTCTGCTTATTAACCTTAAGATTAACTTCTACAGGTGCATACTCGGCTTTAGAAGCCTTGTATATCGCGTTCCTGATATCACGGACAATCTTATCTTGGTTGACCTCTACATCCAGATTAAGCTCGTGAGATGCGATCTTCATCGCATTTTCAAAGCCGTTACGAATTCCGGTCATCGACTTATCAATAGAGTCAAGCACAGACCCCTGGATAAGACCTTCCGCAGCATCTGCAACACGCACATCCTTTATGTCAGAGATTTTGGATCGTATTTTGTCCATGCCCTCTGCCACTCGATCCGTGACGAACGATGTGGTACCGGCAAAGGCTTCTAGTATCCGTTCCTCGTCTCCAACCTGCTGAGAAATAACGCTGCCGTCTTTTCGAATAATGTCCGCAATTGCGCCAAAAGAATTCTCAATAACATCAGCCGCGTTCTTAAACCTATCCCCATCAAAGCCACTAGCGAACTCTGCCGTCATTGCATTAACGGCTTCTTTCATTGCCGTTTTTGCCTGACCTGTCAGCTTGTATGTGTCTATAAGCTGTTTCGCTATCTTGTCAGAGTCGACTTTTGCATCGTCTGTGGCTTTCTCAAGTGCCCACTGAATCTGAGATGCGCTCTTTGGAGCGTTTACAGCGATATCGATATCAATCTTCTTGGTGAGATTGTTGAGATTGATTCTGCTTAACGCAGTGAGTTGTGTGATAAGCGATCCGAAATCAGGAATTCTGATTGCTGCTACCGCTTTGAATGCCGCAGCCAGTCTTCCTGCTTCTTTTGCCGCCGACCTATATGCTGTCGATGTGCGATTAAGGGCAGTAGCCACATTCCCTAGTTTTTGATAGAGACTATCGACTTCGCTTGCGGCAGCCTTTGCTTGCGCCTGTATAGCTATTTCTAAGCTGTCTATTTCCATGCCCATGGTACGCACCACCTATCTGTGAAGTAATGGTGCTCATTGGCTCTCAGTGTTATTTGAATCGACGTCCGAATTGACTTCCCTTGCTTCGCCATCTATTACCGCCGGCTTTAAATTTTTGTGTTCTGCATTGAACGTCATCGCAAAAATCTTAAACCGTTCTACATCATCCAATACATAGGCTTCTTCTTCATCATCTTCTTCCATCTGCATCATGTAGTACGGTTGCCGCGGATACTTTGTCTTCTTGCTGAAGTTTGCGCCTATTGAAGCCGCGATATATTGCCCGAAAACCCATCCATCAAAGTGGGTATCCTCTTGCAGTTTCTCCATCCGTAATTTCATAAACGGCTGATATCTCAGGACGAGCTTTGGATTTAGCGAATAAAACTCATGCATCGGAATTCCATACCGCACGCCGATCGGTACCCACACATGGTTTATGATTTCTGTGAGACTGCGGTATTCCCGTTGTGGTTTCTGTTTTTGTTCGGTTTCTTCTTCTGATGATCCGGGAACTCGCGTACGTTCTGATTCTGGCGGTTCCCTTTCGAAAAACCCGAATCATTGAGCGCGGTCGTAATAGCCGTAAGAAGGTCGGTAATATTACCGCCGGCTTCCAGATGCGCCTGAATCTCAGCACTCGCTTCCTGTGGCGTGCAGCCGATAATCCACGCCGCAAACGCTCTCAGCATTGTAGCAATCTTCGGATTTCGGTCATTCATAGCCAGAAGAGAAATGCCATTTTCCTCAAGCTGACAGACTGTATCGAAGTCAAGTTTCGGTACGTCGTAAGTCTTACCATTAATGTTCACAGAACTCATAAACTGTTCCTCTCTTTCGTGGGAATCTGGTAATAAAAAAGGGAGCATATCATAATCAACACGCTCCCTTTATAAAAATTGTTTGGTTGTTAGTTACGATCAGACTCAGGATGCTGCGGTAAACGTGATCGCACTGGACGGGGTGACAGTGATGGTCATCTCGCGGACTGCGTTGACGTCGCCGCCGTTGACGTATACGTCATGCTGACCAGTCCATGTGAAGCTGCCCTGTGCGCCGCCATCGCCCATCTCAAGAGCATAATACTGCTCAGTGTTGGCATTAGCCTTAACAGCCGCATATGCTTCCGGTGTGAAGTTTGCGGTGAACTCCATGCTATCCATGGATTTTACGCCAGGCACGAATGTCTGCTGATCGTCCTCAAGGTCGGTCGTTTCCAGGTTGTCCGGAGCCGCGCCGAGATCAGGATAGGATTTGATTTTGCAAAGCTGTGTGAGCGATCCTGCCGCTGAGCCCGCCTTAAGAACTGTGTTAATTGTTGAATAAGCCTTTGCTGTTCCAGCCATAAAAAGCCTCCTTCGGGTGCAATCAGGTGCTCGACGGCTCTCTATGATTTTATGATTCTATTTAACAAAAGGGACTTGCGCCCATTTTACTGAGATTATGTTGACTCAAACTTCGGAATGTCGTCAACGGTTCCGACAAATCTGCGGAATCTTGCTGATAATCGGTAAATCTTTGTGTCTGACATATTGAGTATCGGTTCTGCGCCAAACGTCCTTACATAGCCCATATCACGCATTGCGTCGCAAGCAATTTCCATCACTTTCCTAGATTCGGTCATACTCTTATTGGAGAATGACTGTATCTGGATGATAGAGTTTACGCCGTTTTCTGAGTTTTCCAAGTCGCGTGCCGCATCTGCATTGTCAATCTGCTCAACTGCTATTGCGGGGAACTGCGCCGGCATGTAGCTCGTGGTGTTTGTGACCTTTTTAATTGTATCGCCGCCCGCCGTGACGAGATTCGTCATGACTCTGTTCCATACGTCAATCATTTCCAAACACCTCTCTTGCTACAGTCTCTATCTGGTCGTAAATCTCCATCTGGGCTTTGAACATCGGCATTGTAGGAGAAACACCATAAGAGTGATGCCACACACCATCAACTGTCTGGTACCACCATCCTTCCGGATCCTCTGCGTGCGTCTGTCCTGGGAAAGTGCCTGTCCCCATGCCGAACTCTCCCGCACGAGCGTTATTGGCTCGCAAGCCTGAGCCGAACTCTGCCATCAGGATAGGCGAGACATCTGCTTCCTTGACGCCACTTTTCGTCATCCACTGTGAATGGATGAGTCCAGTATTCGTGGCATACAGTACCGTTTTTGCTCCGTATCGCTGCGGGTCTGTTTCCATTGAAAACATGACGTATTTATCATACTCGCCAAGATTCTGCTGTCCAACAAGGATCCCCGCAGCCGCAAGCCGCTCCGTGAAAAGACTGCATTTTTCAATTAGTCTTCTCTTGTAATCTTTGAGCTGACGTTGCATCTTTTTGATGCTTGACACGGACAGTGTGCCGCTGATGCGAGTCGCCATAGCATCACCTGCCTGACATACGCTTTATGGCGTACTTCATGTGATACAGACCTCTCGCTACGGCAGTAACTGCATATTGGGCTGTCTCAGGATCTGCATATCCTTCTCCGTCAAGCACTGGCTGTTCTGTCCAGACGTATGAATGCTCATCTATCGGAAGATCCATCTGTGCTGTGCTTATAATCAGAGCATATTCGACGTTTGCGCCAAAGTAGTCCACCGACGCACCGGTTCCAGTGAATCCCTGCGTACCTCTCGTAGCGGACAGGTTTGCATGGAATTCAACCGGTTTGACAAGCGCAGGAACTTCGTTGCCAGTATAATCGCCGTACTCATCCACTTCCTTGGTGGCTTCCTGAAAAGTGGCGTACCACATCTTACGATTATTTCTGATAAGATCACGCATTTACGCCACCCCCATCAGACAACTTCGCAGTACGGAACAACATCCGGCAGATATACCGGAAATGCTTCGTTAGCCCAATATCTCGATACCTGGTTGTCAATCAGAGCAGACTGTCCTTCGGCACCGACCTTGCCAAGAATAGCCGGAATTACCTGTGTGGCTACTACCGACTTTTTGTTGCTGAAGTATCTCTCCACATCTGCGGCGATTACTTCTTCTCCTGTGCCGGCAGGATACCGTCTCTGCTGCTTGTATGACTCGATTACCGACTGAACAAGAAGAGACAGAAAGTCTGAATCTACAGTCTCGCCGGTATATTTAAGATATGTCTGGACTGCCGCCAAAATTTCTGTCTCCATCTCATTACCTCGCTTATGCTTCTTCAGCAGTCTCCGCTTTGGTTCTGCGTCTCCGTCTCTTCGGCTCTTCGCTGACCTGCGGTTCGTTGACTACTTCTTCCGCTTCCACTCTCGTGTATCCGTTTTTTTCGAACACGGAAGCCTGCAGCTCACTACAGACTTCCATAGTAACTCCGTCTCTCTGTAAGGTGATCACGTTATATACCCCCTATCAGGTAGTAGCGTCCTTGACAACAGCGATAGCATTAGCCTTGTTGTTGAGAATGAACGCGTCGTAGCGGATGCGACCTTCAACAAGCCAACCGTTGATTCCAGGTGGATCCTGATGGATCTTGTAGTCCTGCAGCTTAACCGGTGACGGCATTACCGTGTTGTTGGTCAGGATGCAGTGAGTCTTTGCCGGGAAGTAAGAAGTCGGAGCCTTGATGATGTAAACGCCATCAATTTCGCCGACAACGCCGGTGATTGCGATCTCCTGAGCCATGTCGCCCTTCTTGATGAAGTTATCAGAGAGCTTGATGTAGTTCAGGAATTTCGGAGTAACGATTGCAAAACGTCCACCCTGCGGTACCTTTGCGTCATCCAGTTTCTCCTGTGCGCCAAGGAATCTGGCGTATGCATTGGCAGCAGAAACGTCAGCAGTTGCGTCAACATTTGCCACCGGTGCGCCGGAAACAAGTGCTGCGATCCTGTAGGTATCCAGTTCCGGAATAACTACTTCATCGATCTGTCTGCGAAGAGCACGACCTGCTTCCATGACCATCATGGTGTCGTCGTGATTCTTGCGATCAATCGTGAAGGTAAAGGATCTGTCCTGCGTCAGGGTCATTTCCTGAATGTCGTTCTGCAGCTCTGCCGGAGTGCCATATCTGGAAGTGCCGGTCATGCTGTAGTTATTCATAGCTGCGGTCGGGATCGTGTATACCGCTACGGTAGAAACGCCTACCCAATCATATTCGTTGTTTGTAAGTCCGGAAGTAACCGGAGCGATGCTGAATCTCTCGTCAACAATCGGAGAATATTTTTCCGCATAATTGAATCCAAGTGCCATTGTGAATTCCTCCTGAAATGTGGTTTATGACTTGTTAAATCCTGCGAGAAATGGATCCTTTTCTCCCTCTCCCTCTCCGTGACCGGCGTTAACATCTGGTCTGGATTTGAGCCATTCTGCTTCTTTTTCCTTGAGCAGCGACGCGGTATGCTGCGACTGGATCTTTGCGAGTTCTTCCATATCTCCGGCTACTTCGGCTTCGGCAGCTTGTCTGGCATGTTCGGCGTTCATACCAAGTGTGAGATATCTCTCTCTGGCTTCGCTGCGTCGCTTGTAATCCTCAAGATCCTTAATATGTGCCTGAATAGCTTCGTCGCGTTCGCGTTTGGCTTCCTCTTCCTGCTCGGAAGCAGTCATCTTTGCCCGGAGCTGCTTAGTCAGCTCACCGTTGTTGTGCAGGGCTTTATCGAGAGCCGTTTTGTTCTTCGCATTCTCTGCTTTCAGCTTCGCGATCTCAGCCATCATGGACTCGACAGAAACATCGTTCTGTTCTTCGTTCTGATTCTTCTGCCCATCAATCTGTTCGAGGTTTTTGTTTTCTTCTGCCATTTCTCTCCTTGTGTTTTAGACTCTTCTCTGAGCATATGTTTTGTGTTTTTATGGCTTCTCTGCCATGGTCATTTTCGTGCTTTTACGTCATCTCCGACGGAGCGTTTAGCCCGCTCACGGCATATAAAAAGAAACCGACAAGCCAGTGACTTATCGATTCCTCAATATCGAATATTATGAATATGTCGCGGAACATCGACAGTTGACGATATTTCCACCAGATGCGCCAAGCGACTCATCGTGCGGAAACATCATAAACTCTCCATCAACATCGAACGGCTCAGTGATTGGTTTTGTCACGCCATTCATTTCTCTGTGCCAGTCTCTCGTGGTTTTGTCTATGATTGTGTGCCATGTCTTGTTCTTCTTGCCGGCTCTCAATGCTTCCTCAAACTCCGCATCGTTCCACATGGAATTTGCTTCGTTCTCCGCAATCATAATTGCTCTGTCTATCGAGAAGTTGAACGGATTTTCAGGATCTGTAAGCATTGTGTTAACCACGCCGTTAATCGTGTTTGGCACATGCACTTCTCTGTAGTAATCGCTTACTGCAGCTCCTGCAAGGATATCCCTGTACGCATCCTGTGCTTCTGCTATCGCATCAGTGTATGCATACGACTCTTCTGTATACAGGTAGAACACAAGCGAAAGCAGTACCTTGAATACGTCTTCCAGTTTCTCCGCTGTATCTACTCGCTGTTCCTTCTGTTCCTCTGACAGGTACATGTCTCCGAAGTATTCTTCGTAATCCATCGACCGCCTGTCATGTGATGCGTCATACAGTGTATTTAACTGGTCAAAACTCAGCCCCTGGTACCGGTCTTCTGCAAACTCTTT
>Ga0326511_10003981_pt1 | contig 11838 bp, 7 predicted proteins | sample 0_2496_0518_D_FD_203701 | JGI IMG/M metagenome (GOLD analysis project Ga0326511, IMG submission 203701) | Bovine rumen microbial communities from UC Davis, California, United States - 0_2496_0518 | ecosystem: Host-associated > Mammals > Digestive system > Stomach > Rumen | place: USA: California...
GTTCCCGGCACAACTGCCCGAACCAATGGTACCGCAGCCTCCGGGCCGCCATCTCGATGGAAATCCCCTCTGCCGATGCAAATGCCTCTGTATCAAAGCGCTTTACGTGGCAGGGAATGCCGTGGCGGGCTGCCTGCTCGCGGACAAAGGCTTCGTCTGCGTCGCTTTCTGCGCCCCGCAGGCCAAAGTTGCAGTGGGCAACGGCAAAAGGCCCGCCTTCCTGACGGACCTTTTCCATAAGGCACATAGAATCAATGCCTCCGCTTACTGCAACCAGAAGCATTAGCGCTGATGAGAGAAGCTGTACGTAAAGCCGAACTCCAGGAATTCCTTGAACTGGACGCCCTTGGCATCGGCCTTGCCGTCTTTGTCCGTATCGCGCACGTGCACCAGCGGGTCATAAATGAGGTTGGTGGACAAGGTGAGGGCAAAGAACTTGCGCAGTTTCCAATACACTTTGTTGTCCCAGGTAAGACGCGGCTCTACCTTGGGCTTGAGGTAGTTATAGAAGGCGGTGAACTGGGTGGTGTAAGAGAAGTTGTCGTTGATGACCCATCCCATATCTACCTTGAGCTGGGCACCGAATTCCATACGGGCAGGGCGGAAGTTGTCATAATATCCGTTGTCCTGGTTGTATTTACGAATCTCTTTTCCCTCGCCGTCCGCTAAATTTTTGTATTTGTCTGCATCCCTGAGGTCCATACCGTAGGTGTAGCGCAGTTGCGGGATGGTGACAATGACGGCACTCCCGGTGAGGGGGGCAAAGTTCACGGACACCCACGGCGCCGGGGTCCAGAGCACACCGATACCCAGATTGATGTAGGCGGGAGCCATGAAGCCGGATTTCAGGACGCGGGCACCCAGCCAGTCGTCCGTGGTGGGATCCAGCTGTTTTCCGTCATCGTCATACTTGGTGGCCGGCGTTTTATAGTCATAGTTGCGGCCGAACTGGTTCAGGAAGTCAAAGGTGGCAGAGTAGGACAGGTGACGCACGGGGGTCTCGTAACCCCATTTGGATTCAATGTACATGCGGTCCTTGTTCTTCTGGAGAATGGGTTTGTCTGCGCTCCACAGGAAACCGTAGTCCAGCTGGATGCGGTTGGTTCCGGTGAGTTTGTCCTTGGCGAAATTGGCACTGGCATCCACGTTGCCGGCCAGCGACAGGTTGTTGTAACCACCGGCCGCCCACTGGCTCAGGTAGGTTTGGCCAAAGTTGATATTGGTGAGGATGGAATTGGTCCAGTATTTGGGCTTCTCCACTTTTTCCGGAACATCGTCTGCGGCGCTCAGGGCAGCCGCAGCTTCTGCCGCAGCTTCCTGGGTGTTCTGCGCCCGGGCAGCCAGCACGGTGGCGGCCAGCAGGGCAATCGATACAAAAATTTTCTTCATAGTTTTGTTAATAGGAACGGGCGAAGAGCACTCTCTGGTGTGAGGGCTTGCCGGTATAAATGCATTTTCCTTCTTCAAAGCACAGGGCGCTGTCCACGGGGATGCAGCGGATGGTGGCTTTGGTTTCTTCCTGGATTTTGGCCTCCGTTTCTGCGGTGCCGTCCCAGTGGCAGAGCAGGAATCCGCCTTTTTCAATCTCTTCCTTGAACTCATCCCAGGTATCTACCTTGCGGATAGAAGCGTCGCGGAAGGCCAGGGCCTTGTTGTAAATGTTCTTCTGGATATCTTCCAGCAGGCCGATGATACGGTCTTCCAGGCCTTCCAGCGGCTCGGAGATTTTCTCCAGGGTGTCCCGGCGGGCCACCTCTACGGTGCCGTTCTGGAGGTCTCTCGGGCCCATGGCCAGACGCACCGGAACGCCCTTGAGCTCCCATTCGGCAAACTTGAAGCCGGGACGCAGGGTGTCGCGGTCGTCAATTTCTACGCTGTGGCCTTTGGCTTCCAGCGCCTTTTTGACCTCGTACATCTTGTCCAGCACGGCGTTATGCTCTTCCTCGCTCTTGTAGATGGGTACCATCACTACCTGGATGGGGGCCAGGGCAGGGGGGAGGACCAGGCCGTTGTCGTCTCCGTGGGCCATGATGAGGGCGCCCATCAGGCGGGTGCTCACACCCCAGGAAGTGGCCCAGACATAGTCCTGCTTGCCTTCCTTGTTGGTGAAGGTGACGTCGAAGCTCTTGGCGAAGTTCTGGCCCAGGAAGTGGGAGGTGCCGGCCTGCAGGGCCTTGCCGTCCTGCATGAGGGCCTCGATGGTCATGGTGTCCAGGGCGCCTGCAAAACGCTCCCCGGGGCTCTTGTGACCCACCACCACGGGCAGGGCCATTACCTCGCGGGCGAATTTGGCATAGACATTCACCATCTGTGTTTTCTCTGCCTCTGCTTCCTCGGCGGTAGCATGGGCGGTGTGGCCTTCCTGCCACAGGAATTCGGCGGTTCTCAGGAACAGGCGCGTGCGCATTTCCCAGCGCACGACGTTGCACCACTGATTGCACAGGATGGGGAGGTCTCTCCAGCTGTGGACCCAGTTTTTATAGGTGTTCCAGATGATGGTTTCCGAGGTGGGGCGCACAATGAGTTCTTCTTCCAGCTTGGCCTCCGGATCCACCACAATGCCGTTCCCGTTAGGGTCGTTCATAAGACGATGGTGCGTGACCACGGCGCATTCCTTGGCGAATCCGGCCACATGCTCTGCCTCGCGGCTGAAGAAGCTTTTGGGAATGAACAGGGGGAAGTAGGCGTTCTTGACGCCGGTTTCCTTGAACATGCCGTCCAAAATATGCTGCATCTTTTCCCAGATAGCGTAGCCATAAGGTTTGATGACCATGCAGCCGCGCACGGCCGATTGTTCGGCCAGATCGGCCTTGACTACCAGGTCGTTGTACCACTGAGAGTAGTTTTCCGACCGTTTGGTTACCTCTTTTGCCATATTGTTTGCTTGTTTATTTTTGTTTTTATGCGTAATATTGCAGGACCGAATGGGCTTGCAGGTATAATAATTGCATAAACTTGCCCAAATGCCCTATTAGGGCACAAAGATACTTATTTTTATTGGATAAAAGGAGGTACTGACGATGAAAAAGAGTTTTTTGGCCTGTGCTGTGGCGGTATTAGCCGCCTGGGGCTGCTCTTCCACGAGCCAGCTCCAAACCAAAGTGTACGATGACGGCGTATATACCCGTCCTGCCGCCGCTCCTGCAACGCCCACCATTACGGCCGCCACGGAGTCGGAACTGGATAATCTCCTTGCAGAAAGCAAGCAGTCTCATGCTTATATCGTGAACAGCAACGGAGACACCCTGGTGGTGCCTGCCGCCAAGCCGCAACGCCTTACTACAGAAACTTCTACCCTGGTTGTTGTTAACGGCCCCCTGTGGCTTCGCGATCCTTTTTATTACGGAGACCCCTGGTATCGTCCTTGGTATTGTGACCCTTGGGATCCCTGGTATCGTCCCTGGTACTGGGGTGGCCCGTTTTACTATCGTTCCTGGGTTTGGGATCCTTGGTACCCCTGGTATCGTCCCTATTGGTATGGCCCGCATTATTACTGGGATTCCTGGTATCGGCACCGCTGGTACAGCTACGGCCCGGGCTTCTATTATGGCCCTGCCGGTGGGTATTATTGGTCCAGAAGGGGACGGTATAATGGCCCTTATGCAGGAGGGTACAGCGCCCGTGGCGGTGCTTTCCGCACCGATGTCCGCAGCATAACTTCTACCCGTGTGGGTACGGCACGCAGTTCACGCGTGGGGAGCAGTTCCCGTACGGTCCGGACAGGCACGGTTTCTTCCGGCGGCGCCAGTGTCCGGTCGGCTTCCGGCAGTCGCTCCAGCGCCTCTTCGGTAGCCCGTTCCGCCAGTTCCACAACGCGTTCTACTGCTTCGCGTTCCGGTGTGTCTTCTGCCTCCCGTTCCGGCGTATCGGCGGCCTCCCGCAGTGGCAGCCGTTCCTCTTCCGTGGGTAGCAGCCGCTCTTCTTCCGGTAGTTCAGTAAGCCGCTCTACCGGTGGCTCCCGCAGCAGCGGTTATAGCGGATCTTCCCGCTCTGGTAGCTCCAACTACCGTTCTTCCGGCAGTTCCAATTATCGGTCTTCCGGTAGCAGTAGTTCCCGTTCCAGCGGCAGTAGCAGCTATCGTTCCAGCGGCAGCAGCAGCTATCGCTCCAGTGGCAGTTCCAGCTACCGTTCTTCCGGCAGCAGCTATTCCGGTGGTTCCCGCTCCGGCGGCTACTCCGGCGGCGGCTATTCCGGTGGCGGCTATTCCGGCGGCGGCGGTTCCCGCTCCGGTGGTTATTCAGGCGGCGGTGGCGGTGGTTCCCGCTCGTCGTCCCGCAGATAAAACAGACTTGTCATGAAAAAAATCATAACATTCGCATTGGGAGCGGTCGTCACGGTGGCGGCCGCTGCCCAGAGTTGGCAGGATGCCCTCTATTTTTCCGAGAACCTGTATCAAGGTACCGCGCGGAGCGTAGGTATGGGCAATGCCCTTACGGCCGTTGGGGGAGACCTCGGCTCCATTGGCCTCAATCCGGCCGGATCCTCCGTGGCTGGCTATTCCCAGGTGGTCATTACGCCCGGGCTGAGCATCTCCAGCACCTCGGCTACCGGCGTTATCCCGGAGGGCTCCACTTCGCCCATGGGCCTGGGAGACAAGGTAAATTCCGGTTACGCTCGTGTAAAGCTTCCCAATATCGGCTTTATTATTAATGCCGATACCGGTCGCAGGGCCGGCTGGAAGCGTTTTTCCTTTGGCATGGTCTCCAATGCCACCAATGACTTCACGGGCCGTGTCGTAGGCTCGGGCGTCAACGAAGACAACTCTTTTGCCGCATCCTTGGCCTCATCGGCAGAGGGCTATACGGAAAATGTGCTGGGCACGGGAGACTGGTGGTACGACGGTCCGGATGTTACGCGTATGCCGGCCTGGATGGATATGGTGGGTTACCGCAGCGGGATGTTCAATGGCATCCCCGGGAGCGCCAACAAGTACCAGGCCGTCACGGAAGTCCGTGATGCCGCTAATAACTGCTGGCTGGCTGCGCCCGTGTATCAGAAATACGGCCAGCAAACCTACGGCTACAAGCAGGACCTCTTCCTGAATATGTCGGCCAACTACAACGACCAATTGTATCTGGGCTTCAACCTGGGCTTTACCATGCTCAACTACAATATGTCGGAGTATTGGCAGGAGTCCCCGGAAAACGCCGAGGAATTTCCGGACATTGAGTATACGGACGGCACCAGGGGACGTTTTGCTTCCCTCATGATGAAGCGCAATTACTCCCTGCGGGGAAGTGGTGTATATTTTAAGGCTGGTTTGCTGTGGCGCCCGGCAGGCGGTCTCCGGCTGGGTGTGTCCATCCAGTCGCCCACCTGGACCAACATGCGTGCCCGCCAGGCATACTCCGGAGAGGTTCGGCTTACCGGTAAAACCCTCTTGCCTTCCACCAGCCCGGAGGACGACTGGACGTTCCGCCTCCAGCAGCCCTGGCGCCTGAATGCCGGTGTGGCATATAGTTTCGGTTCTGTGGCCGTTGTCAGCGCAGACTATGAACTCACGGATTACCGGAGTGCCCGCTACAGGGGGAGCAGCGCCAGCATGCCCGCTTATCTGACGGAGGCCAACGGCGATATCCAGAACGCCCTCACTGTAGGGCATCAGTTCCGTGCCGGCCTGGAAATAAAGCCCGCTCCTTTCTTTTCTATCCGCGCGGGGTACAATTACATTACATCGGCCCAGAAGAACTGGCTCAACGCGGACTGGACCAATACGCCGCTGTCTTCCGCAGAGAGAATCCGTCAGGCAAAGCATGTCGCTTCCGTGGGGCTTGGTGCCAGTTTTGGCGCGTTCTTCCTGGATGCTGCCGTTCGGGTGCGCTTCATGCCCAAGGAATATCTCCTGGCCTATGACTACTATACGTACGAGTCAGACCCTATGTCCAAACGGATAGACAACTCAGTGCTCACACCGGAACTGGAGGCCAAGGCCCGTCTCTGGGATGCCCTCCTCACTTTCGGCTGGCGGTTCTAGTGTCCCAAAATCTGCCATTTTGTCAGCAGAAAAACACTGGCACGATGTTCGATAAAATCAAGGCGTCGCTCCACAAGGAGTGGCGCCTTTTAGTAAGCAAACAATTAAAAGAGTATAAACTATGGGTAAAATTATCGGTATCGACCTGGGAACAACCAATTCCTGCGTCGCTGTGATGGAAGGCAATCAGCCTACTGTCATCATCAACAACGAGGGGCAGCGCACAACCCCTTCCGTAGTGGCCTTCACCGACGGTGGTGAGCGTAAAATCGGCTCTCCGGCCAAGCGTCAGGCCATTACCAACCCCAACAATACCGTGTTCTCCATCAAGCGTTTCATGGGTGAGACCTATGACCAGGTGAATACGGAAGTGGCCCGCGTACCTTATAAAGTGGTCCGCGGTGAGAACAATACTCCGCGCGTAGACATCAATGGTAAGCTGTACACGCCGCAGGAAATCTCCGCCATGATTCTGCAGAAGATGAAAAAGACGGCGGAAGAATACCTCCGTCAGGAAGTGACAGAAGCGGTTATCACTGTTCCTGCTTACTTCTCCGACTCGCAGCGTCAGGCCACCAAGGAAGCCGGCCGTATCGCCGGTCTGGACGTCAAGCGTATCATCAACGAGCCCACGGCTGCCGCTTTGGCATACGGCCTGGACAAGAAGGACAAGGACATGAAAGTGGCCGTGTACGACCTCGGCGGCGGTACCTTCGATATCTCTATCCTCCAGCTCGGTGACGGCGTGTTCGAGGTGCTGTCCACCAACGGCGACACGCACCTGGGCGGTGACGATTTTGACCAGGTCATCATTGACTGGCTCGCCAGCGAGTTCGCTGCAGAGAACGGCGGTATCGACCTCAAGAAGGATCCTATGGCCCTCCAGCGCCTGAAAGAGGCTGCCGAGAAAGCCAAGATTGAACTTTCCAGCCAGACCTCCACGGAGATCAACCTGCCGTACATCATGCCGGTGGACGGCGTGCCCAAGCACCTGGCAAAGACCCTCACGCGTGCCAAGTTCGAGCAGCTGTCGGACGCCCTGTTCCAGCGCTCCATCGCCCCTTGCCGTCAGGCCCTTGCCGATGCGCACCTGAATCCTTCGGATATTGACGAAGTGCTGCTGGTCGGCGGCTCCACCCGTATCCCGTACGTGCAGGAACTGGTGAAGAACTTCTTTGGAAAGGAGCCCAACAAGAGCGTGAATCCGGACGAGGTTGTCGCTATCGGCGCCTCCATCCAGGGCGGTGTGCTCGCAGGTGATGTGAAGGACGTGCTTCTGCTGGATGTCACCCCGCTGAGCCTGGGTATCGAAACCCTCGGCGGCGTGATGACCAAACTCATCGAGTCCAACACCACCATCCCGGCCAAGAAGAGCCAGGTATTCTCCACGGCCGCAGACAATCAGCCCGGTGTAGAAATCCGCGTGCTGCAGGGCGAACGCCCCATGGCCAAGGACAACAAGCAGATTGGTATCTTCCACCTGGACGGCATTGCTCCGGCACCCCGTGGCGTACCTCAGATTGAAGTTACCTTCGACATTGACGCCAACGGCATCCTGAACGTGAGTGCTGTGGATAAGGCTACCGGCAAGGAGCAGCACATCCGCATTGAGGCTTCCAGCGGCCTGTCCGATGCCGAAATCCAGCGCATGCGGGACGAGGCCAAGGCCAACGAGGCTGCGGACAAGGCGGAGAAAGAACGCATCGACAAGATTAACAATGCCGATGCCCTCACCTTCCAGGCCGAGAAATTCCTCAAGGAGAACGGCGACAAGGTTCCTGCCGATGTCAAGAGCGAGGTAGAAACCAACTGCAACGCCCTCAAGGAGGCCGTGAAGGCCCAGAACCTGGCCAATATTGACAAGTACTCCGAGGCCCTGAACAAAGCCTTCGAGAAGATGTACCAGGCCGGTCAGCAGGCCGGCGGCCCTCAGGGCGGTCCGCAGGGTCCGTTCCAGGGTGGTCCCCAGGGCCCGTTTGGCGGCGGCCCGCAGGGGCCTCAGGACCAGGGTCCGGACGAGCAGTAAGCAAACAAAAAGCGACGCTTGCGGGCGTCGCTTTTTTTGTGTACTTTTGTAAGCTAAATTGAAAATTATGGGAAGAATCATCCTTACCGGCGACCGTCCTACCGGCAAACTCCATCTGGGCCATTATGTGGGCTCCCTGCGCAACCGCGTGCTGCTGCAGAACGAGGGCAATTTCGATAAAATGTTTGTGTTCATTGCAGATGTGCAGGCCCTCACAGACAACGCAGACAACCCGGAGAAGGTGCGTCAAAACATCATAGAAGTTGCCCTGGACTACCTTTCCTGCGGGCTTGACCCGGAAAAGGTGACGCTCTTTATCCAAAGCCAGATTCCGGAACTGCATGAGATGACACAGTTTTTCTCCAACCTGGTCACCGTACAGCGCCTCCAGCGCAACCCTACCGTAAAGGCGGAGATGGCCCTCCGTGGTTTTGGCGCCGATACTGAAGATAACAACGTGCGCGGTCTTCCCGTGAGCTTCTTCTCCTATCCCATCTCCCAGGCGGCGGATATCTGCTTCTGCAAAGCCACCACTGTTCCCGTGGGAGAAGATCAGGAACCCATGATTGAACAGTGCCGCGAGATTGTCCGCAGTTTCAACAGCACCTATAAGTGTGAGGTGCTGGTGGAGCCGGAAATCCTGCTTCCCTCCAACCTGGCCTGCCGCCGCCTTCCCGGTACGGATGGCAAAGCCAAGATGAGCAAGTCCCTGGGCAACTGCATCTACCTGAGCGACGATGCTAAGACCATGGAGCAGAAGGTGAAGGGCATGTTCACGGATCCCGGCCACCTGCGCGTGGAAGACCCCGGCAAGGTGGAAGGCAATACGGTGTTCACCTATCTGGACGCCTTCTGTGAGCCGGAAGACTTTGCCAAATACTGGCCGGAATATGCCAATCTGGACGAACTCAAAGACCACTACCGCCGCGGCGGACTGGGCGATATGAAGTGCAAGAAGTTCCTCATCCATGTGCTCAACGACCGCCTGGAACCCATCCGTGCCCGTCGTCATACCTATGAGCAGGACATCCCCGGCGTGTACGAGATTCTTCGCAAGGGCTCCGAAGCCGCCCGTGAGGTGGCCGCCCAAACGCTGCATGAGATGAAGGACGCCATGCAAATCAACTACTTTGACGATGCCGCCCTCATTGCGGCACAGGCCGCCAAGTACCGCCAGTAGCGTGGTAAGTAAATAACAGAATATCAAATAATTACAATAATGGACGGGTATCGGATTGATACCCGTCCATTTGCTTAACTCACTGACTGTCAGTCAAATGTGTGCCATGCTCGGTTTGTCGTCCGTGCAGATGCATTGTCCATGGGATGGCAGGATGTAGTTAAAAACAGAGAGCGGCCCACCATGGCAGGCCGCCCTTAAACCTTTTTTTCAACTTGCCTCCGACAAGCGGTGGGTCAATGCTTGCCCCGGGAAGAGGTCGGAGGGACGTCGTACTTATAATGTCGGGTGGGTTTCCATTTCACGCGGAGGAACAGTGCTGCGACGAGCACCGGCGCATAGAGATAGATTCCCAGGGGAAAAAGGAACATGTACCACCACTTCTTCCAGGCAGCGGCGTGGATCCGGCGGTAGCACTGGAGCATCAGGATCAATCCATCCAGGAACACCGCAGCGTAAGGATAAAAGAAACTGCCTACGCCGATGTTGAGGCACTCTGAGAAATAGACTTCTGCCGGAACCGAGCAGACGGCGGCATAGACGGCGCCGATGAGGGGCGAAATAATAAACCAAAGGTAGGCAATGGCCGGCAGCGGCAAGATATGGACCAGTATTTCCCATTTGGTGAGGCTTGGGCGGCGGAGGAAAGAGAGGATCATCTCCATTCCCCTGCGCGCAAAAATCTGATGGATTCCCCTGCACCAGCGAAGTCGCTGGCGGATGGTGTCCCACAGGGAGCAGGGCTGTTCGTCATAGAATACGGCGTCCGTACAGTAGGCTATCTTGCCGCCCCGGGCGGTATAATCGGCGGAGAGTTCAATGTCCTCTGTCAGGGTCCGGTAGGGCCAGCCGCCGGCCTGCCGTATCAGACCTTCGGCAATCAGAAAACCCGTTCCTGAGACAAAACTGCCTATGCCCAAGGCCGCGCGGCTGTAGTGGATCTGCCGGGATTCCCTGAGAAACATGTAACTATTTACTCCGGATACCCAGTTCGCCGAAAAATTCTTGGAGTCGCGGAAGCCGGACACGATTTCTTCTCCGCTGTCGAATACCTTGTTCATCTGGGAGATATAGTCCGGTGCAAGGACATTGTCTGCATCAAAGATAAAATAGCCCTCCGCACCGGGTGCGGGATCCATCGAAAGAATCCTCTTGAAAGCATAATCCAGGGCGTAGCTCTTGCCTATTTCCAGCGGATTGTCACGTACAAGGACATGAACGCCCTTCCCTCTTGCAATCTCAGCCGTACGGTCGGAACAATTGTCCGCCACCACGAAAACCTGCAGCAGTTCCTGCGGATAGTCCTGCCGCTGGATACTGTCAATGAGGTCTCCGATAACGACCTCCTCATTGTTGGCGGGGATAATACAGGCGTAAGCATGCCGCCTGCGGGCGTCCGGCCACGTTTTTTCCCTGAGGAAAATACTTGCGACCATATGGAACAACTGATTACAGTAAATCACGGTCAAGGCAACTACCAGGACCATGCTTATCAAGTACAGGAATCTAAAAAATCCTACACTGAATTCCATTAATGACAGTTATTTCATGGGAGCTTCGCCCGTAAAACCAAATATAGCGCTGCGTAGAGCCATTTTTGTAAATATAACATTTTGCAGGCACACTTGCAAATATCCGGGTATAAATATTTGTAGGGACGGTAAAAATCAGGCCCGTAGGACACTCCAGTTGCAATCGCGGCAAGACACAAAAAAAGCGACGCCCGCAAGCGTCGCTTTTATAAGGAAAGGGTCCGAATCAATTATTCGGCCTTGCCGTCGGAGCCCAGTACGTTCACAATCTTGTGGATGTACATCTTCTTCATCTCCTCACGGGCGGGTTTGAGGTACTGGCGAGGGTCGAAGTGGCTGGGGTTCTCGGCCAGGTGCTTGCGGATGGCAGCGGTCATGGCCAGGCGGCTGTCGGAGTCGATATTGATTTTGCAGACAGCGCTCTTGGCTGCCTCACGCAGCTGTTCCTCGGGGATACCTACGGCGTTGGGCAGGTTGCCACCGTACTGGTTGCACATGTCCACATATTCCTGCGGTACGGAGCTGGAGCCGTGGAGTACGATAGGGAAGCCGGGGAGCTTCTTCTCAATCTCATGCAGCACGTCGAAAGCGAGCGGCGGAGGTACCAGGCGGCCGGTCTTGGGGTCGCGGGTGCACTGCTCGGGCTTGAACTTGTAGGCGCCGTGGCTGGTGCCTACGGAGATGGCCAGAGAGTCGCAGCCGGTGCGGGTGGAGAAGTCAATCACTTCTTCCGGACGGGTGTAGTGGGATTCCTCGGCGGAAACCTCATCTTCTACGCCGGCCAGCACGCCGAGCTCTGCCTCAACGGTAACATCGTACTGGTGGGCATAGTCGGCCACTTTCTTGGAAAGGGCGATGTTTTCCTCGTACGGGAGGGAGGAAGCGTCAATCATCACGGAGCTGAAGCCCATGTCTACGCAGTCCTTGCACAGCTCGAAGCTGTCGCCGTGATCCAGGTGGAGGCAAATCTGAGGATGCTCCCAGCCCAGTTCCTTGGCATATGCGACGGCACCTTCCGCCATGTAGCGGAGGAGGGTGGAGTTGGCGTAGTTACGGGCACCCTTGGAAACCTGGAGGATAACAGGACTCTTGGTCTCTGCAGCAGCCATGATGATGGCCTGGAGC
>Ga0326511_10003982_pt1 | contig 11837 bp, 13 predicted proteins | sample 0_2496_0518_D_FD_203701 | JGI IMG/M metagenome (GOLD analysis project Ga0326511, IMG submission 203701) | Bovine rumen microbial communities from UC Davis, California, United States - 0_2496_0518 | ecosystem: Host-associated > Mammals > Digestive system > Stomach > Rumen | place: USA...
AAGTTTTGTAAGATAGGTTTCCGCCTGATCCTCCGTAAAGCGTGCTTTTTCCGTTTCGGATTCTTCCAAAATTGCGCCCAGATCGTCAACAGCCTCGCGATTATACCAAAAACAGAACAAACCATTACACGGAAGCCCGGCAGCCCATTCCACAAACAAGTCTTGCCTATTTATCCGCCGCCGATTCCCGCGCGCGTATTCATTCATAAACTTATCAAAAATCACGCTTGCGACCTCCGAAAAATCCCCGGTTTCGTTTGGATCGTACCACGAAACAACGTATTTTTTGATGTTTTCAATTGCTTTTTTACTGTTTGACTTAATCATAATAGCCTCCATTCTGACGCGATCCGCGCGCCCGGTTTAGTTGTTTTTTGTTTCAGTAAATTCTTTGATTAGTTCCGGCAACAAGTCCGGGTTTTCGGTTGTTAGTTCCTTGATAATTTCAATATTATCCATTTTTCACGCCTCCTTTTATTTGCTATTTTTCGGAATGGGCACGCCGAGTAACGATCCCGGAGAACCTCCGCCGCTTATAATCAATGTTATAAGGTGCGCCGTTGCGCTGGTTTGGTTCGCGCCCTGTATGCTATCGGTTGCAATCCCCGGAAGTTTTCAGCCGCCTCCGGTCGCTGCCGGGGGACTCTACGCGCCTCCGGCTGCGCGGGGGTTATTCCTAACCCTTGACTATACTATATCACATTCGATATGATAAATCAATAGTATTCTATATAGAATTATATACAAAATATAAGGGCTGTTTTTGTACATATTGTATAGCATTCTATATAGTGCGGTTATATGATAGAATGTGATGCAATATGATGTATAGAATTATATAGCCTATCAAGGCGGGATTTTGTCTATAATTTTATAGATAGAATTATATATGTTTTTCGTGTATTCCGGGCGGGCGGATTTTTTCGCTGCCGATCATACACGCCGGATTTTTCCGTGCGCTGCCGATCCGTTAGAAACCTCGGAAGTGTAGAAAAATCGTATAGTTTCGTTTTATTTCGTTGTGGTATATTGACAATATATATATAACGGGGGTATAATCTCAAAAACATAAATAAAATTGTTAGAGGGGGGATCGATCTATGGATAATATACAAGCGGATAATATAGCCAATCAAAACGCTGTTATCGTGTCTATGTTTGATGATATTTCTGACGCCCTGACGCAATACGCCCGGCATAGTTTAGGTGCTGACGATCCGGCAAAAATAACGGACAATCAATTTTGTAGTGTATTGATATATCTAAACCATAGATATATAAGGGATATATATAATTATAATAATAAGCATAATACAGGAAAAGAATATAAAGACTATAAGACCATAAGCGATATATTAGATATATATATAAATCTGTGTCTTAGGTTTGATAAGTATATATCTATTAGGGGGTTCAGTTTGTTTTCTGGTATAGATGATATAACAATCAATAGTTGGAGTGATAAAAAATCAAGTCCCGGTTTGGTAAATGTATATAAAAAGCTAATAGGCTTTAGCGAAGAGAGTCTTGTGAATAACCTTGCTACAGGGCGCAAAAATCCCGTTGGCGCTATGGGTATACTAAACAATCGTTTTCAATGGGCAACAAGCAGCAGCCGACAAGAGCATGTTACGAAAATTGAGAATGTGGATGACATCCGGCTTGCGTTAGGGGTAAAAGATTGATGTTTTTTAAGATTTTTGGCGATGATCAAGGTGAAGATTTGAAAAGTAACGGATTTTCGGGCGTTCTGGCTGTTTACTCTCTTTGAAAAAGTGGAGTTTATCAAAGAGAGTAACAAACGATCAACAGTAAAGGCAAGTCCGGCAGCGATTCGCCCTAACAGATGCACGCGCCCGGCGTCAAGGGCGTACCCCCTAAACGCCGCCGCGAACGATCCGTCGAGTTAGTAGCCTCCCCAACCGCCAAGCAAATGATTTTGTACCACAAAACAGGAGAGATATATATGACAACAATCAATGAATTGATATATAAATATAATCTCCCAGAGATAAGTGCTAAACAATCATACTCTTATATGCTTAAACGTATAGGGTATATGAATGGTGTAAACAAAATCACAGATATAGACTATCTCGATGATTTACATAAACAGGTACAACTCACTTGTACTGAATGTGGGAATATCTCATATCAGGTAGTTCGCAAGGGTAAATGGAATAAGGTTCGCAAGACTTGTCCTTGCCAGAAGATGACAAGAGAAAGATGCAAGAAAGCCGAAATTGAAAAATCCCGAAAAGCAAAAAAGGCATCTTGGTTGAATATAGGGTTAAGGCATATAGGCAAGATATACGGAGATTATGAGATTGTCGGCATAGATGCGACAGCGCTACCGCCAAAGGCTACGGCAAAATGCACGATATGCGGTGAAGAAACAAGCGTATCAATCAAGACTTTGCAGAATGACTGGAAATCTTGTGTATGCCATAAACACTACAATCCGATCAAATTCGATGAATCCTATATCGGCAAGAAGAATAACCGATTGACGATTATCGGGATTGACGAATCAGAACGCAGAAACAGGAAATCCATCTGCAAATGTGATTGCGGCAACATTGTCGAAATCAAGCCAACATTCTGGGAAACAGGAGTAACAAAGAGTTGCGGTTGCCTTGCCGAAGAACGAAAGTTAGAGCATACGCCGGAACTTGATCGTCTACGCAGAATATACAACGGAATGATCCAACGATGCTACAACCCCAATAGTGTGGCATACAAACATTACGGCGATAGAGGAATCTATATCTGTGATGAATGGCTAAATGACAGAGAAAAGTTCATAGAATGGGCGTTATCTCACGGTTATAGCAACGATTTGAGTATAGATCGTATCAACAATGACGGGATATACGAACCCGGCAACTGTCGATGGGCTGATGCTGTGACACAAGCGAATAACCAGCGTAAAGGCGATAAGCGAAAGAAACCTGTTTATAAACCGACAATCGAGTTTCGTGGAAAGATGTATAAACTCGTTGAATTGTGTGAAATGTTTGACACATCCGAGCCAGCAATTAGGTACAGGATGAATAAAATGGGGATGACGCTTGAAGATGCGTTGACAACGCCGAAAAAGTGCGAAGGTAGACCGAGGAAGGTGGTATAATGGCTCGACCAACGGAAGAAAAGAAAGATGAAACTGTAAAATTCAGACTTCCGGCTGATTTGTACGCGAAAGCAAAAGAAAAGGCATCAAGAAATGGAATCAGCCTGTCGGAATATGTTAGGGAACTTATAAAACGAGATATAGTGAGGGGTAGTAACCAATGAAACACAAGAAGATCAAGATAAGCAAGCATAAACGTAGGCTTCGTATGTCGGAGTTATACAGAGCCAAATGCGAACAATGCGAACAACTCAATCGCAAATGTCGGGCTATGGAATCGACGATCAAGTTACTCCGCAAATGTTTGAGTGACGCGCAAGACCAGCGAAACGAAATGGAGATAGATTTACGCAGACTATACGAATCTCAAAAATCTCCGCGAAGTAAAAAAGGGGTGTGGTGATGAAGGTTAATCAAACGCCCTTGCCACCAGAGAGATGTGAAACGTGTAGATATTACGCAGACAACTTCTCTGGGGTATGTGTAAATGGCAATAGTGAATATCGTGCTGATTTTAGGCGATACGACGATGTATGTAACTTTTGGGATGATAGAAAGGAGTATGACGATGGTAGCACCGAGAACAGGATATGTCCATGACGGACAGGTATACGAAAAAGGTGACGAGGTATGGGATTTAGGCAATTGGCGGCATAATTCACCGAATGAGAGCAGATATGACTATACCGGGAGTGAGAGCGTGGCGAAGTTGCCGCCGTATGCGGTTGCTGGTGCAACGGCGTTTAACCCGGCAACGAATGAGGCATACTGTGCGTATGCTGATCCTACCGATCCGACAAAGACACGTTGGGAACAGGTATCGTAATACACTCATTGTTTTTCCTCACTATATGCCCTCCTGACGATGCGGAATCGTTTTAGCGGTCAAACGCCGGGAGGGATTGGCGAGATCGTCACATCTAACCTGTGGTATGGTTTGTGTTATTTAATATTTCAAGCGATCTTGCTCGGAGTAAACCGTAAATCCTATGAGCCATCCATAGACGAACAAGATGGCTAAATCGCGCGGTGTGTGGCTACTCGATATAAAATCGCGCCCACTCATATCAGGGTGTCTTGCAAGGAGATCAGTCACACGGAGTTGGTTACCTCCATCTTGGCAGAGATGCCAATCCTCCGAGCGTCGGTGTCAAAGCCACGTTCGGATTTTGCGAGAGTTGCTTTTATATCCCTTTATCGTGGGGGTGGTGGTCGATACCTCTCTGCCATCCCCACAATCCCTTTTGAGAGGCGATAATCGTGACGAATGATGAAATCTTTAATGCTCTATCGAATCCAGCGCCTACAAATGTCGCAGAAAGCGAACACGAAGATTTGCGAAGTGGTGGCAAGTCGGCATGGACAAAGGAACAACTTAACGGAAAACCGCCGGGTGGAAAAGGACACCCCGGATATTACAAAGGCAAAAAGTTCAACAAAGAGAAATTCATGGACGCGCTAAATGCGTATTTAAGCGGAACAGGCGTTACGCAAGCACAAGCGGCGAAGATGGCTGGTTTATCTTGTCCGACGTTTATGAAGTACGCGAATATGCTATATACCGATGGCAGACTTGACGGATCGCACTTTAAAGATGGCGAGGGCATCGTGTTGGCAGCCGGAAACGATTATTACAAGTCAAATGATTATATTCTTGACATGATTGCAAAAGAGGGATGAAATGGCACTCAATGAAAAAGAACAACAGTTATACGATAAGTTCTTGGAACTCGATATTATCAATCCAGACTATATCGACCATTTTGTAAATTTCTGTCATAACGTCTATAATCGTGATTATGAAAACCGAATCCCCATAAAAAAGTTATGCTCAAAAGTCAAAAATGAATGTATGAGCGTTATTATGACAAGAGGGTATGAAGATAACGAGGACTACATACGCCGGGCGCATGAATGTAACGACGCTATGTGGGCGATTATCAAGATGGAGGCACAACACCGCCAATTTGATAGTTACTGTATGTACCTCGAAAAGAAACGTGATCCAAAAGACAAGTTTTATCAGCCTCGGAGAAACGTGTTGCGAAAACACGGCATCATACAAGCGTTTCAGGCGTTGATAGATGATAATCTTGACTTGTTGACAATCTCACTTCCCCCCGGCACGGGAAAAGCACAACCGTTGTATTCAAAAGTCCTTACACCAAATGGATTTGTACGTATGGGCGAAGTCTGTGAGGGAATGGAAGTTATAGCCGGAAATGGCAATATTGCATATATAACAGGTGTATACCCACAAGGTAAAAAGCCGATATACGAAATTACGCTTAACAATGGTGCAAAATGTAGATGCTCGGACGAACATTTGTGGGTAACATTTAGCATCGTTGAATGGATAGATAAGTCTACATTTTTACGAACAAAGACATCTGTTAAGACGTTGAGGCAGATAATTGATGAAGAATACAACAAAAATACACCATTTTTGCCATTCCATCAAGACGATTATGATAATACATGGAGTAGGATTGAAAAAATAGAGTACATAGGCGAAGAAGAATGTCAATGTATTATGATTGACGATCCGTGCCACCTGTATATTACAGACGATTATATCATTACGCACAACACGAGCCTTGAAAAGTTCTTCCATTCAGCCGTTGCTGGCTGGTTTCCGAAAGATTATAGCCTGTTCTACTCACATTCCGGCGATATAACGCGAATGTACTACGATGGCGTATACGATATAGTCACAAACGATGAAGAATATAATTGGCATGAGATTTTCCCGGATTTGAAAGTTACACAGACGAACGCCAAACTTGAACAGTTTAACGTCGGCAAGTATAAGCCGTTTCCGAGTGTCCAATGTACGTCGATTGGCGCTAAAAACGCTGGTAAAGTCAGGGCAAGTCGATTTTTATTTGTGGATGACCTTATTGGTAACATTGAAGAAGCCTTAAACAAGACAATCCTTGAAAAGCGGTGGAGTGCATATACAACAGATGCAAGGCAACGTAAAACGACAAGCCTGACAGATGGCACATTTTGTAAAGAGTTAGTCCTTATGACGAGGTGGAGTACCCTTGATCCAATCGGTAGGCTTCAATCATCGTATGAGGGCAGCGACAGAGCGAGATTTATCGCCATTCCTGACATAGACGAAAAGACCGGCGAGAGCAATTTTGCCTACGATATTGGTGGATTTACCGCCGATAACTTCCACGATGTTGAGAAATTGATGGATGAAATATCTTATCGGTGTTTGTATAAGCAAGACCCGATAGAGCGAGAAGGATTGCTTTACCCGGAAGAATCTTTGCGAAGATATGCAGAATTACCGCCAGACGATCCAGAAACAGTTATTGGCGTATGCGACACAAAGACAACGGGTATTGACTATATGTTTTTGCCGATTTTCTACAAATACGGCGAAGATTACTACCTTGTTGATTGCATTTGTGACGATTCTTCGGACTTTGACATTCAATATTCGCGTTGTACGGATATAATTTTACGCAACAATGCAAAGATGGTAGAGTTTGAGAGCAACGCCGGAGGATCAAGAATTGCGTTTGAAGTACAAGACCGAGTGAAAAATCAAGGTGGGGTATGCTCGATAACCACACATCCAACTGAAACGCACAAGGAAACGAGAATTATCGTCAATTCCGAGTGGATAAAGCGACACATTCTGTTCCTTGACAGTTCGAAATACCCGGCAAAGAGCGATTATGGAACGATGATGAATTTCTTGCTGTCCTATTCGCAAATGGCAAAGAACAAACACGATGACGTTCCTGACGGATTGGCTAACTTCGTGGAATTTGTCGGTAGAACGCTTAATCATAGACAAACAAGGATCATATCAAGTCCGATTTGACGAAAGGAGAGGGATAATGAGAGCGATTGAGTATATCAACAAACTTGATAGAGAGGATTTTCGCATCGAAAGATGCAGATTGAAGATTGAGCGTCTTGAAACGCTTGCCGAGAATCGTTCTTCAAAGCCGTTTGACAATGATAGAGTGAAATCATCCGGCAGCAAGGATAGAATCGGTGATTTGGCTATCAAGATCATGGAGGAACAAGAGCGTTTAGAGAGATTGATTGCCGAAAACGAGGAACGTCGTGAGTTTATCGAGGAACAGATTGACAAAATACCAGACATAGCAAACTCAAAGATCATTTTTTATCACAATATCGAGAAAATGAACTATTCCGAGATCGCAGATATGCTTGAATTAAGTCCGAAAACGGTGAGAAATAACCACTCGGAAGCCTTAAAACAACTTGACAAGATACTTTCACAGACAAAAAGGTAATAAAAGGACAAAAAAGGACAAGTTAAGTTATTTACAAGTAACCACAACATATTGTATGATACAATGGAATAGATAACCAAACAGGGAAAGTGTGCGCTTTCTCTGTTTTTTTTATTTTGGAGTGTGTTGTATGCAAATAGGCAGAGCAGAGATATTCACAGATGAACGTGAGATCAACCAAAAGAATATCCTTAAAGTTTTACAAAATGCCTATGCAAAGCATACGGCAAACGCGCAACGTATAGACGAGTTGCTGAATTTTGAGGCTGGGTATCAGCCACTTGTTGATAAAAACGGAAATCCGAGAAAAAAAGAAGTTCGCCCGGAGATAGATATTGAATCTATTGATAATGTGGCACATGAGATCACAGAGTTTAATCTTGGTTTCAAGTGGGGAAATCCGATAACGATAGTTCAGCGTGGCGAAAAGGATAGCGGAACGGCAAGCGAGGTTGAGGCGATTTCGTTGCTTAACGAGTGCTATTCGGCAGAAAACATTAAGTCAAAAACGCAGAAACTTGGATATTTCGTTGAGATCGGCGGTGTAGGATATACATACGTTGATGTTAAGACGGATGGAAACTTTGAAAACGGAGATAGTTACTTCTCTGTTGATGTTCTTGATCCTCGTTGGACTTTTGTAGTTCGTTCAAGCCGACGGATTGATCATAAAATCCTTCTTGGCGTTACGTTTTCTCGCGGTAATGATGGCATCAATCACTTTACCTGTTTTACAGATAACTACCGCTTTGAGATACAAAATTACTTAAAAGACGATAGCGAAGATGAAGTATGGAACTATGCTACCGGGAAGAAGGGCAGCGTATTTGTCAATCCGCTTGGAATGATACCGATTGTCGAATGGGTACGCTCTCACGACAGAATGGGATGTTTTGAGCGGTTTATTCCCGAACTTAATACGTTAAACCTGATGATTTCTGACTTTTCAAACGATGTGGAGCAGAATACACAGGCGATATGGCATGGCAACGATGTTGATTTCCCGGTTGATGAAAACGGAAATCCAATTAAGCCAAAGGCAAACGAATGGGTGCTTACGGCATCGCTACAAGATGGTAGACAGCCGTTTATTAAGCCGTTGGTTATTGCGTATGATTATCCGGGGATGCTTAACAATATAGCGTCAAGACGAGCATGGATTCTTGAAAAGGCGAATGTGCCGAGTACAAGTGATAATACAAATGGCGCAACAGGCGTTGCTATGGATGATGCGATTGGTTGGACAAAAGCCGAAACCGCAGCCGTTAAGCAACAGGGCATTATGGAAGCGTCAAAGATGGACGAGATCAAGGTTGTCCTGAAAGCGATTAAGAAAAATCCAAAACTTGAATCGAATAACCCGATGAAAGATTTGAGATATATTGACGTTGAGCCAAATGTGAAGCGAATGAAAACGTATGAAATGGTTACGAAATCAAATGCGTTTGCCACATACGTTTCACATGGCGTTCATGGCTTACACGCTCTTACGGCGGTCAATGCGTTTAGTGATGTAAATCAGGTTTGGGAAGATTCCAAAGACTTGATTGAGAAATATCAGGCATCAATTTTTGACAAGTCGAGTGATTCCGTAGGAGGATTTGAGGAATCCGCACCGAACGCTGATAGGTTGTTTGGTGATGAAGGCGATCAAATTGGCAATTCACCAACGATTGATAAACAATAAGGAGTGGGAAAATGGGAATTAGCATACCAACCCTACCGATAGCGAACAAGTATACGGCAGACACCGCCGAGGCTATGGGTGCGGTAAAAGGTCTTAACGCACAAATCCAGAGTATTCAAGACAATGTGACAAGGGATGGCAAGACAGGAAGCCTTATCACTTATGCTTGGTATGATGACGAAGATGTACGCAAGACCAGAGAAGATTTTGTACCATACGGCAAAGACGGGCGAGATGGTGTTGATGGTGCGCCGGGCGCGCCGGGAACACCGGGGGCAAAAGGTGCGGATGGTGCAGATGGTGTTGGTATAGCGTATATCGCAAAGCCTGATCCTGACGTACCACAGATTGTCGTTCATTATACAGACGGAACACAATCATCACCGATTGACATTCCTACTGTTCAAGGAGAGCCGGGAACACCGGGTACAGATGGTTTTTCTCCGTCTATCGAGGTACATACAAGCACAAGCACAACATACACGCTTGATATTACGGATGCAAGTGGCACATTTACAACGCCTAACCTTAAAGGAAGCACCGATACAGTAACCAAAAAGGTTATCACATCGAGTGTTGAAGTCGGTGGTATCTCAAAAGATACGACATTCCCGGTTGGTACAGATTACGACGATTTATGGGATGCACTTCTTGATAAGACGATTTATCCGACATTTACCGCACCGAGCGTAAGTCTGTCCTATTCAGCAGATTCTTATGTTGCCGTAGGCGGTACGATTTCAGCAAAAACAGCAACGCTTACCTATAACGCTGGCGCTATCACGCTTGATGGTGCAAAACAGAATGATCGCGGTGGCGCTGCAACAGGATATGCACTTGCAACAACGGGTGCAGATACCGAGTATAGCGATTCAAGTGCAAGTTCAGGATCATTTAGTGTTCCGGCACTTACACGCAGCACAAAAGGAACGATCAAACTTACAGGTACAGTATCGTATGCCGAGGGCGCACAGCCGAAGGATTCAAAAGGCATAGATTACGATGCACCGCTTCCTTCTGGCAGCGTAACGGCAGAAAAGACGATTACATTCATTCAGCCGTTCTATTACGGAGTGTCGAACAGTTCTTCTGTTTCTGACTTTACAGGCTTAACATCGAATGTTACACCAAAAGGCAATAAGACATTCAGTTTTACGACTTCGAATCAGTATATGGTATTTGCTTATGATTCATCGTATGGCAATTTGAAGAATATCATTGATCCGAATGGATTTGAAACGATAAGTGGTTGGACAAAATCAACCTTAACAGTTGGTGGATTTAGTTACTTTGTATACGTTTCTAACTCACCGACAACAGATACAGGAGCATCGTTCACATTTAAGTTTTAAGTAAAGGAGAAATACAATGACAGTAAAAGATTTCCTGAAAGTGTTTCGTAATCCGCAAGTTGTCGTAGACATTGTGGACATGGGTGACGAGAGTATTGCGAAAGTCAATGCAAATGGTAAAGATATTCTTAAAGACGAGATTTCCGGCAGAGAGATTTATGATATTAAGATCATAAACGCTGGCAGCGTTAAGATCATTGTTACAGAGGTTGAGGATGTTGTTGATCCGGCTGATCCGGCTGATCCGACAGGTACGCCGTAATGGACGAGTTTGACGAGATCAATAAACTCGGAGAGCCATATAAGAAAAGGGCGATACCATACGATGAATACTTTGGCGAAATGGAGTTGACAGAGGAACAAAAAGAAGAACGTATCTCTTTCTCCGAGGAAACCGAAGATTTTATCAAGTTTATACTCGCTCTAATTCTCGCTATGACGGACTATAACGCCATAGATGAAGATTATCTCACAGAAACGCTTACAACGTCTTATTTGGGCGTTATAGGGGCGTATACGGGCATAGATGAATACCTTGAAACATACGCGGCAGAGTTTTCCAAAGATTTTATCGGAACGACGCTTGAAAACATCGAAGATGTTTGGTATTTGTCTGATGATAGAGCCATGTTTGATGCCGAAAACGAGGCGAACACAATTCTTAACTATAAAGAGTATGTGATGGCTATTGCAAGCGGTTACACGCAGAAAGAGTGGAGAACATTCAGAGATAGCCGTGTCAGGAAAACTCATAGAAAGTTGGATGGCAAGACGATAGGCATTAAGAGCCTTTTTGAAGTCGGCAAGACTTTTATGAGATTTCCAAAAGATACAAAGATGGCACAAACGCACCCGGAGGAACTGATTGGGTGCAGATGCACCATTCATTACATTCGGTAAATTAGAGCCTTATGGCTCTTTTTTATTACATAAATTGCCAGAGAAGGCACAAATCGCAACTTGCTCGTAGAGAAACGAGGATAAACAATTCGCAGAAAGGAACAGGTAAATACAAATGAGAGAAAAGGAGTTATTAACGTACAACTTGCAGATGTTCGCGGAGGATGAACAAAATCCAGAGGAAACGGAAAAGCCGGATGAATCCAAACAGGCTGAAAAGCCAAAAGAGAAGAAAGAGGAAAAGTCGGAATTTAGTTCTGCCGATATGCAGAAACTTATGAACGACTATGCCAAACTCAAACGTGCTTTTGATAAGACTTCCTCGGAATTGGCTGAAACCAAAAAATCTCTGAAAGAGAAAATGACAGAGCAAGAGATCGCAAGTCAGGAAAAAGCAGAAGCAGAGGCAAAGCGCGAGGAAGAATTTGAGTATTTTAAGCGCAAAGACAAGATTCACGAAACCGAAAAGGCATATCTGAAAC
>Ga0326511_10003984_pt1 | contig 11836 bp, 17 predicted proteins | sample 0_2496_0518_D_FD_203701 | JGI IMG/M metagenome (GOLD analysis project Ga0326511, IMG submission 203701) | Bovine rumen microbial communities from UC Davis, California, United States - 0_2496_0518 | ecosystem: Host-associated > Mammals > Digestive system > Stomach > Rumen | place: USA...
AAATAGTTCTGTCTTTCTTTTTTCCAAAAAACTCATCTATCCACTTATTTCTAAGAGCTGCCAGGTATGCCCCTCGACTTCCTCTGCTAAATTCATATCTTGAGGAATAATTTTTAGCTTCCTTTTTACAATTTTCTTTTGTCCAAATTTTTTTCATATTTTTGTTTTTTGTTTTTTTTTGTTCAATTATTAGAAATTAGAGTGAAATAAAATAGCATGAAAAAATAAAGAAATAAGCTAGTCGTCCCTTCTCTCGCTGTTGGGATCTTACCATTTGCAGAGTGATTACGTTATTTAGCTAGCTTATCTACTATCAATAAGGGATTGGAAGGTTCTTTTTATGGTAAATTTTAACTCTCACAAAGAAAAAAAAGCGCCCCTCTGGGCGCATAGTGATTCCGGTGCGATTCGAACGCACGACCGTCAGATTAGCTTACTACACTATGTTACCATAGCCAAAATAAATTATTTGGATGAAAATGTTAGAATGTCTCCTTCCTTACTCATCCTATTTATTTTGTTGTTAGTCTGGGCTGTCTCTTTACCGTATTGAAATTCTTCGAAGTAAACCATGAATTGTAATTTAATACGTTCTACTAAGTGTACTAATTATTCTAAGGTTAATTTCAACTTAGGTATCTCCTGTTCAGTCTCTACGCGGTTATCTCGGTACTGTAGGCTTTACTACACTTATTTTAATGCAACGGCAATATGTTGCAACCTTGATTTTCGCTCGGTATTGTCCTTACACATTATTGGTTAGTGTGCCTTACGTAAGTTTATCTATGCGTATAGGGAATCAAACCCATCGTCGTTTATAGCATCCACTTACTTCTCTTGCTAAAAGGATGTCTACCGAATTTAGGAGAATCTACTGTGGGATTTCTCGCCACAGCACTCCAATTAAGTCTAAAGTCTGATGCTCTATCCAACTGAGCTACGGAACCAATTTACTTCAACAGTAAGTTTTTTAAGGGTTTTAAATTGCAGAGAAAAAAGAATCTTACTCTAAGTAAGATTCTTAGTAAATAGACATCATAGCAATTATGCTTACGATACCAAGTACTATAAGATATATAAAAAACATCAACACTCGACGATATATTTCTTTATAGAAATCAATGTGGGTTTGTATTAATTCTTCCAATGAATCACTCGCTTCATCTAACGAATTACTTGCTTCATCTAATAATTCAACTGTTTTCTTTAGTGAATCACTTACCTTGTCTAAAGACTCAATTGCTTTATCAAATTCATCTTTTTCCATATTTTTAAAAGTTAATATTTCATTAATTAGGAATTAAAGTGAAATAAAAAAGAAGCAGATTATTCTGCTTCTATTATTCTTCCTACCCCACCCTTTGGAGGTGGAGATGATATTAAATCTATATGATATCCATTAGATACAATAGTTGATATATATCTTAAATATGGTTTTAATTCTGGCCATTCATCAAGTTGCAGAGTCATTGACTCTTTATTTTTCTTTTTCATTTTTTAATTTTTAAAAGTTAATATTTCATTAGTTAGGTTTTTAAGTGAAAGAAAAAAAGGCCGCCTTCGGCGGCCTTCCATTATTTATTACTGTTCATCTTTTCAACTACTTGCATAAGCATGTTGAGTCCGACAGCATCCATAGCGTTTCCACTACCAGATGTTCCAGTCATCATAACCTTTGGAACCCAAGATTGTTCAGATTTTGCTAATGCCTCAGCGACACCAACTGTGGTCTTATATCTCCACTCTGCTGCCTCCTGGGGCGTTACATTTTATTCTATATAATTCGCTACGTTATATACGTTTTTAACAAACTGCTATATATTTCTATATAGATTAGACTATATCTTCATCCTGTTTATCAGGATGCACACTATTTCCACCACCAATCGCTTGTGGTGTACTTCCTTCCGGAATAGTCGTTGAGCCTTCTTAAAATTTAATTTAAGCTTGGTTGCTGATTGTCCTTTTATAGGAGTTCCCAGCAATTAAATGTGTTTTATCATTATAGATTACTCTATAATGGGGCTAACTATATTCTAACCCTGCTGCAACCTTAAGTCGGTTTGCTTCTGCTTCAGCCTGGCCCTCGGCGATAATCTTTTTCTTATCGAATTCGGCCTTCTCAGCTGCCAACCTAGATACTTCTCTAGCCTGCTCAGCCTTGGTGACCTCAACAATCTTAATTTGCTCCTGTTCCCAACGAGCCTTTTCAGTAGCAGCCTTACCTTCCTCGGCAATCTGAATTGCTTTCTGCTGGGCGCGGATTGCTTCTGTCTTAGAGGTAATTACTGCCAAGTTTGCTTCCTTCTGAGAGTCAATCTGTCTTTGAGTTGCAGCATCATATTTGATATCTGTAATTGATACTACATCGACAGTTACTCCATATTGGGCAAAAGCAGACTCTTTCTCCTGACGAGCATATCCCTTTGGAGCATGAATGTCTTCTACAATCTCAGCCCTTGATATAACCTCTTTTTCTCCAGTTATGTCGTTAATGACAGTATCTTTAACTACTACTGTCTTATAAAGGCCATTATTGAGCTGGTCGGTGAGATAGTTAGTTAGATCTGTTCTCTTCTCAGCAACGGACTCTAATGAGGTCATCATTGGTCCGCAAGCCTGAACTGTCTTATATAGAGTAGGCTGGACAAGAGATGTAATAAATTGATCTGCACTACCAAAATCTCGCTGAATCTTCATCATCAAGGAATCCCTCGTAGGAAGAATTGCTCGAAGTGATCCAACAAGATAGCCACGACCCTTGTCATTGAATGTTAGTGATGCAGCTGGAGTACCATTGTCGGTAATAGCTACATAACCACCTTCATTCTTTGCGAGGTCTGTAAAATTGATCTGGTAAGTCTTGTTGTACTCATAGACATTACCCCACCATTGCTTCTGCAAGCCACCGTTTGTCCAGACTTTGTATTCGCCTGTGAATGGCATCTGGCATACATAGTTTTTGCTTCGGTCTGTGTCCTCAAATGCGTTAAAGATTCCCCATGTTATTCCTATAACAATAAAGAATAGGGATACGCACCAAATAATCGCCTTCGTTACGCTGGCGCTAAGATTGTTAGGATTTTGCATTTTGTTTTTTGGTTTTAGTTGTTTTGTTGTTTGATGATTTTATCCAATAATAAAATGGAATTAAAGCTTTTTTAAAAGTCATTTCTCCTTCAAAAAACCGGATTAAACCTGCTATTTGAAGACCAACTGTTATATAATAAAATAAAAGCAGTGGTAATAAAATAACTAAAATAATTCTTGCGTAAATCATAATTGTTAAAATATTGTTAGTGTATACCCACTGGGGCTCGAACCCAGGGCCCCGACATTAAAAGTGTCGTGCTCTACCACTGAGCTATGGGTATATTTTAAAATAATAATATTTTATTATTGTTTTAATAAAAATAAAAAGTTATTATTTTCTTTTTTCATTTTTTAATTTTTATTAAAGTGGTCTCAGAGGGACTTGAACCCCCGACCAACTGATTATGAGTCAGCTGCTCTGACCAACTGAGCTATGGGACCGATTAAAATTTATTAATTAATTTTTTCTGCTTTTACAAAAATTTTCTTAATAAAAATTGTTTTCATTTCAATCATAAGAAAATAGAGGGAAATTTAATTCCCTCTATTTAATTTTTCTTTCAATTGACTAGAGAATAAATCGCCAAGAGTAGTTGTAGTTTCCCTAGCAACTTTTTCTCTAGCTTCTCTCCAGACAAGATACTGAACTGTCTTTCTCTTTTCTTCAGGAGAATTAGTAATCTCTAGAATCTCATCAATCTTACTATTAATATCCTTCATAAGAGAATTATTATTCGTAGTCAACTTAGTAACAGCTATCTTAATAGCATCTTCAAGAACCGAGTTTGCTTTTAAAACATTCTCGTTATCCTCCTTTACCTCGGCTATATTATTCTTGCCAATAGTAAAATACTTGTTGAAATCATCCCAAGAATGAGATAAAATCTTTCCATTTGAGTACTTAACTGTTACGCTGTCTTTCGTCTTTCTAATAATCTTGATCATAGTTTTGTATATTTAAATTTAAACATTATACAATTATTAGGACTTAAAGCCCTCAAAAATAACAACAACACTAAAAAATTATGATAGCAAAACGTTTTATCTTAGAAAAATCGTTTGATATTAAAAACGAGTTTACGAAAGAAAGCATTCTTTCCAGGTGTAACACCAGCGACAAAAGCGCTGAAAAGGTAACTATTTTAGTTGATGCTGAAAAGCAGAACTGTGAAGTTACTATGACTATTAATAGAACAAAAGACCTAATAGTTTTATTATTTGAATCAAAAGATTCAGATATTCTTGGAACAAATGTTTACATAACGAGTGCATTAGTTGCAGAGTCTGCTCCTAAATTAGCAAAAGTATGCTATGTAAATGCAAGAATGTTTGTATTAGCTTATTACAATGATCCTAAAGTGGAGTTAATTGTAGAAGAGCTTGAGAGATTGGCGCTGTTTATTGTTGGAAACAAAATAAATAATGGTGATATAAATAGTTGGAAAGATCTTATGAAGTCTTACACAGAATCGAATATTGGTTTCTGCACGGATGGAATTCCACCAACAAATGGTGAGAAATATATTTATACAACTAGAAAAAATTTAATTTGTGACCCAAATATTTTTAATGATGAAAAATAAAATAGAAAAATTACAAAACGCAGCTAAGAAATTAAAGAGTGAATATGTGGGAATAGATGCTCAAATTGATAAAATTATTGAGCAGATTACTCCTTGGTATTTAACCCCAGAGATCTTAACTAGACCCGTAGTTATATCCTTATTTAGTATGACCGGAACGGGTAAGACGAGTGTTGTTAGAAAATTACTCGCTTACCTAGAAGTAGAGCAACAGGTTTACTTTGACTGTGCTAAAATTTCTTCTAATTATTCTACTCTTGACTTAAGTGATACAATTGAAAGAGCTACTACTGGTGAAGATAGTGCGTCTGGAGATACTAATCCATTTGATGACCCTATTAATAATAAAGGTCGTTCTTTAGCTATAATATTTGATGAGTTTCAAAACTGTCGAACTATAGATGAAGAAGGAAAAGAAGTAGATCGATCAGGAATTACAGGAATTTGGAGTCTAATCGATTCAGGAATAATTGATAGTGAATGGTATAACTATTCATTGGAACACTTAAAATCATCTCTAAAAAGTTTAGAGGGTTTATCTGAAATTTATCCAAATACAAAAATCAAAAACTTAGTTATTCAAGATAACAGAGAATCATTTAAGAATGATTATTGGTATTGTGCTGGTAAACCTAATCTTAAACCAGATTCAGATGATTTTTGGAAAATAATAGATGACTGTTCGTGCAATACAATAGGAGATATTTTAGATAGAGCAGAAAGAGGATTAGGTCGGAAAGTTATTAATAAACTTTATTGTAGTACTACAATAAAAGAATTAATGGACGTAGTTGATTCTAATAGAAAACTTATTTTTAGACCTAGACTAATAAATTGCTCAAGGAGTCTTATATTTATAATTGGAAACATAGACGAGGCATACAGTAGTGTTTATGGCAATCTTTCACCAGACGAAGATGCTGATTCTATTAGAAAGATTACTTTAAATATTTCGACTCCAGTTGTAAAAGATGCTTTAAGATATCGATTTAGAGTAGAGCAATTAAGTAGATTAGGTAATAATATAATTACTTATCCTACTCTTGGTAAAGAGCATTTCAAACAACTTATCGAGAATGAACTTATAAAATTAAGTAAATTAGTAAACGTTCCTATTACTTTTGATCAAAATATAAAAGATCTTCTTTATAATGAAGGTGTTTATCCTACTCAAGGAGCCAGACCAGTCTTATCAACCGTTTATGATATTATCTTTCCAAGAATATCAGAAATGATTATTAACGGTCTTGGTGAAAGAGTAGAAATGTCTTCAGAAAATCTCAAAGAGACCTCAATTATTCATACTAAGATTTATTATGAAGACGGCTCTACTAAAGAACTTCAGTATGAATATAAATTAACTTTGGGGAAAATCAGAAATAATAAATCTGATAGAGCAATTGAGGTTTTAGCTATTCATGAAGCAGGTCATGCTGTAGTTGGTGCTATTCTTTTCGGTGAAGCTCCAATAAATATTGTTGGACTTACTGCTAGTGGAGATGGTCTTACTACTTTTGAAAGTTTTGAACCAATAACAATTAGAGATGTAGATAACATGGTTATAAGAGACTTGGCAGGCTATTATGCTGAGAAGCTTTTTATAAAAACACCAGAGGATAATACTTTAGGTAGCTCGGCTGATATAAGAGATGCATGGAATTTACTCTCAGATGCTGCATACAGACGTGGATATTTCTCACCAGACCTATATGTAGCAGAGCCACGAAAGGTTAGTGGTGAAGGAGTTCCATTAGGAAGGACTGACCGAAGTAAAGATGCATTATTAACCTTTGAAGATCAAGTTAATATTAGGTTTGATTATCTTAAGTCACAGGCCGAAGATCTTGTAAATAAAGAGCAAGAACTTATCAGAAAAACATCCGAGTGTGTTATTAAAAATAGAGTAGTATCTGGAGAAGAGTTTAAAAAGCTTATAAAAGATTATGCTAGAACTTTCTCTTTGGAATCTATGGCTAAAGTAAAAGAAGCACAAAACTATATAAAAGTTCTATGAAAAAGATCCAAGTTTTTATTGATGGAGTTGAAGTAAATCTTCAAGAGCCATGTGAATCAGTTCAAATAATAACCACCACTAATAATAACGACATAGTTATTAAAAGTGGGTGTGGTATAATTATTGGGGATGTAAAAGGAGATGTAACAAGTAAGAATGGACCAATTTCTGTTTATGGAAATATTTATGGCTCAGCTAGAACAACTAATGGCGCTATTCAGGTGTCAGGTCATACAGACATAGCTAGGTCTATTAATGGGTCCATCTTAGTCGGAAGAAACAATGAACTTACTAAAATAAGTGATGTTTTACAGTCAGTTAACAATCTTTTAAAGTAAATTATTATGGTTTTGGGAAAATTTTTAGAAGAGATTATTTCTGAGATTAAATTAGAAAGACCGAGTCATAGTTACTACCAGATTTCATTTGAATCAAATGAGAGGGTTACTACTAAAAGACTTTTAAAAGAAGAGTTTGAATCCGATGAGTTACTTTTAATGATTCTTAGCTATCTTGGAGAAAATAAATTAATAGATAAAACTGTGACTGAGGATCTTCCATGGTTATTAGACTATTTAATTGATTTTAAGTATGCTCGTAATATAAGTATGGATAATCCATTGATCTTTGTAGAACTAACCTATAACTCTGGTCGAGTTGAATTGCCAAATCCAATAGATAAATTCTTTGATGGCTCTAAAGAATCTTGTATAGATTATATAACTAATCTTTACGAGAATAATTAAGAAAAAAAATACTAGGAAGATTTTACTCTTCCTAGTATTGTTTGTTATATAGTTTTAGTGGTTAGTTTTACTGTTAGTTTTTATATTAGTTTTACTTGTAAGTTTTGCTTATAAGTTTTAATATAAAAAGTGAAGGAGTTTATAAAATTCCCCATGAGGGAAACCTTATAAACTCAGCGTAAAAGGTGATATAATAAATCCTTTTTAGGGGACTTACTCTACCACATATATTAGAATTTAAAGGGTTTTGAATTCCCTTCCTTTTCTAAATATTGAATATGATAAGAACAGGTATTTTTGGAAATAATATAGTTATAGAGACGGACGATCCAAGCGTCCGTTCTCTATTAGAATTTTCAGTAACTAAAGATATATTTAGTCCGGTATTCAGAAGAGTAATACCGGCTACAGTTAAAGGAAAAATTTATAATAGAAAGAAAACCGATCAAAAAACTAAACATGTATTTTATGAAGTAGGAATTGGTTGGGTTACTTATATTATAAATATTTTTGGAAAGTATCTCTTCACAGAAGATTTAAATAATCTTAGAAGTGCTATTTTACATCAAAATTATAGAATCTATCCGTTTAATGAATTATACCCAGAACAAAACTCTGATGTACTTCACTTATTAAAATATAAGTTTGGTTTATTTAGTGTTTATACTGGTTATGGTAAAACGAGCGTAATTGCAACTTTAGCTAATTATTTCTATAAAGAATTAAACAAGAAGGTTCTATTAGTAACTCCAAATAAGAAGCCACAAGATGAGCTTCTTAAGAGAATAAAAACTAATTATGGAATAGATGTTTCCAAAAAATTAGGAGATGGGAATATCCAAAGTATAATAGTTCAAGGCTTCTGTAATAGAAATGATGTTAAGGATCCCACTTCTTGGAATTCTCTAAAGAAAGAGTTTGAGAGTTTTGATGTATTATTAGCAGATGAAGTAGAATACTGTATTAATCCAAGTGGAGAATTAATATTCGATGCTTGTAATAATCTTCAATATAGATACGGCTTTAGTGGAACTGCAGATAAAATTCGAGGAGAATTAATTAATCTACAAAATGGCTTAGAAGACGAGGCCGTTTATAATAACATAGACCTTATTAAATATTTTGGGCCAACTTTAGTTTATAGAAAACCTTTAAATAAAGAAATTGACTTAATAACAGTTAGGACATCTTCTTTAAATAAAATTTCTATGAAAGACGTAGATAAAAATAATCTCTCGCTGAGTATATTAACTACGATATTTACAAACCCAGAAGTTTGTAAAACTATAGTGAATATTTGTAAAGCATTTCCTTTAATATATATTCCTATTAATAACTTAGTGAATATAATTAATCATTGGATTGATAATTATTTTAAGGGAGTTTTTAGAGTATTATTAGTTTGTAATGAAGGTTATATTTATTATGATCTTCAAGGAAATAGAACTAAACATACTTTGGAAGAAGCATGCGAATTAATAAAAAACAATCAAGTTGATGTTATTCCATCAACTAGTAGTGGATTTAGAGCACTAGATCTTCCAAATTTAAAAAATACATTATTATTTGCAGGTAAAATTGGAGGAGCTATTCTTCAACAAGTAGGTAGAGTAGCAAGATCTCCTCATATGAATATTATAACAATAGCACCAAAGAATAGTAAAAATATTCCAGTATTTACAAAAGGGTGTACTGCAAGAGTAGACTTAATAAAAGAATATTATAAATACTGTAATATAACTGAAGTTTATATCGAAGAAGAAGATTTAAACAAACAAAAGGAGGCATAAGCCTCCTTTATTTTTTCTCTTCATAGAGAAGATTTAATTGTTTTTCTGTTAATCCTATTATTCCTTTCTCTTTTGAATAGAGAAGATAGCCGTCTTTTGGAAGAGTTGCTAAAGCTCCTCCACGCTGACTTTTAAAAATAAGTCCTCCATTAGAATCAGGGGATGTATCAAAAACATATTCACCTGATTCTGTTATTTTTATTATTTTTCCTTGATCTATTAACCACTGAGGAGGGCTTTCATTGATTCTCCAAAGATTTCCTTCCTCTATTTCTTTTGGGTATTTATTATATTCTCCTCGCTGTTTATATTTCATCTAATTTAGAATTTGTTAAGTTTTCTGGTTGAATTGACGATGCTATGAAGGTATTAAAGCTATAATTTTCAAAAGAATCTATATAATAATTATTATTTCCATATTCTTCAAGTATCTTTCTAAATACATTTACTGGAATAAGAAAATAATCATCATCTGAGTTACTATAACAAAATAGTCCTTCATTTTCAAAGTCTTCATCTTTTCTTAGTAGTTTTTCCCACCAAGTATATTCCTTTTCTTTACTATAAATTTCTTCCAGATCTTTATAGTCAGTTCGATAAGAACTAAACACTGCAGTTTGAAGTTGTAATCCGAATATTCTCTGAAGATTCTCAATTGGAAATGGAGAAAGCTGATTAACTACGAGATAATAAAGATGCTTTTTAAATACTTCATCTAGGTATTCAAAAGCATTTAAGATTGCTTCTGATTCATTTTCTGTCTCAGAAATAGCATATCCCATAGCATCATAAAGAGTACTAAATTTCTTAGGAGAAATCTTTTTAGTTAATACTTTTGGAAAAATTAAAAATAAATCTGTTTCTTTAGAAAGACTATCCAGTAATTTACTGTCTTCCTCACTACTGACTCTAAAATCATCAGCTAAAAAGATAATTGAACAAGAAATGTGTCTTTCTTTTTGTAGAATATAAACTCTAATTTTTGTATCCATATTTTTAATATTTTATTAATTCATAAGTTAGATTTTTAAAGGAGAATATAAGCAAAATAAAAGAGGGGAAATTAATCCCCTCTTTTTGCTATCTTAATAAGATAAATAGTCTTATTCACTTGATGAAAGAAATTCTCACATTCGCTTTTGATACCAGTCCACATAGTAACATCACCAAGATCATCTAAGAATTCAGCTAAAGTCGATCTAATCTCAATTAGAAGATTTTCTATGTCGAGTGATTTTGGTAATTCAGGAGAGATCTCACCGGGCTCAATAAAACCAAAGATGGCTTGAGAGTCTTCCATAATTTCATCATCCCATTCACAAAGAGCAGAGTCAAAATCATCAATTATTTTGTGAATAGAAACACTACTAGCACTAAAATGTAATTCTTTTAAGCGAGTATGCCAACCATGAATCTTATTTTCTAAAGATAATACTTTTTCGTTTTTCATAAAATAATTGATATTAAACTATAAACACCAAAACCAATAAGACCGCCACCAACTGTGACTAAAAAGTCTACCCAGTCCCATTTATTAGAATAGATTCTATCCTTAGCCTCGGCAGCTCCTGCAGCACAGGAAGAGGCTAAAATAGCAGTCCATAAATTAAAGCTAATGAGACCAATTATAATTCCAGCGGCAAAATGAGCCAAATGATTACTTTCTTTTAAAAATTTAATTATTTTATTCATGATTTAATTTAATTACTATTAAACATCAAGAGGACCTGGATCATGGTTATTATTAGCAACAATACTGATATAATAACCTAAAAAGTCCTCTGAATAAGTAGCACTTACTTCTGTAGAAAAATCTGGATGATATCCATCTGATTTAGCACTAAAAGGCTTCCAGAACCATCTAGTATTCCAATCAACGGTATATCCCGAAGAACTCCAAGTTACTTTTGGTCCCACATATACGTATCTAATTGTAGCTACACCATTAGTAATAATTAGTACTGAACGAGTTCTTATAGTTATATCTGCAGTATAACCACCTCGATTAATCGTGATTGTCTCTTTCTTTGGTAATCCGTTCCCAACGAAACTTCCAGTATATAAATTAACAGTTGTAGGACTAGTAGCACTTAACTTATAATATTTCTTATTTAAAGAAGAATCAGTACTGGAACACAACTTACATATACTATCGGTTGAGTCTATGGAGCTTGCTCCAGAAGAAACTAATTTATTAGCAGTTAAGCTACTATTAAGTAAGAATCCTTTAACTTCATTTAAAACTGAAGTAGATCCAGAAGGAACGTTTGGAACTATTTTAGTTAATGGTAAGAAATACCATTCTTCATTTTGATCTCTTACTGCAAATAATGGTAATGTATCATCATAACTCTACTCAGAAAGATTCGTATTCTAGAACTAGGTTTTTAAAGCACCAAAAGTACTTAAATGAAGAACCACCTCATTACCAGAAACTAATCTAAAATCTGTAGCTGTTATATTGCCATTAATATTAGCATTGGTTGCAGTTAGTTGGCCGCCCTAAGTTACTCTAAACGGTGCATTTTGAATATCTGGATCTAAAGTAGTTGTACCAGCCCAAATTCTAACAGAGCCTAAATTAAGATTATTACCCCCAACAGAAGCACT
>Ga0326511_10003986_pt1 | contig 11835 bp, 10 predicted proteins | sample 0_2496_0518_D_FD_203701 | JGI IMG/M metagenome (GOLD analysis project Ga0326511, IMG submission 203701) | Bovine rumen microbial communities from UC Davis, California, United States - 0_2496_0518 | ecosystem: Host-associated > Mammals > Digestive system > Stomach > Rumen | place: USA...
GACTCGCGGTCAGAGGAGGCATACGGCGCTCAAGCACCGGCTTCTCCATGCAGTTCCAGATGTAGTCGATGTCCATCGCATAGGCATCGGCGTCAAGGGCGTTGTCGCAGTAGGTAAGGCCGTTGGGGACAACCTTGACCTTGCTGTCGCTACCAGCCTCGGCAAGAATAGCGTTAGCCGTGGCGCCTGCAACATTGTCAACAGTGAGCACGTCCACGTCAGGCGCAGATGTATCGACGGACGCGACGGTGGCGACACTGGCTGCAGCGGCGGTGAGGTCGTCACCTACCACAATCAGCTTCATTCCAGCCTTTGCGACACTTCCAGTCTCGAACTTCTCCACCGTGATATTCTTTCCACTGACGGATTTCACCTTGAAAGTGTAGAGAGGAACGATGGTGCGCGCGTCCTCGTCGGCGTACACGGGCGTGCCTGCGGCCATGGCGTTGCCTACAGAGGGCATGTCAGCCAGATTGACCGAGAAACCGCCTACCGCAACGGCAGGCTTGCCTTCATAGCACTTACGGACACCACCCCAGTTCTTGCTCCACTTCACATAATTGTTAATGGTTCCTGTTCTCATAAAAACTTTGGTGTTTGTTTAACTTAGTTGAATGTCTCATGTGTCCGCGTGGGTTCTCCACTTACGAAACTTCTTTACAGGAAAGTTTTCTCCAAGTCCTGCGAATAACTGGCGTTAGCCTCGTTCTCAGCCTTCAGTTTGGCCAGTTTGTCTGCGACAAATGATTTTTCCCCGCCACCGCCATCGGCTGACTTGCCACCGAAAGGCTTGCCGCCGTCGCCGTAGTAACGCTTGTAGCGTTTCTCGTAAGCGTCGATGGCTGTCTGCTTCAACCCTTCAAAAGTCGGTGTGTCACCATACTCTATCGAGTCAAGTGCGTCGTCGATGCAGGCGTCATTGTCTGCTTTCAGCGCCTTCAGATGCGCCTTGAGCCGTTCCTTGACACCATTGACGACGGTTTTTCTCTGCTGCTGGGTGAAGGCGCTGGTGAAATCGGAGAAGCCCTTGTTGAGCTTGCCTATAGCACCGTCTTCTCCAGTCAGCTTCTGTAGGAATGCCTCGAACTTGTCGTCGATTTTCTTGTCAATGCCATCCTCGCCAACGGGGTCTCTCTTGCCTTCTTCTTGGGACTTCTTGTAAGCCTCAATGGCTTTCGCCACTTCCGCGCTCACTCTCTCTTCCACCGCCTTCTGGTGCTGCGACTCGTATTCAGCCTTGTATTTCTCGGTGAACCTCTTGTCATCAGCGCGTTTCTGGCCTGCGAAGTTAACGAGAGCGGCAACAGGCAGTTTCCAAGTGTCATCGGTGATTTTCCCGTCGTCCGCGAATGCCGCCAGCACGCTTTCTGCGATACTGTCAAATGTCTGGTCACTGATTGCTGACGCGTTGTTCTCTCCAACGCGGTTTCTCAGCTCTTGAATGAGAATGTCTTTCTCCATTTCCTGTAAAAATTAAAAATCCTAAAAACAAGTTTTTTACCTGTCGTTCAAAGTCATGTGCAAATATACCAAAAAAATTGAATGTAAAAATAATTTACTTGAAAAATTTGCGAAAATTATTCTATTTTGCTTTTATTCAATAGTTTATTATTATCTTTGCGTTATAAAAGTCAGTAATTTCTACTATTATTCTCTGAAATGACAGAAACAACAGGATTAAAGACCGCCGATGGGAGGGACATCTACACGTCCGAATATGTTGACATGTTGCGAAAGCAGGTTGATGAAGGTTCTCTTACAAATGTATTCATCCCCAACGAGGGAGCGCAAGAGGCCGACCTTCACGCCGATGTCGATATCCTTATCACGGGAGGAAACCGAGGCGGTGGGAAAGCCAACACTTCAAGCACTCCTGTAGCCACTCCGTCGGGGTTCAGGAAGATGGGAGACCTTGAGGTGGGAGACTTGATTTGCACGCCATACAACGGTGTGCAGAAGGTGAGCGCCATATACGAACAGGGGGTTCACACCGTTTACGTATTCCACTTCGACGACGGGACCACGTTGACCTGTATGGACAACCACCGCTTCTTCGCAAGGTTCTCGGAATATGAGAAATTCAGGGAGATGACCGCGAGGGACATCATGAACAACTACAGGATTGACGCCCCATACCCTTTGTCACTCAGGAACGGATGCGTGAATTTCGCAGAAATCCCGCTTTGCGGTGAGGTGGAGATGAACGAGAGCGTGAAACGACCCGATTTGCCCATAGACCCGTTTGTCCTCGGGTATATCAGTGGAAAGGGGTATTGGCTTTTCGAGACCACGGGTGTGAACATCGGGAACAACGCCTTTATGACACCGAAGTTCTATGCTGTGGGGCACAAGATCCACAAGAACTTCAGAAACGGCGACTACTACATCTACATACCATGGGAGGTGAGAAAGAAATTCACGTACAAGAGGAACGAGAAGGTACCTGCAAGAATACCAGACGAGTACATGAGCGCGAGCGTCGAGGCGCGGTGGCAGTACCTCATCGGCGTCATGTACCATGAGGGGAGGACAAGAAAATGCCATCCGTACCTCGCCCTGCCGAACAAGACGCTTATCGAGCAGATCGCGCAGATGGCCCGCTCGCTCGGTATATGGGCGAAAGTGTCGCAGGTTGAGGACATCCCTGAGAAAATAGGCTACTGGATGGTGATGTTCGTCGCTCCAGACGACAGGAAGCTGTTCTTCAAGCCATGCAGGCACGTAAGCACGAAAGTCAACGCCAAGGTCCCGAAAAAACCGACCAACTCGGACGTGCTGACCAAGAAGATACTCTATATCACGAAAAGCAAGCACAGACAGGAATGCAGGTGCATCACCGTGACGGGACGCGACCATCTCTACATGACGGACGCGTGGACCATCAACCACAACACGGTCACATTGCTCATGGAGTCCATGTATGACATCAAGAACAAAAACGCGACCTCCGTCATCTTCAGAAAGAACAAGGATGATTTCCGCAACATCATCAGCGAGAGCAAGAGGTGGTTCTCGCGCCTCGGCTCATACAACAGGTCGAAGGATGACATGACGTGGAACTTCCGCTCCGGCGCCACCTTGTCCTTCGACCATTTCGACATGACTCCGAAGGATTTCGACGACAAGTACAGGGGACAGCAGATCTCGTACATCGGCATAGACGAGGTGACGCAGATGCCTTTCGAGTATTTCAAGACACTGATGAAATCAAACCGAAACACCGCGGGGCTTCGTTCCCGTATTGTCGGCACATGCAACCCTGACCCCCTCTCCTGGGTGAGGATATTCATCGACTGGTGGATAGGGAAGGAGGACACTGTGTACGCAGACGGGAAGAAACACCCCGAGAGGAAAGGACTGATCATCCCCGAGAGGGACGGGGTGGTACGTTACTGCTACATGCCGGAGGAGAGCGTGGACAACATCGTGTGGGGCGACACTCCGCTGGAGGTTTACGAGCAATGCAAGGAGCAGATAGACGCGGCCTGGAACCCGTCGCTCGAAGAGTTCGGGTACGACAAGACGACTTTCGCCATCAAGTCCGTGACGTTCATCAAGGCGGCGATAGAGAACAACAGGGCGCTCCTAAGGAATGACCCGAACTACGTGGCCTCCATCCTCAACCAGCCGCCGGAGATCAGGGCGAGGGAATGGGAAGGCAACTGGGATGTGGTAAGGATTGGCGACGACACGATACAGGCGTTCCACCTTGAGATGATTTTCCAGAACGCCTACATGACGGGCGACAAGATCAGGAGGGCGACATGCGACGTGGCGGGTGACGGAGGTGACAACTGCGTGACATGGTTCTGGATAGGATGGCACATCGCGGACGTGTATGTGTGCCAGAGGGACACGTACACAACCGTCTCGCTTGTCAGCGCAAAACTGAAGGAATGGGGTGTCCTGGAGGAGAACTTCGCTTTCGACCTGAACGGAATGGGGCAGGTGTTCAAGGGCGCTTTCCCGAAAGCAGTGAGGTTCAACAACCAAGAGGCCGTGGACCATGCGGACAAGTACCTTTACGACAACAAGAAGTCACAGTGCGCGTATAAGTTCGCAGAACGGACACACAGGGGCGAATGGAGCATCGAGCCGACCCTGCTCGCAAGAAAATACAAGGCGGGGAAGGAAGTGAGGACACTGCGCGACATCCTGCTTGTCGAGAGGAAATGCGTGAGGCAGGACATGTCGAAGGCGGACAAGGGGTGGTGCCTCATACATAAGGAGCAGATGAAGAGCCGCTATCTTGTCGGGCATTCACCCGACTTCTTCGAGGCTCTGTTTATGAGGGAAATTTTCGACATCAAGCACACACAGGCTGTCATTCCGGGATGGCTCCAGGGACGAAACGGGATAAGGTCTGTGAGAAAGATAGGTTTCACACATTAAAAAAAACCATTACACCATGGCAGAAAACATCATACAGACCAAACAGCAGCTCAGGGACTTGCTGACAAAGAGAAACTTCACAAGGGTTCTTCCCGACGGCGCTTATGACCACGGGTACACCGCAGGCGACACTCCCGCGCCAGTACCGCATGATTTCATCAGGCGGAAGATTGTGACCCAGGAGGACTTCCTGCGGGAACTCGACCCTGCTGGGCACTCCATCAACGACCGCAGTATCTACCCCGACATCTGGCAGAAGAACTCGGATGACGGGAAATGGTATATCCAGGAGATTCCGAGATATGCCTTCTCGTACCAGCAGATCATCCTGACGAAGCACCTCACGCACCTTTGCGGCAACGACATCCAGTTCGAGCTTTCCGACAAGAAAGTGGACGAGAAGACCACCAGCGTGTTCGGTGATTTCCGCAACGGATGGGCGAACAAGAACATGGAGGTGGCGTGGTACCAGCTCGCGAAGTCTGTCAAGGCGACAGGTGACGGTGCCTTTGTCGGATTCCTCGACAAGGGTAAGTTCGGCTGGAAGGTGCTTTCCTTCCTCAACGGTGACAGGCTTTACCCGCACTACGACCTCCGAACGGGAAGGCTCAACCTGCTCGCGAGGACTTACAGCAACTACAACGAGATGGGTGTGGCGGTGAAAAGGTACATTGACGTGTGGGACGATGATTACTATTACCGTTTCGTCGCCGACGGCGATCCAGTGACAATGCTCGACAAGGCAAAAAGGGCTTTCCTCAAGATGTTCTCCACGGACGGGTACGAGCTTGAGGAGGCTGTCAAGCATGGATTCGACACAATCCCAGTGGCCTACATGAGGGACGACAACGGCCCCTGCTGGACTTTCTCGCAGGAGAGCATCGAGAACTACGAGCTGGCGTTCTCGAACCTCGCCCATTCCAACCACAACTTCGGCCTTCCCATCATGTACGTGAAGGGAGAGGGAAGCCAGGAGGTCACAACGAGCGACATGTCCTACGCATCAAAGATTATGATATTGCCTTCCGACGGAGAGATAGGCTTCCTCAACAGGCAGGACGCGAGCAACGCCTACAAGGCTGAGCTCGACAAACTGGAGGACTGCATCTACAAGCAGTCGTTCGCTGTCAGGACACCTGAGCTGAAGTCCGGCGACACCCCCGGCGTCAGCCTGAAAATCATGTACTCCGACGCTTACGAGAAGGCGCTCACTGACGCCCAGGAGTATGACGGATGCGTTGACAAGATGGTTGACATCTTCTCATGGGGCTACGGTGTCGAGTGCGAGGAAAGGCTCGCGTTCATCAACACCAACATACGCCATTACATCGAGCCGTATATCCACCTGAACGTGACCGAGCTGACCCAGAACCTCAACACGGCTGTCATAGGAGGTTTCCTGTCAAGGCAGACGGCATCGGAGAAGCTTCCGTACGCCACACCGCAGGAATGGGAGCGCATACAGAGGGAGAAACACGAGGAGAAACAGCATGAGCTCCTGCTTGAGGAACAGCGCATCGAGATACAGAACGAGCACGCCGTTGATTTGCAGGAAGACCTCGCTGAGATACAGACCGAGCAACAGGTGAAAGTCATCGAGGCGCAGACGGATGCTCAGAACGCAGACGGAGAAGATGAGGAAAAGCCGCGCCAATCCTCGAAGAAGAAGTTCTCCGTCGCCACAGGAAGGGGAGCGGGAAGACCCAATCGCAGCGGTAGGGTCTGGGACTCATCTGGTAACTTCGAGGGCAGGAACGGATGGGACAAGTGGAACAGCACCCATTGAACAGGCGTAAGGAATGGCAAAGGACATCAGGATAGGAATTGACACTGAGCGTTACATCCCTCCAACCGAGGACGACGTGGCCGACGCCAAGGACTTCATGCTGGAAAGGGAAAGGAACAAGGAAACGCTCAAAGAGCGGGTGGAGGAACTTCTCGCCCTCGCCGCCATGCGCGTCATCGGCATCTGCTACAGATACATGACCGACCCGAGGTCATTCACTATATCCGCGGACTACAGCGAGACGATGATGGATGAGATAACCGAGGTCATGGACGCCCTGGAGGATGATATACTGAACCTCATCCTCGAATACTCCACGAGGGCGACGGATGACCGCGAGCGCATGATGCTCATATCCGCCTGGATAGCGTCTCTCGGACGCGGGAACAGGAATCTCAGCGACACCCTCCACGCCTACTTGCTGAAGACCCTGCGCGACTGGGAGGCCGCAGCCGTGGCGATGAGATTCATGGGGCTTGGTGTGACGGAGGCCCAGACAAGGGTCAGAACGTACATCCGCTCCATCTACACCATCCCGGAAGTCCTCGCGGTGTTCAGGCGCTCAGGTGACTTCACGGCGCCGATGATACGTTTCCATGGCGTGACAAGCGGCGCGGTCGGTCTGTCCAACAACGGAAGCGTGAACGTGCTCAACATGGCGGCGATAACCTTGCAGATGGCGTGGATGAGGTCGCAGGCGATGGATTTCGAGCGTGACGGCGTGTCGGGGTATTTCCAGTTGAGGGGAAGCGACTACCCCTGTGACATCTGTGACGACGAGACAGGCTTCCACAGCGACATCAGGGAGATTTACGACAAGCCGTACCCTCACCCAAACTGCTGCTGCTACCGCGTGCCTGTGTATGAGAGGATGATTGATGGTCTCACCTAAAAACAATGCTTATGGAACTGACGAAAGGAAAGATGCAGGAGGCGAAGGTGCACGGTGTGCCCGTCGGCTACATAGTGATGGCTGACCTCATGGCCGCTGGTTACTGCGAGCAGGACGCGTATGTCATAGCGTTCCCGGAGAACGCCACGCTTGCCGCGCAGATGAACAAGTCCATCAGGGAGAACATAGCCTCATCACACAAGTTCAAGATGCTCTATGAGGAAAAGGCAGGTAAGAAGGAGGACGCTGGAGGTGATGGCGGAGAGCTGATAGGCAAGGAGGCGACCGCGAGGATGATACTGTCGGCGGCGCTCAGCCAGCCGAACGACTCCAAGGAGAAGGCCGAGCTGCTGATGAAGTACTCCGACATCATGGGGTTCAAGAAAGAGGAGGTCGAGGACAAGTCCGCGGACTGCATAACGTTCCACATGCCCGTGACATGCAATTTATGCCCTCTGCTTTCGGAATACAACAAACAGGCGCAGGACAAAGTGCGTCCCGTGGATATGGGCAGGGTCATACGGAATGCTGGGAAAATCATCGGGGATGCGACTGACTGAATGTTAAAGAAATGTTAAAGAGGGAACAAGCCACGGCGTATGTCGCGGCTTGTTCTTATTTTTGCCGTTGTTAACTTAAAGACACAGCTTATGAAAAGGAGAATCATCATTGCTTTTTTCGCGCTTTGCGCGGCCGCCATGGCAAAGGCGCAGGTAGAGAACGCCAGGTACTGGGATGTCTATGACATAGGATGGTGGACTACGACGGATGAAGAGTCGCTTTCCACCGATGGAGAAGAGTTGCGTGGACGGGGATTCAAGGGAGACGGTATCAGTGTCACATACGATATCAGCATGAGTTCATCCCGAAACGCCTTCTTCATGGAAATAAAGAACCTCACTGATTCCACCATTACCGTGAAGTGGCCCAAGTCGCAGATAGACGGGAAGAGGGTTGTCACAGGTGAGGAATCTATACTGTCGGAGAGAGACAAAGCTGAGGAGGACGATGTTGTCTATCCGCACGACAAGATACAGCGTTATGTGTCAAGCACCTACCTTGTCAGCAATCCTTATGCCCGCCCTCTGGACCCGTACGAGTACAAAATGGCATTCAAGAAGACAAAAGAGCCACAGCAGGGCAAGACGGTCGTCACCCTCTGCATGGAGCGGGGAGGCGTGGAGAAAATCTACCGCTTCACGCTCCACTGCGTCTATAACGGCAAGAGAAAATAGGAGGGACGGTAGCGTTCCATCCCTCCTGCTCCAGCCATCCACCGTCTGTCAGGCGTGCATGATCCCGTCAGCCGCCTCGGCGCGGTCGTAGTCACCGTCAGTCATTTCCCTCACCGGCCTTGATGCGGCGAAAGACCTGTACTCATCCGCCAACGCCCGTACCTCAGCGAGGAAAGCGCCGTCATCAAGGGATTCTGGGTGCATGTACGCCCTGGCGAGCATCAGCACGCCCTTGTGGAAATGCCCGCCAGGTATGCTGGTGGCCATGTAAAGCGAGCACAGCATGGTGTGCATGATGCCCTCGTCAGCCTCCTCGCCCGTGGCGTAGAGGCCGGTGATGACACCGTACATCTGCGACGTGGACGGCACCTGCACGCTCCAAAGCCCCTCAAGGTCGGACACAACTATGGCGGGCATTCCCCTGCCTGAACCGACATCGACGAAACGCCGGGACACACGGAAGTTACCCACGCGTGCCGGATGGCGGAACGGCAGCTTCCTTCCTTTCCTTTCTATTTTTCTTTCTTCCATAACGCTCTGATAACTTGTCAAGTTCGCGCCGCACCTCCCTGCATCGGTAGAACAGCTCCAGGTCTGAGGACTCCCCGTTGTCGAGCATGTCCACAGGGCCTGTGTCCTCGCCGGAAAGCACGCCTATGCAACGCTCCATCTGCTCGTAGGCCAGACACAGCTCACGCCTCACCTCCGCCTCGCTGAGCGACGACACGAAATCACTGAACATCATTTTCCCTTTTTCGTCTTGTCTTTCCCGTTATCCACTTCCAGCTCCTCCGTTGGCTCCTTCACCGCTGGCTCCTTCACTTTCGGCTCCGTTGGCTTCTCCTGCTTGGCCTCAGCTGGCTCCTTCACTTCCGGCTCAGCGACGACTGACTTCAAAACCGACATGTCTATCTCCCTGACAGTCTCTTTTCCTACTCTGATTGACATAACTCTGAAAAATTAAATTGTTAGACATTTGCTCACCATAACACAAAAAACACGTTCAGCGCACCGCGTACGGCAGCTCCCTGTCCGCGTATATCTCATAATAGACACCGCTCGCCTTCCTCACCGAACGGAAACCGAGCCTCTTCATGTCCTGCACCATGCCCCTGTGCGTCGGTGCCTCATACAAGTGCCTGGAGCAGAAGGAGGCGAACTCGTCATAAAGGGCTGAAGAACGCACGTACACAGGACTCTCGTCCCTGCCCGCCCACGCGCTCGCCCTGATGCCCTCCTTCCTGGCGAAGATGTCGAAGTACTGCTCGTTCTGCTCCATGTAGCCCTCATCCACCGTGTGGCGGAAACGGAAGCCGTCAGCCCTGAGCCGCATGTAGCCCTCCACCATCCAGTTCCTAATGCCCGAAAGCTCGCCCATCAGCTTCTCCAGCAAGCCCGGGTCCATATCCTCCTCCCTCACCACGGAACGGAAGTCCACCTCCACTATCCTGCGGCGGAAGGCGTCGTCCATCCTGCGGTTCAGCGGACGCTGGTTCATCGAGAAGATGAGAAAGGGTATGTCATAGGCGACCCGGATGTTGCCGCCTATCGAACGGACGTTCTGCGGCTCACCCGAACACAGCTTCTTGAAAGCGTCGCTCATCTTCGTCATGTCAGACAAGTCCACCTCGTCGCACAGGTTGAACACCTTGCCCTCGACGCTCAGCAAGGCGCGCATCCTGCCGTCGGGCTGACGGTCCAGGAGCTGGCTCATCGTGGCGTTGCCAACACGGTCGCCACCGAGCACCGCGCGGATGACCTCCTCTATCGTCGTCTTGCCGTTGGCACCACTGCCCACCAACCACAGCGTGTCCTCAACCCTATGGCTCATACCGCGCCTGCGGACAACACCAAGGCCAAGGTACTTCTGCAGCTTCAAGGCATCGACAGGAGAAAGCATCATGCCAAGGAAACTCCTCCACAACGGACAACCAGCCGACGGGTCGTAGTCGTAAGGCAACAGGTCAACAACCGGCATCCTGTCAGCGAACGGATGGTAAACAGGATTGTCTATGTCACTGAAATCCCACACACCATTGCGGAAACCCACTATGTCAGCACTCAACTCCAAAGGACTGTTCATCACACCCTTGTATGCGTACTGCAACATCAGGTAACGCTTCTCAACCCAGTCGGAACGCAGAACAAAGTCACCACCGCCGCCTGCGGCACGCGAAAGGGCGTAACGCAACACGTCCTCAAACACACCATCGCTCAATAACACCCACTTCTCACCGTCATAGCCGTAAACCTGAGGACGGGAATTACTCAACCCCGGCGTACCGCGGAAATATGAGCAACAAGCATCCTGGATGATACCGTCGTAGGCGAACAAACGGTCACTCCGACGGGGGTGCTGACAGGCCTTCAGCAACTCCGCACGGTCTATGTAGCTACACAAACCTTTCGTGTAATACTGCACAACAGACTTAACATGCTGAACAACAGACGTTTCACTCGCTTTCAATGCTCAATACCTCCTATAATACCTTTATATATGGTAGATAGTATAATTAACATAAAGACCTTGTCTATATATATAGTTATCCTACATTCCTACATTTTTACAAAGTTACACATTGTTTTTCAATAAGTTACAAACTGTGTAGGATTTTGCTCGCAAACACTGCTATCCTACATCATGCTACATCCTACATCGACATTCGCTTCGCTCATATTTTTTTCGACATTGATTCATACTATGATACAACACACTGACAACCAATAACATACAGCCCAATAGCAACAGCACCAAACTACCAAAAACGCACCATCACTAAGCGTAAGCCCCTATGTCGAAAAATATGCGAAGCATGCCGAAAAAAACATACCAGCATACACACATACAGCACAAAATAACCTACACAACATACACTATTGCTACATTCATACAGCATCACAACACGAAATTTTTTAAAAAATAAAAATTAAAAATTCAGACGATAGGTCAGTATGGCCACCAATCGGTGTTAACAAGGGGGTGTACCCCCCTAAAATATGAATTTCGCCACATTTAGTTTATAATATAAATATATTATAAAGTAGCCTGTAAATCAAGCAGTTACGAGCCGTAAAATGAGCGCTTTTTGCCACATTATTATATATTAAATTATAATTTTGTACTATTGTCAACAAAAAAAATGTGATCGCCTGTTGTTGTGCTCGTCGCTGTTGTGTCGTGTCGTGTCTCCTCCTTCATTCCTTTATCCTGAAAGCTGGCAATGTGATCCGCCCTTTTCCGTTGTTCTCCACATGACGAGACAGCAGAGGGAGACAGCCAGAGGGAGACAGCCAGATGGAGACAGCCAGAGGGAGACAGCCAGAGGGAGACAGCCAGATGGAGACAGCAGAGGGGAGACAGCCAGATGGAGACAGCAGAGGGGAGACAGCAGAGGGGAGACAGCCAGAGGGAGACAGCAGAGGGGAGACAGCAGAGGGGAGACAGCAGAGGGGAGACAGCAGAGGGGAGACAGCCAGAGGGAGACAGCCAGAGGGAGACAGCAGAGGGAGACAGCAGAGGGGAGACAGCC
>Ga0326511_10003987_pt1 | contig 11834 bp, 25 predicted proteins | sample 0_2496_0518_D_FD_203701 | JGI IMG/M metagenome (GOLD analysis project Ga0326511, IMG submission 203701) | Bovine rumen microbial communities from UC Davis, California, United States - 0_2496_0518 | ecosystem: Host-associated > Mammals > Digestive system > Stomach > Rumen | place: USA...
ACCGTTATCATGTAGAGCTTGCCCTGATGCTGTTGGCGGATGCGCCAGCGGTTGCCGTGTTGTTCTATGGTCATTTTTTCTCCTTTTCAAGTAAGAACTCTATATATTCAAGTGCCTTTTCTTTACCTTCCGGGGAAAGCTTGGAAATTTTAGCGACTATCTTATCTTCTGTGCTTCGTTTAAGTGTGGCACCGATCACCATCGGATCAGCGCCCTTTCCGCTGACAAGATATACCTTCGGACTTCTTTTGATAACTTTGAGAGTGGGAGTTGCTTTGATGGCAAGACCTTTTACAGATTTAACGGTGATGGGCTTTCTGTCTATCAGATCGGACTTCTGCACACCGAAATAATTAGCAAGCTTTTCAAGTTTTCCGATACGTGGTAAGGCGATGCCACGACACCATGTGTTGAATGTCTGCTGTGAGACTCCCATCGCCCTGGCTACTTCGATTTGCTGCTTGCCGCTTCGGTTGAGTGCATCCCTCAGATTGTTTGCGAATATGCGCTTTTGTTCTGCATCTGAAAGTGTAATTGTCATTTTGAAAACCTCCCTTTCATATACCACCATAATAAACGAAAAAACAAACAAAAGCAACTCGAAACAAACAAAAATATGATTTTGGTATTGACAAACAAATTTAAATTGTATATTATGTTAACAGTTCCACAAACACAACTGAATACAAAATATCAGGGAAAGGAGGGGCAGGATGGACAACTTCCAGATATCCCTGGCAGCCGCAAGAGTCAACGCTGACAAGACGCAGGAAGACATATCGAACTTCATGCACGTTAGCAAGAACACGGTTGTTAATTGGGAAAAAGGAACAACGGAACCCACCATATCACAGGCCAGAAGGCTTGCCGCATACCTTAATATGCCGCTTGACCGTATTATTTTTATGCCTTCAGAAACAAATTAAATTTGTTTTGAACGAAAGGAGCACCACATGCCAAGAGTCAATTTAGATAAAACCTCATACACGGAGCACCGCTTCTCTGATCTTGTGCGTGGTGAACTTGTGCGACAAGGCAAGAAGCGACAGGAGCTGGCGGACTACCTGGGGAAGACTCCACAGGTCATCGGTCAGAAGCTGGCGGGCAAAGTGGTCTGGACGTTGCCAGAGATGGTCCAGACAATGGACTTCCTTGACATCACATTCACGATAGGGGGCACGATATGAAGGCACTATTGATGGCCCTGCTCCTGAGCGTGACGCATCCGACAGCACCGATCGAGCCGTGCACGGTATGGCAAGCGGTACAACGCTATGACTTCATAGAAGAACATCATTTGAAGCGTGTGTATCTGTCATGCTACTTGGCAACCGGCAACAACTGCGCAGACGGTACGGCGCCAAAGGAAGGCGTTGTCAGCAGTAACAAGGAGCATCTGGGGATGGATTGCATCGTCTACGATGATGACCTCGTGGCAGTGATGCGGCTGGAGTGCAGAGATGTCGGCGGACACAAAATGCTCAGGGAAGGCACAGCAATTGATGTTTTCAAATCATCATATGAGCGGGCAGTGGATACTCAAAAGCGCTACGGGTCATATGTGTGGGTTGAGTGGATTCCAAGAGAGGAGGGCACGGATGAAGATTGACATCACATTAACGGAAAGAGAGCTGAAGCGGCTGGAAAGGATACAGAAGGCCTATAAAGAGCGTGGGCTTGATTACACACTATCAGAGACCTTGAACATTGTCACCCACGGATACATCCAGTCATACCTTGACCAGCGGCTTGATGACATGGAAGAGCAACTATTTATCGAATCACGGAGGATAAGAGCATGGAAATGAACCGAAAAGACATCAAACACCAGCTTGCACTGATGGCACAGGACCGTATATTCTGCCGCAACGCGCACACACAACAGAAGATACTGGGAGCCCTGCTTGCCGTGTGTTCTATGGTCGCATGGATCACTCTGACCATATATGACACCGTGCAGATCTGGTGGGGCGTGGAGCTATTCCCGCTGATGTGCATCGGATTCTATCTCATGCTTACCAAAAACAACCACATTTGGAATCTATACATGAAAGGAGAAGAGGATGATTGACAGAGAAGCAGAGCTTGACGCGCTGTACAGACAGTACAAAACCGTCAAAGACACCATCAAGGCCATTGACGACGGTGCGGCGCTGATAGCGATCATCACACCCAGCAAGACCGTAGACACTGAAGACATCTTTGACAATCCCAACTATCTCAAGCAGATGCGCGGCGATTTGCTGTACTACCGGCAGGACTTGCGGCATCAGCTGATAGACATATTGCAGGAAGAGGATGCGGGAGAGCTGGGGATTGATGAAAGTGAAGAAGGGAGAGAGAAACATGGGAAAGCTTAAATGTGAGCTTTACAACGACAGCATGCAGGGCTGGAAGTGCTACCCCATACAGAAGGCACAGCTCATCATCGCGGATGTTCCGTACAATGTAGGGACCAACTTCTATGGGAGCAATCCTTCCTGGTACATCGGCGGCGACAACAAGAACGGCGAAAGCAAGCTGGCGGGCAAGGCAGCATTTGCAAGTGATTTTAATTTCAATCTGTATGAGTATTTTCACTTTTGCTCAAGGCTGATGCGGAAGGAGCCGCAGAGGGGGGGGGGTACGTAGTACTTCGTCAGATGCGCCCTGCATGATCGTGTTCTGTTCGTTTCAGCAGATGCACACGCTTATCAACGCGGCGGCAAAGCATGGATTTGTTCACTATATACCATTGACATTCATCAAGAAAAGCTCACCGCAGGCGCTCAAGGCGAATATGCGCATAGTGGGGGCAACAGAACACGCCCTGCTGTTCTACCGCTCATACCTTCCGAAATTCAGAAACGGCGTTGAAAAGGACGCGGAAGGCAAGCCGATCAGAGGCACAGGGCATATGGTGCTTGACTGGTTTGAATGGGAGCGTGACGGCAAGGAAATCCCCAAGATACACCCCACGCAGAAGCCTGTCAAAGTACTCAAGCGACTGATAGAGATATGCACCGACCCCGGCGATGTTGTAATTGATCCGTGCTTCGGTTCAGGCAGTACGGCAAGGGCGGCACTGGAAACAGGGCGCAACTTCTACGGATTTGAAATCAATAAAGAATTTTACCGCAGAGCCAAAGCAGAAATGGTGGGCGGATATGAGCCACCACTGCAGATGGATATCACGGAATACTTAAGAAAGGAGGCACAAGCATGAAACTGTATGACATCGTGAACGAGCTGCAGGACTTCGTCACGGCGAACGAAGGGCTTGAAGACGAACAGGCCTACAAGGACACGCTTGAAGCTCTGCAGGGTGAGCTCAATGACAAGGTCAGCCAATGGGGGCGCTGCATCCGCAACCTTGAAGCGGAGCGGGACGCCATCAAGGCAGAGGCTGACAGGCTGGCAAAGCGTGCGCAGAGCATCGACAAGCAGACGGCATACATGAAGGACACGCTCCTACAGTACCTTAAGGCGGCAGGGGTAAGCAAGGCAGGGGATGCAGTTATTAAGGCGTCAATCGTGAAGAATGGCGGCAAGGCGCCCGTGATTATCAGCATCAAGGAAGATGACATCCCCAAGAAGTTCAAGAAAACAACGTACACCGTCAACAAAGAGGCTATCAGAGAGACGCTTGAAAGTGGCAAGAAGCTGTCATGGGCACACATCGGAGAGACAGGAGAGCGCATCAAGATAAGTTAAGGAGAGAGCCACATGAGCAAAGAGAAGGTCAAAGAAGACATTGAGGATATCATCTGCAGTTTTGATATCAGCGCCCTGGATGACAACACCATCACAGCGATCATCGAAGCAGTGGCGGATTATATCGTAGAGAATGATTGAAAGGAGAAAAAATTATGGCAATACCTGTTTTAGTTTTAGGACGTAGTGGGAGCGGCAAGACTTACTCCCTCAAAAACTTTAAGCCGTCAGAGGTCGGCATCCTGAGCGTGGAGAAGGGGCGCTTGCCCTTTAAGAGTGAGCTTAAGGTCGTGAAGGTAAAATCCTACAACGACGGAGAGCATACACCGGCACAGGCTAACGCGGCGCGTTATAGCTGGATAGAGAGCGCCATCAAGTCATGCAAGATGAAGAGCGTTGTTGTTGACGACAGCCAGTACCTTCTGGCGAATGAATTGTTCGATAGGGCATACGAAAAGGGCTATGACAAGTTTGTCGGCATCGCTGCGAACTTCCGCGGACTTATCCACAGCATCAACGAAATGGAAGAGGAAGACAAGATAGTGTACTTCCTGCATCACTCAGAGCTTGACGCTGACGGTCGCGAAAAGGTGAAGACCATCGGTAAGATGCTGGATGAAAAGCTCTGCATTGAAGGTTGTTTTGACATCGTGCTGTTCTGCCAGGATCAGAAGTTTTTCACCCAGGCGAACGGTCAGAGCGTGGCTAAGTCGCCCGAAGGCATGTTCGAGCTTGAAATACCCAACGACCTCAAGGCCGTTGATGATGCTATCCGTGAATATTACGGACTTAAGACCGAGACTAAAAAAGATAACAAAAAATAAGGAGGAATAAAATCATGCAGAAACCACAGAATTATGACAACACAAAGGCCGGCGGAGACTTCACCCCCATCGAATTAGGCGGACACCACCTCATCATCAAGAACGTGGAAGAGACTACCAGCAAGGCAGGATCACCGATGCTGAAGGTGTATTTTGACTTCGCAAAGAACGACAGACAGCCCGATTATATGTCTACAGAGTTCAAGAACGATATCCGCCCCGACAAGAAATGGCCCCACGCCGGCACCCAGTACATTCTGACAGAGGACAAGGACGGCAACTGCTCCAAGTCCTTCAAGAGCTTCATCACCGCATTTGAGAACTCAAACAACTGTAGCGCAATCTGGGGCGATAAGTTCGCGGGGCAGTTTAAGAACAAGAAGATCGGCGGCGTGTTCGGTGAGGTTGAGAACGAATACAACGGCAGACGCACTATGCGCCATGAGCTTCGTTGGTTCTGCGCAGATGACAAGGTGGACACCGCAAGCACTCCCGAAGCGCGCTATCTCAACGGCAAAGCAAGCGATACGTTGGGCGGCAGCAGTACCGCATCCAGCGATGATGGTTTTGTGAACGTGCCGGACGGAGTGGATGAGGCTGCACCGTGGGAGTCATAAGTTATGGAGCTTTGGATTGACAGTAGGGAAAAAAAGAACGAACTGAAGCGCATCCAGAAGCAACTTGACCGCCTTGATGTTACCTATTTTGTGTCAAAGCTCTATGTCGGTGATTATATGAGCCTGGATAACCCCAGGCTCGTCATCGACAGGAAGAAGGACCTGCAGGAGCTCTGCGGCAATGTTACTCAGCAGCATGAGCGGTTCCGGGATGAGCTGATCCGAGCCAAGCAACACGGCATACACATCATCATATTATGTGAGCACGGTGACGACATCCAAGAGCTTGAGGACGTCATCTTCTGGAAGAACCCACGCTCCGAAGAGATGGAATGGCGAATGGTAGACGGACACCCGGCGAAGGTTTACAAGTACCCGAAGGCAACAAGAGGCGATCAGCTGTATAAGTCCCTTGACACTATCCGCAAGCGCTATGATGTCGAGTTTAAGTTCTGCAACAAGTCACAGGCAGGCGCGGAGATAGTGAGACTGCTGGGAGGTGATAAGGATGGCAACTGATAACGGATGGATAAAAGTATTCAGGCATATTTTGAAAGATCGTGGGCTGTGGTTGATAAACGAGCCATACGACTCACGAAGCGCTTATTTGTATCTGGTATTGAATGCTCAGTACAAAGATTCGACCATAACTGGCAGATATACCAAGCGAGCAATCACCATCCCGGAAGGCGCACTGATAAGGTCTTTGCAAGATTTGAGCAAAGAATGGGCATGGTCAATCGGCAAAACGAGACGCTTTTTGAGCAGACTATCCGACATAGGAGCCGTCACAGTAACGAGCACAAGAGACGGCACACTGATAACCCTTGTAAATTATGGCAAAACTGAGGATGAGCGGCACACCTCCGAGCACACCAACGAGCACGATGTCGAACACGATCATAGACACGGACACGAACACGGAGGCAGACAGGGAGTCGAACACGGAGGCGGGATACATAATAAGAAGGATAAGAATAGTAAAGACATCGTTAAGAAGGATAAAGAACTAAAGAAGGGGGCTACGCCCGGACTTAAATCTTTATGGGAGAATCCGGAATGAAAAAGCAAATAATTGATATATCAAAAATCAAAAAAGCCATTGAAGTGCTTAAGCCGGATAACCAGCTGTTTGAGATAAGGATACTCAAAGGCAAGACAACTATCAGCGGATACTTCACAAGCGTTGAGACACTGGAGCAGGCATTCAAGACTGTTGACTTAAGGGGAGCGAATATATTCTATACACTGAACGTGATAGACCCCGCATGTTACAGCAGAGAGCAGCAGGATCACTTTGTGCAGAGCAAGACCACAACAAGCGATGGCGATATAACTGCCTATCAGTGGTTGTTGATTGACCTTGACCCAGTACGCAGGAGCGGGATAAGCAGCACGGATGAAGAGCTGACCATCGCTCATGATCGTAGTGGGATGATAAAGAGCTATTTGAGAGATAACGGCTGGGGGGACCCTATCGAGGCACTGTCCGGGAATGGCATCCATTTGCTTTACGCGATAGGACTGCAGAACAACAAAGAGAACGCACAGCTCATTGAAAAGGTGCTGAAGGCGCTGGCGCTACTGTTCAACGATGACAAGGTGGAGGTTGATACTTCCGTGTTCAATCCGAGCCGTATATGCAAATTGTACGGCACAAGGGCACAGAAGGGCAGCGACACCAAGGACAGGCCGCACAGGATGAGCAGGATCCTGGAAGTGCCGGATGAACTGCTGCCGATAAGGAAGGATAAGCTTGATGACCTGGCTGCAGAGTATCCGCAGGAAGTGAGCAAGCCCAAGACGGAAAGCAAGAGCACGTTCAACCTTGACGACTGGCTGAACTTCTACGGTATCAGAGTGCAAACGGTGAAGGAATGGAAGGACGCGACCAGATACGTGCTGGAAGAGTGTCCCTTCGACAGCAACCACAAGGCACCCGATGCGACCATCATCAAGATGCAGAGCGGCGCGATCTGCTTCAAGTGCCTGCACAATTCCTGCAGCGGCAGAGACTGGCGAGAGCTTCGGCTTAAGTTTGAGCCGGACGCATACGATGATAAGAAGCTGGAGAACGATGCCAGGATAGAGGAAGGCTACAGACAGCATAAAAAGTACCTTGAATACAACTACAACAGGGATGACCTGACCTACGAGCCCGAAGTCGCTGATGTTGAGCATCCTGAGCAGATGTTTGAGACACCTATAGACATCTACAACAAGCCGGCGCGTGAACGTGTCTGCATACAGACAGGGCTGAAGGACTTTGACAAGAAGACAGGCGGATTGGCAAAAGGGGAGATATCACTTGTCAGCGGACTGCGCGGATCCGCGAAAAGTACCTGGCTGTCACAGGTAGCGATCAATGCCAGGAACCAGGAATATAAGACCGTGTTTTACTCCGGCGAACTTAAAGACACGCGCTTCATGGATTGGATGGCTCAACAGATAGCTGGCAAGGACTGGGTTAAGAAGAGCACATCATACGATAACTACTGGTATGTCAGCGACAAAGGCATCAAGTGCAGTATCGCGGAATGGATGAACCCATACTTCCTGCTCTACAACAACGACTATGGGAGCAACTTCAAACAGATCACAAGCGTACTGGGCAACCTGTTGAAACGTACAAAGGCTGACCTTGTTGTGATTGATAATATGAGCATCCTTGACTTGTCGGATATCACGGACGACCGCAGGGCGGACAAGTGGGACCAGCAGAAGCTGTTCGTTGAGACACTTAAAAACCTTGCAATGCTTGGCAACTGTCACATTGTTTTTGTGGCGCATCCCAGGAAGGCGGCGGGCTTTCTCCGCTTGGATGATGTCGGCGGCAGTGGATCACTTGGCAATCTGGTAGACAATGCCTTCATCGTGCACCGTGTCAACCGCGACTTCCGCAGAGGATACAAGCGCGACATTCAGGGCATACCCGACAAGGGCAAGAGCTTTGTGGATGATGAGGACGAGGCACGGGCAGAATTGGGCGACAACTGCATTGAGGTGGTGAAGGAAAGAGAGACAGGCCTGCAGGATTTATTCATCCCGCTGTGGTATGAGCTGGAGTCTAAACGGTTGTTGAATTATCCGGGCGAGGCTTTCAAGTGGAAGTGGAACGAAGAACACACAAAGAGCGATATGGCACCTTGGGAAATGGAGGGAGAAGAATGAAAGCAGAACTCAAAGCAGGGCATCCCGTATATGATGCGATGACGGACTTATTCAAGTTCCATCGTGAGTATGGAGTGCCTGAGCATGATGATAGCTACTGGGCAGAGCTAACGAAGAGAGCAGGGGAGCTCAGGGCGAAATATGAGAACACGGATGTTGAGCACTTAGTCAATCGGCATCTGATCGAAACATTGGTGATGCTGGATGCTATGGCAAAGAGGGGGTGAGCGGGATGGTGCAGATGTCAATATTTGACTTCATGCCAGCAGACGACGGCGACACGTTGGAAGGTAAGACCATCGCTCAGATAGCTGCAGATATCTCCATGATTGTTGGCGTCAATTTCAATCCCAAGACATGGGCGGATGGCGAAGTTCAATATGTGGCACGACTTGACAAGAATAATACGCTCACGCTGTCAGAAGACCACTATAACACCGAAGACGAAGAGAACGGCAAGCGCTTCATCGGATGTGGTTACGACTTTGAAGATAAAAGCAGCGGCGGAGCGCCTTGCAACACGATAGATGAAGCGGTGGCATACTTCCGCAAACGGATAGAACAGTACAAGACCATGAAGGAGTTATGCAAGCAGAAGGAGGACAGAACATGACACACGAAGAGAAGCTGGCAGCCGCCAGAATGTACTACCGCGACAAGCGCGATTATTGCAAGCGCCACCACCTCTGCTATGCGTGCATGCAGAAGATAGGCGAAGGCGGCACCCAAACACATTGCGCGGTCTGTAGAAAGCGTCGGAACTGGCTGGCGCGTGAACAGCGCAAAGCATGGAGCCCCGAAAAGCGCGCACATGTCGCAATGGTTCAGAAACTGTGGAGAGAGCGGCAGAAGGAGGCAAGGCATGAAGCGAACGGTTGAAGAGTATCAAGAATATCGGCGTGGAGTGGTTAGGATGGCACAGCGCAAGAGAAGGAAACGCGCAGAAGAGATGGGGCTGTGTCTCTGCTGTGTCAAGAACAAGCCTGAGCCCGGATACAAGACATGTAGAGAGTGCAGGCTGAGGATTACGGCGTACAACAGGACGCGCAAAATGGCTCAGAATGGAAAATAAATCAGAGGTGGCACAATTTACCACTCAAACAATTAGAACGTCTCTATGGGGCAGAGAGCGGCCTTGTGGGGGCACATGAAAGGAGATACGCGGATGCGATACGGACTCCCATACAAGGGAAGTAAAAACGGGATAGCTGAATGGCTGGTGGACGAGCTCCCGAAAGCTGAAATCTTTATTGACTTGTTTTGTGGCGGTGGAGCGATTACTCACAGGGCGATGCTGTCAGGTAAGTACAAGCGCTTTATCATGAACGACATTGATGGACGGCTCCCGATATTGTTCAAAGACTGTGCGCGTGGCAAATACACGGTTGAAAACCATCCCGAATGGGTGACGCGTGAAGAGTTTAACGCCAAGAAGGATATTGATGCTTATATCGCTCTTGTTTGGTCGTTTGGCAACAACGGAAAAGATTATCTGTATGGGGCAGACATAGAAGACATGAAGCACGCCTATCATAAAGCTGTCTATGAGGGCGATACAGACGCGCTAAAGCCTTATGGGTATATTTTATCACCTTCGGATGCAAAGACCGTCTACGGGCGATATTTGGACTATCAGAGGCAAATAAAAAAACAGACCCCACAGATTCAGCTTGAGGTGGTAACGAGGCAGACGGAGATTGAACGCTTACAGAGCCTTCAAAGCTTACAGAGCCTTCAAAGCTTACAGAGCCTTCAAAACTTACAGAGCCTTCAAAACTTACAGAGCCTTGACCGTGACTATGCTGACGTTGATATCCCTGATGGTGCGCTCATTTATTGTGATATCCCGTACAAAGGGAGCAACTGCGGAAAGTACCAAGGCTTCGACCATGATCGCTTCTACGCGTGGGCACTTGAGCAGGAAAACATCTATATCAGCGAGTACAGTATGCCGGAAGGCTTTATCCCGTTCGCACATCGTGAAAAAACCGTTTTGAGCGCTGCAGATGGCAACAATTACAAGGCGGATGAAATTATCTTCACGAATGAGCGGACATATTACAATCTTGAAACCAGCAAGCGTGAATACATGAAGCTGAACTTCGCAGAGCAGTTGTCGCTCTTTGACATCGGCTTCAATCCATACCAAGAATGAAAGGAGACAGACATGCCAAGTAAATTTATACGCAACGGAAACAAGACCATCGACCGCATGAAGATGATGCGGCAGACAGAGTACCTTGTCCCCCACATCTATGCAGCGATCGCGTGCGAGCTCTGGGACATGGGCTGGGAGTCGGAACAGATTCAGGACTTGTTCGCCAAGTCGCAGGAACGCTGGCTCGACAGTGAGCGCAACGGCTGGGACATGCTGCAAAACGTGGCGGATGTCACCGGCATTGATGTCCAGTACTTCAAGAAGACTGGGAATATCGTATAGGAGGGCGGAATGAAAGCAATTATTGAAATGGATGGAAGAAACCTAATAGAAGTTAGGGGCAAGGATTTAACAATTGATTCAAATATGCTGACAGGCGAAATATACGTTATTGATAGGGCAGACGATAGACGGGTATATTGTGGGCATAAGTCCTTAATAAATTGCGTACATATCATCGACAACATGGATGATGTAATTACAGGATATCTTTCAGCAATAAGAGCAGACGGAGGTGATGGCGAATGACAGTTGAATTTCATCATGGAGCACTTGCTGATACATACGAAAAACAGGCAAGAGCGCAGGGGCTTACTTTTGGGGAAGATGCCAAATGGGTGCAAAAAATCGGTTTTGGTCTTGTGTGTGCGCACATACATGGGTGCATAACAGACGGAGAATATGACAAGATTTTGCGAAGATTTCAGCAAAAGGTGTTGCTTAAAAAATTGAAACCGTACAGAGATGGAGGTGATGCGGAATGACAAGAGAAGAAAAGATAAATACTCTTAAAGCTATAATTCAAGAATGTGAAGAGTATCAATGGCAAAGAAAAGAAACACTTTTTGAAATTATCAAAGAATTAGAGCAAGAGCTTTGCGGTGATGCGATAAGCAGACAGGCGGCGATTGATGCGATATTCTTCGAACCGCTTTATAAACCTGGTATGAAGAAAAGATATGCGGAAGAGGCTGTGCCCGCAATCTTTGAAAAAATAAAAGCATTACCACCCGTCACACCACAATATACCGATGCTGAAATCCAAAAGATGCAAGACCTTGAATTTGCTGAAATACAAAAGGCTTATGAAATCGGCAAAGCGGAAAATCCGAACAAGTCGGAAATCCCGACAGGTTGGATTCCTGTTAGTGAGAGGTTGCCGGAAACACATCAAGATGTTTTGCTTGAATTAAGAAGTGGGGAAATGTTGACGGGGTTTAAAGCAGAAACAGAGCCGTATTTCTATTGTCATGGTGTGGACGGTTGTTATGTTGAACCTCAAAATGTTCTTGCATGGCAACCTTTACCAGAACCATACAAGGCAAGCCCGACAGGTGAGGAGGTGGAAGAATGACTCTGTTTAAAATCATA
>Ga0326511_10003988_pt1 | contig 11833 bp, 6 predicted proteins | sample 0_2496_0518_D_FD_203701 | JGI IMG/M metagenome (GOLD analysis project Ga0326511, IMG submission 203701) | Bovine rumen microbial communities from UC Davis, California, United States - 0_2496_0518 | ecosystem: Host-associated > Mammals > Digestive system > Stomach > Rumen | place: USA: California...
GTGCTCACTTCGAACGGAAGATTAAAGGTGATCGTTGGTGTTGTACCTCTACGCATATAACCCCCTTTCCTACCATTTAGCTTCAGGTAAATCTATCTTTGCTTTGACTCGTTCAAGCTTCGGTGCTTGCACCTTCGTGCCTGAACTTGACCTCTTTGATACCAGTGCTTCGCCCTGCTTGAATGATGATGCTTTGATGGTCTTTGGTGTCGGCACTTTGGCTTTGCTTGAGTGACCGCCTCGGCCCCACCTTCTCCATCTTCTCCATCCGCGTCTGCCGTATCTGCGGTATCCGCTCTTACTGGACTCTTCATCATCTTTCAGCTTGAGAGCACCCTTCTCATCGGATATCTGCTCGACTCCATTCGCTTTGCCTGCTGCTGCAGCCTGCTCTCTTGAGTACTTTGTCACTGCACCGAACGGGTTGTACTTGCCGTTGTAGTAGTACAGAGCATCGTACAGAGTAGCCTTGTCTTCTATGTCATCTCTTGAATTGACATAGTCTACTATTTCCTGCTTCTTCGGATATCCGTTTCCGTCTGCATCGAGTTCCTTCATCATCTGACGGTAGTCTCTTGCAGTGAATCCCATCGCAGCGAGGTTGATACCCTTCTGTACGTTCTTCGCCTTGATGTCATAGAGGACATATCCTCTTGCAGGTGCATTAGCCTGAGAAAGTGAAGTAGCAAGACCTACATAAGACCTATTAGCGTTGTACTCGATTTCTTGTTCCTTAGTCTTGTACTCGGCAAGTGTTATCTTTCCACTGCCCAGGTCCTTCTCAGCCTTTTCGATTTCTGCCTGCTGATCGTAGTCAGACAGTTTGCCGAGGTCTTTGCGTATCTTCTCAAGTTTGACGAACTCGCTTGTCGAACCACCGTTAGAAACGTAGTTCCTTGCACGGTTCATCTTGTTGTCAGTCTCGACACGGCTTTGCTTTGTGCCACCATATGCACCGAAGAGTTCGTCACTTGCGCCGGCTTCAGCGAGTGCTACGGACTTTGCAAGTGTTGTGGTGTTCTTCTTGCCCGTAGCCCTTGCGATTTTGTCCTCGAGCTTGCCGACCGCTCTGACACCCTTGTAGAAGTCCTTGTCTGCGTCTATCTTCTTCTGCATCTCCTTTTCAGAGATGTTTCCGTAGACAGCCTTGCCGTATAACTTCATTGCGTCTTTGTCAGATGATGAACCGAACTTGTCGATAGCGTAGGATGTGCCTACATATTTCTGTACGGCATCCATCGCCTTTGCTGAACTTGGTGGCTTCTTGCCGTCAAGCGCATCCTGCATCATCTTGTTGCGGACTTCCTGAAGGCCTCTGATGTCTTCCTGCTTCGTTGCTCTGTCGCCACCCTGAAGGTCTCTTATAGCTGTTGTCAGTGTCGAGACTTCCTTCTGATAAGCGTTCATCCGCTTGTATTCAGCAGAGTCCTTGTCAGTAGCCTTTGAACTCTTCTTGTTGTCCTCGGCCGTCTGCATTTTGTCATAGAACCTTGATGACAAATCGTTCTGTGTTGTTGAGTCGATAGTGAACTGTCTCTTCGCTACGTTGAGTACCGCAGGGCCTGCCTTGCCTATAACACCCTTGCCGCCACCTTGCCTGCTCGGTGTGAGTGCCGGAAGCAGGAAATCGCCTATGACACCTGACTCTGCATCGATGATGTAGTCAGCTTTCTTCGGTGATATCTGAAGTTCCTTCGGCAGATTCTCTGTGGCCTTACCTAACGCCCTTCCAAGGTATGACGTGTTCTGATCATATTCCTCTGACGGATGCGTGTCGTTCTTGATTGATTCCGGAACTATCGGTGATCCGTACCATGTCTCGTTCTTCTTTGCCAACAAGAACGGTGCATAGACGCTGCTTTCGAGTGGGTCAACCGGTGCTATCTGGTCTTTTCCGACCTTGACCATTTCTGCCCATCCCATCTCGTTCTCATTCTTGGCGTTCACCGTAGCTAGGCCATATACCGCCGCGAATCTTCCTCTTGGAATCTTTACGAACGTGTCCGTATTGTCAGCGGTTCGGTCGTTGCCCCATACCCACGGGATGATGTAGTTTGTTGCCTTGTCACGAGCTGAGATCCGTTGGTAATTCGGATTGTCCTCTAGCCATGTGTTGTTGATCCAGACTGTTCCCGCACCGAGCGTACTGGCCTTCGCGATTGTTCCTAGCATCTGCTTCAGCCCTCGTTGCTCTCTGAAGTTCCTGACGAACTTTGACCAACCCTGAACGGACGGATTGAAAAACGGAACGAGGCCTTTGTTGAGGTTCTTCCCAACAGAACCGCTACGGGCGAAATTGACCGTTACATCTGCCGCATTAGCCGCTGCCGTGTCAATCAGGTCTGTATATTTTTCAGGTGGAATATCATCTAACTTCGTGTACCCCGCCTTCTTAATGGTTGCCATGAACTCGGCAAGTCTCGGCCAAGTTTCGACCGCCTCATTTAGTGTTGCGAATTTATCCAACGCTTTGCCGAATACTCCGCCCTTGCCGTTTGTGAGCGACTCATCAAGATTGACCAGATTCGCCTGCGATACACCTGAGTCTCTGAACGCTCTCAGGAATTCACCGTCATTTGACAATTCTTTAGCGGCAGGTCCAAGACTTTCAAAGAACTCTTTTGTCTGCCTGGTGTTGATAATCGCATCCTGAATGTCTCGCGAGAAGTTCTTCGGCATAAAGAATGGATTCAACGATGTTACCAACTTCTTGAACAAGCCGGAGAATTTTGAAGATGCAGATGCTATGGTGTCTGAAATAGGCCCAATGCTTCCATTCTTATACAGATCGTCAAGGTCGTCATAGTAATGTTTGTCTATTTCTACGCGGTACATATCACCGTCTCTAAATACTTTTGCGTAGAACTTTCGACCGTCTGCTGATTTGCTTAATCCAACCGTATTGTTCAGGAGTTCCAATCCATCATCAACAGACAAGTCAGACTTAACTGCGTCCCCAAAAAACTTTTCGAGCAGATTGTTCGTAGTAATGTCCCGCCAATTCCTATTGGTGGCCTCTGCAAGCTGTTCCTTGATGCTGCGAATATCGAGGTCGCTGCCTTTTGCTGCTTTTATTGGGTCAGCACCAATTACACCTTTATGGTTTCCGTGAACAGCGTTGAAGTATCCATCTCTTCCGGTAGGTACATAGAACGGATGGTCCTTCATCCACTTCGATGCTGTTTCCTGCGAGAGCAATCCCGCTCTGACTCTGTTCTCAAGTTCGTTCTGCGTGTACTGATATATCTCTTCAGCTTTCTCTGCAAACTCCGGATGTTCCTTGAGAAGTCTGTCCGCCTCGCGGTTGACAACCTTGACATCGTTAAGGCTCTCGTTGCTGGCAAGTTTGATCCTATCGAATATCGGTGTGCCTTCGCGGATTCTGTCAGGAGCATGTTTCAGAAGCAGATATGCATCAAATGCTGATTCCGTCTTCTCATCCATTCCGTCATAGATCCGCATGAGGCTCTTGCCGTTTTCGATTTTGTAGGTCTTGCCATCTGCACCGACACGCTCGACCGTGCCACTGAACCGCTTGCCGTTTACCTGGAGTTGTCCTTCTTTTATGGACCTGCCCGCTATAGCACCGTGGCGGCGGGTCTTATCGACCGCAGCATTGTTGGCACTCCATTTCTCAGGGTTGCTCTTAACATTCTTCAGGTTTGCGTCTTCAAATGAAGCCATCGAGTTCACGACTTTCCTTTTTGTTGCGTGATAGGCTTCTTCAATCTTTTCTCTGCCGGAGGTCCGCTGCCTCTTCTTGTTAACAATATCCTCGACATTGTAGACAGTCCTTTGTTCCTTCGGAGTAGCCGCTTTACCCTTTGGCTTCTTGAAGCCGCGTTCGCCCGCCTCGGATGCACCGCCTCTTGGTGGTGGTGGCGTGTTGCCGTTTCCGCCTGCGCTCTGTGCTCTGTAGCGTTCTCTTGCCTTCGCTCTTGCACCAGTGCCTGCTCTCTGCGAGGACTCTGCTCCGCTGAACTTTCTGCTCTTGTAGGAACCGCGCTTGTATGAGTCATAGACATCGTTGAACTGACGCATCCATTCATTCGAGCCACCTCTGTCAGGGTGGTAGCGCATCGAAGCCTTGTTGAACTCCCTGCGTATCTCAGCATTCACTTCGTCAAGCTGTTTCTTGAGAGCAGCCTTTTCTTCCTCAGATGAAGCTGAACGAATCTTCTGCCTTAGATCATCTGCTCTTGACTGACCCTCTGACACCCTGCGTTCGAATGCTTCGAAGTCTTTGTCGAAGGTCTCCTGCGTAGCACTCTGTCTGTTGTTAGTGGTACGCCTATTCCTTGCCTGCTCTCTTGCAGTCTCTTCGTTGCTTCTTCTGAACTCGGTACGTTCACCAGTCCTTGTCGCCTCTTCTCTCGGAACAAGTTCTGTTCTCTGAACATTTCCTTCATTTATATTAGGAGTCTGCTCCGTTGCTCTTGTCTGAGGTGGTACCGCCTTGTTAGCCTTTGCGGTCCTTCTTGCATCAGCTCTCTTGATGCGCGCATCGAGGTCTCTGAGTTCAAGATCGAGCTCCTGCATGTCATCGAGCATTGCCTGCTTCTCAGCTTGCGGTACGGACGCATCACCCTTGATAGCGTTGTACCGTTCAGCTATTTCGTCACGCTCTGCCTGGAGTGCATCTCTTCTCTGCTCGTTCTTGGTAGGCTTCCTCTTCGGTGCTTCCGGTTCTGCCTTAGGCGGTTCCTTACGGACTATGTTGTCACGCTCGTTGGAAAGGCTTCGCTCCGTCTTTGCGCGTTCAGCCTGACGAGCATCATACTCGTCAATGCCGTTGTACCGATTGTTTCGAAGTGCCTCTGCGTCAGCATTGCTTTCCGCTCTTAGTCTTTCAGCCTCGTTGTCGATTTCAGCGATTCTTGCATTCTCTGCCTCGTTGAGTGGTGTCGTTCTTGTGACACGCTCACGTTCCGCTCTTGCAAGTTCCTCGCCCTGGAGCGACTCCCTCGCACGGCTTATATAATCGACAGCCTCTTCTCTTGAAAGTGTGCTGTCACCGACTCCATTACGGAAAAGGTTATATGTGCCGTCCTCGTTAGCTGTGATGTGTCCATACTGACCGAGCCACTGTTCGCCTCGTTCATCGAGTTCCCTGATGAATGTCTGTGCATCAGGGTACTGATATGCCTCGCCTGCCGGTCTTAGCGGTGGCAGTGCCGCATTGTCGATATTCTGAGGTCTGACGGCTTCTGCTACCGGCTGTGGTCTGACAGCTTCATCAGCTTGTCTGAATGGACTGTTCTGTGCGAGGATCTCATTCATATCAACACGCCTTGCCCCATCAGCATTCTGTGCAAATGTGTCCTGCATGGCCTTGCGCATCTCCGACATCTTGTCTGCCTTGCTTGACAGATTCATCGGAGAGAGTGCATCGGTAGTCTCTTTCACGCCACGCTCTGCGAGAGCCTGAGCATTCCTGCCCGCTCTCTCAGCATTGCCTGAGAAGGTATCCATCATTATGTTGCGCATACGGCCTTGCTCGTCGAGGAAGTTCCTTGCACCTCTTACGAGATTTCTGCCACCGCCAAGCCCTGCGATTCCCGCAACGCCCGTTGTCGCTATGCTGTTGAACGCTGCACTCTTGCCGAGTTCTTTCCACCAGTCATCGGAGAAGAGTTCGTGTTCGTTGGATGCATTTGCGATGTCATAGACAGCACCCGTTGTAAGGTTCTGTACCGCCTCGTTGCCGAGTGCGTTGACTATCTTTCTCGCTCTGTCTTTGCCGACTTGCTTGACAAGTTCCTCTGTGGACTCGCTTACGATTCCCTTTTTGACCGCCTTGTCTACTGCGCTCTTAGCGAGCCTTTGACCGAGACGGCTTCTTGCGAGGTCATCCACTGCATTAGGTGCGAGTTTGCTTACGGCCTTTGCACCGAGTGCGTCTGTCGCACCGCCCGTCAGACCGAAGCCGACCATTCCGCCTGCGAGTTCAGCTCCAGCCGCTATCAACGGATGTTCCTTCTCCGCTTTCTTGTAGAGCCTTCTCGACTCTTTGAACTTGTCACCTGCGAGTTTGTTTTCTGCGAGGTCTGCAAGTCCGAAAGATGCTCCCTGCGCAATCTTCCTTCCGGCGAGGTTTGCGATAGGATGCTGTTCGAATCCGACTCTTGCTACTGTAGGATCGGAAATCATTTCGCCTGACCTTATACGCCGTCTCGCTTCGGATGCTTTCTTCTTATCCTTCTGCTCGACATTGTATTTGTTGCCGGTGGCCTCGTTCATCTCTTTACGGTCATCGCTTATCTGCTTCAGCTTTTTGGTAGCGTCCTTCTGAACTCTCTGACGAGCCTGCTCTTTAGGGTCAGGCGGTGTAGCTTTCGACTTCTCGCCTATCTTTGCGAGGACTCTTGTCGTGCCGTTGCCTACGGATGTCGCAGATGATGCAGGTGAGGAACTCTTGCCTGATGCGAGTGCATCCGTCCTCTTGCTGATAGATGCGAGTGCGTTGGTCGTTGCCTGACGCTTCTCCTTCTGTTCCTGCCGTCTGCGTCTCTCCTCGTCCTCTCTGCTCTGATAACGAGCGGAGCCGGTCGAGTAGTTCTCGCGGTAGGAGCGGGAGCCGCCGCCCCCATAGTTGGAGACGCGGCTTGCCCTTTCTGTTGAACTTGAACGGCTTCTACTCGAAGAGGAGCTTCTGCTTGATGAACCACCGCCACCACCGCTGAAGGTTTTCTTGAACCAATTTTTTATTGATGAGAAAACGCTCATTTGTTATCTCCTATTCCTGCTGTTCTACCAAATTCCGCTTCGCCTTACGTTCCTCTTGTAATTGCTTGAACTACCTCTCAGGCTCTTGGATGTGCTTGAACTTGTCTTCCTTGCACGGTTACCGCCGTTTCCGGTCGAGTAGTACTGACCGACTGAGTTGTTGGACGACGCGTCAGCTCTCTTTACCGGAGTATTGTTGACCGGTGTGTTGTTTCCGCCACCGCCACCGCCGTAGCTTCTGCTTCCGTAGCTTCTCCTTGAAGAACTTCCACCGCCACCGCCGGAGCCGCCGCTATTTGGATTTCCGTCAGGGAACTGTGTTGCCATCTGCTGTCTGATGAGTGCAACTTTGATATCCTTCAGCGGATCGCTTGATGCCGCCATGTTTTCTATCCACTGTTCGTACTGTTTGTATCCGTTCTTCGTGGTCGGATACTGTGCGACAGATGAACTGAATCTTGTTATCTCGTTGTTATACTCATTGATCTGATTGCTGATAGCCTGCTGTTTCTGCTCGTTCAGGTCAGACAGATATGCCTGATAAGCACTGTTGTACGCATCGTCTCTGTTCTGCTGATTCGTAGTCAGGTCAGCATTCCTCTGCTGTTCGTTCGCAGCGTGTGTCGAGCCGTAGTTGTTGTACAGATTCAGAAGTCCTGATTCTGTAGCACCGCCGTTGACTCCGAGTCTCTGAAGCTGTCCAGGAAGTGCTCTCTGTCTCTGCATGTACTGAACGTATGCCTGCCTTGCTGAACTGTCATAGTTCGCATTGGTCGTAGCATTGTTCTGCTGAAGAGTCTTGTCGAGCTGTTCTCTCTGTGCGTTCAGCTGATTGGTTCTGTCCTGCTGATACTGTCCGAAGGCATTCATGTAACCGCCCTGACTTGCAGGGTCGATTTGGTATGTTGTGCCACCGACAGTAGTTCTGTAGACATTGCTTATGTTGTTACCGACTGCCATTTTTACCCCCTTTCTAAAGCGTTATTTCTGATTCGGTGCAACCAAGCACTTCGCAGATAAACGCTATCTCTGTAGGCGTGTAGGAAAGTCCTGCATCGCCTTCAGGAGTCTGAGTATTGACGTAGTCACAGAGGTCGTTGAAGTGCGTCACTATCATCGCAGGATAAGCGTCAAACACTTGCTTGTTCTGAAGAACTGTGCCTGACAGCCTATCGCTTGTGACAGTGGTCGCAACAGCTACGGCATCAATGTCGGTCGAATCGATTTTGATATCTGCTATTGCCATATTGCGTTACCTCTTTGCATAGTTGCCCATATCGTAAGTCTTGACCACTTTGGTCAGAGCGAACGGCTCTGGACGGTCATTGCCTACGATAATTTGCAGTCTCTTGTATTTCTTGATTTTCTTTTTAGTGAATCTGTCATACGCCACTGTGTTGGAACTGAAGATGAACCTCGCCTCATCCATCGAGGACGGAACATAGTCAGGATCTTCCTCATGCCCGTATCCGAAATCGACATCCTCGAACGAGAAGATAGCCGTGTTCTGATATCCGAGTTCCTGGAATTCGTCACCATTCTTGATGAGCGTGACATATGCTCCGGTGTGAGCATACGGAGTCATTACCGCCATCGAACCTTTCTTCTTGAGCGTCTTCAGAATCTGAGGTGCGCCATCGTCATCGAAGACGGATGCCCACCATGCAGATACCGGATTACCGCTGAGGTACTCGCCATCTCCGTTGAGGACAAGGTTGTCGTAGTACCTCAACTTCTCAGGAAGGTCAGAGTTCCATGTGTAAGTGTTCGTGTCGTCTGTGAAGAACATCTTGTTGTCTACCACGAACATCTCTCTGATGGTCGGGACATTCTCGAAGTAGTAGCACTCATAGGATGTCTCGCCGCTTCGTGTCGAATCCTTGTGCCGTCCGTCAAGGATGTATATGTGCGAGTTGACAGCCAAGTAATAGTAGCCGTTGAATGCACAGCCAACTGCGTTCTCAAGATTCGGCTCTTTGCACATCTTTCGGTTGATGCGTCCGCTTCTGTTCACTGCGTACTTCTCTGAAGACCAGTTCGTCAGCATGCCGTACAGTCCCGTGCTTGATAGGAACATCGGCTCGTCATTCAGTACTCCGCCTACGTTGCCCGTTATCGCACCTACTCCGGCGTTGGTCGGCTTGACCGAGAACGTTACAGTCATGTTCTCGCCGAGTGTCGCTGTGTCGCTGATGGTCGATGCCAGGAAGATGGTGTTCTTGCCCGTATCCTTTGTGATGACGACTAAGTTTGAACTCATCCTCTGATATGCAATGACCTCATTGTCTACGCTGAAGTAGTAGTTGTCAGGTATCAAGAATGGGTTGTTGACTTCCGAGTAATACGTCTTCTCGACTACCGCGAGGAACAGCCTTGCATCATAGAAGAAATGTGCGTTGCTGTCGAACAGCTTCTTGAAGTTCTCGTTATAGAATCCCTTCGGGATATCCGTCTGACTTCCTACTTCCATCCTGTCAGCCATATTGAATGGCGCGACTGTTATCCTTACGTTGTCCTCGCCCGCTATCGTGCTTGATGGTTTCGCAGGGGCTGTCGTGAATGTAATGGTCGAATCGACTACGCTGAACGTCTCAACACTCTCGCCGTCAAGGCTCACGCCCTGCTGATTGCTTGCTGTGCCGAGTGTGTAGTCCGTGCCGAGAGCCTTCTCTATCCAGTTGCCGTTTGCGTCCATCACTTCGACTTTCGCCCACGCACCTATCTTCGAATAGAGTGGAATCTTGAAGGCTTTGGTAGTGCCGTCCCCTGCGTATGAATACTGCTGATAGATGCTCATCAGATTCTTGCCGTAGAGGACTGTGCCTGCCGTGCCTTCAGCGTTCGGATTCAGTCCGATGATTGAGAGCGGGATTATCTCCTCGCAGACTGGTGCGGTCGAGCCTATCGCCCCGACAGACATCATGCCCGCATCAAGCCCCGTTATCTCATACGCGTCACTCTGCGGAATCGCGCTGTACTTGGTAGTGTCTACTTTTACCGCGCCATTATCGAACAAAATGAACACATACTGCTGATAACCGAACACTGCCTTTATCTCGCCGAATGCGATGGCTGCAGGAATGAGTATCCTCTTTGACGCATCCTCTATGATGATTGAGCGTTCGCTACCGATGCTGATTGGAACTATGATGACTCCCGAATCCTCTCTGCGGACTCCGTATGGCTTCGACTGCGCGGTAACAAGTCCCGCATACGCATTCTCTACCCTGCGGTACCCGTCTCTCTTGATAGGATTACCGCCCATGTCGGATATCATGTTGACCATGTTCGGACTGCGCCTGCGCTCAACCTCGGTTTGGTCTGAACGGAAGTCCACGCCAAGAAGGTTCGAATATACTGTTGTGCGAGGACTTGGTATGTCAGGTAATTTCTGCTGTGCCATTAGAATCCCCCTATGATCTTCGCCTTTCTCGGTGTTCTTATCATCATGAGTATCTGATTCTTCAAATCGTCATACTCGTTCCAGTAGATAGTCGCCTTCGTCAGGTCATCATCTAGCCAAAGCCAATGCCCTGACTGAAGCTGTAAGAGCGGTAACAGTATTCTCGGAAGATTCGTCTCGTCAGTATCTTCAGGAGCATCTTCGAAGTAGGTCAGTCCTTCATCCTCATCGAGGTCATCAGACTCTTCGAAATAGCTCAAATTAGGCAAAATGACAGTAGACCACAGTACGTTAAGGGAGCGGTTTATCGCGTTTATCCTCAGTCTGTGGTATTCGCTCTCAACTTCGTCATCTATCTCGAATCCGAGGTCAACGAGCGACTCTTTGATTTCCTTGTATGTTATTGCCATCTTGTACCTCTTCTTATGAATAAGGGGCGGCAAGGAGTCTCCCGTACCGCCCCACTTCACCTACCCGCTTACTGTGGGAGTTCTACGATTGTGAATGATGTTGCTGCGTTTGGTGTGATGGTCACCGCATCCTTTGCAGCTCCGCTTACGTTCTTGAAATAACCGCTGTCGAGAACGATAGCCATCGGATTTGAACCGAGTGTTACCACAAGGTCTTCGCCTACGCCCTGGATGCCGTTACCGACTGCGAATGTTACGGTCTTGCCGCTTGTTCCGCTCATGATGATGACTGTCTTGTAGTCACCGCCGGTGAGTTCGAGTGTGAATGCTGCGCTCTTGGAGATAGCGATTACATCCTTTGCCTCGTTCAGTTTGAGGACCGGATACACAGCAGCCCCTGCTGTTGCTCCTCTTGTTACATCTATTGCCATTATGTTTCTCCTTTACTGTAAGTAAGTTTTAACGTATGCCGTGAATGCTCACTACTGAGCGGAGCATTCGAGAGTGACCATCTCTTTAGGTCTTACGATCTTTGCACCGTAGAGCTTGAAGCCCTTTACAGCATCAGCAAATCCGTTCTCAGGTCTGTATGCCTCAGTGTGTGCCTCGGACATTGCAAGTGCGATAGCTCTCTTTGTTCTTACCTGAACGAAGTAGTGGTCAACACCGCCGACAGCCTTCTTTGCTACGTTGTTGCTCATCTTGATGGTCATGTTGCCGTAGCGAGCTACCTTGCCGTTTGTCAGGTATTCAGAGTTGTCTGTGTCCTTGTTCTGATATGCCTGTCTGAAGCACATGTACAGCCACGGTGGGAGAATGATCTCGATCTCTGTTGCCGGGGTCACATCGTTCTCATACAGCTTTGCCTGAACTGCATCGAATGTTGCGAGGACATTGGCGTTAGTGATTACAGTGTTGTTTGCGGAATACCTCTGTACGCCTGCATTCTTCTTGTCAGGGTGAACGAGATTAGCGATGTATGTGTCGATCTTGTTCGCTACTTCCTCTGAAGACTCTGTGTTCAGTGTGGCCATTACGTTGCCTGCTCCCTGCTCCTTGTCGATGTCGCCTACCTGATAGTTGAAGTAAGCTGCCTTATCGACTACGAGTGATACGGAAGTATCTGCTACTGTTTCCGGTGTTGAAAGTGTGATGTCTCCGTTGATGAGGTCATGCTCTGTTACTGTCGGCTTGCCTACGCCCTTGATGCGGACTGTGTCGCCGAGTCCCTTGATCTCTCCGCTGTAGGACTGATTTGTTCCATCAGCGAATACGAATACTCTTTCGAGATCTC
>Ga0326511_10003989_pt1 | contig 11832 bp, 10 predicted proteins | sample 0_2496_0518_D_FD_203701 | JGI IMG/M metagenome (GOLD analysis project Ga0326511, IMG submission 203701) | Bovine rumen microbial communities from UC Davis, California, United States - 0_2496_0518 | ecosystem: Host-associated > Mammals > Digestive system > Stomach > Rumen | place: USA...
CGCATCAGCAAGAACAGGCTGCTGTTCTTCTACGGTGACTCTATCGTGCCGTTCGCTGAGGACTACACAAAACTGACAGCCAACTGCTCAAGCCGTGACCCGAGGATCCTGATCACGGACGAGGATTATGCTGCAATCTATTTCTCATCAGGAACCACAGGCTTCCCGAAAGCGATCCTTCACAACCATGAGTCGCTCATGCATTCCGCGAAAGTGGAGCAGAAGCACCATGGACAGACTAAAAACGATGTATTCCTGTGCATCCCGCCTCTCTATCATACAGGCGCAAAGATGCACTGGTTCGGCAGCCTGATCAGCGGCAGCAAGGCTGTTCTTCTGAAGGGCACAAAGCCGGAAGATATCCTTGCGGCTGTTTCAAATGAGCGCTGCTCCATCGTATGGCTTCTCGTCCCGTGGGCTCAGGATATTCTGGATGCCCTGGACTCCGGAAGGCTGAAGCTTGAGGATTATAATCTTAAGAGGTGGAGACTTATGCACATCGGTGCCCAGCCGGTACCGCCCAGCATGATCAAGCACTGGAAGGAGTACTTCCCGAATCATCTCTACGATACGAATTACGGCCTCTCCGAGTCGATCGGACCTGGCTGCGTACATCTCGGGACCGAGAACATTCACAAGGTCGGAGCAATCGGCGTTCCCGGCTATGGATGGCAGTGCAAGATCGTCGACGAGGATCATAATGAGATCACTGAGGCGGAGAAGGTCGGAGAACTGGCCGTATTCGGTCCGGGCGTCATGACATGCTACTATAATGATCCCATTGCCACGGCAGAAGTCCTCGACAAGAAGGGCTGGCTGTACACAGGCGATATGGCGAAGAGAGATAAGGACGGTTTTTATTTCCTCGTTGACCGCAAGAAGGATGTCATCATCTCCGGCGGTGAGAATATTTACCCGGTCCAGATTGAAGACTTCCTGCATACCTTTGAGCCGATCAAGGATGTCGCGGTCATCGGTCTTGCGGACAAGCGTCTTGGCGAGAAGACGGCGGCTATCATCGAGATCAAGGAAGGTTACACGTGCACAAAGGACGACGTGGAGGAGTACTGCCTCAAGCTGCCGAGATACAAGAGACCGCGCGAGATTATATTTGCCCATGTCCCGAGGAACGCGACAGGCAAGATCGAGAAGCCTCGTCTGCGCGAAGAATATGGAGCAACTAACTTAGTTGCAGCGGAGAATCAGATCGAATCATGAAAAATACGTCACTTTTTAAGAAGGGACTGATTGACGGCATTCCGATATTTCTTGGATATCTGGCGGTATCATTTGCATTCGGAATTCAGGCGGCAGACATTGATCTGTCGCCTTTTCAGGCTGGTCTATTGTCTTTACTGAATGTTACATCTGCAGGCCAGTTCGCAGGACTTACGGTCATCGCGACCGCGGGCTCATATATTGAGCTTGCAGTTCTTCAACTGATCATAAATTTAAGATATTTTCTTATGTCAGCGGCTCTCTCTCAGAAGCTGCCCGCTGATACCCCGACAATTCACAGGATGGGAATCGCTTACGGCGTTACGGACGAGATTTTCGGGCTGAGTGTCCTTGCGGATGGACCGCTGCGCCCGGCCTACTCCTATGGTCTCATCGTGGTCTCTGTGACCGGATGGGTCCTCGGAACGGTCCTTGGCGCTGCTGCCGGTGCCATACTTCCGCACCTGCTGATCAGCGCGCTCGGCGTCGCCCTCTATGGTATGTTCATCGCTATTATTATTCCTCCTGCCCGTGACGAGGGTCCTGTCAGGATCACCGTGTTCATGGCTATGGTCATGTCGTCGATTTTCACAGTGCTCCCGGTTCTGCGAAATCTCTCGGGAGGCATGAGGATCATAATCGTGACCATCACCGCAGCTTCAATTTCAGCATTGCTCATGCCGCGGGATATTGAGGAGGGGGGTGACGAACAATGACGCCGAATGTTTATATGTATATACTTGTGATGGCGCTTGTGACTTATCTGATACGAGCTCTCCCTCTTGTCCTCATCAGAAAGGAGATAAAGAGCAGGTTCATCCGCTCATTCCTCTATTACGTGCCTTTCGCCACCCTGGCAGCCATGACGTTTCCGTCGATACTCACTTCGACGGATATGCTGCTATCGGCTGTGATCGGGTTTGTGACCGCGCTTATACTTGCGTTCGCAAAGAAAAGCCTTATCGTGGTCGCCATAGGGGCGTCCTGCGCGGTCCTGATCGTCGAGACGCTTGCCGGAATATTGTAAAGTGAATCGGGGACGGTTCTTTTCAGGTGGGATTTCCACGAGAAAAGGAACCGTCCCCGATTCGTGGATTAATATTAAATATATGATGAATGCTGTCAAATATATGGATAATTTTAATCAATACATAGACAAATCCTGAGCCTGCTTGCTATTGTAATCTGCGGATAAAAAGTGAGACCGTAGAGGGAGGGCAAGGTTATGGAGAGAGTCCTGGTCGTTGGCGGCAGGGAAAAACTGATGAATGGAATCGTAGACACACTGAGTGAAGCAAACGAAGACCTGGATCTCACGCGGGTGAGAAATTTTGATGAGGCAAGGTCTGTAGCGAGAAGCACGGGAGCCGACATATTAATCGCAGATGTGAGACACGCGTTCCCCGCATCTGAGTTCGATCTGGAGGCAGAGAGATTTTCACCCACGAAAGGTCATGCAAGGGAAGACCTTGACTTCATCAAGAAGTACATACGCAACCACTATAATGAAAAGATTAATCTGCAGAAGATCGCGAATCTGGCGTGTTTATCCACGACCTATCTGTGTTATCTTTTCAAGCAGGTCGAGGGAATTACCATACACGCTTACATTGAGCATATCAGGATGGAGAAAGCGGCTTACATGCTGATTACCGAGGATCGGATCATCCGGGATATAGCTGAGGAGGTCGGTTATCCCCAGAGTACATATTTCACTAAACTCTTTATCAAGCATTTTGGAATGAAGCCGGTCGAATACAGGGTGAGCCACAGGCCTTCTGCAATAAAGAACAAATGGCCGGAAAGGATGAAGGTAGCCGATGGAAAGTAAAAAGCCTGCTCATAGATCCCGGACTGAACTCACGATGGATGAAATAGCGTATTACGGGATCAAAAGAATAGAGGGGGAGACAGTGAGAAAGGAAATACTCATCGCGCAGGAATATGTAATCTGTCACTGCGAGGATGACCTGACCTGGGAAATCCTTGCGGAAGTGAGCAATCTGTCTCCGGGCTACCTTCAGAAATTGTATCGCAAATGGTGCCTCCTCCGTCTTCGTGACTTTCAGAATCTCTGCAGGATGGAGAAGGCAGCCGGTTATCTTGAGGAGACGACTTTATCCGTAAAGGAGATATGCAGCGCAGTCGGAATGAAGAACACATCCTATTTCAGCGCTCTTTTCCGACAGGTCTACGGGTTGAGCCCGAGGGAATACAGACACATGTATGGGGCATATCCGAAGGGATGCAGGCGGATATATGGATAAGTGACACAGCGCTCTTTTTGTGCTACAATTACCGTACAAATCTGATGGAGATTATGCATGAAAAGATTATTTGCAGTTCTTTCAGCCTGCGTCCTTGTGCTGATGCTCGGAGTGGGAAGCGGATATCTGATCGTGAACCGTGTGGTACCCGCGCTATTATCGGATGAAGAGCCGACTGCTGAGAGTGAAAAGCAGCCGCGTGTTTACGAGCGGACCGGCGTCCGCGAGCGTGAACTGACTTCCAACAATATATGGCTTTACAGGCAGTATGTCATGACAGTGCCGGAACCTAATCCGACGCCGACGCCGATTCCTGCCCAGGTCGCCGCGCTTGAAGATTTTTCTCCGGAGGCAAGTGCGGTTATAGATAACTCGGGATTTCTGAATTTGCCCGATAACTCTACGGTGGAAGACATTTCAGTAAGAAAGCTGAAGAACAAATATTTTTCTCTTCTCATACCGGGCGCATGGGTAGACAATGTCGTAGTCGAGTGCAAGTATATAAATGATGTCACGGAATCTCCGAAGGAAGGTAAGGAACTCGTTTTTGACACACTGCTTCTCAGGTTTTTTGAGAAGGGAATGTACGAAATGTACAGGAACAGTCATGACCGGACAACTTACAGTAACGGTCTCCTGACCGAGCTCCGCTACAGCAGTACAAAAAACGACAACAGCTGGCTGAAGACATCAAATTATCAGAACTATTGGGCGGACACAAGACTCGGTGTTCAAACTTACAATGTATTTATTTATGAGCCGAACAATAAGGGAGATCTGATAGCGGATGAGTTCAGAGACAAATATCTGTATATGCTCAGGATCAATTATGAGGGATGCTTCATTAATACATTCAAAGTTAATGGTGACGGAGAAGTGACTTACGCTGATGATTCTATCAGAAAAGGCTTTGTTGATTCGTGGGATCCGAATGCCGAGGGAATACCGGACGGAAGCGTGATTCCGCAAGATTGAACGATTTTACCTGAGGCAGAACCGGCGGTACTGATTTTGGGAGAATGAGGAGTTTGATATGAGTACTTATGTCATGTCTGATTTTCACGGACGCCATGATTTCTTTATGCGCATGCTTGAAAAAATCGATTTCAGCGAAAACGATACTCTTTATATTCTCGGCGATGTTGCGGACCGGGGACCGGACGGTATCAAAACATTCATGTACATCATGGATAAGCCGAATATAGTATATCTGGTCGGAAATCACGATCTGTTCCTCACGGACGCCTACAAGAGATCGCTCCTTGTATCCGATTCAGAGAGCTTTTACGCAACCCGCGAATGGATGATCTGGTACTATAACGGTGGACTTACGACCTGGAGTGAGTTCGTCAAACTTGACCGGACAGAGCGGCGCAGGATCGTAAGCTATATTGCAAATGCATATGTAGTCATCCCGAACCTCAAAGTCGGTGACCGGAATTTTTACCTGTGCCACGCGACACACCTCGACAGGTATGTGGACACCCCTCTCAAATATAACGAGCTCAGTCCGAAGGAGAGAGAACATGTCGTCTGGGACCGCGTGTATCCGAGGTGGTATTCGAAGGAATTTGCGGACAGGGATTACAGTGAGCTCTATATAAAGTATCCGAAGAATACGAAAATGATATTCGGCCACACGCCGACAGCCCTCTTTACGGATCCGGCACCCGACGGACGGTGCAGGATCTGGCACGGAGGTCACGGTCACCTGATCGATATCGACTGCGGGTGTGCCGTAAGGGAGTCGAGGTATGCGATGCTCGGGTGCCTGAGACTGGATGATTTGAAAGAATTCTATGTGCATGGCTGACATGCTAAAATCAATAATGAAAAAAGCTGCGGAGAAATGTCGGATCCATTTCTTCGCAGCTTTTATATTCCTGTGCGTTATACCGGAGCGGAGATTGCTATATACTTAAATCCCTTCGGCTCGTACTTGTCCACCATCTCGTCGAGATAGTCCGCAATCGTCTGATAGAACTCGCTGATGACATAGAGATGGTCGATGACGCCCTGGACCTGAATGCGCTGAGGACGCCCGTAATAGTTCTCCATATATTCATCTTCCGGGACCAGAAGGTCTACCGCATAGCCCTCGCGGAGGTAATTGAGACGCTTATTCTTAATATCTCCGGCGTCGAGGATATCGATCAGATCGCGGATCTCATCGATCATATCTTTCACGTCTTCCATCGGCATGAGATTTAGCTCGTTTCTCCAGCGGAACTCACCCGGGAAGAATCGCTCGATTATCGGGAAGAACAGTTCGTGTGTGCATATGTTGTCGCAGGAGAGTTCATCCTCCATGATCAGATCGGCATCGCCGTTCCAGATATCATCGCTCATCGGATCGAACCAGAAACGGAGACGGGCATGATGTCCGCGCTTTACCCGGATACGATATTCGCTTGCAGCCATGTTAGCACCATCCTTTACTCATTTGACTCTATCTTATCAACTTGGGTCCCAGTTTACAAGTGGCTTTTTCTTATTGACATTTGCCCGCTAACGTGGTTAAGTTAAAAATCACAGCTTAGAAGTATAATTACGGTGGGACAGTCCGCTTAGAACTGAGCGATCTTGTCAGAAATTTTAGAGGTGCATGTTTGGAAAACGAATTTATTGAGATGATGGGTAATGAAAATGCAGCAAATGATACTACTGCGGAAGTTCGAGAGGAAAACGCAGCAGCCTGTGAGGAAATAGCAGAAGCCGGCGGGGAGAGTGCGGCGGTCAGTGATGATGCAGCAATCGAGGAGCCGGGCAGCTTTGAGAGAATGGGACTGGATAAAAAACTTCTTCGGGCAATCGGGGATATGGGCTTTGACTCCGCGACTCCGATCCAGGAAAAAGCAATCCCGATCGAGCTTTCCGGCCGTGACATGATCGGCCAGGCACAGACGGGAACCGGCAAGACAGCTGCATTCGGCCTTCCTCTGCTTATGAGAATTGATTCGAAGATGAAGAAGCTTCAGGCAGTTATCCTTTGCCCGACCCGCGAACTTGCCATTCAGGTGTCAGACGAACTGCACAAGTACGCAAAGTATATGCACGGGGTTAAAATTCTGCCTGTCTACGGAGGACAGGATATCTCAAAACAGATCAGAGGCCTTCGGGACGGTACACAGGTCATCGTGGGTACTCCTGGCAGAGTCATGGACCATATGCGCCGCGGCACCGTCAAATTTGAAAATGTCAGATTCTGCGTTCTTGACGAAGCAGATGAAATGCTCGATATGGGATTTATAGATGACATGAAGACTATTCTTTCGGAACTGCCGGATGAGCGCCAGACAGTAATGTTCTCAGCTACGATGCCCAGAGAGATCATTGATCTCACGGAGCAGTTCCTGACCGACGCGGAAGTCGTACGCATCGCAAGAAAAGAGCTCACGGTTCCGAAGATCAAGCAGTACTATTACGACGTGAGGCCTAACAAAAAGACCGAAGTTCTCTGCAGGCTGATCGATCTCTATGATCCGAAGCTCTCAGTCGTATTCTGCAACACAAAGCGAAAAGTCGATGAGCTGGTCGACGAGCTGAAGGGACGCGGTTATTACGCAGAAGGTCTTCACGGAGACCTCTCACAGGCTCAGCGCGACCGGGTGATGGGAAGCTTCAGAAAGAAACTGACAGAAATTCTCGTCGCCACCGATGTTGTTGCAAGAGGTATTGACGTCGATGACGTCGACGCGGTCTTCAATTACGATATACCACAGGACGACGAATACTACGTCCACCGCATCGGCAGGACCGGACGCGCCGGCAAGGAGGGCAAAGCATTCTCACTTGTCGTCGGCCGCGAAGTCTACAAGATGAGGGAAATCCAGCGCTACTGCAAGACAAAGATCATCCCGCAGGCGATACCGTCTCTTGGCGATATATCCGAGATCAAGGGTGAGAAGATCCTTGATAAAGCTGTGGAAGTCATTGACAGTGAAGGAAAGGGCCTCGAGAGAATCATGGAGCTACTTGACAAGCGTATTTTTGAGGATGAGGTCTCTTCCATGGAGATTGCCGCAGCGCTTCTCTATATGCAAATGGGCGACTCCGTCGGCATCGACGATATCGCCGACTTTAAAGTTCCCAAGTCGCTGGATGATCTCGGTGAGCGCTTCGGCGGTCAGGGCGGAAGAGGGGCATTTGACCGCAAAGAAAGAAAACTGGACGGAAAGAAACTCCGCGTAAAACGCCGCGAGAAATCCGACCATCCTGATGACGACATGGTACGACTTTTTATTAACATCGGGAAGAATCAGCACGTAAAACCGGGTGATATTCTCGGAGCCATTGCCGGTGAATCAGGTATTTCCGGACGGCTTGTGGGGGCAATCGATATCTGCGACAGCTATTCATTTGTAGACGTCGACCGGAAAAACGCGGATAAAGTAATGCGGGCAATGAAAAATGCCAAGGTAAGAGGCCTGACGGTCCACATGGAAAAAGCCAACGGCATAAAGTGATGGCAGCAGTTCAGACAGGCTGTAAGGCAGTTCCTGAATCCGGCCGCAAGCATCATCTTCATCGAAAAACGCAGGTCCTATCTGAGAGCTAAGCAATGCATATGCATTGCTTAGCTCTCAGTGAAGGACCAGCAATGTTTTTCTCACGAAGATGAATGCTCTGCTGCCGGAAACGAAATGATGATACAGCCTGTCTGAACTGCAGCATGTGATGACCGGTATTGCCGGGTGTTAAGTTTTAGTGATTTACACAGTATACATATTGGTGCTATAATCTTTCGCAGCGACTTCACCACGGTGACGCAGTGCAAAAACGATAAGCAGTGATACGTTTTTTACGTTGACACATTGCCAAAACGAAAAGCAGCGATATGTTTTTTGCGTTGACGCATTGAAAATGCGAATAGCAGCCATGCGTTTTTTCGGTGAAGCGGGGACAACGGATCTGTCCCCGGTTTTCGCGGATTTTGAATCAAAACAGCCGGATCCTAAGCAGCTGGCTGCGTGCCATGCAGACTCTGACTGTCATCTTGGAGGTTTTATATGCGTGAATTTAAGAAGTCATCAAAACTGGATAATGTATTGTATGATGTCAGAGGACCGGTCGTCGAAGAAGCGGACCGCATGATAGCCAAGGGAATCGAGGTCCTGAAGCTCAATATCGGAAACCCGGCTCCGTTCGGCTTCCGTGCTCCCGAGGAGGTCATCTATGATATGGCGAGCAACCTGCGCGACAGCGAGGGCTACTCTGATTCCAAAGGTATCTGGTCTGCCAGAAAAGCTATCATGCAGTACGCGCAGACAAGAGACATTCCGAATCTGGCCATGTCTGATATTTACACCGGCAACGGCGTATCCGAACTGATCAACCTGTGTCTCTCAGCCCTGCTTGAGAACGGAGATGAGATTCTCATCCCGGCACCGGATTATCCGCTCTGGACAGCCTGCGCAACACTGGCAGGCGGCAACGTCGTTCATTATCTGTGTGATGAGGAGAGCGACTGGAACCCGGACCTTGCGGATATCGAGAGCAAGATCACGGACAGAACCAAGGCAATCGTTGTCATTAATCCCAACAATCCTACAGGTGCCGTGTATCCGAAAGAGATCCTTGAAGGAATCGTAAAGATCGCGAGAGAGCATCAGCTCATCATTTTCTCGGATGAGATCTATGACAGACTGCTGATGGATGGCAATGAGCACATCTCCATCGCTTCGCTCTGCCCGGATCTTTTCTGCATTACATTCTCCGGACTGTCAAAGTCTCATATGATCGCAGGCTTCCGCATCGGCTGGATGATTCTTTCCGGAAATAAGGATGTTGCCAAGGATTACATTGAAGGCATCAAAATGCTCTCATCAATGAGACTCTGCTCCAATGTGCCGGCTCAGTCAATCGTTCAGACAGCACTCGGCGGCCACCAGTCCGTAAAGGGCTATGTTAACGAGACCGGCCGTGTCACAAGACAGAGAGACTTTATCTACGAGAGACTCAATGCAATCCCCGGCATCTCTGTCAAGAAGCCGAAAGCCGCGTTCTATTGCTTCCCGAAGATCGATATCGCAAGATTCAATATCCACGATGATATGCAGTTCGCCTATGACCTGCTCCGCAAGGAAAGAGTCCTGATCGTACAGGGCACAGGCTTCAACTGGCCGGAACCGGATCATTTCCGCGTTGTCTATCTGCCGAGGCGCTCAGTGCTGGCTGAGGCATGTGACAAGCTTGAGGAATTCCTCTCAGACTATCATCAGGAATGATTAATTTTGGTATGAACATTGACAATCTTTGTCGATGTTTATAAAATACAGCTATCTTTTTTATTTCTTAAAGGAGGAACTTATACTATGAAAAAGAAGGTATTTGCAGTGCTTATGTCAGCAATGATGGCACTCAGCCTTGCTGCATGCGGCGGTTCCGCAGCAAGCAGCCCGGCAGCTACAGATGATTCTGTTGTCTCTGCAGCTGACGGACAGGCAGCAGGCCCGGACATCAAGGTCGGCCTCATCTGCGTCGAGGATGAGAACTCCGGTTACGACGCTTCTCACATCGACGGATGTACTGCAGCAATCAAGGCTCTCGGCATCGACGAGAAGAACCTCATCATCAAGAAGGACATCCCGGAAGATGAGAGCTGCTACGACAACGCAGTTGACCTTGCAGAAGAAGGCTGCAGCATCATTTTCTCCGATTCCTACGGACATCAGAGCTACATGATGCAGGCTGCGACCGAGTATCCGGACGTGACATTTGTTTCCTGCACAGGCGACATGGCTGCTTCTTCAGGCCTTGACAACTACAAGAACATTTTCCCGCACACATATGAGTCCCGTTACGTATCAGGCGTTGTCGCAGGCATGAAGCTTGCAGAGCTTGTCGCTGCTGATCCGTCTCTCGATCCGTATGTAGGTTATGTCGGTGCTTATCCGTACGCGGAAGTTGTTTCCGGTATGACCGCATTCTTCCTCGGCGTCCGCTCCGTAGTTCCGGAAGCTCATATGGACGTTCAGTTCACAAACTCCTGGTATGATCCGACAGCTGAAGGCGCAGCCGCAGAAGCTCTTATGTCCAAGGGCTGCTCCATTATTTCCCAGCATGCAGACTCCACAGGCGCTCCGTCCGCAGTTCAGGCTGCTCATGACAAAGGCCAGAACGTTTACTGCGTAGGTTACAATATTGATATGCGTTCCGTAGCCCCGGACGTAGCTCTGACATCTGCTCAGAACAACTGGTCCGTACTATATGAGCATATGCTTTCCTGCTTCATTAACGGCGAGGAAGTCCCGGTTGACTTCTCTGCAGGTTATGCAGATGACGCAGTCATGATCTCCGAACTCGGCGATGCTTGCGCTGAGGGTACACAGGAAGCTGTTGACGCTGCATGGGCAGGCATTGCAGACGGCAGCATCCAGGTATTTGACACAGCTACATTCACATGCCAGCCGGCAACAGACGGCTCTTATGTGGTTGATGACGCAGGTGTTGTCACATCCGCATTCGGTCTTGACGCTGACGGTGACTTCGTAAATGATAACGGTGAGGCAATTGTTGACGGCGCCTTCGTTGAGTCCTCTCTTCGTTCCGCTCCGTACTTCGCTCTTCACATCGACGGCATCACATGGCTCAACTAATAAAATAGGCAGAGCATTTGCTTTAAGTTAACATGCAACTGTACAAGCTGACATTTTATATAGTGTCAGCCTGTACAGTTGTTTACGGTTATAAGGAGAGTTCATATTCGCGGACTTTTCGACCGGAGGGAGGCTTTTTTGCAGGGCAATTGAAGCATTTGCATGAGCTTCCCGGTCTTAATTACACAATAGATGAACGGGCCGCTTAGGTCCAGGCATCAAAAAGCGAGGGATATCAATTGGGAAACACACCTGCTGTTGAGATGATCAACGTAACAAAGAGATTTGGCAAGGTCACCGCCAATGACCATGTGAATCTGGAGATCCGCAAAGGGGAAATCCTCTCTCTGCTGGGCGAGAACGGCAGCGGCAAGACAACACTGATGAACATGCTGTCCGGCCTTTACTTCCCCGATGAGGGCGAGATCCGGATCAATGGCGAGCCGGTGACGATCACATCGCCGAAAGACGCGTTCGACTGCGGAATCGGTATGATTCATCAGCATTTTAAACTTGTAGATGTGTTCACGGCAGCCGAAAATGTCACGCTCGGAGCCGAGAATTCGAAACTGGACATCAAGGCTGTGACGGCACACATCAAAGAGATATGCGACAAATACGGATTTATAATAGATCCCGCCAAGAAAGTATATGACATGTCTGTCTCCGAAAAACAGACAGTTGAGATTATAAAAGTTCTCTATCGCGGCGCGGATATTCTGATCCTCGACGAGCCGACCGCAGTTCTG
>Ga0326511_10003991_pt1 | contig 11830 bp, 17 predicted proteins | sample 0_2496_0518_D_FD_203701 | JGI IMG/M metagenome (GOLD analysis project Ga0326511, IMG submission 203701) | Bovine rumen microbial communities from UC Davis, California, United States - 0_2496_0518 | ecosystem: Host-associated > Mammals > Digestive system > Stomach > Rumen | place: USA...
TCCTTGGTCTCCTCCTGGAGCGGCTCCTGAGGGGCCCTCTGGGGCTCCTGGCGGGGCTTGGAGATCGTGGTGGGCTCATTGTCCACCTGGATACCAAAGAAGTCATACAGGGCCTCCATGGCCTCCCTGAGCTCCATGCTGTGCTCCTTCTGGTAGAGATCAACGATATCTCCACCAAAGCCACACTTGAAACAATGGAGATGAGTGGTACCAGGTTTGACGGTGATACCATCACCATCATCTCCTCGGCCATTGCCACAAAGGGGGCAAATGTATGTCCCCTTCTTTTTCGCGGGGCTGAGGTACTCGGCATACCGGCTCTTTACTTCCTGGAGTGCTTGGTCTCTGTTCATGTTGACAATCTCACTTTCTGAGCGGTATACTGGTACCGCTCCTGTCATGGGGGTGGGGCTGAGTGCTTATCCTTGCCTGGGTGCCTCGGCCTCTTTTCGTTTGCTGTACCGCCTCTCCATCTCGGTGTACACGGCCAGGAGGAGCTCATTGGCCAGGTCGGTGAGCGGGGTGCCTTCCCACTTACTGGCCATGGTTCCCAGCTCCTCGGCGGCGGCCTCCCACTCCTCAGGGGTGTATGTGTCCCGGTACTTGGAGAAGTACCTGTACACGGCCCCAAAGAGATCATAGTACCCCTCGGCCTTGAGATCGGTGCTTGGTGCCTGTCCGGCATACTCCCTCAGATTGATGATACATCACCTCCGGCCTGGAATGAGTGGAGCCCTGGGCTGAGGAAATTATATCAGGAATTTCCCGCCGAAAAAATAGGCGGGAATATTCCGCTTAATACGTCTTAAGACGTATTGATAAGTATTGGATTTTTTGCGGGGCTGAAAAGCCTTGATATTACGGGGTTTTTGAGGGGTGTGTGTACATCCAACCCTATCCCTTTGTACATCCAACCCTATCCTTTCCGTACATCCAACCCTATCCTTTTGTACATCCAACCCTATCCTTTTTTGGGCCATTTTTGCACAAGGAGTACAAGAGGAGGCCCCTGGAGGCCTCCATCATTCTGGGACGGGGTTCTTACGGGGACGGCCCCTTTTCCTCTTGGGAGGCTGGGCCTCGGCCTTCTCGGCAGCTCTGGCGGCCCTCCTGGCCTTCTGATCGGGCTCCTCGGCCATGGTGAAGTCCACCATGAGGGTGATGTACTCATCCCAGGTGAGGGCCGAGGCGGTGTCTGGGGTGTACCTGGCCCCGGTGCTGGGGCTCCTGTACTCCCACCTCTTGAGGAGCGGCGCGGGGGAGATGTTCTTATTCAGGGCTTGCTCCAGCTTCTCCTTGATTTGCTTTTTCCAGTCTCGGCGGCCCTTGGCCCTCAGCTTCTCAATGGTGGTGATGTCGGGGGCCTCCTCCAGGAGAGACTTGACTGAGATCGTGCAATCTGTCCCGGCGGCGGCGTTGCTGTCCATGCTGTGGTGGAGGGCCAGTTTGCGGCCTATTGCATACCCATTGAAGTCTCGGTTATCATGGAGGAGGAGGGCGGTGGGCCATTGCATCTCATAGGCCTGTATCAGGTACCGGGCTATGTCAATGTCAAAGTTCACGGTGAGGGTGGTGCCCCTCATCCTGTGGCCAGATACAAAGTGGAGCTTTTCATAATCGCTCCTATTGCGGCCAGTACCTTGGCCTCTCCATTCCAGGCCCTCCAGCTTCTCCAGGTCGGCCTTTACCCCAGCCTTGAGGTACTTGATGTACACCTCCACCCTCTCCTGTTCGGCCCTCTGGGCCTTCTCGGTATCCATGGGCTGAGGGTCAACGGGGAGCCCCTGGGCTCTCCAGTAGTCCATGAGATCAATGGTGGCGGTGGGTATGGGGTTCTCGGCGCGGTAGTAGTTGGTGGCGGTCAGGTATGCGGTGGCGGTGTCCATTATCTTCTTGGCCGAGGTACCCACGGCCCCGGTGAGCTGGGATACATTCTGAATGGTGAGGGTTCTCCCATCCCTGGTATAGGTGGCCTGGCGGGTGAAGCTGTCAAGCTCCAGGCCCTGGGGGCCCACGGCGGCCAGGTCATTGGTGGGGTATCCGTTGAGCATGGGGAGGTACCGCTGGAGGAGGAGCTGGGAGGTGGGTACCGGGTCGGTGAGGAGCTTGTCTATGATGTCGGATATCTTGGTGGGCCCCTCGGCGGTGAGCTCCTTGGCCATGGCCACGCTCAGGGCCTTGACAATCACATCATTGTACCGCTGATTTACGGCCCTGGCCTCAGCACTCCACCTCTCCCACACAATATCATAGAGGGTGTTTTTTTGTACACCTTCTGGTATGTGGGTGTACTTCCCATCAATGATATCATCATGGACGGTTACCACGTTCTCCCCTATTCGCCCCCGGTACTTCTCAGGTATCTCCCCGGTGGCCCAGATGGCAGCCATGGCCTCATCCCACTCCTCCCCGGTGAGCCTCGGCGGCTCCCTGGAGCTCAGTTCACGGATGGCGGCCTGGTAGGCCTGGAGATCGGCCATATCCTTCTTGGTCAGTTCCTTGGCCATTGGCTCACTCCTTCCTTATAGGTCACCCAGGAGGTCTTTTATCTTGGTATAGGCCTCCCCGGCCTCCTCACGGTGGCGGTCAAGTACCTGGTTCACAAACTGGGTTTGTGTGAGGCCCTTGGCCCTGGCCATGGTGCGGATATAGTCCAGGTTGGTGGGGGTGAATCCCATGTTGATTCTCTGGAGCCTGTACCCTCGGCGGCCCTGGGTTCTAAGCTCCTCTTGTGCTTCTTGTACATCCTCCGCCTTTGGTGTCTCTTGCTCATACAGTCGGGGGTCGGCGTTGCCGATGATGGTGTTGTACACTGGAGCGGGGGTATCAAATTCCTTTTTCCTGGCCATGGTCTTATCCTCCTATTATCTCATCCAGGGCCTTCTCATAGTCCTGGCAAGGGTTCGATTTGGGGGCATACCTGAGGAGGGGTACCCTGAGGGCCTGGGCCTCCTTCACGGCTATGGCCTCTCTGATCGGCCACTTGAAGCAATGGTACCCCAGCTTCTCCTCGGCCAGGTTGTACGTCTTTTCCCACATATTCCTGGAGAGGGTGGAGCGGCCTGAGTACCTGGTGAACAGTACCCCGCACACCTGGAGCTCAGGGTTGCAATACTGGCGTACTTGGTCAATGGTGCCCTTGAGCTGGTATAGGCTCTGTGTGGCGAACATATCAGCCTGAACAGGTATAATCACATCTGAGGAGGCTGTGAGGGCGTTTATGAGGAGGGTGCCGAGGGTCGGGGCTGTATCTATGAACACAAAGTCAAAGTCGCTCCTGTAGGCCTCCAGGGCGTTCCTGAGGCGGTTGTCACGGCCTGGGGTACTGGCCAGCTCGGCATCCAGTCCGGCCAGCTCCAGGGCGGCGGGTATGATATGGGTCATTACCCCGGTCTCGGTCTGAGGCTCCACCTTCTGGCCCTTGAGGAGCTGGTAGCTGTTCCCCTTCTCAGGGTGGCCCCTCAGGATGGCGGTGAGGGAGCCCTGGGGGTCAAGGTCAATACAAAGGGTGCGGTACCCTCTGGCGGTGGCCCCGGTGGCCAGGGCGGCGGCGGTGCTTGTCTTGGCGGTTCCACCCTTCTGGGAGGAGATACTGAATACTCTCATCTTGGAGCTCCTTTCTACTTGAGCTTATGGGTCTAATTCTGAGTAGGGGCCTCACGCTCCACCCTGAGCCTCTCCAGCTCGGCGGCGGTGATTCTGATTTGGTTCCCCACCTTGTAGTGGGTGATACGCTTCTTCCTCACCAGGTTGTATATGGTATTCTCATGTACCTGGAGGAGCTCGGCGGCCTGGGGTACGGTGTAAAACAGTCGGTCAAAGTCTCCCATGGTATCCTCCTCTCTTATCGGATGGCCATTACAAAGTCGTGGACGGCCTGGAGCTTGGCGGCATCCAGGGAGCTCACCAGGTTGATGGTATCCTGGCGGAGATCGTCACCCTCCCCGGCCTTGAAAAAGTAGTTGTACACCTGTTGCTCGGTGTTGCGCTCCTCCCTCTCCTCGGCGTGGACGTATATCTCAGTGGTGGCGGGGTCAACGTGCCTGGCGTGCTTCTGGGCCAGGAGGAGGGAGTGGGTGGCCCTGTATGCCCCGGTGTTGGAGGTGTGCCTGAGGGAGTGGGCGGTGAGGCGGTCACTGTCATACCCAGCCTCCACCAGGGCCTCCTTGAGCATGGTGGAGATGGTGGTGGGGGCTATGCGCTTGCCCTTGCTCCTGTTGCTGGTGCTCACAAAGAGGGGGCTCTTGCTGGTGTACTTGTCGCCCCGGCTCTCCAGGTACTCCTTGATGGCATCCTTCACCTCATCAATGAGGAGTACAGGCTGGTCATGCTCTTGGTGGCCCTTGCCCTGGAGGTACAGGTAGGTACGGCCGCCGAGGGTCTTGATATCCTCCACATTGGCCCTGGATACCTCCACGGTTCTCATGCCACAAGTGATACACAAGAGGTACATGGCGTACAAGCGGCGGCCCTGTTCGGTGCTCCTGTCGATGTGATCGGCCACTATGGCCACATCCTCACGGCCCAGGGCATCCTTTTTATGGGGCCCTCCGGCCTGTACCTTGGCGGTGTGGATGTTGTCGGCCACGTTGGGGTATATCCCCTCTGAGGCTGTCCACTTGAAAAAGTGCTTTACCGCTCTGAGGTACTGTTGCTTGGTGCCAGTCTTGAGGGGCTCCTGGCCAGTGCGGCCAAAGGTCTCCCCATTGAGATACTCCTTGTAGGCCAGGATATCATCCCTCTGGGGCCTGGTTATCCCCTCGGCCTGGAGCCACTTGAGGAATTGCCTCAGGCAAGTGACATACCCCTTGACGGTGGTGGGTACTCGGTCAGTATAGGCAATGAATCTCCTGAACAGCTCACCAGTGAGCTCCTGGGTGGCCACGGCCCCGCTCTGGTACACACTCAGCTCGTTCATGGTCTCGGCCTCCGTTCTCATATCGTTATTCTTATTGTACATGGTGTGTGTCTATTTGTCAAGTACCTCTTGTACAAAAAGTACCCCTCCACCAGTGATGTACTGGAGGAGGGTGGTGGTCACCTGTCCAGGAGGGCCTTGAGGATGGGGATGGCCTCGGCATCGGGGAGCTCCTCGGCCCTGTGGAGCTCGGTGGTGAGATCGTGCCAGGCCTGGCCCCTGGGCATCCCCTCCAGCTTGGAGAAGGCCCTCTCAATGAGCTCCTCGGTCTCCCTCATTTCCAGGAGGTACCTGGCCTTCTCAGCCTCGTACTCCTGGCCCCGGTGCCTGGTGTCACCCATGAGGGCGGCCCACTCATCCAGGGCGGCATCAATGGAGTGCTCCACGGCCCAGAGGCGGCTCTCCAGGTACTCCACCTCATGGATTTGGAGGCCCCGCTGGGGCTGGGTCTCGGCGTGGTCAAAGAAGCGGCTGTACAGATCGTGGAGCTCCTGGGTGGCCAGGTCGATGGCGTGGAACATGGTACCCATGCTCTCCCTCATGCGGCTCCTCTCGGCGGCGGTGGTGGTGTTGTACATCATGGTATCTCTCCTCTCTTGACTGGGAGGGGGGCCTGGCCTATAATGGAGGTGGCCCCCCGGCTGGTGGGTGGTCTTGAGCTCTTTGTGAGGTGGCTCTCACAAGGGGCTCGTTTTTACGCGGGGAGGTGCTGGGTCTGGGTGTATGTGAAGTAGCTCATCACCCTGGTACCCTTCTTGGTGGTGGGGTCGGCCACTTCCACCTTAAAGGCGGCCTCCTCAGTGTGGCACACCATCCGGCCCAGGGCCTTCCATCCGGCCCAGGTGTGGTACTCCTCCTCCACACCCAGGGCCTCGGCGGTGGCCTCCACCTTGGCGGTGTTGGCGGCCTGTACCCTTATCCATACCCAGGCGGCCTTGAGGGCCTCGGAGAAGGTGGTGGCGGCCTTCTTGGCGGCGGCGCGGTACAGGCTCCAGGCTTTCCTCATCAGCTTGCTCAGATTGTACTTCATGGTGTTCTCCTCCTTTTCTCAGTCGGCGGCCCAGTTGGGGCCGTCAAGGTATCCGGCGCGGTGCATCCCCTGGAGCCATTCCCTCACGGGGGTCTCATTGGCTCCCACGGTGAATCTCTGGGAGGCCACGGCGTACATCCATTCAATGTGCCTCCAGGCTCCGCCGAGGCTGTTGTGTGCCGAGGTGATGAGCCCATCCACACACACCAGGAAAGCGGCTCCATTGTCTTGAATCCTCACATTGCTCATCATCTTGTACCTCCTGTGGTTCTTGTGGTCTGAGGTGAGGGAAGTGTCCGTTAGAGGTCGTCAGCTCATCTTCTGGAGATCGTGGCCTGTGCTCCGGCTCTTACCTCGGCAGCTTCTATTCATTCGCCCGTTGTGGCTTCCCTCAACCTTGTGACTATATTATACTCATAAATCGTGAGTATGTCTATTGACTATACTCACAAACATTGAGTATATTCTTTGTGCAATATGTACTCTTGAATTGTGAGTATATTTGTGGTACAATACTGTACAGTGGAGGAGGCCCCACCCATGGGGAGCTCCGCCTGGGCCAGGAATGGAGGAGGTGATGAGCATGGCCCTCAGATACAAGGTGGACGTGCTGGAGGCCCTGAGATCGGCAGGGTACACCACATACAAGCTGGAGCATGAGAAGCTCCTGCACAAGATGACGGTACAGAAACTCAGGAGCGGGGAGCTGGTATCTTACGCGGTTCTCAATACCCTGTGTGGGCTGTTGGGGTGCCAGCCTGGGGATATCCTGGAGTATGTCCCTGAGGAATAAAAAAGAGGGGGAGCCTGGGCGGCTCCTCCTTTTCTTGGCCCCTGTGAGGCGTTTTCACTGGAGGGGGTGGGGGAATATGTGGCCGAGGGCCTCAGAATTGGCTCTCAGGGCCTTTTACTGGTGCGGTACTGGATGGTGAACAGGGCCACACCAGGGTACCCAGTATGGTCTTTCATGAGCTCCCTGTTGGCATCCTCCATCATACCAAAGGCGGGTATGATTTGGCGGTTCCAGGTCTGGCGGTCTATCTCCTTGCAACAATGGGGGCACATCCTCAGGTGATCGTCTTTGTAGTTGTAGGAGTAGGCCTCCCAGTATCCACCACAATGGTGACATTTGATTCTCAGGTATCCCATTATGCTGTACCTCCTCGGCGGGTATAGATCATCTCATTCAAGGCATAGGCCAGGCTGTCGATACTGTGGTTATTGGCATCCGGCAGCACACTCAGGAAATTCCCATCCTTGTCTTGCTTATAGGTGTAGTTCACAAATTCCTTGTAGCTCTCCGGCGTTCGCTTGGGGTCTATGACTATGCGGCGGCTCTGGAGCCACTTCACCCTGTACATCACACACCCAGGCTCTTTGTGGCATGGCCTCACCTTGAGGCCACACTGGCGGAGATCAATGATACTCTTGGGCTCGGCGCAATCGGCTATGATGTCGGCCTTGCTCGGCCCCTCGGCCACACCTGAGAGGTATGATACATACCGGGTGGCCTTCTCATTGATGTTGTGGCCCTTGGCTATGATGGCCTCGGCCAGCTCCTTATTGGAGAGGCCCCTCTTGTATATCTCATCCAGGAGGTATATGGTCTCATGCTTGCGGTCATAGGCGCACACCAGGAAAGAACAGGGGTCAACGGCATATCCAAAGTCACACCCATAAAAGCGGTACCCCAGGAGGGCCTCCTCCTCGGCGGTGATCGTTCTTATCTCCAGGTTGGGGAACACTTCTCCCCCGGTGCCAGTGGCCTCACCCAGGTACTCATGGCGGTACAAGGTCTCATTCACTTCCTTGAGCCTCCTGGCCTCATAAAGGAATGATTCTCCCAGCCACTCCTCTGGTATCATGGTGTAGTTGGTCAGGAGGGTGATGGCCTTATCATCGGGCTCCTGGATGAGCACATTGGCCCAGTGGTTCACGCTCTGGGCGGGGTTGAAGCTCCTGAACACGGCGAAGTCGTTACCGCCTCTCACCACGCTCTGGAGCACACTCCTCTGGAAATTCGGCCCCGGCAGCTCGGCAAATTCCTCAAACCATACATACCTGAACACACCCCGCCGAGGCTTGATACTCTTGAGCTTGGAGGAATCATCCAGGCCTCTAAAGATGATTTGAGCCCCTGTAGGGCGGTACTCCCATTGCATCGGGCTCACCATGCCCCTCCACAAGTGCCCCACCCCCAGCTCCTCTATGGCCCAGGAGATTTGACTGTATACGCTCTCTCTCATGGTGCCAGCTATTCGGCGGAACACTATGGCGTTGCTCAGGCCTGAGGGGTCGGCCATTATGCGGCTCACTATTTCCAGGCTCACAAAGGAGCTCTTGCAGGAGCCACGGCCCCCAGGGAGATTGTAATACTGGTGGCCCCCGGCCAGGAGATCGGCGTGGAGGGGGTGGTACACCTCGGCTATGTGGTCAAGTACATTCACGGCCTCCAGGGTCTCGGTGCCAGCCTGGCGGCGTTGTATCTCCTTCCTGAGATCGGCCAGCTCCTTGGTGATGTTAGCTCTCATCGGGGTATACCGCCTTCCTCAGCTCGGCCAGCTCGGCCAGTACATCGGTTTGCTCGGTGAGCCTCAGGGCGTACTCCATGGCCTTGGCGGCGGCCTGGGTGCGGGTGGCCCCGCTCTCCTCGGTGTTGTCCATCACATCCTCAAATACACCCATTGCCTTCCCCATGAGGAGCTGGGCTCTCCTGGTGGCATCCTCCACCACATCCTTATAGGCGGCTCTGTATGCCTCTCTAAACTCCTTGTCCTGGAGGTACCCTCTCATGGTTCTATCCGTCACCCCGGCAGCCTTGGCGGCCTCCTTGCGGGTGGGGTAGGTCAGGAGGGCGGCCAGGGCCTTCTCCTTCTGGGAAGTCACTGGAGCATCACCTCCACACGATGGCCACGATGAGGGCCACGGCCAGCACACCCACGGCCACGGCCAGGAGCTTCACCTTGCGGGTGAGCTTGAATCTTATGCACTCACACACCCAGTATGGGACGGTGGCCACATCGCTGTCGTGGTGGGGCGGCATCACTGAGCTCTCATAATCAAACTTCATGTTTTCTCCACTCCTTGTACATCTTCATCCAGTCGGTGAGCCTCATGGTCACATACCAGGGCTCCCGGTTCTTACGGTGGAATACAGTGGGGGCTCCATCCTTGAAGTGGATGGAATCACGCTCGGCCTGGTGCATGGCCTCGGTCACGTTGAGCTTCTCCACCCTCTTTACCTCAACGTGGATACCAGGGAGCCCCACCAGGTCGGGGATGGTGCCAAAGCATGGCCCACCACGCTCCATCTGGTACCCCTCGGCCTCCAGGAGCTTGGCCAGCTCCCTCTCACCCTCGGCTCCCTTGCGCTGGGACGGTCTCCCCATGGTGGCCCTCCTTTCCTGAATCCTGCTCCTTTTTCCGCTCCTGGGCCTTTTTCTCCCAGTAGGTGGCGTTATACCGCTTCACCTTCTCCTTATTGGCCGCTCTCCACTTCCTCAGGTATTCCCTCCTGAGCTCCAGGGCCGTACTCTCCATGTATTACACCTCCTGTACCCTTGAGCACTTCTTGTACATATTATACCACAAGTACCTCTCATTTTCAATATCGTTATTCTGATTTGGTCTAATTGGAATTATATTGATAAGCTCAATTAAAGAGGAGCCCCTGGTGGAGGGCTCCCCTGGTGGTCATTGTATGCGGTTCCTGAGCTCCTGGGCGCGGTTCTCATGGGCTTGGATGGCAGCTCTCACCCTGGGGCTCTGATCGGCGGCCCTGAGGCGTTCCAGCCTGGCCTCCAGCTCCTCCAGCTCAATCTCCAGGGCCTGGGGCTCACCCAGTACATCACCATGGAGGTGGAGGAGATCGGCGCGGGTGATGTCCAGGAAAGAGGTATCCCCGGTGAGCTTGCCTATACAGTCGGTGGCGGTGAGGAGGAGGCGGTAGGGGTTGGCCCCGGCCTGTATACCCTTTATGAGGGCTATTCTGGCCTCCTCTGAGGCCCTGGTGGCCTCCAGGTACTTCCTGTACACCTCGGCAGCCTGAGCCCCTCTCTGGGCCTCCTGGGCCTGTTCTCTGGCCAGTAATGGAGGAGGGGGAGCCTGGGGCCGAGGGGCTGGTGTCTGGGCCTGGGCGGCGTACTGGCGTAAATCCATTTACTCCTCCACCTTCCTGGGCTTGAATAGATCATACTGGGGGTAGTAGGTGAATCCCACCTTGTAGGATGAGATACCATACCGATTCTTGAGACACACAAGCTCCACCAGGCGGGGGTTGGCAGCCTTGGCCGCTCTGATCGTCTCCCGCTTCTTCTTCACCTGGCCCTCCTTGTCAAAGATGGGGTCATTGAGTGCGTCAAGCTGGAGGCCCCATATCACATCGGCGGTGTACTCTATGCCCCCGCTCTCCTTGAAGCTCTCATAGTCCACGGGGGTCATGTAGTTGGTGCGGTTGAGGGAGGAGATGATGAACACGGGGATATCCTTACTCCTGGAGATCCTCTTGAGCTCGGTGACGTTGGTATCCACCATCTCCTTGGTGCTGTGCCGAGGGTCACCCTGGAGGATTTGGAGGTAGTCAATCACCACAATGGGCTTGGTGCCAGTGGTGGCCATGTACCTGGTGATGTACTCGGAGATGTACTCCACGGTACAGTTGAAGTTACCCTCCACCACGTTCATCCTCTCCTCCACCATGCTGGTGTACAGGTCGGCGGCATCCAGTACGGCGGGGGTGAGGGTGCCCCCACGGATGGCCAGGGAGCTCACGGCCTTCCCCACATCCTTCTGGGCGGTCAGCCTGGAAAGAGACTTGCTCACCATCTCCAGGCGGCTCTGTTCAAGGGAGAAGTACAGCACATCCTCCCCCTGGGCGGCCATTTGATCGGCCAGTTGGTGTATGAATGTGGTCTTGCCGAGGGAGGAGATGGCCCCCAGTACATACAGGCCTGGATATATGCCCCCGGCCTTTTCGTCAAGGTTGGGGAATCCTGTTTTCCTGGAGGCTCCCCTCTTGAATTTCTCAATCTCCCCGGCCATGAGCTGGGTGAGGTAGGCCTTGACGTTATCCGGCCTGGTGGCGGTCTGGTGCTCCGCCTGGGCCACGGCGGCGGTGAAGGCGGCCCTATCCTTCACCAGGGCCTCGTTGGGGTCATTGCATCCCAGGAGGGTACCCTGGCCGAGGATATAGGAGATGTTGAGGGCATCGAGGCCAGCTCTGAGCTCCTTCTGGGCCTCGGCCCCGGTGTTGTGCTCCTTGCCCTTATCATCATCCAGGCACAAGATGAGGGTGGCCCTGGTGGGCTTCTCCTTCAGGAGCTCCAGGAGCTTGTGGTAATTCCTGGCCATGCCGAGGGCCATTGCCTCGGCCCCCACCTCTATGTATGAGAGGGCGTTTATCTCACCCTCGGCCACAAATACGGGGCGGCCCTCCTCATTGTACAGGGCCTTGGTGTTGAACAGCTCCACGGGGCCCTCCTTCATCTTGGCCCACTTCTTGGTGTTCTCATCCAGGTCTCTCCTGGTGTCCCTGGCCAGGTAGGAGTGGGTGGAGGTGGGGATGATGAGGCGGGGAGAAGTCGGGGGGAGCCTCCGGCCCTCTCTCTTGGCTCTCTCCACGGCGGCGGGGCTCCTCCACTCGGCATCATACCCCAGCCAATACTTGGCGGCGGTATCCATGCTCAGGCCTCTAAAGGAGAGGTACTCCTGGGCTCCCTGGAGGGCCTCCCTGGCCTTCCTGAAATACTCGGTATAATCCTTGGTCTCCTCCTGGAGCGGCTCCTGAGGGGCCCTCTGGGGCTCCTGGCGGGGCTTGGAGATCGTGGTGGGCTCATTGTCCACCTGGATACCAAAGAAGTCATACAGGGCCTCCATGGCCTCCC
>Ga0326511_10003992_pt1 | contig 11829 bp, 8 predicted proteins | sample 0_2496_0518_D_FD_203701 | JGI IMG/M metagenome (GOLD analysis project Ga0326511, IMG submission 203701) | Bovine rumen microbial communities from UC Davis, California, United States - 0_2496_0518 | ecosystem: Host-associated > Mammals > Digestive system > Stomach > Rumen | place: USA: California...
CCATATATTTTGCCTGTCTGACGGTTTCTGTTTCATATGTTCCATCTGTATGTGAGATGTACTGATAGCCACTGTTATTACTGTAAAATCCAGCTTTTTCAGGAATTTCAACTATCTGTTCTTTCATTGTACTTCTGATATAATTGAAAAGCAAATGATTCATCAAAGTTTCTTTTATGTCTGCTGAAAATACAGCATGACGAGCCTGTTCTTCAAATGCGGATTTGATTAACTTTTTGCTGAACCTTGCATAATCTATTTTTATTGTAAATCGTTCACTGTACATATTCTCACAGTTTACGATTACAGTATCAGAATAAGTTTTTTCTCCTGCTTTGTATACTTCTCTGACGACATCATGAATACAGAAATATGCAGCAGCCTGCATCATTAACTTTGTGTTTGTTTTTATAGAATTATCGGGTAATTGCATCATTCCTATTGTCTGTGTTTTATTCGTATTGCTTACCCTGTTCTTATTTACTGCCCGATACATTTTCTTATTCTGTGGGTCATTGACAAGACTGCTCATATCATCTATCTGTATCTGATTCATTTCTGACTGTGCCAAAATAATCACCTCATTTGATTGACAAAATCGCTTTTCTATGCTAAAATAATACTATACTAACCCTATAAAGGAGGATTTCATATGCCTGATGATAAAGACCTGATTTCGGATTTTATGAAACAATTTGAAGATGACAGCCCTGAAACTGCTCCTGATAATTTAAACAGCTCATCTGAAAAGATTGAACCTGTACAGGAAGTCACTGCTATCTCTGAATCAGATTGTCCTCAAAATCAAGAAGCCCCAACTATTCAGCAATCTTCTAAGGCAGAAAACAATTATCCACAGACAAATTTAGCTATTTCTGTCATGAATGCTGTTACCTCAGCTACCTGTATCGGAAAATACGTTCAGATTCTAAATCGTCCCACATATGCACAAGTCATTTGTGATGCAAACTGTAATCCCTATCTTTGTATCCCCAATCAACAAACCAATCAGTATGATTACATCGGAAATATTGTATTTGAACCATCTGGTGAATATGCTGTCTATCAAGGCTATCAAAAAGTAGGTACACTACGCTATCATTCATTTGAAGACCCTATATGGCAACTTGTGCCATTAGGTGCAACTATGCAACAACCAAGCCAAAGTTACCAGTACCCTGTTTCAAATGCTGGGCAGATAAAATACACATTCAACAACGTACCACCTGAACAGGCTGACAGCATTACCCACAATGTAATGGCGTATCACCCTCAAGCTACTGTTGAAGTTAATTTTGCTTCGCCTGCTGTGAAATCAGGAAGTCCTTTTATCCCTGTAGATGAATTGAAAGGTATCATTGATATTCTCCCTGAATAAATTATATCATATCTTTTCCAAATAATCAATAGCCAAAAACGGAGCAGGACAAATTATCCTGCTCCGCTTTTCCTTGTTTCATGCTGATTCTATATTTGGGGTCAAATTGGGGTCAAAACATCATTTTTGTTACACGAATAAAAATAACGTCCATGTTTTTGGCTTAACATGGACGTTTTGTGGTTGCGGGAGCTGGATTTGAACCAACGACCTTCGGGTTATGAGCCCGACGAGCTACCGAGCTGCTCCATCCCGCGATAATTGATTTACTCTTTCACCGGAGTACTTATATAGTATAACACAAAACGGATAAGATGTCAAGGGGTTTTAGAAAATTCATACAGATTGTATTATTTTTTCCTGATTTCATATTGATAATTAGTAATATTTTAAATAATATTTGATTTGGTATTATATTTTTATAATAAAATCAGGAATTATTCTATTGAATCGGAACAGATTATTTTTGAAAATCTGTATTTTTTTCATGATGATCCAGCAGAAAGCCACAGAGAATCAGAATAACTGCCGAGGAAATAAAAAAGATAATACCATACTTTGTCCGTAAATAGCGGACAAAATTTCCGATCTCCGGAATGCACAGAATTGTTTTTCCGACAAAATTTTCTTCCGTCACAAGAGCGGCATCTTCCACCCGATTAGCATCGCCTTTGGTAATGATTCCGGCAGATTCTATCCGTACAGCCCGATGAGTGACCATTGCTTTTCCGCCCAGACGAAAGGCAATTACATCGCCGATCTGTATCTCAGTATAGCTGGTATTCTGATTGACAAAGCAGATGCTTCCCACGGGAATTGTCGGAGACATCGAGCCTGTCTGTACTACATAAGGCCGGATGCCGCATAAATACAGAGTACATAACAGCATTCCGAAAGCAATCAGAATGGAAACGATCAGAAAATAAATTTTACTGAAAATTTTTCTCAACATTCTTAGTCCTTTCTAAAAAAGCAGATCAGCAGCTGTGCATCTGCCGCTGATATTCTGAAGGAGTCATGCCGATGGATTTCCGGAAGGCACGGCTGAAATAATTCTGATCATCATAGCCGCATCGGAAAGCAATTTCTCCGATGGAAAAACTGGTATTCTGAAGCAGATATTCCGCTTTTTTCATACGGAGATGAAAAATATATAAATTCGGCGTTGTCTGGAATACAGAGCGGAACAGCCGGAAGAACTGCCGTTCGGAATAGCCTGAAAGTGCCGCGAGTTCTGAAAGGGAAATCTGTTCACAGAAATGATGTTCGAGATAAGCGGCGGCATCAGCAAGTTTCAGAAATACATTATCCGGCTGACTGGAATTTTCATAAAGTCTGGAAAGCGAAACACAGAGTTTCAGGAAACCGGAAGAGACTATATCTCTCCAGCCTGTTTTTTGATTCTGATATTCCGTCATGATTTCCGTGATGAGAGTTTCTGTTTCAGCAAAAGAAGTCTGATTCAGTTTCAGACGGGACAGAAAATGATATTTCTGAGAATAATGCGGTTCGAGAACAAAAAGAGCCTGAAAGCCGGAAAGCTGTCGAATATCCCATGAACGGGAAAAGGCTTCCTGTCTGAACATGATATTGCAGATAGTAAGTTTCTGAGTATTTTCATAGCCGTGTTCGGTATTCTGACCGACTACAAAGACATCGCCTTTGGAGATATGATAGCTTTCTCCGCCGACAATATGCGAAGCCGAACCGTTCAGTACAATCACAAGTTCTGAAAAATCGGCATGAGCATGAAGATATAATTCCTGATCATGAAAGCCGTATTGCAGATGTACCGGAAAATCGGGAGTTTGACTGAATATTTCATAAGGAAATGCAATCATAGGCATATTCTGCACACTCCTTTTTGAATATTATAGCACATCCGGAGCAGAAAGTCAATGCGGCATGGCAGGATTGTGCTAAAAAAATGGCTGATTTTTTCTAACAAATTTTACGGAAATCGTTTATAATAAAGAAAATAACAACAGAACGTATATTTTAAATAAAATATTTTACGGAGGGAATTTATTATGAACAGAAAAAAATCCAGAATTACTGCCTGTGTCCTCTCGTCTGCTATGTGTATGAGTCTTGCTATACCGGCCACTGCTGCTGAGAATATCACACTTGATTTACAGAATGCTGCTGCTTCTTCTGACGGCATCACAATCAGTGCTGATCAGATCAGTACCGGAAATTATAAAGATACCAGATATAATAATCCGATTTCTTCTGACTTCTTCTGTGCTGACCCGACTTCTGTTGAGTATAACGGCAGATTATATCTTTTCGGTACAAACGATCATGAACAGTTTGAACAGGCCGGAGCTGATAAAGATAATACTTATGAAAAAATCAAATCTATGCTTGTCTTCTCTACAGATGATATGACAAACTGGGTATATCACGGTGAAATCAATATTGGTCAGATTGCGCCTTGGATTACTAATTCATGGGCACCCTCAGTCGTTTCCCGTGTCGAGAGTGACGGTCTGACGCATTTCTATATGTATTTTTCCAATAACGGTCTCGGAGTCGGTGTGATCACTTCAACCGATCCTGTAACAGGCTGGACAGACCCTCTCGGTCAGCCTCTGATCTCGACCAGTACAGCCGGTCTGAAAGATTGTCCGAATCCATTCGACCCTGGGGCTGTGATTGATGAAAATGGTATCGGATGGCTTTCATTCGGTGCAGGAAAAGCGGCTTCCGGAACGGATTATATGCCTGGTTCTGCAAGAATCGTTCAGCTCGGTGACGATATGATTTCTTTTGCAAGCGAATTCAAAGAAATTCCTGCTCCCTACCTGTTTGAAGCAAGCGAACTGAATTATATCAATGGTACTTATGTTTATACTTACTGTTCCGACTGGGCTGATCATTCTGAAAAATGGGAATATGACTGCCCTGCTCCTGCCGGATGCGGTATGGTCTATATGACAACAAAAACTCCTCTTGATCCGTCCAGCTGGGAAATGAAAGGCGAATGCTTTGTCAATCCTGGGGTTTCCGGCTTTGATTACTCTAATAATCATACACATATGCATAAATTCAAAAATAAATGGTATATGTTCTATCACACACTCGAACTCAAAAAAGGCATGGGCATCAAAGGCAGTTACAGAAGTATGGCTGTTGATGAAATTCAGGTCGATGAAGAATCTGTTACTATTCAGAAAGCCGGAGGTACAAAAAAAGGAACATCTTCTATTGAATCTGTCAATCCGTTTGAAAACAATCTTGCTTCGGAACTGAATAATACTGCGAAAATTACTTATGATCTGACTGATGCTCATACTCCGGCCGTTACAAGTCAGAATACAGGCTCTTGGTTCAGTGTCCGTGATGTACAGTTTACAGAATCTGCCAACGCTCAGCCTGTCAGCTCAGAACCTGAATTTACTCAGCAGAAATTAAATACTGTCGAATATCATATTACTGTCACAGATGTAGATAAAAATACAACTGTCACAATGTATCCGGCAGATAATTCCGGTAATGACTGTGTCGGTTCTGTCGATGTTACAGGCACAGGAAGCTATACAATCGAATGCGATCTCGGCGGTGCAGAAGGCTTCATGAATATGGGCTATTTCCGAGCTTCTGATGACGCTCAGATCACTTTCATTCTGGATAGTATCACAGTCAATCATGCCTATACTGTCGATATTTCTTCCGAGCTGACCAATACCAGAGAATGGGCAGACGGTCTCCGCAATATCTGGAACGGCTTTTCTGACGGCGATGCTGTTTACAGTTCCGATAACGCTGTATTCCGTTATATCAAAGCCGATGATGCTATTGAATTATTTGCCGCTGATGCAAGTGCTTCTGATAAAAATGCCGATGCTCCTGCTTTAGAAAAAACCGTTGCATTCTTAGCCGATGTCAAAGGTACAGGCCGGATTGAAGTCCGTCTCGACAGTCCTGCCGGCGAGCTTCTTTCTGCGATTGATTTCGATACTGCTGATTATCAGAATATTTATCAAACTACAGTTGCCCCTGTCGGCGGTACACATGATCTGTATTTTGTTTTCTCGAATCCGGATATTTCCATCCGTTCATGGACATTCGCCGAAACGGAAGAATCTGAATCCGAAACAGAAACAGAAACCTCTGACCAGACCGATACTACAGAAGAATCCTCAGAAACATCAGATACAGAAATCCTCCTCGGCGATGCCAACGCAGACGGCAAAGTTGATATTCTTGATGTGATCACTGTCAACAGAGTTATCCTCGGCAAGGAAACACTCAATGACAATCAGCTGAAAGCCGTAGACTTCAATCAGAACGGCAAACCGGATTCCGAAGAAGGTCTCTCTATTATGAAATATATTGTCGGTCTGGTTACTTCTCTTTGAAATAAAAAAAATTCCCCTGCCCGTGACAGGGGGATTTTTTCTTATTTCTCCCATTTATTGCAAATCTGATTAATCTGATCTGTCAGCCGTGCGAGATCTTTATTAGTTCTGCCCTCGCTTCTTCTGATCAGACCTGTCAGACGCTCCAGAGCCGCAAGCAATCTGTGATATACTGTATTTGCCTTCGAGCCGGCTTTATTCTTCATGATCGGCTTGGGAACAGCTTCTATCAGAATCTGATCAGAAATCGGATCGAATTCTGTTCCGCTGTAAGGAGCATAGGCTTTCAGTTTCAGATCATTCTGCAAATGAGCTACAAAATGTTCCATAACGGAATTTTCACCATGAATGACAAACACTCTCTTTGGATTCTGAATATGTGAAATCCAAGTTGTCAGGCCATCGACATCCGCATGACCGCTGATACCGGCAAGCTGTCGGATTTCAGCCGCTACCTGTACGGTTTCGCCGAAGAGCTTCACAGAATCTGCACCCTCTACCAAAGAGCGGCCGAGTGTTCCGTATGCCTGATAACCGACAAATAAGATCGTATTCTGCGACTGCCATAAATTATGTTTCAGATGATGCTTGATTCTTCCGGCCTCGCACATACCAGAGGCGGATATAATAATTTTCCGGCGTTTATCGAAATTGATCGCTCTGGATTCTTCCGGCGTTGTGGCAAGAATCAGATCAGGAAACGTCAGAGGATTAATTCCCTGTCTGACATAGCTCAGAGCTTCTTCATCATAACAGCTGTTCTGATTTCTCATAAAAATACTGGTTGCTTCGATCGCAAGCGGACTGTCCATGAATACCGGAAAATCAGGATAATTTTTAATTAATTTTCTTTCTTTGATCTGTCTGAGAAAATATAATAATTCCTGTGTTCTGCCGACCGCAAAGGACGGAATAATCACGCTTCCTCCTCTGTCAAACGTCTGCTGAATCACCTGTGCAAATGCAGTGACATAATCTTTCGGACGCTCATGTTTTCTGTCACCGTAAGTCGATTCCATGATGACATAATCTGCTTCATCAATATACTGAGGATCACGGATCAGCGGCTGATTTAAATTGCCAATATCGCCGGAGAATACTAATTTTCTGGTTTCAGAGCCTTCTGTCGCCCAGATTTCGATACTTGCCGAACCTAACAGATGACCGGCATCAATAAATCTGACTTCGACACCCTCACAGAGCTGGAATTTTTCTTCATATTTATGCGGCCGGAGCTGAGAAATCGCACCGACAGCATCTTCCATTGTATACAGAGGCACATAGGGTTCTTCGCCTTTGCGTTCAGCCTTACGATTCCGCCATGATGCTTCAAATTCCTGAATATGAGCACTGTCACGGAGCATAATACTGCACAAAGAGACAGTGACATCTGTTGTATGAATTTCTCCGTGAAAACCGCCGGCATATAACAGCGGCAGCAATCCGGAATGATCAATATGAGCATGTGTGAGCAGTACATAATCAATCTGTGCCGGAGCACAGGGAATCTGTGCATTTTCGTACATATCACGGCCCTGTTCCATACCGAAATCTACCAGAATCCGGAATTGATTGATTTCCAGATAAGTACAGCTTCCTGTTACTTCATGAGTCGCACCGATAAACTGTATTTTCATAAAAAAGCCTCCTTTTGAAAATTTCTGATATTTTCTATATTATATCATAATTTTCAAGAAAATGCAAGATATTTTATGCTTAATACACAAAAAATATTTTTTCATTTACAAAACTCTGAAAATATGTTATGATTAAGATATTGATTTTTCAAGAATCTGAGAAAGGAGCTATTTTTTTATGAATCCTCAGGAATTTTCACAACTCAAGAAAGCCGCTTTACAGCAATTTTTTTCCGGTATGAATCCGGAGCAGTTCGAGGCGATTACCACTGTTCAGCATCCTGTTTTAGTCCTCGCCGGAGCAGGAAGCGGCAAAACAACTGTAATCGTCAACAGAATCGCTCATATGATCTTATTCGGCGATACACTGCATGTTCCTACAGAAATTCCGGATGCTGATGCTCTGCAAAAACTGGAAGATTATATTCACGGCAGAATTTCCCTCACGATCGGAGAATTACAAAATCTGATCGCCGTACAGCCTGTGAATCCTTGGCAGATTTTAGCAATCACTTTCACAAACAAAGCCGCCGGAGAACTGAAAGAACGTCTTTCCGGAACGCTCGGCGATGTTGCTCAGGATATTCATGCCGCAACATTTCATTCCGCCTGTGTCAGAATTCTGCGAACCTGTATTGACAGAATCGGCTATACTACGAATTTTACTATCTATGATTCTGATGACAGTCTGAAAACAATCAAAACATGTATGAAGAAATTCAATATTTCCGAAAAAAATTTCCCTGCAAAACAGGTACTCTCCGCCATCAGCACAGCGAAAGATCAGATGCTCTCTCCGGAAGATTATCAATCGCAGGCTGAACAGGATTATAAACTGACCGTCTATGCAAAATTATATCAGGAATATCAGAAAAATCTGCAAGATGCGAATGCTCTTGATTTTGATGATCTGATTTATCAGACCGTCCGAGTATTTGAAACACAGCCTGATATTCTTGAAAAATATCAGAATAAATACAGATATATTCTCGTAGATGAATATCAGGATACTAATCATGCTCAGTACAGATTTATCAGTCTGCTTTCAAAAAAATATCAGAATCTTTGTGTTGTGGGTGATGATGATCAGAGTATCTATCGCTTCCGAGGGGCGACAATTGAAAATATCCTCAGCTTTGAAGATCAGTTTCCAAACTGCAAGACAATCAGATTAGAAGAAAATTACAGATCAACACAGCATATTCTCAGTGCGGCTAACAGTGTAATCGCTCATAATAAAAACCGGAAAGCAAAAACACTCCGCACTTCTGCCGGAGACGGCGAAAAAATTCAACTTATTGAGCATTATCATAAAAATGAACAAGCAAAAGAAATTGCAAATATTATAAAAAACGAAATAAAAAAAGGTAAAAAGTATTCTGATTTTGCAATTCTTTACCGAATGAACTTTCTTTCTAAAAATATAGAACAAGCTCTTATAAGAAATAACATTCCTTATAAAATATATGGTGGTTTACGGTTTCAAGATAGAAAAGAAATAAAAGATATTTTATCCTATTTATGTGTACTGCAAAATCCAAATGATCTGGTACGTTTTCAAAGAATTCTTAGCTTACAAGATGGTATCGGTGCATCAACTATAGAAAAAATTTTAAAAATTTCTGAAGACCTGAAAATCAGTCCGTTAGAAGTAATCCGAAATTGTAAAAATTTTCCTGCATTATCAAGAAAATCTAATCTTTTATTAAAATTTTCAAAAAACATAGACTTATTAATGGAGAAAATGAACGATCTTTCTATGATTGATTTTTTTGATAGTGTAATAACAATAACGAATTACTATTCTACTTTGGAAAAAGAATCTGAAACCGAAGATGAACGGAAAGACAATATAGCGGAGCTTAAAAAAAGTATTATTGAATATACAACAACAGCAAAAGCTCCTACTCTAGAAGAATTTCTTGAAGAAATGACACTGTATTCTGATATAGAAAATGACGAAAATACTGAAACAGTATCTCTTATGACAGTTCATTCAGCAAAAGGATTAGAATTTGATACAGTTTTCTGCATTGGTTTGGAAGAAGGAATTTTTCCTAATGGAAAAGCAATAAAATCTGCACAATTAGGAGATTTATCTGATTTAGAAGAAGAACGCAGATTAGCATATGTTATGATTACAAGAGCTAAACGACATTTATATCTAATGCATTCCTCAATCGAAATAAACAATTGGAACGACTATGAAGAATATGAAACTACAATTTCAAGATTTATTCAAGAAATTCCTTCTAAACATATTGAATCTCCTGATTTTTCAACAAAACAAGATTTAATTAATGTTAACTCAAAAAATTTTTCCGGCGGATTAAACCAGCAAATTTCTATGTTTAGCCAAACGAAAAAGAATCCGCCCTCGAAAGGCAATCTGGATTTAAAATTTTCCATCGGTGACAGAATACAGGATTCAAAATTCGGTGAGGGGACTGTTCTCAGAGCCGATTTTATGGGAAATGATTATCTGCTTGAAATCGCTTTTGATACTGTCGGCACAAAAAAGCTCATGGCAAGATACAGACAGATTATAAAACTCTGAATAAAATTCTGCTTTCAGACCATTGACGAATGTTTCAGAATATGCTATAATAAAGAAGAATATGTAAGAAAATAAGGAGATTCAGATTTATGAACGTCAAATTAATCGCTCATACTGTCATGCCGGAAAAAGTCGTTGCCGCTGCTGCAAAATTATGCTATTCCGATACCGGTGCAATGAATCTCATGGACGGCATGACAGATGAAAAAGCAGAAAGTTTTGTTGAAATGCTCAGTACGATCGGACATGAAAGTCCGATCGAACATGCTGTTTTTACATTCGCAGTCGAAGGCGTTTCCCGTTCGCTGTTAGCTCAGATTACCCGTCACAGACTCGCAAGTTTTTCCGTACAGAGTCAGCGATATGTGAAATTAACAAATTTCCAGTATATCACACCGCCGGAAATCGCCTGCGATCCCGAAGCTCTTGCTCTCTATGAACAGACAATGCAGAATTGTGTTGATGCTTATCAAAAATTAACTGAAATCTTAGAAGCAAGACATTATCAGGATTTTCTTTCTCAGGGCTGTTCCGAAAAAGAAGCTCACCGCAAGGCCGAGAAAAAAGCGATCGAAGATGCAAGATTCGTTCTGCCGAATGCCGGTGAAACGAAAATGGTCGTCACGATGAATGCAAGAGAACTTCTGCATTTTTTCAGATTAAGATGCTGTAATCGTGCACAATGGGAAATCCGTGCGCTTGCAAAGGCCATGCTGAAAGAAGTCTATCCGGTTTCGCCTGCATTGTTCGCAAAAGCAGGCCCTTCCTGCTGTTCCGGAGTCTGTCCGGAAGGCAAAATGTCATGCGGAAAGCTTTCCGAAATCCGGAAAGAATATGAAGCACTCAAGATAAACTCAGAATCGGAAGCCTGATTTTTTCCGGATTCTGCCATGTATATTCCAGTTACAGAAAGGAAAGATAATATTATGATCTATGTATTTTTTGCAAACGGCTTTGAAGAAATTGAAGCCCTCTCCCCTGTCGATCTGCTCAGAAGAAGCGGAAAAGATGTCAAAACTGTCGGAATCGGCGGCAAGCTGATCACAGGTTCTCACGGAATCACAATCCAGACTGATCTGACTGATTCTGAAATCACTCTCGGAAAAGAACTCGAAATGATCGTCCTCCCCGGAGGTATGCCCGGAACTCTGAATCTGGAAAAATCCGAAGCTGTACAGACTGCTGTTGATTTCTGTGCAGAACGGAAAATTTTTATTGCCGCGATCTGTGCCGCTCCCTCGATCTTAGGTCATAAAGGCCTGTTACAGGGCAGAAAGGCCATTGCTTACCCCGGATTTGAAACACAGCTTGCCGGTGCGGAAATTTCAGAACATTCCGTTCAGCAGGATGATTTTATCATTACTGCTCAGGGAGCAGGAGCAGCTGTTCCGTTCGGCCTGAAACTTGCTGAAGTTCTTACCAGTGCTGAAAAATCTCAGAAATTAGCAGAAGCCATCTGCTATCCGGAGCATTGAATCATGAGTGCAGAAAAAAATCTTCTCCGTCAGCGGCTCCGGCTGAAAAGAAATCAGATTCCCTCGGAAATCAGAAATCTGAAAAATCAGCAAATTTTTGAAACTCTGATTCATCATCCTGCTGTTCTGAAAGCCGATCTGCTTCTTGCCTATGCTTCCTGCGGCAATGAACCGGAGACATGGCATTTCATCCGCTGGGCTTTGGAAAATAAAATTCCGCTTGCTCTGCCCAAATGCGGACAAAACAGACAAATGCAGTTTTTCCTGATCAGCCGTCTGGAAGATCTTCAGGCCGGAGCTCATGATATTCCCGAACCTGTTACGAATCAGAAAGCTGTTATCACTGAAAAAACCGTCTGCATCGTTCCTGCTCTTGCATTCACCAGAGACGGTATCAGACTCGGACAGGGCGGCGGCT
>Ga0326511_10003993_pt1 | contig 11828 bp, 2 predicted proteins | sample 0_2496_0518_D_FD_203701 | JGI IMG/M metagenome (GOLD analysis project Ga0326511, IMG submission 203701) | Bovine rumen microbial communities from UC Davis, California, United States - 0_2496_0518 | ecosystem: Host-associated > Mammals > Digestive system > Stomach > Rumen | place: USA: California...
CCCCTCGACCGTGTAGTTCTGGCTCATGCCGGGCATGGAGGCCTTGATGGTAATGGTCTCGGTAGAGTCGATGGCCAGGTTGATGACTTGGCTGTTGATGTTCAGCACGTAAAGGTCGGGCCCTGTCGGAGCCTGGTGGCTGAAGCTGAACTTCCCGTCGTCGCCCAGCTTGGCCGAGTCGAGCAGCACGATGCCCGTGAGCGAGCGGTTATAGAGGTAGAGCGTGGAATCTTGCGCCCCCTCAATGGTGCCCTCAATCGTGAATGTGTTTTGTTTCTGGCAGGCTGTCGTGAGTAGCAGTGCCATCAAGCCATAAAAGAGTCTTTTCATATTATCTTCGTTTCAATTTGCATGCAAAGGTACAAATAAGCGGGAGAAAAACAAAAGAAATAAAGTCTTTTCTTTTGTTTTTCTCCCGCTTGATACCGTTCAGCGCTGTTTATCGCTTAAGCACCTTGGTGCCGAAGACACCCTGATCTGTGTAAACCCTGACATGATAGACCCCTGCGGGCAACAATCCTGTGTGGATGGGCTGGCCAGGATTCAGGTGGGTAACACTGATACACTCAACACCGCGCATATCGGTAATTTCAACGCGTTTTATGTCGTTGAAGTCTCCGTTCACAAAAAGCAGAGACGACATCGGCGACAGGTGTAACTGTCTGTCTTTTTCCGACACGCCTTTCAGATCGTCAATCTTTACAGGGTCGGCATCCTTGTCGAAGTAGAGTAGCCATGTCTCCGTGCCGCCCAGCGATTCTGTGACATAGTGCAGGCGCCGTTCATGCACGGGATCCTTGCCGTCGCGCAGCGTCACAGGTGTCTGCCAGACATTGTCGGCTGGCAATTGTCGGCCGTCGCGCTGGCGTATGATAGCTGTCAGCAACTGCTGACCGTCGGTGGGATCGGGCAGCGAGCCATAGTTCCAGCCTGTTGCCGACGGATTGATGGTGAGCAGATACTGGTCGTCGCTCAGCCGGCTCACGGTGGCACCCGCAGCTCGGTACACTATCTGCTGAGTGCCGTCACTGAGGTACACCTCGTCGGGCTGGTCATTAGCATCGGCGACATCGTTCACCAGGAATCCACGACCTGTGATGCCAGCATAGAGCATGGAGGGCGGCGTGAAGCCGTGAATCAGCTCATGGATGCTCACTTGGTCGAGTAGCGATAGGTCTTCGTTGCCATAGCTTGTGACATGGGTAGCCGTCACATCGTAGTTGATGAAATGGCCTAGCAACGTGCTTGTCAACCACCACTGAGCGTAGGCCTGACTGCGGGCGGAGATGGTGCCGAAGTCGTTGGCAATGCTCTGGCCGAAGCTGAGCACGGCGGGTTGGCCGTTCACCTGCGAGCTGATGAGCTGGAAATCGATGAGCAGCCCCTTCTCGTTCTCTATGATTTCCGGTTGCTGCGTCACCATTCGTACATTATTGGCATCGCCCAGTCCCTTGTTGTTGATTACCAGCGCAAACTCTGCCGGGACGATAGGCTCTACCTCCTCCGTCAGCGGGTCATCGCCATAGATGTCGCGCTGCATGAAGTAGGTCAAGTCGAGCTCGGGAGACGGGTTTACCGTAAGCACCACAGGATAAAGGTCGCGCGTCACCTCTAATCCCGTGAACGGATCAATGTAGGTAATGCTACCACCAAAGCTGTACTGTACAGGCTCCGCTGGAGCAGCATACTTCGTGGGGATAAACAGGATAGTGGCCGTGCCTGTCTGCCCGGCATCGAGCGTCCACCCGCCTTTCAAATCAAGTGCACCATTGAAGCCGTCAAGGCTTTCGGCATTGATTTGGAACTCATGGGCAGTGGCCACACGGCCTTGCATGTCGCGTACCAGCAGGTTTAGTTTCAAATCCTGCATCGGCGTATCCTCATGGCCGTTGAAGACCTTCAGACGACCACGGAAAGCCTGACGGGTCATGGTTGTAGAACCCTCAAATCCTAACGAGATTGTGGCACACACGGACGACGTTGACAATTCTCTGAAATTGTTAATATATTCATCAAAAGAATGATAGAAGAGATGTGTCATCGTAGAGAATCCTTTCTCTTTTGCCATTGCATCCTCGGCCAGTAATCTATTAGTAATCTCATCAAGTTGCTCATTAGTAGGGGAGTTTGGCCCTTTTCCATCTACATGATCAACAAATGCCCGCATGTCTTCAAGTGTAACCGATGAAGGTTTATTGGCAAGCAGTTCTTCATTACTTGGATTATAGTTAAAAGGAAGGTTCAGCACATAGTTCATAAATGCCATTTTTTCTTCATCTATGTCCTCAAGCCACATTCTGTCACCAAAGGCATATAATTGCAGTGTATCCATCCTCAAAACATGATCAACATACTGTTTTGCAATATTTTCAAAGACTTCCATCCAGCCATATTTAGCATTGTTACGGCTAAATGCAGTCTTTTCTCGTGCTTTCAGCGCAGTCTCTTCACAAGGAATAATCAGCCCGACAATTTCTCCGGCCTCCTTAATCTTGCTATAGGCTTCATTTGTTGCATTATCTAATGCAGCTTCACCTACTTCTTTCAAGGTGTCTTTAATCAGACCACCGGCGTCTGAATCTCCCTTGTTGCCCTTGTCTGGATTCTGTTCTCGTTCGTTTCTTTCCTTTTGTTGTTGTTCTGCAGCCTTGTCTATTCCTTCATTAAATTTTCCAAAGAAGGGGATTGGCAATTTACTAGCAGCAAAATTAAAGGCATCATTAGCCTTCTTTGCTTGGCAGGGGTCGCATATGTTGAACACTTCTTTTATTTCGCCATACATAGTGTCTCCTTCTTCTCCAAACGGATCATTGATTGTAAGCGGACTTCTATCTCCTCCCATTACTTGGCCTAATATATATATCAAAGCACTGGCTGTGGCTTCATAAGCACATATCTTCATGGCCAGTCGCTCAGCATATTCATTAGTTTTCAGCTCTAGACCGCACTTTTCTTTGTATCTTTCCTTAATATAACGCATGCAGTTGGCATAGTCATCAAACATCTCCTTAACGGCATCTTCACCCAGCCCTTTCTTCTTTCTTGCCTTTTGTGAAGTGTTGCCAATGCGCGTAATTTTTATGGGGAATATAACAGAGTCAGAAGGCATAAGCGTAAATGGTGCCAAGTCTGTAAGTGCATCAAAGTGCCATTCTTCTGTATCCTCAGGGAGTTCTAGTGTTACTTCTTCAGCCTGTATGAGACCTATATTTGTTAGTTTTGCTTCTATTAACACGGCTTCTCCCACTGCCATGTTGTCTCCGTCAATTTTTTCTGGCAGTTCCATTTTCACAACAGGCATGGGCACATTGGTTTCATACACCACATTGGTTACAATGGTATACTCATCTTCAACCTCAGTTTCTTTCACATCCCAAGAGATGGTGATGGGCTGATATCCAATGTTTACGGTGATTCGTTCTGTGGATCCCGGATTCACAAACACATAGTTGGCGTAATTCTCATGCTTTTCAGCGGCAACCTCCAGCCGATAGTATCCTTCAATGAGTTCTACCTTATACTTGCCGTCTTTTCCTGTCTTTCCCTGAGCAACAATTTCGTTGGTGGCGGGATGCCTGACAGTGACATTAGCCCCCTCAACATGAGGAGCCTCTTCGGTATTGTAGGTGTATTCGTCGCATGCATCCACTATAAGGAATCCCTTTTCCTCAGACACAAGAGTCATACTGAAAGGTAAGGTAATACCATTTCCACCAGGACAATTCAGACCAATGGTGCCCGTCATTGGCACATTAAGCTGCATCCGTTCCGTGGGGGAGAATCGGAGCACGAGTGTTGCATCCTCGTTCTGCTTCAGCGACATGCTGCCGCTAAGTAGCTTAAAGCCATCAGGTAGTGCAGGAGTTATGATTCCTGTTTCACCTTTGCCTGTGTTGGTCAGTTGAAGGGGGATGTCGCGGAACGTTCCCTTGGTCACGGTCATTCTCAAACTATCTACATTGCATGTCAACTTTGCCTCGGCATTGCGACAGAAATAGTATAGGAGCAGGTTGAGCTGAGCACCTTCAGATGAACTGACGCGCACCTTCAGGCATTCCCAATCAGAACCAGAACTGGCAACGTTTCCATTCAGTGTGTAGTCAAGATCAATAGTCTGTCCCCCATTGATAGTGGCAGGAATGTTGAAAGAAGCAGTACAACCTTCTGGTGCCGACAGAATTTCTGTCTTAACGTCTGTGAGCGGCAGGTTGCCCGGATTTGTCAGTTCTATTTTCCCTTGATATGGCTCACCAATGGCTACATCGCAAGTAATATATTTGCTATCTGTACGCTGCAAGCCATAGACATTGAAAGAAGCCAGTTCCTCGCTGCTTCCCTCGTCAGGATAGCAGGCACCAACTGCAAAATGTCCAGCCTGTCGTGGCAAGAGTTGCCATGTTGTCTGGAATCTGCCATCGCCATCAGTTTGAACACGTTGCACTTGGCGAGCACCTTCATTAACCAGATAAACATCAACAAAAGCCTTATTGATATCCCGGCCTGCCAGTTGTCCGGTCACAATGACCTCGTCTCCTTGGCGATAAGAGGACTTGTCGGTGCTCACTGTAGCACGGAAGGACGGTAAAGTGCGGATCACTATATCGGCGGAAGTGTTATTGCTATATGACAGCTCTTGAATCTTTTTGCCTTCATTCACCACAGCATAATAGTAGTTCTCTCCAATGATGGGGGCTGTCATTTCAACCTCACCGACGAGCACCTGCTGCTGGCCGGCAGGAGTAGCTCCGGCAGTATATAGCCGTGCAACAGGAGCCCTGCGGTTACGAAGATAAACATACACAGGAGTAGCATCGCGCAGGTCGGCCACACCATTGTTGGCTACCACTACTGTGAAACTCACTTTGCTGCCCAGTTCAGCCTCGGCGTGGTCAGCAGAGAAGCTGACGATGCGCGCATCAGGGAGCGTTTGGTCAGTGACGAACACATAGCAGGTACCGCTGCTAAAGCCGTCGGCCTGAGCAGTGAAAACGATGGTCTGCGAATCGTCCTGAGTGTCGTTGGCGGCAGGCGTCACTTCCACATAGGCCGACTGTTGACCTGCAGGAATGGTGAGCGTATGATTATAAGTGAGCATCTCATCATGATTGCTCGACAAATACACCGTAAGGGGTCTTGAAGTGTCAGTGTTGCGGTTCACAGTGATACGGGTGGTGACTCCTTCGCGCACAGTTCCCTGACTGGTAGTCAGCGCAAGCGACGGCCCGTCGTCATCGAACACCTGCAAGCGTGCCTGCACACTACCTGCTGACTGTCCGCTGGCGCTGCAACTGCACGATGAAAGCCACACAGCAGCAGTGACTGTATAGGTTCGGTCACCATCTACCTGCCCATTGTCCACGGGACCAAGATTGAAAGTAGCACTTTGCACGCCCTTAGGTAAACTGAATTCTTTCTGCGTATAATATAGATTTCCATTGGCATCGTCGCTTAGACGCACAGTGATGTTCTTGTCGATATTTGTGGTTCGGCACAATACGCCGGTCACGCTCACCGGACCGTCGTTTTCTTTCACCTGATTAGGTGTAAACGTCAGCTCTAAAACGGGGCGGTCATCATCCTTGAGGATTACAAGGGTCTCTGTTGGCTCATAACCTTCTGCATGTGCAGCGAAAGCACACGACAGGTCGGCATCGGGTATTTCATCGTTGTTAGCTGTCACTTCGGCGTTGGCCTCTGTCTCACCAGCAGGGATAATAATGGTAGCTGGCAGACGAAAGCGTTTTGGCTGTTCTGCGGTAATACTTACTGCCAATGCCTGGCTTGTGGCATTTGCCACGCTCACCGTAAGTTCAAAACTTTCTCCCTCGGTGACCTCGGTCTTTGAGGCGGTGAGGCGCAGGGATGGGCGCTCATCATCGCGTACGGTGACGGTGCCCTCCACGGCATCATAGCCGTTGCCATCAAGACGGAGGGTGACGAGTGAATCGGTGTTGACGGCTTCGTCATCAGTCAGGGTGAGATAGAAGTAGGCAGCGGCTTGTTCACGGGGGATGGTGACCGATGGCGGCATGGTCACCCGGTCGTCGCCGCTGAGCTTAGCCTGCGCAAAGGTCTGGTCCTTGTTCCAGCTGCCACTGCGGGCCAGCTGGCAGCGGATGCTGGTCACTTCGCCCTCCTGCTGGGCTATGGTTGGTACGGTGAGTACCAAGTGCTTGCCCACAGCGAGTGGGCGGCCTGCGGTCTGAGCAGTGTTGTTGGTAGCAAAATCGGTAGCCTCGCCGGCGCTGACAACGGGCACCACGGTGACGGCCACGTCGACCTCGCCGTCGATGCCGGGCAACTGCGGCAGGCTGACCGTGGCATTGCGGTTGACGCTGGCACCCACCTTCAGCTCTTGCGTGTCATAGCTGGTACTGCCGATGCTGACACGACGCCCATCGGCATCTACCAGATAGATGCGTTCTGTCCAACCGCCCAGGCCAGGCAGCTTGCCTTGATTCTTCACCATCCAGCTGAGACTGATGGCTCCACCGGGCATGACGCTGGCAGTAGTGGTCTGCACGTCGGTCACGATGTAGTCAGGGCTGTCGGGCACATCGTCGGGCGACCGCTGAATGCTGAGCGAGCCACTACGTACCCTGACGCTGCGCTGGCTGCCATCGTTCAGGAAGACGAGGCCCTCTTTCAGCGTAATGGGGAACACATTCCCCACCTGTGCCGTGTCGGGCACCAAGACGGGAATAGTGAGCACAGCACCGCCAACGCCATCGATAGCCTCGGCACTGCTCACAGTGATGCGCCAAGCGTCATCGGTGATATGTTCCGTCTGTAGTGAATGATTCTTGGCACGGTCGGTGAGCATGGCGGCGTTCATGTCGGCCACAAAGCCGAGCGGCATGGTGACATCGACCTGCATGCCAGTGGCAGCGGTGCCACGGTTCTCCAGATATATGGGATAGAGAACGGTTTGTCCGGCCAATGCTCCTACGCGCGTTCCATATATATTATAATACTCCTGCTGACTTTCGCCGGGTTCACTGGGACTGTCGGGCTGATAGTCGTAGTCGAAGTTGGCTATCAGTGTCACATCGTTGCCGGGCATGGTAAAGTCGAACTCCTGCGAGGTGCTGACCACGCTGCCTTGTTGCGTCCAGTTGCGGAAGGTGTAGTTTCTGTTGGCGTAGGCATGGAGGTGCACCAGCTCGCCTACTGCGATGCTATTATCGCTGCTCAGGTTGAAGCTGCCGCCTTCGGCGGGACTGGCCTGTAGGCGCAGGTGTCGCCTGATGGTGACAGGCATGGGCTCCTCGGGGGCGCCGGGATTGTACTCATAGCGGGCCACCAGCGTGGTGTGGCGGGCAGGCATGGTGTAGCTGAGGGGGTTCCCAGTGGAGAGCACATTGCCCTGACTGTCCTCCCAACGCACAAAGGTGTAGTTGTTGTGCCCGTAGGCCCATATCGTTAGCTGTTCGCCAGCTGCGTGGCGCGTCAGCTCGCTCAGGCTGAAGTAACCAGCGTCGGCTGGTATGGTTTTCAGCGTGAGCTGCCAAGGCTGAGAACCTGGCTCGTCGGGATTGACGGGGTCGTATTGTGCCCATGCTGCGGGGCAGAGCAGCAGCACCAGCAGCAGGATCAGTTGTCTATTGTGTTTCATGCTTCATCATGTGTTAGGAGATTATTTCACTACTTGCTTCTTGCCGTTCTTCACGTAGATGCCCTTCGTGAGCTGGCCCTTGATGATACGGCCCTGGAGGTCGAAGATCTGGTTGCTCTGTTGTTGCTGTGGTACAGCAACAAGCGAAACCGCAGTGGTGCCGTTAGCAATAGTGAGGGTGAAGCGGTCGTTGAGTGTGCTGGCCTCATTAATGGTGAAGGTGTAGTCGTGTTGGCTCAGGTCAGTGGTTACTCCGGTCGTAGCGTCGGTGAGCAGCAGGCTGTCTGCGTTGCCCCGTGCAAGGGCGATGGTGAATGTTCCGCCCTGGTTGGCTTGCAGGCCCAGTTGGATGACACCGTCGGCCAAGGGCCGTTCGTTGATGGCCAGCGGCGTGCCGTCGGCATCGAGGGTGTAGATTTGTGGCACGGCGGCCTCCTGGCTGAAGAAGCGTGCGGCATCGCGTGCCGTCTCATAGCGAAGCGATGATTGCTCGTTGAGCACCAGACGTGTCTGGTCGGTAGCAGTGCCGTCGGTGATTGTCAGATCCAGCAATTGACGGCTGTCATCCTTTTCGCGGCGTGCAGCAGCAGGTCGCTGGTTCTCATTACTGAACTGGCGTCCTTCCTGTTGGAAGCGAATCTGGCTGAGGTTGGCCGGTTTCTGCACGAAGAAAGCCTCCATGGGGCGCAGGATATAGTCATCGTCGATGGGCGAGTAGGCCCGATAGGTCCAGCTGTTGCAGTCCCAAACGATGATGGGTGCATCCATGTCCATATAGTAGGCATCGTAGCAGCAGGGGTAGGGATTCCCTACGAAGTTCCAGCTGGCATCGGCACTGGAAGCTGCATTGTAGGTTCGAAGCGTGGTGGTGGCATCGGAGCTGAGCAATGCGGCTGCCTTGCCGCTCTGCGTGGCGGGCAGAGTGATCCATCCCTCACGGTTGGTCTGCAGGATATAGCCCTGACCGGCATGCAGAGTATTCTCCGTCAGGTTCTGCCAGCTGCCTGTGGGGCCGTTGGCAGCGCGGTTCTGGCCGTTGTAGTAGCGGAATATGAACGATGCTTCGGTATCGCTGTGGCTCACGTCGCCAACGTTGACATCGTGCAGCGGGGTGATGTAATACCACTGGTCGCTGTATACATGCAAGCGAGTCTGCATTTGGTCGGCACTGACGGCAGCAGTGTTATTCAGTAACTGCCCGGCGGGCCACCCGTTATCGTGGTTCCAGTGAGCGGGATTGACGGTGAAGGTGAGCATGCTTATGGGCAGCGGTGCCGAACCGCCAACGGTGAGCTGTGCTCCTTCAGAAAGAATGATGTCGGCCTTCTTTTCCGGTCGGCGGTTGTTGGTCAGCGTCAGTGCCGAGCCGATGTTCAGCACCGACGGCTCGGCACCCTCAACGATGGTACCGAACTGATGCCAGTAGTCATCCAGTTTATAGTCTACGATAGCAAAAGCGGGTACAACGAGCGTGGCCTGGGACATGGCATCGTTGCTGAAAGGATCGCCTTGCACCAGCGGGGGCGTAGCCGAGAGGCAAGTCACCTTTTCAATGGAAGGGCAATCGCTGAAGGAAAAAGAATATCCCCAATTATTAGTATACAAATTATCTATATTAGGAGTGGCTGGCAACACCACAGTCTTCAAGCTATAGCAACTTGCAAAGGCCTGAGAGCCCATGGCCTCCAGGTTCTCAGGGAGCAATACACTTTCTAATCCAGAACCGGCGAAAGCACCATCTCCTAAACGGGTCAACGTTTGTGGAAAGTCAATGTTCTTTAATGATGGTGTACCGTAGAAGCAGGAACTGCCGATGCTTTTCAGTGTAGCGGGTAGAATGGCAGAAGTTAGCGAGGAACAGCCATAAAACACTGAGCTTTTGAGTTCCGTGATGCCATTGGGCAAAGAAATGCTGTTCAGGGCTGAGCAATAGGCGAACACGTCGTAGCCCATTTCGGTCAGAGCAGAACCGCCGGCAATGTTGGCGGTAGTCAAAGACCAACAATCACTGAAAGCATAGTTGCCGATGGTGGTCACCGTAGCAGGGATGGTGACTGTCTCGATGGCCGTTCCGGAGAAAGCTCTGACGCCAATGCGCTTGACGCCTTGCGGCAGATTGATGACATGAAATTGCTTCAGGTCTCGGAACTGATCGTCGGGTACGGCCTCGGCCTTGGCCTGGCTCAAGTCGGCTCCTTTTAGGTTGGCCATGTTCTTCAGTGTCTGCCAGTCGTCGGTGTTCATGGTGCCTTTCACGCGGATATACTCCACGTCGCTGAGCATGTTTACTTGATAGAGTACCTCCTGCCCCAGCGTGCCAGGGCTGTTGACCTCTACAGTTAGCCACTGGACGTTGTCGTTGGTGGCAGCCAGTGCACAGGTCTGTTCTACATGGGGATTCATGCTACTTGGGGTGGTGGCAACGGCAGGCATGGCTGTCATCATCAGCCCTGACAGAAAGATTATTGTTCGTTTCATAGTTATAAGTGTTTAAAATTTCTCCCCGCAAAGGTAATACATATTTCACAAAAAAACAAAAAACTTTAAGCTTTTTTCTTTTATTATTATAATAATGTGTACCTTTGCACGATGTTTTTGCGCAACGTGTGCGCACTTTTATTTATTTTTAGATGTTTTTTTAAACCAAGATGAACGTAATTACAAAGACCCTTCAACTGGCTGATGGAAGGACCATCACCATTGAAACCGGGAAAGTGGCAAAGCAGGCCGACGGCAGTGTGATGCTCCGTATGAACAACACCGTGCTTCTGGCCACCGTTTGTGCCGCAAAGGATGCAGTTCCCGGAACCGATTTCATGCCTTTGCAGGTAGACTATCGTGAGCAGTACAGCGCTGCCGGGCGCTTTCCCGGCGGATTTACCAAGCGCGAAGGCAAAGCCTCTGACTCGGAAATCCTCACATCGCGCCTCGTGGACCGCGTTCTCCGTCCACTCTTCCCCGGCAACTATCATGCCGAAGTGTTTGTCAACGTCATGCTCCTTTCGGCCGACGGTGTAGACCAGCCCGATGCGCTGGCCGGATTTGCCGCCTCGGCCGCACTGGCATGTTCCGATATACCCTTCGAGTGCCCCATCAGTGAGGTACGCGTGGCCCGCGTGGGCGGCGAGTACGTCATTAACCCCACCTTCGAGCAGATGAAGCAGGCCGACATGGACATCATGGTTGGTGCATCGGCCGAGAACATCATGATGGTGGAGGGCGAGATGAAGGAAGTCAGCGAGCAGGATTTGCTCGGCGCCCTGAAGGCTGCCATGGAGGCCATCAAGCCCATGTGCGAGCTGCAGGCCGAGCTGTCGAAGGAGCTGGGCAAGGACGTGAAGCGCGAGTACAACCACGAGGTGAACGACGAGGAGCTGCGCGCCCGCATGAACCGCGAGCTCTACCAGCCCGCCTACGACATCACCAAGCAGGCCCTGCCCAAGCAGGATCGCGCCGACGCCTTCGATAAGCTGCTCGAAGACTTCAAGGAGAAGTTCTTCGCCGAGCGTGCCGCCGCCGCACCTACTGAACCTACGGCACCTACCGCACCTACCTCACCTACCGAACCTACCATCTCCGACGACGAATACTCCGCCATGATGGACCGCTACTACCACGACGTAGAGCGTGACGCCATGCGCCGCTGCATCCTCGACGAGGGCATACGTCTCGATGGCCGCAAGCCCACCGACATCCGCCCCATCTGGTGCGAGGTCAGCCCCCTGCCCATGCCTCACGGCAGCGCCATCTTCACCCGTGGCGAGACGCAGAGCCTCTCCACCTGCACCCTGGGCACCAAGCTCGACGAGAAGCTGGTTGACGATGTGCTCGACAAGAGCTACATGCGCTTCCTGCTCCACTATAACTTCCCCCCGTTCTGCACGGGCGAGGCCAAGGCCCAGCGTGGCGTTGGCCGCCGCGAAATTGGCCATGGCCACTTGGCATGGCGCGGTCTGAAGGGCCAGATTCCCGAGGACTTCCCCTACACCGTGCGTCTGGTGAGCCAGATCCTGGAGTCGAACGGCTCCTCGTCGATGGCCACCGTCTGCGCCGGCACCCTGGCACTGATGGACGCCGGCGTGCCCATGAAGAAGCCCGTCAGCGGCATCGCCATGGGTCTGATCAAGAACCCCGGCGAGGATAAGTATGCCGTGCTGAGCGACATCCTGGGCGACGAGGATCACCTGGGCGACATGGACTTCAAGACCACGGG
>Ga0326511_10003994_pt1 | contig 11820 bp, 14 predicted proteins | sample 0_2496_0518_D_FD_203701 | JGI IMG/M metagenome (GOLD analysis project Ga0326511, IMG submission 203701) | Bovine rumen microbial communities from UC Davis, California, United States - 0_2496_0518 | ecosystem: Host-associated > Mammals > Digestive system > Stomach > Rumen | place: USA...
TGCTTCAATATTCGCCTGCGCTTCGGCCTGAATTGTGCCGACAGAATCAGTAAAAATATTGATCCAATTTTGATACGCCGCTTCAAATCCTCCGATCAGCGTATTATACTGCGCTTGCATCTGATCCAACAGGGATTGCAATTCCGCAGCCATCGCCGCGATATTCGCATCTTTCGCCGCGCTCATCGCCGCGATAGCATCGGCAAGCCATTGCTCCGCGCTTTCAAATTTGAGCTTAAAATCTTTCACTACTTCCAGGATCCAATCAAGATTCAGATTCTGTAAGTTGGTGTAAGGAAAATGCTCATAAAGGCCCATCCTGATCCCTCCTTTAATAAACCATGATGCAGAAATACTGCTTAAATTCTTCCACGATCCAATTATAAATATCGAGTTTGGGCGCGACTTGCAATTCCGATTCCAGCATTTGCTGTGAAGTAGTTACGCCGATATTGCCGTGAGTTCTTCCCGTTCTGGTGCTGGTGTCTGTGCCGCTTTCGCTTTCGCTGTTGGTAACTGTTCCCGATCCGTTGCCCGTTGACTGCCTGGAATTTACAAGCGATTCGCTGTTAAATCCAGCGACCTTTTCTGTGACCGTTGAATTGCTGGAGCTTTGACTATTCCCCGATCCGCTTTTCTGGTGACTTCCCTGATCCGTCCAAGTTTCCTGCCGATCATAGTTTTCTAACGGATTATACTCGATCTGCGCTACGGCCCACATTCTTGACCAAGTGGTGGCGCGGGAAATGCTCCAAGTTCCAATAGCCGCTTTGAGAATATCCGGCTTGCTGTATACTACATTCAGTTCGCCTAAGTCCATCAGAATTTTATTGATTAGCGCGTTCTTGTTCATCCCCGCTGGAACGTTCAAATCATCAAAGATGGTATCATCAAATTTATAAATTCCCAAGATTGATAGAATCGTGTTTGCCATAGTCCGTCCCTCCTTCCTCTGGCTTGATCCTCCAATCAACGGAAAGATTCAGCCCGAACATATCATTGGCAATGGAAATTCCTTTTTGCAGTTCATCCAGCCACAAGGAACATTTTGCAAATGTTTCTACGTTGTTCGCGTTCACTTCATCAGTTAAAAGGCGCTCTTTCTTTTCCGTGTTCGCGTTAGGAATGCCGATATCAGTATCGAACATATTTTCAATCATTCGCAGGCAATCAAGCAGTTTATCTACAATGAAATTTTGCCCCACATTTTGATCAAACGCCATCCAAGAGGGCTGTCCCTGATCATCCAGCAGGTTTTTGTCCGTGACGACTGCAGGCTCGCCTCCGGCGATACCATCATAAATCTGTTTCAGCGTTTCAGCAAATGCTTTATTTTTCGCAAATAGCAGATATGAAAGTTTGCTATTTACCAGATTTACCCCGGCAGATTCAGACGCTACCGCCATCAAATCCGCATAGTACGTGATAATATCCCAGATGCCGCCATAATCGGGCTGTAGCTTGATCAAAGCGCAGTCAACGCCGATTTTCGGACGCAGATTTTGCTTGATAAGCGGATTCGCAATTACGACATGGGTTGGCCTATAATACACATCGTATCCATACAGGCCGCAATTCTGGGCGATCACTCCGAATTTATCAGTATTGATAATGCAAAAATATCCCTGACAGTAAAGCACATACTTCACAAAGTCCTCTGCCCAGCTTTCCGGCATTTTCCATTTAAAAACAGAAATTGCTTTTTGCAAAAGATACCGCTGGAAGAAACGCGCGAGCCCGGTGTTCTGGGAATGAACAATTCCCGGTTTCTGCAATGAAGTTATAGCGTTCTGATAATCAAACATAAACGGCGCGTTCAGCATATCGGTTTCCACCACCTTTTCCGATTTTTAAGCCAGCCCAGCAGCCAAGGCGGGAGGCCGATCCCGCCAGTGATATTTTCGTATACATAGCGCGCATGGTATTTTCTGTTTGCCATCGTTGCGGAGGGATCCGCGGGGCGAAGGTAACTATAAACGAAAACTTCCGTTAAAAAATCGGTGTTCTGCGTGCTTTGTGAAAATTCGGTAAAGCTCATATTCCAAGGCGCTGTTCGGTAAAATTCAAGGCCGTTCGCCTTTTCGTACATCAATCTTTCCATCTGTTTTGGCCCGTTGTTTTCCCAGTCTGTAACGGCCCAATCGCTATATAGCGTGTACGGTGTCCACTGCAAAAGCCCGTAGCCGCCGCTGTATGGTGTGCCGCCTTGCCATTGCCCAGGAGAAAGCCCGGATTCAGCCCACATATTGCCCACAATGGCAGCTGCGCTTTCCCGGGTGAAGCCTTGCCGCAGGAGGAAAGCCATCGCCAATCGGGCGTTGTGATCCTTTTCGTCCTGCGTAAGGCTCATATATACATTTGTATAGTACCAGCCCAAATAAAAATCCGCCATCTTTTAATCACTCCAGAAAAATTCCAGTATCCAAATTTTGATTCAATTCGGCAATTTCACTTTCAAGGCCGGGGATTTGTACATCCGCGCCAGAAGTAAGAATATAGCCGCTATTATTTGTATCAGCCATTAAAGTCCCAAGCTGCACATTTTTGCATAGTGGCCTTCCCCGCTCCTGTGGATTATCGTCAACGGCAATGTGGTGGATGCTTTCAATTCTCATTAGTTCCGTGGCATATGGGGAAATACTGCCATTACTTCCAACGCTCATTACATGCGGGATATTATTTTCCATTCCATCAATAATTCCATTTGCTACCGAGCTAATAGCGCCTCCAATATTCAGCGAAGCAAGATTTGATCCGAAGTTGGCAACGGAAGAAACAACGTTTTGAATTTGCCCCCATCCGTTTGTATTGATTTGTGCCAATTGAATGGGGACAGCTACCATTGTAGATTGATATAAAAGCGTGGGATTTAATTGCATATCGTTTCCGGGGGCAGTAACCCACATTCTGATACTCCCCATTCCGGAAATCAAATCAATTGCAATTTGCGCATGTAAATTGTTTACTTTGAAGGGCGCATCTGTGCTTTCCCAAATACCCATCGCTACCAAATTTGCATCAAGTTCAAATTCACCCCACGGTGGCAAATATGCTCGATACTGGCTATAAGGAGATCCAAGCATATAAGTTCCCCGCGTGGGAGCTTGTGAATGCTCCACCGCCCGAAGCGTCCCCGGTTGCAGTTCGATTATATGATTCTCGATTCTATGGCAGGAAAGTGGCTGCAAAGTCCACCATCCGAAAGGCACCGCAGTTATAGCAGTGCCGATATTCGAAGGCATAGAACGAGGGAACCAATTCACCGAAGCTATATATTGATAGGGATTAAAAATGGATTTATAGAGGTTTTCGCCCAAATCCGGGTTTGTATCAGTAATATTTGTCCAGGTGGTATTTCCCATAAGGGCATATTTTAGCCCGGCAAATTCTGAAGGCGTGAAAGCGTAATATGAAACGGCACCAAGCGCCGCATTATCATTATTGATGATGCCCACCACATAAAAGCCATCTTCAAATTTTTGTTTCCACGGTGTGCCATAAACAGCATCTTGCCCGGTCCCATTAAAAGTGCTAGCATATTCGGTAAATGTATCTGGCTGGTTTGTCGTAGGATAAAGACCGTCTATAATTTTATTATCATAGATTTTAGCTGCTCGAAGCACATAACAAGTGGAATTTTGAATATAAGTTTTATATGATGCCAATACATCATTTGAAAGAGTAGCCCACCAAAGCCGCCCGGAATATTCCCAATTTGTTACATAGTAATATCTGGTAAACGTGCCAATACTTGCATAATTAAAATTTTTAGGATTCATAGTTGGCCCCAAATCAAGCCCGATAACAGGATTTAAAATTGAGCAAGGCTCTTTTAATGTGCATTGATATGTGGTGCCTTGCGTGGCTGGCGTTTTCGTGCTGTTATGCCGCTTTGCAAAGTTAGAATAGAATGTTACCGCCACCGCCATGCAATCACCCCATTTTACCGCCCCGGCATGGTGGCATACCGGGGCGGCATTTTTCGTTTTTAGTCCAGAAGCAGGATAACAGATTTTTCAGTGTGATCCACGAAGGATTTCTGGTAGTCCTTGATCCAAAAGTTCTGGTAGTCGGCGCGGGCGTTGTAGGGGCTGGGCTTCATCGTGGACCGAAGCACAGTATATCCAGCCGCTTCACGGTCGCAAATCACGCCAAACACATTAGAAGCGGTTACAGCGTTCTGGGCGTTCACTACCGCGCCGTTAGCGCCAATATAGGAGGGCTTAATGTTGATCTGGGAAGGATTTTTAATAGCCTGCCAGAAGTTCACGGTTTCAGTATCGGCCAGCCGCAAATAATTATCGTGGAAGGTATCAGCCAGCACCTGCATTTCAATCTGATACTGCGCGGGGGCGTACAGATAGACGCGCTGATCCTCATAGGGCGTATGCCGCATCACGTGTTTATTGTTCACCACCTGCTGGAACATTTCCGAGCGTTCAGTGAAAAGAGAAGTAATAGCCGCGATCCGGGAATAGCACCACCGCATAAACGGCGCGAAGTTGTCCGGCTGATAAACCGTCTGCGCGGTAAGGCTCAGGCCAGTAAGAGTGTTGTATTCGCTCAGGAGATGGATGATCCTGGTGGAATCATTGATAGCAACAATTCCCGCCATCAGGTTGACAATGGTGGCCCTAGCCATGTTTTCCCGGCTCTGTTCGAACATATTGGATACGTTGGTAATGATCATCTGTACGAAGCGGCCCAATTCCTCTGGGCTGGAGAAAGCCACTTCCAACTGCTCATCGAAAATGGTGTAATGATCCTGATAAGTGTTGATCCCGTAGAAATTGGTTTGCAGAACATCGGCCTTTTTGATCACCTGCTGATCCACGGCTTTGCCGTTGCCAGTAATGGGAGATTCATCGTCATCATAATGCACGGGATATTCCACCGTATCATTATCTTCAAAGCTCCCATCCGCGATCTGGATTTTCCGGGTGTGCAGTTTGAACATGGGTTCCGAAAATTCCATGCCATTGAATTTCCGGTTATACGGGCGAATCGAAAAAATCGTTTTACCCAGTACCGTGCTAATGGCCCGGTACACCTGTTCGTACCCGGTTTTCAGCGTAGTCTGTGCAGACTGCGCGAAGCTCGCGCCATCCACAGGCGCGATGGAGGCTACACCCGTAGCCTGTTGCTGGATAGCGTTTGCCAGCGTGGCAATCTGGTTAAAAGAAAGTTCTCCGGCACTCATTTTTCCTCATCCTCCTGATTCTTGATTTCTTCCGCAATCGGTTCAACAATTGCGGGGGTTTCCGGTTCGACAATTGCGGGAATTTCCGGCTTGTTGATCTGCTCCGGCGCGGATGCCAATGCCTCGCTTGTTTCTTCCGGCGCGATCCCGGAATACGTGATTTCTGCTGTTCCTGCGCTCACCGATACAGTATAATTGGATTCGATCACGTAGGGGATAGGATTTCCAATATCTGATTCGATAGGGTTCAGCACGCGCAAATAGATGTATTTAGGATTATCTGTAAGCCATTGCACAAAGGTTTCAACATCCGTAACACCTTCAGCGGCGGGATAATACCACATCCGCCGAGAGCTTGCCTGATCCGCATACAACGCACAGCGCCCCGCGGGGACAGTGGAATAACTGGAATAAAAACCTGGATTGCAATTTTCGCCCTGCGCGTAGCGATTATTAGCGGTCTTGCCCGTGTAGGACGGGAGAGCATCATCAGCGATAAAAACAACACTTTCCCCGGATGTATTCCCGGCAATCCTCCAAGACGCATCGGGCGGGACGCGCACCCTTAGAATATCACAGGTGGCGCGTTTATTGATCAAATCTATCGTACCACCGTAAAAATCGTCCGGCAGAATGATTTCAATTGGGGTGTTATCCCCATTCTGCACCTCGATTTTTTCATAGGCGGGGAGGATTCGCAGATTTTCGGGTGTGGGCGATCCTTCCCCGCTCCGCTCCTGGGGCGGGAGAGTAACAATGAAGGATTCAAAGGGCTTGCCCGTTTCAGCGTTCGCGATCTGCACCGAAGCGCCAGACGCGGGAGAAAGCGTTTCATAATCTCCCGGCACCGCGCCGGAAATATCACGCACGCCTTGCGCTTCATGCAGGATTTGCATTGCCATTCCGGCAATATTATTGATTACAGGATCATTAGGCATTTTTCTTTCCTCCATTCCGGCCGGGCGGGTTGATCACCGATGCAATGATATCCTGCACACCTTCCTGCTGGGGCTGTTGAGCGCCGGAAAGATTCAGATTCTGCATGATAGTTTGCATCCGGTTTCCAAACTGATCCAGCATCGTTTGCATCATCCCGGCGAATTCTTTCACCGCGCCGCCATCAGGAGCAGGAGCGGGAGCGGGAGTAGGAGCGGGAGCGGGAGTAGGAGCGGGAGCGGGAGTAGGAGCGGGAGCGGGAGTAGGAGCGGGAGCGGGAGCGGGTTCGCCTTCCATTTCCATGATTTCCTCTTTCGTGTACCCGGCGCGAATCAGTTCCAAGATATCATCCGTTTTCATTTTTCGTCATCCTCCAATTTTTGTTTTAGGGCCAGCGTTGCCGCCGTGTTATTGTTGATTGCCGCAGTCACGTTTTTCAGGTCTTCCCGGTGCTGTTCCTGCAGGTGGTTATTCTGCCAGAATAGCGCCACCACACAGGCAATCGGAAAGCCCAAATCTTTGATCATTTGTATTACAGTTTCCACGCCATCACCCCCAAAGCTGTTTCGCCGCCTGATATATTTCATATAGCGTAGCATTGCCGAGCATGGGCAGGATATCCAGCAATGACCCGCTATCTGATCCATAATTGATGTATTTGCACAGCCCGTAGTGCGTCCACCGCGCCGATGCGATATTGTCCATTTGTACCCCGCCAGTGGTGGAGTGGATCACTTCGCCGCCGCCGAGATAGATTCCAACGTGTTTTGCGTTTCCCTCGCTATCGTTATATCCCCGCGCCTTTTCACCGCCATCATATTTCACGGTGAAGAGCCAAGCGCCAGCGGGTACTTTCGCAATATCGGAAATGGCGTTTTTGCTGGAAAGCGCATCACGCCACATATGATTTGATCCGCGCCAGTCCTTTTTCAAGCCACAATCCTTTAGCACTCTTTCTACAAAGCCCTGACAATCCAGCGTTTCATAGGGGATTCCCAGATAATTCCCGGTTCGCGCCTGCTCTACAAACTTTTCCGCGCTGATCATGATTCATTCCTCCATAGGCGGGGAGGCTTTCGCGCTGACCGGGCGCGTGGGCGCCCTTCCGGGGCTGGTCGATGCCCACCTCCCCGCGATTTCATTATACCATCTTTGATCATCCTTGTAAATACCATATTTTACAAGAGCGCAAAATACCGCAGGAAAAGCACTTGCTGTATGGTTCGCTCAAAATCAATAGCACCGCGATAGTATGCGGAAACAAGATGCCCATAAGCAAAGCGAAACATTTTTAATTCGGTATCTGATGCAGAATATTCGGGGGGATTCCCGGAATTGTGATCCGAACAATAATATTTGTTTGCAGATTTATGCTTGTAAATCGTAAGTTCGCCTACATGAACAATGGGCTTGTATTCACGGATGGGGCAGGGATGGGGCGGGAACAAATTGTTTTTAAAACGGTTTTCAATCGCCATATTTGAAAAATCGCCATCCCCCGCGAATTTATAAAGCGCTGTTTTCGCTTTCTTCTGGCTGATAGGAGATTCTCCAAGATCAATCAGCATATATCCCCGCTCACTATCAATATAGGTATATTTCCCGGCACTCTGCATTTTCTCAATTTTTGTTATCAGGTTCAGCCCCACAAAAAGCGGATTGAAAAAATCATTGCTATTCGCGTAGCACCGCAATTTTACAGGCGTTTTCCCTTGCAATTCCCGATTCCTATTGATGGATTCATAGCAGTTAAGCAGAGCAAGGTGTTCATTTTTAATACTTGATCTTTTATGGTATTCGGGGATAAATTCATCATAAGAAATAAGCTCAACATTTGAAGCATCCCAGCCGCGAACGTTGGCGCAGGTGGAAAGCGCCAGCATCACGCCGATTTGATCCCCGTTTTCATCCCGCACGGATGCCATATTTTTCATGGGCTGCACATTATAATTTGTGCCTTTATCCTCGTTGATTTTAGAAAAAGGATTTAAAGCGGATGAAGCAATCAAATCAAGCTCTGTTTGAGTTCTCCGCATATGAACAAATTTTCCCCGATATGTAGTCACATCTTCCCACAAAGCGCCGTATGTTTTCCCGGTGGCGCGTCCACCCCAGCAGAAAATAAATGGATAAGGCAAGCTGTTTATCATAGGTACGTTTACATACCCATTTTCTAAAAATAAATTCATCGTTCATTCCTCCGATAAAATAAGCCGGGGATTTTCTCCCCGGCTTTTGTGCGATCCTGATTATTCCCCGGCATAGCGGCAGGAGATGTACTCCCTTCCGGCCTTGCTGGTGCCCGTGAGAATCTCGATGCAGTCCACTTTTTCACCCACTTCTTCAAAGCAGGAGAGCATGTCGAGAAATTCGCGGATGAATGTCTTGCTATTGGTGGCAATGATAATATCATCCGGCACAACGTGCAAGGAAAGCACTTTCACGATTTCTGCATCACCGTTCACTTCCTCACGTACCATGTACGCATCGAAGCTCACCACTTCATTCTTGTGCTTGCTCATCTTCTCCGTGGTGGGGTCTTTCGCCAGCCGATAGCGCATCTTCGCATCCAGATTTTCAGTAGCCTTGACGATTTCCATTTTTCCAGTCCTCCCAATTTTTTATTCGGGCGTTTCTGCCCACCACCATTATATTACAAAATAGTTTCAAAGTCAAGCCGTCCGGCTAAAATTGCATCAATTAAACGGGCATAATCTTGCGATAGTCCAAGCGTATATTCGCCCTGTTCCAAATAAACATTTTTCGTTATCGGCACTATATGCCCATCCACTTCAATATGATCAATTTCCGGCTCATCGTTATAAGTCACGTCCAAGCCCCCAGCATCCCGGAAGGTGAAACCGCTTTTAAAGGCTTCCATTCCGCCATGCTTCATAAGCTCCGGGCCGCCCTTCCGTTTATCCACTCCGGCAATGGTTACATGGATTTCATCTGTTCCTTCATACTTATAGATGTACTTTTTCGCACCCATCGTGGCAAATTCTGCGTAGCTCGTTTCCTGCTCATACACCCCCATGTAATGTATTTTTCCGTGGGTGTCAATGGCCCATGATTTGCTTTTTTCGCTTGCCTTTTGTATTTCCTTATTCAGCGCATTAAAGTTCACATTCCCAGTAAATTTTACACTGTCCGTATCAGTGTAGAGAAATTCCGCGCCGGGGGTATCAACAATCAGCCTGATAGCGCGTTCCAGCCAGTACCGCGCCCATGCAGTAACCCAAACGCCCAATTGATACGGCATAAAGCCGCGCTTATTACTTTTCATGAGCAATTCATTTTTATCTTTTCCTGCGTATTCATAATCCCCATTTTTATAGAGGATGTTATCTTTCACAGGGCGCTGACACATCATGCCGTAAAGTGCATTAATCAAATTTTTTGATAGAGCATATTCTATTTCCCGCCCATCCACATTCTTTAATTCCGTTTTTCTCCGGAAGTATTCCTGCACCAAGGAAATATAATCATCCGGCAATTTCTTGTAAGTGGCATAATACACATCAGTAAATAGCACGCTATCCCATTCATATTCTTGTTTAATGATTTCCCAGTCCACATCGGTTATTGCGTAGCTTGCCGCCATGATCCTGATAATTCTCCCATTGTCCAGCAAATAATCCCGTTCATCATTCATCATGTTTTGCCTGATAGATGGAATGATTTTCTTATTCAGCAGTTTATCATATGATAGATACGGGCAAGGCCAGTAACGATTTTTCAAGCGCAGATTTTCAAAACTGGCAATACACACAATGGCCTTTTTCAGCTTTTTACAAAGGTAGTCCATTTTCGATTCAGAAACTAAACTTTCTGCGTAATATCTAAATTTAGTCATCGGGAATTTACAATTACACATCACATCTGGGTAAGAAGATGCCCTGTCATATGATTTCACATCTTTTACAATAATGGGCGGTTCTCCGTCCCGGCCCACATAGAAGCGCGAAGCATGAGTGTTCCCGCCCCGGAAGGCCGCAGATAATATCTGGTAAATATCCATATCAGGCATGAGCGCCAGCCGATCCCCGTACCGGGTTTTATTCCATTCCCGTTTTGCGTCCCGGCGAACATAGCCCGTAGAAGTCATGGGGATGGTATATAAATCGTCATTCCAAAAACGCATTTCATTGCGATATGCTTCGCATAAGCCCCACACATCATTGATTGCATACTGCATTTCCATTTCAGAAAGTGGTGTAAACCAGAAACGATATTTACTATAATCATATTCTTCACCACTTAATTTTCGGTGTTCAATCCCCCACATTTTCCCGTATTGCGCCAAGCTGGTGTTGCTGTGAAGATATGTGCATCTATCCTCGATGCACCCATAGCAATCTGCGCGAAGGATTTTCCGGGGTTCAATACAGAATACATCATTTTCAGTATAATCATATATGCCGCTGATAAACTGGAATTCAAAGGACAAGTTATGCACAAGCCGCACAAGATAGATTTTCTGATCCTCCGGGCGGTCATCATTCCCGATGTATTGCGCGATCTTTAAGCACAATTCCTCGTATTGATCCCACGTGCGGCCTATAATCGTTTCATTTGTTTTCCCATCCAGCGCCATGAAATGCCATTGCCATACATACATCACAGCCTGTTTGATTTCCCGAATATTCGTAGTTTCGATGTCAAACGCAGAAAGCCAACGAAGGTATTTCCGTTTATCGCCTTTCGCACGTACTCCGCGCCGATGGGGGAGAGGATCAATCTCCCCCAACAGAGCGGAAACATCAAAATCTGATGTATAGTAAATCATTCCCGGCGCTCCTCCGTCATTTTGTTAAACTCATTGATTATAGTATTCAGAGATTTATTTTTCCTGCCTTGTGATCTGATCCTTTTATACTTCTTCAATGCTTCTGCTGATCCACCCGTTGTCATTGCGGCCCCGGTGGCCCTTGCATACTCCATGAAAGCGCCAAACTTTTTCAGTTCTTCTTCTGATCCAATCAAGGGCTTTTTAACATTCCCGGATTCGTCAATGTCTGAATACAAATCGTTAAGCGATTGAATCACTTTTGCGTCATGCGCTTTTGCGCCGCGAACGGTGGAGAGCTTGGAAGAAAGAAAGCCGCTGATTTCAGATAATGCCGCAGGTAGGTCCGCTTTATCAATCGTTTGTAATGGTTCAAAGCGGTTTATATTTTCCTGATAAATTTGCCGCCATGATTCGCCAGTTTCCCGAAAAGATCTCATTCTCCTGCGATAGAGATTATAATAATCTCTATACATACTCGCAGTATCAATCCCCCTTTTGCCCATCACTGCCGCCTGATTCGGGGATATTCGTTTAATCTTTCTTTGTGCCATAGATTATAAATTCCCCCCTTAAACACATCATTACTTTTTCTTTCAAGTCCTCATGAAAATATCCGCCGCCTTTTTGTATCGAATGAATTATATCTAATGCCGCTATTAATTCATTCTTTGAAAGTTCGTCATCCTGAAATATAAATCTCAGCGCATTATTCAGCATATCACAAGCCGGGTACCTTCCGAACCATGCGTTTCTTTTCTTCCATATCATTCTCTTTCACCTTCTCCCCGCAAATTATCCACATTATAAAGAGATTTCACCGTCGCGCATTCACGCCGAAGATCCACCAGAATTTTACACCGAAGCGCATCTGGCGTAACTCGTTCGGGGAATA
>Ga0326511_10003995_pt1 | contig 11818 bp, 14 predicted proteins | sample 0_2496_0518_D_FD_203701 | JGI IMG/M metagenome (GOLD analysis project Ga0326511, IMG submission 203701) | Bovine rumen microbial communities from UC Davis, California, United States - 0_2496_0518 | ecosystem: Host-associated > Mammals > Digestive system > Stomach > Rumen | place: USA...
TGCACAAAAAAACACATGATAAGAGGTTTGATATGGCTGAATTGAAAGGAATACAGTATCTAAGAGATAAATTAAAACTGAAAAGCATCCGGGTTGAAACCAGGTATGATTATTATGAGATGAAGTACTTTGTGCGTGATTTCGCCATCAGTACTCCCCCGGAGCTGAGATGGTGGATGTCTGTCCTGGGATGGTGTGGCAAGGCAGTGGACAGCCTGGCAGACCGTTTGGTCTTCCGTGAGTTTTTCAACGATGTCTTTAACATGAATGACATTTTCAACGCCAATAACAAGGATGTGCTGATTGATTCTGCTATCCTGGGTGCCCTGATCAGTTCCTGCGACTTTATTTACATCGCAGCGGATGACAGCGGATTCCCACAGATGCGAGTCATTGACGGAAGACATGCCACCGGCATCATTGACCCGATCACCAACATGCTCAAGGAAGGCTATGCGGTATTAGAGTGGGATGATAACAATAACCCTATCACAGAAGCATACTTCATTCCGGGAAGTACAGAGATATATCAGAATGGCAGAATGGTGGGAGCAGTTCCAAACAGTGCGCCTTATCCGCTTCTGGTTCCGATCATCAACCGGCCGGATGCAGTGAGGCCGTTCGGACACTCACGGATCAGCCGGGCATGTATGTCCATTGTAGGTTCGGCCGTCCGTACCGTTAAGCGGTCAGAGATCAGTGCGGAGTTTTACAGCTTCCCACAGAAGTATATTCTTGGCATGTCTGAGGATGCGGAACGGCTGGATAAATGGAGAGCAACGATGTCCTCCATGCTCCGAATCGATAAGGATGAAGATGGTGACAGGCCTACAGTTGGCCAGTTCCAACAGCAGTCTATGACGCCACATCTGGATCAGCTCCGAATGTTTGCCGGGCTGTTTGCCGGTGAGACAGGGCTTACCTTGGATGACCTTGGTTTCCCGTCTCAGAATCCATCCAGTGCCGAAGCAATCAAGTCCAGCCATGAAAGCCTGAGGCTAATTGCAAGGAAAGCACAGAGGACATTCGGCACCGGCTTATTGAATGCCGGCTACCTTGCTGCATGTGTCCGTGATAATTATCCATATCTCAGGAGACAGGTTGCGGAAACTGTGGCCAAATGGGAGCCGATTTTTGAACCGGATAATTCTGCACTCAGTATCATCGGTGATGGTGCCATCAAGATCAATCAGGCCGTTCCGGGATACTTCACGGAAGACAAGCTCCGGGACATGACAGGAGTATGACATGATAGCCGACCTTTTGGAAAAATCTATCAAACAATTCAATACCAAGATAAGTAAGAGCAGGAAAGCCCAGGCAATCTACAAGAAGGCAGCGGAAGGGATTGTCACATATAAGGACGCCAAGGAATTTGCCTCCATCACCGGCAAGTCTCTGGCTGATGTGCTGGTGGATGCCCTGACAGAATATAGAGATCTCACAGAGGAAGAAGCACTGGAACTGATTCCCGGACTTCTGAGGGCAAATCATGACAGGATAATTCCTGTTGTGGATGCAGCACAAAGAAAAGTTTGTGAGGATGCAGGAGTGGGATTAAAGCCGGCAGATATCTATTTTGATACTGAGAGGGCCGATGGTTTATCAAAGTATATCAGGGAACTGATTTCCAATGATAGATATGAGGTCAAAGATTTCGCCGGCAATATTGAAATGGCAACAGATAACTTCTCCCTGTCAACAGTGGACAATGGTGTCAGATACAATGCCAGAAGACATTATAATGCCGGGCTGGATGCCATTGTGACAAGGGAATATGATGATGTGGGCGTACATAACAGAAAAGACCCATGTGAATGGTGCTTGGCACGGGAAGGAACATGGTCTTATGCTGATGCCATTGCCCGTGGTGTCTTTGAGAGGCATGAGGGCTGTGGATGTACTATTACATATACAACTAAAAAAGGCACAGATGTCCAGACAGACTGGACCACAAATACATGGACACGGGTCAGGAGGTGATGGCCTTTGAGGGCCTATAGGTAACCTGTTGACACAGCACCAGGAGGAATGAAATGGATACCAGAATCGGGAGACAATCCCCGACGGTGTCCGTGATTTTGCCTTATAACTCCACAAAAGGCCCTGAGGCTATTGCCCTGTATAATGCCACGGAAAGAACCATCCTACCATGGCAGGAGTCTCTGGCCTATGACATCATGGCGGTGGGAGAAGAAGGGTTATGGATTCATCAGAAATTCGGGTATTCTATTCCCCGTCGTAATGGTAAATCAGAAATGATCCTTGCACGGTGTCTGTGGGGCCTCAAAAACGGCGAGAGAATCCTTTACACGGCACACAGGACAAGCACATCCCATGCAGTATGGGAACGCCTCAAAAGGCTTTGTGAGAAGTCTGATATCAAAATAGAATCATCATACAGGGCATATGGTAAAGAACATCTGTATTGTAAGGGTGGCGGTGTGATAGAGTTCCGCACCAGAACATCAACTGGTGGCCTTGGTGAAGGATATGACCTTCTTATCATCGATGAGGCGCAGGAGTACACACCGGAGCAGGAAACAGCACTGAAATACGTTGTAACTGACTCCCTTAATCCTCAGACCATCATGCTGGGGACTCCACCCACTGCGATCAGTGCCGGCACTGTCTTCCCTAAATACCGGAAAAGGGTACTCTCAGGAGACTCCTATGAATCCGGATGGGCAGAATGGTCCGTGTCTGAGATGACAGATCCGCATGATGTAGATGCCTGGTATGAGACTAACCCGTCTCTGGGAACTGTTCTGAAAGAAAGAACAATAAGGTCAGAGATCGGCGACGATGACACTGACTTTAATATTCAGCGTCTTGGATTATGGCTGAAATATAATCAAAAGAGTGCCATATCTAAAAATGAATGGGAAGCACTTGAGACAGAATCACTCCCAGCCTTGACCGGACAGTTATACGCCGGTATCAAGTTCGGGCATGATGGAAACAATGTTTCCCTATCTGTCGCTTCTAAGACAAAAGACGGGAAGATATTCGTTGAAGCATACAGTTGCCGGTCAGTAAGGGCAGGGGTAGCATGGGTCATTGACTTCCTGGATAAGTCCGATGTCAGAAAAGTGGCAGTGGATGGCAAAAACGGGACAGGCATTTTAGAGGATGCCATGAAAAAGGCTAAGTTAGGAAAGCCGGTAATCCCTACTGTTTCCCAGGTCATCAAAGCCAATGCAGAATTTGAACTTGCCGTCTCTCAGGCCACATTGGTCCATATGAAGCAGTCAGCGGTCACTCAGATCGTAAGCAACTGCGAAAAGAGAGCAATCGGCTCCGGCGGTGGATTTGGTTATCAATCCATTTTGGATGGTGCTGACATCTCCATCTTGGACAGCATGATTATGGCCATGTGGATATGTGGAGAAACTAAGGAAAAGAAAAAACAAAATGTAGCGTACTGATGAGCATCCGAGAGGGTGCTTTTTTAGTGCATAAATTACGGATACCACCCGGTAAGTGGGGAAAGGAACAACAATGTCAGAATTTAAAGTAATTGAAACACAGGAACAACTTGACAAGGTAATTGGTGAGCGTATCCGCAGAGCAGAAGAAAAGGCCGCGGAAAAATATAATGATTACGAAGCTATTAAGACCCAGAATGCTGAATATGTAACCCAGATCTCTCAGCTTCAGGAACAGCTCCAGAAGCAGACAGAAACGATCAACGGTAACCAGAGCATTGTGGATGATCTTAAAGCACAGGTGCAGAATTACGAGTCGTCCTCGCTAAAAACGAAGGTGGCACTTGAAATAGGTCTTCCCTATCAGATGGCCAGCAGGCTGTCCGGAAGTACAGAAGAAGAGATTCGCTCAGATGCGGAAGCGATGGCCAAGCTGATTGGTTCTCAGAAGCCTGTTGCACCGCTTGGATCAAGTGAACCTGTTGTGACGAACTCTAAAGATGCAGCCTGGAAGAAGCTGGCTGCAGAATTGATCAATGAATAACAGGAGGTACTGTAATGGGTACAAGAACAACTGCGGGAACAAATTTCCCTCCAGAATTAGTTGCTGAAATGTTTAGCAAAGTAAACGGACATTCCGCTCTTGCAAAGCTGTCCGCACAGAAACCGATCCCGTTCAACGGTGAAACAATCTTCGTATTCTCTGCCGGTGGAGAGGCTTCCATCGTGGGCGAGGGCGAAAACAAACCTGCTGGCGATGCTGCAGTAACACCTAAGACAATCCGTCCGATTAAATTCGTTTATCAGCATCGTGTGAGCAATGAATTTATTTATAACGCAGAATCTAAACTGAACTACCTGCAGACATTTGCAGATGGATTTGCTAAGAAGATCGCCCGTGGTCTTGACATCGCTGCTATGCACGGTATTAACCCGGCTGACCTTGCAGATGCTTCCTTCAAGGCTACAAACAGCTTTGATGGATTAGTCACCGGTAATACAGTAACATATGTCGCTGCCAACGTAGACGCAAATATCGACGCAGCTGTTCAGATGGTTATCGCTGATGGCAATGTTGTAAATGGCGTAGCTCTTTCCCCGACAGCTGGCGCAGCTATGGCAGCTATCAAAGTCAATGGCGTTCCTCAGTATCCGGAATTTAGATTCGGTGGAAATCCTGATGCATTCTATGGCATGGGTTCTGATGTGAACGGCACTGTTTCCGTGACTGGTGCAGCTACCGGATCTGACACTGACCATGTAATCGTTGGTGACTTCCAGAATGCATTCCGCTGGGGCTATGCAAAGAATATTCCTCTTGAAGTTATCGAGTATGGTGATCCTGATGGACTGGGCGACCTTAAGAGAACTAATGAGGTTGTTCTGAGAGCAGAGGCATTCATCGGCTGGGGCATCCTTGACGCTGATGCATTTGCCCGTGTAAAGGCTTAATTATCCAGTGAAATACCGGAATACAAAGACAGGGACCGTGATAGATGTGCAGTCAGAGATTGGGGGCAACTGGGTGCCGGTTGAAGAACCAAAGACGACTGCTGCATCACCTGCACCAAAAAAGAAAAGGACTGTTAAAAAATGAGTTCTTTCGCCACATTGGCGGATGTAATATTGCTCACCGGCAAAACATATACAGCCGAAGAGCAGGAACGTATCACGGCGCTCCTGCCTTTGGTCAGCGATGCGCTGAGATATGAAGCCGATAAGGTGGGCAAAAATCTTGATGACATGGTTTACGAGAACCCAACTTATGAAAGTGTCGTCAAGGTTGTCACGGTGGACATTGTCGGCCGTGTCATGCGTCAGTCCATGTCCGGGGAACCATTATCCCAGGAGTCACAGAGTGCGATGGGGTATTCCTGGTCCGGGACTTACGCCGTTCCAGGTGGAGGCATAGCCGGCTCCATTATGCGGAACGACCTCAAGAGGCTTGGCCTGAGGCGTCAGCAGTATGGAACCATAGAGTTTTATAGTGGTCCGGAGGTGACGCCATGAGGGGAATCAGCATTACCCTTTATGATAAAACCCAGATTGGTATCGATGATTTTAACCGTCCAATCTATGAAGATGTCCCCCGGACCATTGAGAATGTCCTGATCGGGGAACCGACAACAGACCAGGTCATTGATGAGCTGAACTTATCCGGTAAACGCCTTGCTTACACACTGGCCATCCCCAAGGGCGACACCCACGAATGGACAGACAGAAAGGTGGAGTTTTTCGGTGAGGTCTTCCGGACATTCGGAAAGCCTACTCAGGGAATTGACCATCTGATTCCGCTTGACTGGAATAAAAAAGTGAAGGTGGAGCGTTATGGCTAATAACTTCAAATTTACCTGGAATGGGGACGGTTATGATGTCCTCAAGAAGTCCACCAACATCCAGCAGGAAGTCAGAAAGTATGCTGACCGGGTGCATAGCATCGCCGGGGAAGACTTCACGGTAGAACACAGGTCATACCTTCACTGGGATGGCTATGTGGTAAAGCCGAAAGATGACGAAGCATACCGTAAAAACCTGCGTGAAAACATACTAGAAAAAGCATGGAGGGCAGCACGAGGATGATCCTAGAGAAAAAAATAATTGAATACTTAACTCCACTGCTCTCCGTGCCTGTGGTTGCTGAGACTCCTGAAGATAACCCGGATTCCTATGTTCGCATTGAAAGAGTAGGGAGAGCGATCAGGAATCGAGTGACCACAGACTCTATTGCGTTCCAGAGCTACGGCACGACCATGCTGGAGGCAGCGGAACTGGATGAAGAAGTCCAGGGCCACATGGAAGGATTTCTCTCTCTCGATGAGATCTCCAGTGTGACCCTGCAGTCAAATTATAACGCAACTGACACATCTAACCTGAAATACCGGTATCAGTGTATTTATGACATTGTATACATTTAGGAGGTTAATACATGAGCAATAATAATGCATATGTCAGCACAGGTAAGCCAAAAATCGGCGGTGCGGTATTCCGTGCACCTCTTGGCACTACATTGCCGACAACCGCAGACGAAACTCTGGACGCTGCTTTTGTGAATCAGGGTTACTGTTCTGAGGACGGACTGACAAATAACAATAATAAAGAAACTGAATCAATAAAAGCATGGGGCGGTGACACTGTTCTCGTTGTAGGCACGGAGCATACAGATGAGTTTGGTGTAACTCTGATCGAGGTTACCAATCCGGATGTTCTCAAAACCGTTCATGGTGATGACAATGTATCCGGTGACCTTACGACCGGCCTTACTGTTAGGGTAAATTCCGATGAGTTACCAGAGTCCGCATGGGTAGTTGATATGATCCTTCATGGTGTCATGAAGAGGGTTGTCATTGCTAAAGGTAAAGTTACTGAGGTTGGTGAAGTAAGTTACAAAGACGACGATGCTGTCGGCTATGAACTTACCATCACCGCTATGTCCGGCGGATTTGCTGACGGGGATACTCATAAAGAATACTTAAAATCCATTTAAAATCCATTGCGGAGGGTTAAAAGATGATAACAGGCAAGACGCCTAACGGATTCAACATTTCGATTAAAAAAAGAGTAGTTCATTCCATGAACATGACCAGGCGCCTGGCTTCTATGGATGAAAATACTCCGGTTAAAGATTTCATTGATATGTTTGAAAGACTGTTAGGCAAAGAACAGTTTGACAGACTTATGGAGCATTGTGATGACAGTGCCACAGATGAGAAATACGGAGATGACATCTTCCAGGAAGAAGCAGCCTATATCTTTGAACTTCTTAACGAGGATGAAGATGTAAAAAACTGATCATCCTCTCCCGGATGCTGGATACAGACAGGACCGCTCTTTACTGTGATCTGGCAGAGACTTACCATGTTTTCGGGTTTGAATCCCTGCCAGTCACAGATATTGCAATGCTGGCATCCGGGTTGAGGGATAATTCAAGAATAAAACAAAAAATGAGCGGAATCACCTATCCCCCGACAGAACTGATCCTGGCAAGGATGGCCGATACGGTATCATTGTTCAGATATGGTTTTATGGAGGATAAGAAGGGGAAAAATATGCCGTATCTGTTCACAGAACATTTACGGGAAGACGATAAAACAGACAAGCCACAAAGTTTCATGTCCGGAGCGGAATTTAATGCTGCGTGGAGAAAGGCAGGAGGACAATAAGATATGGCAGCAGGAAATACAATTGGTCAGGCTTATGTGCAGATTCTGCCATCGATGAACGGTTTCTCAAAAGCAATGAACACCCAAGGCGGGGCAGAGATGGACGCTGCCGGCGGAAGTGCGGGCAAGAAATTTGGTTCTAAACTTGTAGGCATAGCCGGAAAAGTCATAGCCGGGGCAGCAATAGGAAAGACCTTTAAGGATTCCATTGAGGCAGGCGGGGCCCTTCAACAGTCTATGGGTGGCATAGAGACATTGTTCGGGAAATCGGCGGATATAGTAAAAAAGAATGCTTCACAGGCTTTTAAAACAGCAGGGATGTCAGCGAATGAGTACATGGAGAACACCACCTCATTTGCAGCATCCCTCATTTCTTCTACTAGCGGAAATACCCAACAGGCAGCCAAACTGGCAGACACCGCCATGAAAGACATGAGCGACAATGCCAATAAGATGGGTACGGACCTGGGAAGCATCACACAGACTTATCAATCTCTGGCCCGTGGCAACTATGCCATGTTGGATAATTTAAAGCTTGGATATGGTGGAACCAAGTCCGAAATGGAACGGTTGATGTCTGATGCTGAAAAACTGACTGGGGAACATTACACGGTTGGTGACTTTGGCGATACAGTAAAAGCCATCCATGCCGTTCAGGAAAACTTGAAGATTACCGGAACCACAGCAAAAGAGGCATCCACAACCATGTCCGGTTCCATGAATATGATGAAATCTGCCTGGACGGACTTCCTGGGGAATCTGGCCATCGGCGGAGACGTCACCGGGTCGCTTCAGAATCTCATGTCTTCAGTTAAGACATTCCTGGTGGGGAACTTGCTCCCCATGATCGGGACCATCTTTACCAGCATAGGAACGATCATCCAGCAGACGGATTGGGGTGCGGTCGGAACCTCTATAATTAACGGATTAAAAAACGGAATTAATTCGGCCATCACCATTTTCTCCGGGGTTGCTTCTTCAATTGCCGGATACCTTTCATCCATTGACTGGGTGGCTGTCGGGCAGAATCTTCTGACAGGATTGTTCAACCTGGTTAAAAGCATTGACTGGGGTTCATTGGTAAATGCTGCTCTTACTTTGGTGGGGACCGCACTATCAGCAGGACTCAGCCTGTTGTCCGGTATGATCATACAGGCCGGCACATGGATCGGGAACATTTTCCGTCAGATGGCCAATGTGGCAATACAGGCCTGGAACGGACTGAAAGCTCAGGCTGTTGCTGTTTGGAATAATATTAAGACAGCTATATCCACGGCCCTCACTTCCGCCTTGGGAGTTGTGACAACTACCTGGAATAATATCAAGGCGAGAATCAGCCAGGCTATTCAGACTATTAAATCCACAGTTACAACGACATTCAATAATATTAAGTCAACTATTTCAAATATCTTCAGCTCCATCGTGTCCACGGCCTCCAGCACATGGAACAGGGTGAAAGATGCCATCATGAAGCCGATCGAGACGGCAAAAGAGAAGGTAAAGGCAGCCATCGACAAGATCAAGTCTATTGTCGGTGGTGTTAAACTTGAGCTTCCACATTTCAAACTGCCACACTTCCATCTCAGCGGTGGTCAGGCTCCGTTCGGACTTGGAGGCAAGGGTTCACTCCCTCACTTCTCTGTTGACTGGTATGCAAAGGGTGGTATTTTTAACAGCGATTCCATCATCGGCTATGGCGTAGGCGAAAAAGGTGCCGAAGCTATTGTCCCCCTTGATAAGTTCTGGAACAAGTTGGACAGGATAGCAGATAATTCATCAGGGGGAGACACGAACAACATAACCATTAATGTACAGGCTGCTCCCGGCATGAATACAAAGGAACTGGCAGCAGAAGTTGAAAGAAGATTGATCAACAGTACAAACCGGAGGAGATTGGCATGGTAATAGATTACGGGAAAATAATATTCGGCGGTGTCGATTCTTCTGATTATGGGATCTATATCAGCGGTGAGGGAGTGTATAACGCTCCTGAAAGAGTGGTTGAATTTATAGAGGTTCCTGGCCGTAATGGAGCAATCGCCATGGACCAGGGACGCTATGAGAATATCAGTGTGACATATCCGGCAATGTATCTGGGCAAGGACCAGGAAGAATTCCGGGAGAAGCTAAGCGACTTCCGGAATGCCATCCTGTCTCAGAAAGGATACCAGAAGCTGGAAGATTCCTATCATCCGGAAGAATATCGCATGGGTGTATATGCTTCCGGGCTTGAAGTAACTAAGGTATTCAGAAAGATGCGTGGTGGAGAGTTTGAGCTGACCTTCAACTGCAAGCCTCAGAGATGGTTATCAGTTGGGGCGCTTCCGATCCCGGTGGACTCCGGGGATGTGCTGCAGAATCCTACTGTTTTTGATTCCAGTCCATTGTTAGAGGTGGAGGGGTATGGGAATATCAGTTTTAATGGGTTTAACATCTCACTGGATAACAGCCCCCTTGGTGTGGTCAGTCTGATTCCACGACACTCTGACGGGTCAGCAGCCAACTTCAGTAAAACCTATCATTTTGACAGGTCGCTTTTGAATACAGGCGATACCATCACAGTGGGAGGTGCTATATTCTTTTTTGATTTCCATTATGCACCGAATGACAGAGTATACTCAAGTGTTACTTATAGTGTCAATCCTGCATCAGATGCGACTCCGGCAGTTACGATCGGAGACGGTGGATCTGCGTTCTTTGTCACTATGGTGACCCCTGCGGTTACCTTTACGGCGTTAGACGAGGACGACACAGAGGTGCAAAAGCTGATTGCTCTTGTAATTACTGCCACACCGACGGGGAAAGCAGCCGAAACGCTTTATGTGGCCGTGCGAATCAAGTGCGGTTATGACTATGTGATTTATGACCTTGTCACATCGGCATCTGGAACCGTTCAGACCGTAAAAACTGAAAACCGCTTCCAGAGTACGCCTGTGACGGGCAATTCATCCGTGGCTGTATTGGGTAATCCCACATACATTGATTGTGAAATAGGGGAAGCCTACAAGATTGAAGACGGGGAATATAAATCAAGTAATTCCCGTGTATCAATTGGGGCAGATCTGCCCACCCTGGCACCGGACTCCAACAAAATTACTTTTGATGATACCATAACGGATCTGAAGATTGCGCCAAGGTGGTGGAAAGTATGACGCCGATTTTATACGAACCATATGAGCAGGAATTTACATCCAACGGTCTTGGAAGATTACGGGACATAATCCGCTGTGAATGCACTGAGGAAAGAAATGGGATCTATGTTGTGGAATTTGATTATCCTGTCACGGGGTTGCATTTCGATGACATTTACCCAGGGCGCATAATCGCCATTACCCATGATGAGAATGGTGATATACAGCCTTTTATTATCTACGGTCATACTGAGCCAATAACCGGCGTAGTGACATTCTATGCTCATCATATTTCATACAGGTTGAATGGCATAGTGTCCACGCTGAGTAATATCAATAATCCCACTGCAGCGTTTAACTGGCTTGTCAGGAACTCCAAGCCGAGTAACCCATTTAGCTTCAGTACCAATGTTATTGGCAACTCTTATCTGCCATATTCAGACGGGGTACCACGGAGCGTCAGGGATTTCCTTGGCGGTGGCGAGGGTTCCATCCTGGACACCTATGGCGGTGAATATGAGTTCAACATGGGTTATGTGACGCTATGGGATAGACGTGGAACGCTCCGAGACATTACCATTCGATATGGGATAAACATGACTGAGTTTACTGAAGATCTCGATTATTCAGAATCATATAATGCCTGTTTGCCGTACTGGAAAAACGACAGCACGATCATCGTGGGAGCAGTGCAGACGCTTGATAATGCCCATTATGACGGGATAGATTATTGCGTACCGCTGGATGTGACGGACAGATTTGCAAGTCAGCCCACTGCTGGCCTTGTTGGCCTTGAGGGCTTCAAATACATGAGGAATAATCAGACTTATCTGCCATCAAGGAATATCAAGGTTAATTTTATAAAACTGGCAGATACTGATGAGTATAAGCAATTTGCACCGCTTCAGAAGTGCTTACTGTGTGATTCTGTCACGGTTGTTTTCCCACGGTACAACATGGAAGGCACCTTTAAGATCGTAAAGGTCGTATGGGATGTACTGCAGGAAAGATATACAGAAATGGAACTAGGAAACTTATCAATCTCCCTGGCGCAGGCGCTGGGAATTAAATAAGTGGGGGATAGATATGGGAACAGTTA
>Ga0326511_10003996_pt1 | contig 11818 bp, 13 predicted proteins | sample 0_2496_0518_D_FD_203701 | JGI IMG/M metagenome (GOLD analysis project Ga0326511, IMG submission 203701) | Bovine rumen microbial communities from UC Davis, California, United States - 0_2496_0518 | ecosystem: Host-associated > Mammals > Digestive system > Stomach > Rumen | place: USA...
GCAGAACCGTCCGCTCTTCGCCTGGTAGTATCCCGGTCGGAAGCGACAAAAAACAATAATGCCGGCAGGATGCCGGCGCTCCACGATAACCGCCGAGGGCCCGTGCCCTCGGCGGTTTGTTTTCATTTTTCTGGCCGATGGGGCAATATTTTGGCGAATATAGCGTTATTGAAGCCAAAAAATAGAAGAAACATGATGAAGAAACTGCTTTTGTTTTTCGCCCTGATGGCGGGTATGGTATATGGTGCGCAGGCGCAGGTGAAGGTGTACGACGAGGAGGTCGACGCGATGGCGCAGATACGCGAGGCTGTGGACCAGGCACGGGAGTCGGGACGATACGTGATGTGCCAGGTGGGTGGCAACTGGTGCCCGTGGTGCCTGCGGTTTGCCGAGTTCGCCACGAAGGACAGCGTCATTGCCCCACTGATGGCGGAGAACTATGTCTATATCCACGTCAACTACTCGAAGAAGAACAAGAACCTGGAGGCGATGAAGTTCCTCGGCAATCCGGGCCGTTTCGGCTACCCCGTGTTCGTGGTGCTCAACGGCGAGGGGGTGCCCATCCACATCCAGGAGAGCGAGAGCCTCGAGGAAGGCAAGGGCTACAGCCGCCAGAGGGTGGAGAAGTTCCTCCGTCTGTGGAACCGTAAGGCCGTGGAGGCGGAGGTGAAGTGAGTCTGTGTGTGTAGCGCAAGCGCCACGCAGCAAGACATATCTTTCGCCTTCTCCTTAAACCTTAAACGTTATACTTTAAATAATAAACCTTAACTGTTAATAGCGGTGAGCCCGCCGCGGTTGCCGACGACGAAGAGCGAGGGCTCGTCGTTGGCGTGGCGGTATTGGTCGAGGAAGAGGGGGAGTCCGACGGTGAAGCGGTCGCAGCGGAAGGTGTCGCCAGGGGCGAGCTTGGATTTGATGCTTTCTTCCACGCGCCAGCGTCCCTCGCCGAGGTGGCGCAGGGTGCAGCGGCGTCCGGGGTTCCACTCGATGGTGATGAGGGCGTCGGCAGCTATGTCGTTGGCCGTGAGGGTGGGGGAGGAGAGGCGGTGGCTGCTGCGAGCCGAGGGGACGGAGCAGTAGTCGGCTACGAAGGTGCGCCAGTCGGCGAAGCCGATGAAGCGTGCCAGGATGTCGAGGGTGCTCTCGCGGATGGTCTGGTAGCCCTCGACATAGCCCCAGATGCGCTCGAGGGTGGAGACGCTGACGGTCTGGTGCAGGCGTCCCTGGATGCATCCGGAGAGGAAGGCGAAGTCGGTGGAGGTGCTGACGCGATGGTCGGCGGCTTCCTCGACGAGGGTGCGCAGGATGTTGATGTTTTGGTTGGTGTCGGACATTTGGGTCTAAAGGTTTAAAAAGGTTTAAGGTTGGTGCGCAGGGGGCCAGCCTGCGACAATGGAGCGGGGGGGGCGTGCGTCCCCGTTTTCCGGGTGCAAAAGTACGAAGATTTTTTGTTTCTTAATTGTTTCTTTTGAAAAAAATTGTTGGTGGTTTGTATATTAATTAGTATCTTTGCGTCATGTTTGACGAGGATGACAACGACAGTTCGGGACGCGTAATGCCACAAGGCTCAGTGGATTATCTCTCTTCCGACACCTTCGCTGATTTGGTAGAAGTGCCGTCGTCGGGGTATAACCGACTGGTACGTGGGGTGCGTTATGGGCGGTATTTCATGCTCAAGGGCCTGAAGACGGAGTATGCGGGTGACGAGGTGTTCCGCACGTTGCTGCGCAAGGAGTTCGAGATTATGGTGCAGATGGACCATCCGAATATCGTACGAGTCTATTCGTTGGAGGAGGTTCGGAGTTTAGGGTTGTGCATCGTGATGGAATACGTGGACGGGCAGCCGCTGGACCGTTGGCTTGCCACGCATCCTTCGTCGCGCATGCGACGCCGGACCGTGGTGCAGCTGCTGGAGGCAATGAGCCATTGGCATTCGCGGCAGGTGGTGCATCGCGACCTCAAGCCGAGCAACGTGCTGGTGACGAGGAACGGCACCAACGTGAAGGTCATCGACTTCGGGTTGGCCGATGCCGACCAATATGCCGTGCTGAAAGAGCCAGCCTACACGCTGAGCTACGCTTCGCCGGAGCAGCTGCAGGGTGGTCCGCTGGATTGCCGGTCGGACATCTACAGCTTCGGCCGCCTGTTGGGGCTCCTTTTTCCCCATCGCTACCGTATGGTGCGTGCCCGTTGCTGCCGCCATCGTCGCGAGGCGCGATATGGGTCGGCAGAGGCTGTGTTGTCGGCCTTGCGTCTGGTACGCTGGCTACCGTACGCAGGAAGCGTGCTGTTGGCGGCGTTGACAGTATTCCTGCTTCACACGTTGTTGCATTACAATTGCGGCGAGTTTTCCTATCGGGTGGCGGAGGGGCAAGTGCTGAAGATGAGGATTGTGGACTCCGAAGCCCATGTGGTGGGAGTGGACACGCTGAGCGGCGACCTGGTGCTGCCCGAGAGGGTGCGGCATGGGCTCTTCTCCTATCCCCTGCGCGAGATTGACGAGCGGGCGTTCTTCCAACAGAGCGGTCTCACCAAGGTGCACTTCCCCGCGTACCTGCGCCGCATCGGCGATGAAGCCTTCCTCGGATGCACGGGACTCGGCGACACCCTCTTGCTCACGGAGGGGCTGGAATACTTGGGCGACCATGTGTTCGACAACTGCGAGCAGATCATGGCTTGCCGTGTGGAGAGTCGCCACCTGCATCTGAAGAAGGAACCCGACAAACACGGCCGCTTCGGCAACACCGTCTCGATGAAGGACGTTATTGTTGCCAACACCGTCGACACCCTTTGCGAGCACCTCTTCGAGTGGGCCTACTGGGGCGTGAGGGAGATATGGATCGAGGAGGGAATGACGCATTTGGGCGAAGCCTCACTGGCGGAGCTCTACTACCTGGAGCGCATTCATTTCCCGACGACGCTGAGAAAAATTGATCGAAACTGCTTCTACGGCTGCGGCATCCGTCGTTTGGTGATTCCCAACCAAATCGAGGAGATAGAAGACGAGGGTATAGAGTTGCTCTTCAATTGTCGTTATGTAGAGTTCGGAAGAGGTTTGAAATATCTAGGTGCCGCCAACCTCTACGGTTGGCGCAATCTGGACACCATCCGCTTCCGCTCTACGGAACCACCCAAAGTGACCGCCACGACGTTCAACTTTGTCCAGGAGGCGCCCAATCCGAAAGTGCTTGTTCCGGCGGAGGCGCTGGAGAGGTACTTGGCTGACAGCAATTTCGCGAAGCTGAACATCGAGGGGTATTAGTTTTTTTACGACAAAAAGAGACAACCGGGACAACGGGCAAACTGCAACATGCGGTTTGCTTGGTGTGGGCGACGGTTGTTGTTTAAAAAAGCTTTCCAATCTGCCATTATGTCCATGTCAACTCCATGTCAACACCATGTCAAGTCTATGGCTACTTCATTACAGCGTGGGCTCTGACATTGCATATCTTCGGTTGCTTCTATTTTATGTGTCCAGACCGTCACCCTCGGCGCCAAGCGGCGGGTATGCGTTTGATATATAGTGGTATAGAAAAAGAAACAAAAAAGAAACAAGTAAGCAAAGAGAATAATTGTTAATTTTGCACACAGAAAAACAACACAATTCCAAATAATCCAAAACACAAATATGGGACTCATCAACAACATCAAGGATGCCTTCAACAAGGCCGAATTCACCGTAGCGCCGAACAAGAAACTCAAGACCCTCTCGGCCGATTTCCTCAAGGCCTTCGATCTGCAGCTGGCTTTCTATAAAGGCCAGAAGCTTGCCGACCCCGAGATGACCCTCGCCGCCCTCAACAGCCATACCTCCAAGGAGGTGAATGCCAAAGCCGACGGGCTGAAGATAAAGGGCTCGATGAAAGTGGGCGATGTCGAGAAACTCTTCGACCAGAACTTCGGTGTCACCGTACAGATCAAGGACAAGGAAGGCAAAGTTTGCGTTCCCAACAACATCACCATCGGCCAGGCCGCACGCGGAGAGTACAAATGAGATTCGAAGCAACATCTTCCGAGGCCGCTCTGGCCGCCAACGGCAAGATTATAAATGCCGCTACCCCGTGGCACCTCATCGTGGACACCGACGCTGAGACGCTAACCGTGCGCAAGCGCAACCTGTCGATGATCGGCGTTGACGAGGAAGTGCTGGCGTTCCGTTTCATCCGCCGCATCCGCATCGACCAGCACCTCATCGGTGCCGACATCGAAATCAAGGCTGTCGGCGGCACCGTCACCGCCTACTGTCTCAGCAAGAGCGACTGCCGTCGCATCAAGGAGATATTGATGGAGTACAACGCCACCAAGCGCGGCAAAGGAATCATATTTGCTTAAAACAATTAATCTTAGTATTATGAGCGAAATACAGACAACCAATTATCCCAGCACTGCGAAAGTGCTGGTGCGCAGCGAGAACCAGGGGCGCACAGCTCTGGGCATCTTTCAGGCTTACTGCCTCATCCACCCCGAGGCGAAAATCGAGGACCTAAACCGTGCTTTCCCGCGCGAGAAGTTCGCCTCCACCAAGAAGCTGCAGGATACATTCTGCACGGCAGAGCAGCTGGAACGTATCGCGCAGGAAGAGGGCGACGAGCGCTTGATGAAAGGCGTTGAAGACATAAAGAACGGCAAGCCCGGCGCCTACTACTATACGCTGGGCGACGGCACCCGAGTCACCAACTACAATGTGGTGTGGGGACAAGGCAATTTCCCAACCCTCGTGGAATGGGCCAAGCAGTACGACATCTACGTAGCCAGTTTTGAGAAAGGCCGTCGCGGCAAGCTTGGCTATTATGAGCTGGAATACCTCAACAACTGGAAACCGCAGGTGGAGATAGTAGAGAAAATCGTGGAAAAAGAAGTGGTGCGCGAGGTGGAGAAGAAGCACGTCCCCTGGTGGGTGTGGCTGCTGCTGGTGCTGGCCGTGGTGGGTATCATCCTCGCCCTGCTTTGTCGCCCCAAGAGTGAGCCTCAAGTCGTCACCGACACCGTGGTGCAGACCATTGTCGACACCGTCTACATCCAACAGTTGGAGGAGATTGAAGACCACTTCAACGCCGCCGAGTTCCAGAAAGACAAGGCCGACCTCAGCGAGGATGCCAAGTTCGTACTCCACGACCTGGCCAAGCTGATGAACAGATATCCCGAGTTGCGCCTGCGCATTGCCGGCCACACCAGCGCCGAGGGCGATGCGGCGTACAATCAGAAACTGAGCGAAGCCCGTGCCCAGGCCGCCGTCATCTTCTTGACCGAGCACGAGGGCATCGACGCCAGCCGCCTCGAAGCAGCAGGCTTCGGCAGTAGCCAGCCCAAGAACGCCGACGACCCGATGGCTCCGGAGAACCGTCGCACCGAATTTGAAATCCTTTAGTTAATTCACGGCCTTTCGGGTTGCCAACCTGACAGGCTATATCTATTAATTTAAAACGTTTTAATTATGGCAGACATTAAAATGACTGGCAACATGAAGGTGAAGACCCTTCGCGACCAATTCAAGAAAGCCTTCGGCTCGACCCTCCGTGTCTACAACGGCATGAAGTTCGCCGACGACGATGCAACCCTCGCTTCCATCCGCGCCAAAGACGCCAAGGGCGGCGAGCTGACCGTGCGTGGCAACATGCAGGTGGGCAACTTCGAGGACAAGGTGAAGGAACTCTACGGCATCAAGGTCCAGGTGGCCAACGCCGACGACAGCGCCCTGGCAGACAACGGCATCACCATCACCGCCGCCGGCAAGTAAGCCTTACGGCAACCAATCCGGCGGGCGGTAGCCCGCCCGCCGGGTTCTAGAAAACAAAAATAATACAACTATGAACGACAATACCAACAACATTCCCGTGTATGCCGAGCCTGAGGGCATCGACTACATCATCATCAAAGTGAAAGAGAGTGTCATCAATGGCGACCGTGGCGGCAACCTCTACGAGACTACCCGCCGTGCTTGGCGTGCCAAGCTGGAGACGGCCATGCCGTACCGGTATGTGCTGTCCGTTGTGGGCGGCGTGGTGCAGGAAGTGTACAAAGTTTCGCGCTGGTACACCAGCCCCGAAGAGGCTCCACGCATCGAGTTTGAGGGCACGGTGGCGGAGTTCGATATCCGCAATCTCTTCGTCGGCAAGATGATTCCCGAATGCTATCGCCAGAAGGGCTTAGCCTCGCCATTCCTCTACAAGAAGAAGGATGGAGCCCCTGTTGCTGAGCCCGCTCCGGCAGAGAACCCCGAAGTGGAAGCCCTGAAGGTCGCAGCACGTAGAAAAGTGGAAGAGGCGGCCATCATGGCCAAAGCGGAGGCAGATGCACGAGCTGCTGCTGCCGCTGCCTTGGCCAAAGCGGAGGCGGAAGCCAAAGCAAAGGCGGAGGCAGAAGCAAAGGCCAAAGCGGAGGCGGAAGCCAAGGCCAAGGCAGAGGCGGAAGCCAGGGCCAAGGCAGAGGCGGAAGCCAAAGCAAAAGCAGAGGCGGAAGCAAAAGCAAAAGCAGAGGCGGAAGCAAAGGCCAAGGCAGAGGCGGAATCCAAAGCCAAGGCTGGCAATGTGGCCAAATGCGAGGACAATGGCGATGGGAGGCTGGTGCTAAAACAGGGAAACAATAAACTTTTCTTTAAAATAAACTATGGTCTTGCCGAGGTAGTGTCGGAATACGACGGTATGTGGGACGATGAACCGCAAGGAGAAATTACCATTCCCGATGCAGTTAGCTGTGAAGGAAGAATCGTCAAAGTTACCCGTATCGCTCGTCTCGCCTTCGCCAACTGCACCAAGCTGTCCAAGGTCAATCTGTCCAACAACATAGCGAACATTGAAGAAAAAGCCTTCTACGCTTGCACCGGCCTCAAAAGCATCGACTTCAAGAACGTCACCACCATCGGACAGTCGGCCTTCTGTGGCTGCACTGGCCTCCAGAGCATCGACTTCAGGAACGTCACCACCATCGGCCAGTCGGCTTTCCAAGGTTGCACCGCCCTCCAGAGCATCGACTTCAAGAACGTCATCACCATTGGCCAGTCGGCTTTCTATGGCTGCACCGGCCTCCAGAGCATCGACTTCAAGAACGTCACCACTATTGGCCAGTCAGCTTTCGAAAAATGCAAAGGACTAATCAAGGTCATTATTCCAAGTGGAGTAAAAGAGATACCGGGGAGTACTTTTTGTGATTGCGAAAAGATAGAGAAGGTCATCATCCCTGCTTCGGTAGTGAAAATAGGTGGTTATGCATTCAACAGGTGCTATGCTCTCGGCAATGTGGTGATACCCAACAAGCAATGCAATGTAGATTACAGTGCATTTTCTTATAATACCAACGTAATACGTTAAAAGAAACACAAGTACAACCGGTAACAGCTGTTACATTATGAAAACGATTGAGGGCATTGTCAAAAGAGGCTGGATCAACCATCGCAACCTGATGGAGAGCTCACAGGTGAAGGACTATATGATACAGGATTCTATCCCCATCCTTTGGTTCGGCGATATGGAAGCCTACTGCCATTCGAAAAGGAAGATTGTCACCGTAGGGTTGAACCCGTCGTTGAAGGAGTTCCCAAAAGACAAAGACCGCTTCCCCAAAGCGTCAGGACTACGAGGCAAGAAGACACTCGGAGCAAAGGATGTCGAGATTTACGTCGCCGCGATGAATGCCTATTTCGAGACGGAGCCATATAGCAAATGGTTTAACCATTTCGAGAAGGCCTTAAAACCATTGGATGCTAGCTATTATGCGGCCACCAAGATGCCAAACCGTGCTATCCACATTGACATATACACCCCATCGGCAACCGACCCGACGTGGAGCAAGCTTTCTCCCCTACAGAAGAAATATATCGACGAACAGTCGAATGGTCTCTATGAGGACCTGATGGATCTATTGAAGCCCGACACGGTGCTGGTTTCGGCCAACAGCGCTGTGGTGAAAGAGCAGTTCCCTATAGCTTTCAAGGCCTACCTTGGCGATGCCGATAAAGGTAGCCACTATCTGAGGGTCGGAAAGACGAAGAGTGGATGTGTTGTCATTTGGGGTTTCAACAATATTTCGGGCCCGTTTTCCATCAAAGAAGAGACCCTTAAAGAAAAGCTAATGCAAATCAAGAAAGACTACAAACTATGACCGACATACTTTCTTTCGTGCAGTTCATGCACCCCGGCATAGAGAACCGCCCTGCAAAGAGGAACAAGAGTGACCTCATAGCCTGGAACCACGGCAGCCACCGCCGCAAGTTCCTTTGTGCCCAAGGACAGTATGTTTCCAGAGACCGTTTGATAGAGGAGGAGTTGACCTTCTGGGGAGAGTGGGAGCCGCAGTCGCTCATTACACGTATAACCAATCCCAAAGAGGATGGATGCTCGCCTCACGTGATTCACCGTCCGGTGCTGGACTTGACAGAGACGGTTAAAGATGGTAAGGGTCGCTACCGTCAAAACACAGACCCCTTTGTGTTCCACGAGCAGTTTCTCTTCCGCTGCTGCCAGCAGCGACGCAAGACGGGACCGACGCAGTTGGCACATTTGCTGCCGGGCAGCGTGGTGCTGTTCGGATCGAGGGTAAACGGGCTGTTTGCGGTCGACACGGTGTTCGTGGTGGGCGACTACAAGGACTATTGCGACGAGCTTGGAGGTATGGATTTCGACCCCGGTTTGAAAGACTATGCGGAGATTGTGGGCATTGGCCTCGGAATGAACGAGCCTGGATGGAAGAAAGACGGTTCGCGGATGCGCCTCTACTATGGCGCGTCGCCCGCGAATCCCTATGAAGGGATGTACAGCTTCGTACCCTGCAAACCATTGAAGGGCAACGAGCGAGGCTGCGCACGGCCTACACTCACACAGGCCGAGATGCGCGACATATATGCCGACTGCATCACCGACAGCCTGCAGCAGTCGTTCAAGCTCTGCCCCGACGCCACCATAAAGGGCAATATCGTGGCTTGGAACCGCATCCGCACACTCTTTGCACAAAAGGGTTATTTGGAGGGAGTTAACTTCCAGTGTCCCAGAAACAGTAAACTTTAATTAATCAATAAATAATAACATTTAAAAAAAACACAACAATTATGAGCGTAGAATACTACCGCAAGCGCCTCATCGACCTCCGCAAGGATGTCGCCGACGAGCGTGAGGCCAAGAAAAGAGACAATGCTCATTATGCAGATCTCGTCAAACGTGCCTCCACCACCAGCAGCAAGGCCAGCTACCGCAAACAGAAAATCGAGCGTGCCGCCAGTCACGACCGCCGCATCGAGAGTTTGAAGCGCGACATCGAACGTGCCAAGGACGACTTGAAACGCGAGCGCGAACGTGCAAAGAAGAAATAACCCAATAAATCATATCAAATATGATACACGTAGAGCAACAGGCAGAGCATCTGTTCATAGGCCAGACTGAGTCGGGGCACACGCTGTTGTTCCATGCGGAGAACGACCACGAGGTGGAGGTGCTGACGGCGGAAGGAGACAAACCTCAAGGGAAAGTGGTGATGCCCGAAGCCGTGAAATGTGAAGGCCGCTGCTACACAGTTGCTTCCATTGGAAAGCAGGCTTTCATGGGCTGCAAGGAGCTGACGGAAGTCCTGATACCCGACAGCGTGAAAACCATTCGTCCCGAGGCTTTCCGCGAGAGCGGGCTGACGGCCGTGCAGGCTGCCGACGTGGAGGGCATAGACTACAGCGCTTTCTATGGTTGCACCGGCCTGACGACCGTTGAAATGCCGTCGCTGCGCTGGATGGGAGTCAGTGCTTTCAGCCGTTGCAGCAAGTTGGCCAATTTTGTACTTCCCGAAACGCTCGGCGAAATACCTAACTGGGCGTTCGACTTCGCCGCTTTCACGAAGGTCTCTGTTCCCAACTCGGTGAAGCGCATCGGCGACCAGGCGTTCTTTAACAATGAAAACCTCGAGAGTGTTATTATTCCCAGCTCGGTGGTTGACATCTGTAGTGAGGCTTTCGTAGGAACACGGATAAAACAGGTGGTCATACCCAACCCCGATGCCGGCGTGCGTTACAATGCTTTCCCCGAAGACTGCGAGGTGGTGCGGGTGAAGTAGGGGAGGCTTTTAGTGTTTGGCGAATCAATGGAAGTTATAAAAAAACTATCTATAAAGCAGCAGTTGAACCGCGTCTTCGACGACCGACTGGAGACGCGGCAGTGGGAGAACAAGGTGGATTGGGCTATCATCGGTCTGATCATCATCAGTACCGTCGAGGTGTTCCTTTCCACCTTCGACAGCATCAGCCTTCGCTACGGCGGATGGCTTCGCGCCATCGACATCTTCACCACGGCGGTCTTCACCATCGAGGTGTCGCTGCGCATCTGGTGTGCCGATTTGTTGGACGCGAAGTACAAGGGCTTCTGGGGCCGTGTGAGGTATTGCCTGTCGTTCTATGGTTTCATCGACATTGTGTCGACCTACAGCTTCTACCTTGCGCTGCTGTTCCCCGTGCCATACGCGGCGCTGAAGGTGCTGAGGGTGTTCCGGTTGCTGAGGGTGTTCCGCTATATGAAGTCGTTCCGCCTGCTGGGCGATGCCTTCCGGTCGAAGAGTCACGAGCTGTGGATCTCGCTGCAGTTTCTCTGCATTGTGACACTTATCCTGTCGTTCCTGCTTTTCTTCGTGGAGCACCAGGCGCAGCCCGAGGTTTACGACAATGGGTGGTGCAGTGTTGTGTGGGCTTTTATGCAGTACATTGGCGACCCCGGCGACTTCGCCGACACGCCGCCTGTCACTTTCTGGGGCCGCCTGATAGCGGTGCTGGTGGGTGTGCTGGGCATCGCCATCTTCGCCGTGCCGGCGGGACTGATAGGGTCCGGATTCATCGAGACAATCGAGGCCACCCGCCAGGAAGAGGAACTCGAGCAGCGCCGCAATCTGCTCTACCGGCGCTTCGAGTCGCAGCATTTGCGGAAGAAGCTGCTGCTGATGAGCGACGACGAGCATCCGCGTTCGGCACCGGCCCGCTACCTCTCGGTCGACTATCTGCGCGCCATTTGTATGCTCACCGACAACGAGATATTGGAGGCTGTGCGCTCGTCGGACGATATGCGGCTGCGCCCGATGAAGAGTGACGAGAGCCTGCGCGCAAACGACATGACGGTGGTGGAACGGTTCCTTTGCAACACCACATTCGGCTATCGCCGCTGGAATGCCGACGAGTCCACCGTCCTCCTCTTTCCCTACAACGCCACCGAATACTCGCTCTCGCACATCGCAGCCACTGTGGCGGAGAACACCCCCTTCAACCTCATTTGCCGCGAACGACGCTTCTACGGCGCGGCCAACGAAACGGGCCAGACCTCCAGCCCCTACTATGCCGACATGAAAGTGCCTACCGACCTTTTCTCGCCATCCTCTGGAAAGTGCAACGAAAACGAGGCTATCGGCAACGCCATCTTCGCCGACTACATCGATGCCCTGCGGCAAATCCACCGGGGCCAGCGCGTGCTCTGTATCATGAGCGGGGCCAGCGGCAGGGCGGACTTCGAGGTGCAATGGGGCATGCCCACCGGCACCGAAAGCTACCGCTTCGAGGGCTCGCATGTGGCTGAAGGAGACCGCCAATGGGTGGAGGTTTTCTGCGAGCGTCTGCGCAGGAATGCTTCCGAGGTTATGGTCCACTCCGCGGCCCGCAAGGACTATACTTTCAATTTCACCTTTGCCACTCACGGCAACAGGTGTTTCGGCCTCGACGATACCCACATAGCCCGCGCGATATTCAATCATACAGGGGCGACGGTGGTGGTGGTCTATTTGAACGTTCTCTCTGTGCTCAAGGCCAAGGACGAGCGCTACTATGCAGCGCTGAAGGTGCTGATGGACTCTCTTCAATAGGGGGGGG
>Ga0326511_10003997_pt1 | contig 11815 bp, 15 predicted proteins | sample 0_2496_0518_D_FD_203701 | JGI IMG/M metagenome (GOLD analysis project Ga0326511, IMG submission 203701) | Bovine rumen microbial communities from UC Davis, California, United States - 0_2496_0518 | ecosystem: Host-associated > Mammals > Digestive system > Stomach > Rumen | place: USA...
AACCAGATAATACTGATTTATCTAATTTATCAATATATGATTATGATAAATATTATATTCAGTATGGTGATAGTGTAAATCCTGTTACTGAAAGATTAAATTCTTCTACAGAATCACCTGCATATTTCCTTGGTAATTCTGCTTATACAGTATTTACAAAGAAAGTTAATACAGAAACATTTGATTATAATGGTATTGGATCATATCAATGGCCAGATTATGAATATGGTGGACCTGGTATTATTGAATTTAATGATAATATTTATGGTTTAATATTTAATGAACCTATACTTGATGAAGATAATAATGAGCCGGAACAATTTAATGCTCAATTTATTTCTTTTGAAAAGGGTAGAAAATACTTTGAAGATACAGGCAGTAGTTTCTTAGAAGAAGGTTATAGTCGCACTGAAATTCCTGAATTTGATTTAGGTGATAATCAAACTGTTAACAGTAGTTTAGAACCTGATGTAATAAACAGTATTCTTGAAACCGCTAATAATGAATTATATTATAATAATTATAAAGATGAAGATACACAGTCTCTTTATTATTATAACGGCGTTAAATTCAAACCTACTAAGTATTTATATGAAATAGTTGAATTATCACTATTCACATTTAAGAATTATAGTTCAGATGATTCAATAATTCAGTATAAAGATGTTCTTACTGATACTATAACATCTACTGTCCCATTTACTATTTCAAATGCTGAAGAAGTTGAATTTACCGGTACATATTCATTTATTAATCCTGAATATAAAGATGTAATCCTTTCTGACGGTACTAAGTCTACAATTATCGCAAGAGATGGTTATTGGATAAAGGACTATAAGAAAGTACAGAAACCTCTTACTATATCATCATATAACTATTATCCTAAGGATACGGTAAGTGCTATTAATATTTCTTATAACTTTATTCCATATTCATATGTACTTACTGCAGAGATTAATCACCCTGAAATTTCTTATGAGTTCAAGGTTAATAATATTTCTGAAGAAGTAAAGTATAGTTATATAATTAACGGATTTGAATATGATTATGATCATATTTCTAATCCTGTTGAAATAACTGATAACGGATATTTCGGCAGTATTAAGTTACTTGATATAAATGATACTTATACTGATGTAAAAGTTTCTTTATATAAGAAGAATGCAGTTATTGCAAAGACAAGTATTGATAAAGTAACTTTACAAAGTGCATATACATCATATGCTTATTATGCATATACACAAGCAACTCCTCTTACTAATGAAAAGATTCCTGTTCTTTATAAGACAGAATTAATGCCTGCTCAAAATACTAAGGTTAAATATTGGGATAGCGCATTAAATTCATATGCTGTTAAAACAGTTATTACATCTTATGCATACTATGCTTATAACTATTCATATGAAGTTGTACCATTTAAGGTAGCATCTTACTTATATTCTGGTGATCTTGAAGTTGGTAACTTTGATGAATTAGGCGCTTATATTTCACAGATTGGTGAAGCTATAAGCGGTGAAATGCAGAAAGAAACTGAATCATTAGATAAAATGACTAATGATTTAAGTAATATCTTTACAACACAGACCGAACAACAGAAGAATATCGCCGATGAAAATAATGCTATCATTACTACTTATTCAAGTTATATTAATGATTCATTACATAATATTGATGAAAATACCAATAAAGCATTAAGTTATCTTTCATCTACATTATATAATCAATTATCCGGACTTACAGATAAACAAGAAGCCGCTATTAATAAACTTGAAGAAGGTGTTGTTAATGAAATAACAGAGCAGCATAATATTATTAAGGACAGCCTTAATGATGTTAAAGAAACAATAGATCAGAAGATGACTTCATTTGAAGAAAAACAACATGCTGATCTTATCGGTGAATCTTCTGAAGAAGAAAAAGAATCTAAATGGGAAGCAGTAACATATACCCCTATTATTGAACCTAAATCTGGTTTAGTATCTGGATATAGTTATTCTTCTGAATCAGGTAGTGATACAATAACTGTAGGCGGTAGTTCACTTGGACAGATTCTTCAATCTACACTTGGAACTGTATCTACATATACTGTTACTACAAATAATGAAGATGGTTCATATACTGTAACAACCTATGAAGGATTCAACGGACTTGCTAATATACTTGCTAATTTAAGTATTGCAAATAAGATTCCTAATTATAATGAATTTATGGTTGATATGGTACCGAAGTTATTTGCAAGTGTTGATTTTGAAAATGCTTCTGATATAGAATATGATTCTGAAGGAAATGTTAAATCAAGGAAGAAACATAATCCGACAGATATTGCAAAGAAATGTATCATGAGAGCAGATATTCTTTGGACGGAAATGAAAAAGAAAAACATAGTACAATAAAAAAAGAGAGGTTTTAATAACCTCTCTTTTTGTTTATCCAAATTTTAATAATCGTTTTATATCTGATTGATGGATTGATTCATACATTTGTTCTTCATTATATGTCTCACCATTTGGAGCTTTAGCTGCTTTATCCCAGGTAACAACATTATCTTCCCAATAATTCTTATTAGGATTTTTAAGATTTTTAGTTATACCATTTAACTTTTCAAAAATATTAATCATAATTAATTATTTAGTATTTAATATATAATCATATATAAGATTTTGTTGTTCTTTTGTAAAATCATTAAATTTTATTTCTTCTTCAATTCCTTCTATATGTTTATAATTATCATCATATTCTGCTATTAATTTTCCGTCGACCACATATATTGCTTTTATAGAATGTCCTGATGGTGTCCATGGCCATTCTACTTCTGGATGATCATCAAAAATTAAGTCTAAATAAATTTCGCCATACCAATCTATAGCTTTTATAAAATTTTCTTCATCTAAATGTTTATATACATTTACATCCTTATTAACTTTAAGCTTTTCTATTATATATGTACTTAAATTATTCATGATACCATTTAGGTGGTTTTTTTTGTAAAGGACTTTTTTTAAACATATGATACATATTTTGAACTTTTTTTACATTCCAAGTTGATATATTACCATTAAATTTAGAATATTCAAACATACAGCCCATATTAGTAACTTTACTTACATCCCAAGAAGATATATTGTCATTAAATTCAGAGGTGCAAAACATACTTTGCATATCAGTAACATTACTTACATTCCATTTTGATATATCTCTATTAAATTTAGAACTTTGAAACATACTGTTCATATGTTTAACATTACTAACATCCCAATGAGATATATCTCCATTAAATTTAGAATCCATAAACATATATCTCATATCAATAACTTTACTTACATCCCATTTAGATATATCATTATTAAATGTAGAACCTTCAAACATACGGCTCATATTAGTAACATTACTTACATTCCAAAAAGATATATTACCATTAAATTTTGAAGGTTTATTCATTATTCCAGTAAACATTCTTTCCATATTAGTAACATTACTTACATCCCATTTTGATATATCTCCATTAAAGTTTAGTCCATACCATGTACCATTTGAATTTAATTTTCCAAGATGCCCAAATAAATCTGACATATCAGTAATTTCACTAGTATCTATATCATTTAAATCAGCTTCATTTCCTCTTTCTTCAATTAATTTATATATTAAAGATTCAAGTTCATCTTTATCTTTTGGATGATAATGATATTTATTAGAATCTTTATTGATTCTAAGTTTTTCAACTATATATGTACTTAAATTATTCATCTTATTAATTTAAATATAACTGTTCAATAATTGAGAATCTCATATCTTCAAGGTTAAGACTTTCTAATTTAAGACCTCTTGAATCTGCTTCTTTTTTAAGAATTTCTGCTTCTTTTGTATATCCTTTATCTTTACAGATTTCATAATTAAGTTTAAGTTTAGCATCTGAACAAGAAGTTACATTCTGTTTTCTTGTACCATTATGCCAAGCATCCATCTTAGGTTCCTGTACCTTTCTTGCTTTTGCTACATCAATTTTAATTTCTTCTTTAGTTGTCTGCTTTGAAGTTTCTTTCTTTTCACCTTCTGACTGAGGAAGTTCACCTTGAATATAATCTTTTATAAAATCTGTACTAAATGTAATAGTTCCTTGTGAAGAATCCCAATTAAATTCATTTAACCATTTATAGAATTTTTCTTCAGCCATCTTTCTTGCTTCACTCTTAGTATACTTATCAGGGTTCCAAGAATAATATCCTCTACCAGATTGCCAAATTTCTTCCCAGTTATCTTCAATATACTTAGTCTTTGTTCTACCATTAATCTTCTGCCAAGCATCAGATGCTCTCTTAAATAAATCTACTAAATAATCAGAAGCTTTACTCTTTATTACTGTAGCTGATGGTCCAAGTACAAATTCTGGATTTTCATTAATATCTTTCCAAGGTGTATATTGTCCAATTCCTTTCTTAGATTTTCTATTAAGAGTAACAACTTTATTTTTCTTAGTATCAATTGCTATTGCAGAAGTTTCTTCCCATGAATGAGTATTATTTAATTTAGGATCAATTGTAAAATGTAATCCTGTAAGTTTTGATATAGGAGCTTTAAAATATTCTTCTGTTAATTTAGTTGCAATCTTATTTACAACATCAGTTAATTTATCATTAATTTCTTTAAGATTAGCATTATATTCATCCCATTGTTTTTGTAATGTTTCTTCTGCTGCTTTATATGCTTCTTCTGAATCAAAATCTTTTTCTCTTAAATCCCATTTTGTTTTTTCTGGTTTGCCTTCTGTTTCTTTTTTAGGTTTAAGATTTTCAAATTCTAATTTACCATCTTTAATAGTAAAACCTATAAATTTAGGAAGTATTATATATCTTTCTACAAATTCTTCTTCCTTTCTTGCTTTATTTTCTTCTTTTTCAGTATGGTGTGATTTAGCATTTGCATCTCCTTTTTCTTTTAAAGCTTTAAATTTTTCAGAATCATTTAATGCTCCCCAGTTTTTTGCAATATAATCTTCAAGATAATATCCTGCTTTTATATCTTCAATAATTCCGCTATAATGAGGTGAACTAAATACTGCTGTCCATCCACTAAATATTGCATCATCAGTTCCGTTGGCTTTCTTAATTGTTACTTGATAGTTCATAGAACCACCGGCAATTCTACCAGCATCACTAGACCAAGAAGAAGTAACTACATCATAAAATTTACCATCTTTATCCATTATATAACCATCTCCCTTTCCACTATAATAGGTAAATTTATCAGTATATCTATTATCTCCTGATAAATCATAAACGTCTCCGGCAATAAATTCAACGTCTTTTTCTTCTGCACTGTTTTTTATTTTACCGATTCCAGAAGGAGACTTCTTAGCAGCCTCAAACATAAGGAAATATTTTAAATCTTTCATATATTAAAAATTACAATAAATTTTATTATCAATTATTTGACCTAAAATATTTAATTTACACATCATACATGTAACGAAATTAGGTGTTTTATTAATATCATCTGTAATTTCTTTACTCATCATTGGACAAGTAAATTTATTATCTTCAATTTCAATTGTTCTCATTTTTACGGTATTTATATATTATATATAAAAATAATCTTTATGAATTTTGAATTTTTAAAAAATCACTCTATATTATAGTGTAAACATTAAGTAATAAACATTATGAACATGATTAAGTACATTCTGATTCACATTGAACTTTTTGTTCTTGCGATGGTTTTCTTTATTGGTACTGGTGTTGGTGATAATGGAATTACCTGGGTAAATTTCGTATTACTGTTCGGGCCATTTGCTTATGGAAAACTTACTCACATAGGTAAGCGGATTGATTTCTGTGAAGTTTATTCCCGCGCCTGGAATATTTCTCTGAAGTCTAACAAATAATTTATAAAATCATGGTTAATATTGATTCCCTTCCTAAGTCTATTAAGTATAATGGCAACATTTACTTTCTTCATCTTGGCGTAACTGCATGGAACAAGATTGTAGTTTGTTATCAGTATGCTTTCTCTCCTCGTGAAGCAATTGAAAAGAAAATTGAATATTCTATTCTTTCTCAGGTTGTTGAACCTGATAATGTATCTCCAAACTATTCAAACAATGTAGAAGACATTGTTGATGTTAAATCAACTGAACTTGCTTTCAATGTTCTTTCTGCAAGGTTGAATACTGCATTTTCTAACAATATTGTTGAACTTTATAAGTAAATTTATTATGCATAAATACGAATATGCTTCAAGGACAGTTTTTTGCCGTGAGCAGGAAGATGTTGATAAGGTAATTAATAACGAGATTTATAAGCTCAATAAACCCGAGGATGTAATTTCTATCAATATTACTCCTTATATTAATCCAGATAAGACAGAAGGTCTTTGTGTTCCAATTTGTTTTTATGTTTCTTATATTTATCGCTGGGAAACTGATTAAAATATTTTGAATTTTTAAAAAATCGCTCTATATTATAGTGTAAACATTAAGTAATAAACATTATGGAAAAAGAAGTTCGTTTTCGTATTCTCAACAAGACCTCTAAGACTGTCACTGTTAAGCTTGGTGGTAAACCAATGGAATTTCCCTGGGAGGAGTTCAATAAGAAACTTGTTGTAGTAGACAAGTTCTGGGCTGTCCTCAATGAAGAAGAAAAGAAGAAGCAGGAAGAGGCAGATGAACTGGTCAGTCAGGCTGTTGTATATGTAATGCTTCAACGTGGTAATGCAGACCCTATCCGAAAACTTTCAGCTCTCGCTCAGCTGTCTCAGATCACTGAGAAGCTGCAGGAAATGCTTGAATGTTCCAACATGGAAGTACTTCAGATTATCCGTGAAAGGCTGATGACACTTAATCCATTCATGGTTAATCCTATGTTTGATGAACCTAAACCCCGCCGCCAGCATACCGAACCTAAACGAGATAGTAAAGGTAATCGAGAAGTAGTGGCTACTGAAGAAAAACATCCTACTTTTGGAGATGCATTTTCTTCTCTTGCCGAACTTAAAGAAAAACTTGAAAAATAATTGAATTTTTAAAAAATCACTCTATATTATTAATGTAATTTAAAATAAACAATATTATGGTTAATATTAATTTCAACTCGCTTCTTGATGGAAGCACCCAGATCAACATCAATGTTAACAACGGTTATGCCGAGAAGATCAATGCGGCTGTAGATGCCAATATGGCTAAGATTAAGAAGGCCGCAAAGGTTCAGCGCCCCAGCATGATTGTACGTATCATCAACAGTGCAGTAGCCGGTCTTTCTTGGCGTTATGAGAACAAGAATGGTATTACCATTCACAGTGCTTCCCATCCTGCAGATGTTGTCGAGAAAGTCCGTGCCGGAAAGACTGTTTATCAGTATGACAAGAACGGTAATCTTGTAAACAGCTTCCCGTCTGTCCAGGCCGCCCACCGTGCTACCGGCATTGCGGATTCTGCTATCTGCTATTGTGCCAATAACAAGTATGGTTTTAAGACCGCTGGTGGTTTCAAGTGGACCTATCAGGAGATTGCTTAATTAACTAACCAATTAAAATTTTAAAGACATGAAGAATTTTTTTGACGCTATCATTATTTGGTTTGCATCTTTGTTCAGCAATAAAATTAATTTTGTTGATGTAGAGGATGATATTACCTGGGATGAAATTAACTGGCCGATTATTGATCCTAATTCCAATGACCGAAAAATTGCTGATGGATTTACTCAGGAAAATAAGCGTGCCAAAACTCCGGCAGATGCATTTGTAAATAATATTAGTATTCATTTTGGTGAGCAAGAGGCTGAGGAAAAAGCATTCCATGACTGGGTAGCAATGGAACCTAATGCAAAGGTAGCAACTATTGAAGAGTATCGTAAACTGTCTTCTAAAGAAAAAAGCAAGTTTAAATATAATGTATATTTTGTTCGCCCTACTCTTCCTGGAACTAAAGGAAAATGTGATCCTAATTTTGTAGGTGCTTATTGTGCATATTATTCTGATTCTCCAGAAAATAAAATGCTTGCAAATAGTTCTAATGTAAGAACCGATGTTCGTCATGCATTTATTATGGCATATAATATTAAGTGTGAAAGTAATCCAGGTCTTATGGAGGAACTTAATAAGGGGCATGAAGAATTGACCGGTACACCAGATTGGCGTCGTCATGTTTCTCCGACGATTAGAACATATAAAGAAGCCGTATAATTAATTTAAAAATAGTAAAAAAGAGAACTGGATATGGTATTCAGTTCTCTTTGTATTTATATGGTATACTTTACTATTTTATATATATAAATATAAGTCTAAATAGCAGTATGCCTAATAGTAAACTTACACTTTTAATTGATGGCAACTGGCTTCTTATGTCTAGATTAGCTGTATTAAATAATAGATACAGTGATGATAATAAATTGTGCCAAGACTTAAAATTGATGATGATTCGTTCTATAAATATAGTTTTGAAACAATTTACTGAAATTGATAATATAATTTTTGTATCAGACGGGGGCAGTTGGAGAAATAAATTACAATTACCTGCATTTATTCATGAAGAATATAAAGGTAATAGAGTAAAAGATGAATCTATAAATTGGGATTTAATTTTTGATGCTTACGAAGATTTCCAGGTTAAATTAAGAATGTGTGGCATTAATGTATGCAAGGAAGCAAATCTTGAAGGTGATGATTGGATGTGGTATTGGTCAACAAAGTTAAACTCAGAAGGAACTAATGTTATTATTTGGAGTAAGGATAAAGACCTTACACAGCTCGTAAAGATTGATAAAGATTGTTGCTTTACTGTTTGTTGGGTAAAAGATTCTGGCCTTATTACAGTACATCGTGATGAAGAAGAAATGGATTTCTTTTTTAATGAAGCTTATTCAGTCAATGAACAGATTTATCATTCGATAGTAGATAAAGCTAAAGATGTAAAAGAAATCAATCCAAAAGAAGTTGTAATTGATAAAATAATAAGAGGAGATGCTGGCGATAATGTATTTCCGATTATTCAAAAGAAATCAAAAACAGATAAACTTTATCGTGTCGGCGTAAAAGATTTAGATGTTAATCTTGATTATAATTCTGACGAAGATGTTAAGAAATACTTAGAAAACCTTTTGGAGCAAAAGTCTTATAAGGGAAAAGTTGATAAACCACTAGATCAGATTATAGAACATTTTAATTATAACCGCAGATTGGTTGCGCTTCAAAAACAATCTTATCCACCAGAAGTTTTAAATATATTTAATGATTATAAAACTTATAAGATTTCGAAGGATACTCACGAAGTTGAATATCAATTAATAGCAGAAGCAAATTCAATTAGTTCAATATTAGATTTTGTTTAATGAAAATCCGGAAATTAACTTCCGGATTTTTTATTTTTATATATGAAACAACTTAATTTATATATATCCGAAAAGTTAAAAATCAATAAGGACAGTAAGGTGGAAACCAATAAAGAACTTATTGATAAGATTTTATATATAACATCATTAAAAGATGATAAAAATATTCGTAATCTTGTAGAATTATGGGTTAATGGTGATAAAGTAAAGAATATAAAGGTATATATGTTGTTTTCACTTAATTCTCATAAATATTTGAATAAATTAAACAGACATGTTAGGGGAGAAATTTATCATCAGCAATTAGATAAATTTAATGAAACATTATTTAAATATTTCCCTAATGATCCTTTTCATTGGTCAGGATTATGCGATTATAAATCAGATGATATAAATATTTATTCTCCTCATTCTCAAGGTAAATCTGCATTATATTTTGATTCAAATGTTAAAGAGAATTCTTCTTATGATATATTAATTGTAAGAGATACAACTATAGATGATTTTTAATTTATGGCTAAAAAGGTAGAAGTAAATAATGATAAAATGGCTGCTTTACAGGAAGCTTTAAAGAAAATTGAAAAGGACTTCGGTACCGGATCAGTTATGCGTCTTGATGAAGCACCTGAATTAGATATAGATGTTATTCCATCCGGCTCACTTACTCTTGATTATGCACTTGGTATTGGTGGTTATCCAAGAGGAAGAATTGTAGAAATTTATGGTCCTGAATCTTCCGGTAAAACAACACTTGCAATACATGCTATTGCTGAAGCACAGAAGCTTGGTGAAATGTGTGCTATGATAGATGCAGAACATGCATTTGACAGAACATATGCAAAAGCCCTGGGCGTTGATATGTCTAAACTTTATGTATCACAACCATCATGTGGAGAAGAAGCTCTTGAAATAGCTGAAACACTTATCAGTTCTGGATCAATGGCTGTCGTAGTTGTAGACTCTGTTGCCGCACTTACTCCTAAAGCTGAAATAGAAGGTACTATGGGAGATAATAAAATCGGTTTACAAGCAAGACTTATGTCACAGGCACTTAGAAAGATTACATCTATTGTATCTAAAACTAATACCTGTGTTATATTTATTAATCAGTTAAGAGAAAAAATCGGTGTTCTTTTCGGTAATCCAGAAACAACTACCGGTGGTAATGCACTTAAATTCTATGCATCTATGAGATTAGATGTACGTAGAACAACACAGCTTAAAGATGGTGAAGATGCTACTGGTAATATGACAAGAGTTAAGGTTGTTAAGAATAAATGTGCGCCGCCATTTAAGAAAGCAGAATTTGTTATTGAATATGGTAAGGGAATATGTAGAGGTACAGAAGTAATAGACCTTGCTATTGAAATGGATATTGTACATAAAGCTGGATCTTGGTTTAAATATAATGATGAAAATATTTGCCAAGGTAGAGATAAACTTATACAGTATTTTGAAGATAATCCAGAATGGGCCGAAGAAATTGAATCTCAGGTAAAAGAAAAACTTTCAAATAAGTCAGATGAGGATTATGAATAATTTAAGTCAATATATAATAGAGAAACTTCATCTTAATAAAGATATTAAGATAAATAATGTAAATAATCCATTTGAAGATATTCATGTAGATGATACAGTTGAGTTGATTGATACAATTGTTGAAAAATGTGATAATTCAGGATTAGGACATACATGTGTTTGGGATGATACTGGAAAATATGATGCATTTGATGATTTTACAAATTTTGAAGCATCCGATGGTACGTTTATAGATTGGTTTGATTCATTTGCTGAAAAAGTAAATAAACAAATTGTTGCTATCTGGGATATTTCAGACAAAGATAGAAAAGATGCAGCAGATAAAAATGAATTTGTAAAGTTTTTTAAAGAATCATATAAAGTAGAACATTTATATAAACAATATAAATATTATGTAGATTATTGGGGGCCATATGAATATAAGAAGCATATGAATGTATCATTAATTGAATGTACAACAAATAAAGATGGCTCTCCAATTATATGTTTTATTCTAAATAAAAAAATAATAGTATGAAACAGTTAAATAATTACATAATAGAAAAACTTCATATTAATAAAACTTCCGAAGTATTATCTAATGATGAAAAGATATTAGTTAATGCCTTCGAAAAATTTGCGGATGCTGATAAAAAAGCTTTAAAAAATTGGTTTATTCGTAGTGAAGGAGATAAATTTAATATATATGTAACTAACTTTAACCTTGAAAAGATGTTTAAAGTTATTGATAGTAAGAAATTAAAATTTGAAAACTCAGAGATATCTCCTGTTACATTTAACAGTATGATGGAAAAAGTTAATAAGAATATGCCTCTTGATGATAAAAATGATGGAGATGAATTTGATAGAAGATATCAGATATATTCTAATAAACAGACTAATGAAAAAAGATTTGATATGTGGGGAAATAATAAAAGTCTTTTATTAAATGCCGATTTTGAAATTTTAATAGTTAA
>Ga0326511_10003998_pt1 | contig 11815 bp, 8 predicted proteins | sample 0_2496_0518_D_FD_203701 | JGI IMG/M metagenome (GOLD analysis project Ga0326511, IMG submission 203701) | Bovine rumen microbial communities from UC Davis, California, United States - 0_2496_0518 | ecosystem: Host-associated > Mammals > Digestive system > Stomach > Rumen | place: USA: California...
ATCGTCAAGTGGTAAGACAACGGATTTTGATTCCGTTATTCGTTGGTTCGAATCCAGCTACCCCAATGAACTTTTTTCTTTATCCAAATGGAGATAATAAAATGGAACTCACAACGCTCAAAGCTACCTCGAGAGTGCTAGGTGCAAACCGCGACAACGCCCGTTTGCGTAAGGCTGGTCAGATCCCGGCCGTCTATTATGGTAAGGGTATGGAAGCGCTGAACATTGCCGTAAGCGAAATCGACTTGCGCAAGGTTCTCGCTCCGGGCAAGCGTTACACGCTTCTCGACCTTGAAATCGATGGCAAGGCTGGCAATCCGGCTGTCATCTACACCTACCAGAAGGACGCGATCACCCAGAAGATCACGCACATCGACTTCCTCAAGATCGCAGAAGACTCCATGGTCAAGGTCCGCGTGCCGGTCAAGCTGAACGGCCTTCCGGTCGGTGTCAAGACCCAGGGTGGTGTTTTCTCTAAGGAAGCCCGCTACCTCGTGCTCGCCGCCAAGCCGGCTTGCATCCCGACGGTCCTCGAAATGGATATCTCCGATTTCGGTACCAACATCACGTTCTATGCCAAGGACTTCAAGCTCCCGGAAGGTGTGGAACTTGCTTCTGGCCCGCGCACGGTGATCTTCACGATTTCTTCTAAGTCCAAGAAGAAGGATGACGCCGCTGCTGCTGAAACGGCTGCTCCGGCCGCTGCTGCCGCTCCGGCTGCTGCTCCGGCTGCTGACGCTGCTGCGAAGTAATCTTTTACGAACAAGGATTGAGAACCGTCGGACAAGCTTTTGTCCGGCGGTTTTATATTGTATATTTTGAGTATGAAACTGGATTTGGTTCGAGCTTTTTTGTTTTTGTCCCTACTCGTTTTAGGTGGTTGTGCCGGGTCGAAGTCCGGCGAAGTCGTAGAAGAGAAGAACGCCCTGGGTGCGACGGAATGCCCGGGAGAGGCGAGCCTCTATGGACAAGGCCTTGCCGGTACGCAGCAGACGGCCTTGATGCTTGCGCAGAGGAAAATCCTCTCTAGCATCGATTCCCTTTTGAATGTTTCGGGGACTGCGGAACTTTATGTCGACCAGGAAATGCAGAAGGCCTCCCTGGCGGCGAAGTCCCAGTTCCTTTCGCGGCTGGAAAATCCTGAAAACGTCGGGATTGATACTGTCGAGGAAAATGCCGGCAAGTTTATGGTGCGTGCGTGTATGGCGAAGGCCAATGCGGCTGTTCCGTTCCGCAAGAAGTATGTTGCGTTACGCGATTCGGTGGAGTTGCGTGCGGGTGAAATTTCGACGGGGAAGGATATCTTTGCAAAGAAGGAATCCTATACGGAACTTAGGAAGGTCTATGCGCGCCTGATTGCGCTGTACCGCATTATGGGGGTGCTTGGCGATAGTGTTGCCCTGCCCGATACGCTTTTCACGAAGGCGAACCGGGATTTTAACACGGAACGTCAAGGTTATGCCTTTGTCTTCACGAAGGTGGCACGGGAGTCGGATTCCCCGGCTTCGGATGCTCTGTATACGCTGGCCTTGACGCGCATCGCGAAGGACTATCCGGTCCGCCAGTCGGGATGCGATAAGGGCTTGAACATGGATCTCGATATCTATCCGGTGGTTTGCGATAGCGCCAATTTTGGAACGGTCTGTTCTGCAAATATTGCCTTGAAGGCGTCCCTGTGCGGGGGAGATTCGCTGTTCGTCTTGAAGGCGAGTGTCAGTGCGCAGGATGCGCAGGGCGAAGCGGCTGCGATGGAGCGCCTGTCCCAGATGGTTTCGGAAGGGGTCTGGTTTGAAGATTGGCGGAAAGATTTGAATAAATGGAGCCTTAAGTAAGTATGTTCATTATTGTCGGTCTCGGAAATCCTGGTACTCAATATTCCAATACCCACCATAATGCGGGCTTTATGGCCGTTGAAAAATTGGCCGACCCGAACAAGGATTGGAAAAGCGAACACAAGGCGCTAACCATGAAGGTGAACATCGCGGGCGAGGAATGCCTCCTTGCAAAACCGCAAACCTATATGAACCTTTCGGGCGAGGCCGTACAGGCGCTGATGACCTGGTACAAGGTGAAGGTCGACCACCTGCTAGTCTTTAGCGATGATATCAACCTGGACGTGGGCCGTATCCGTTGCCGTGCGAACGGTAGCCACGGTGGCCAGAACGGGCTTAGGAATATCATCGAGCATGTGGGCGACAAGTTCCCGCGCATCCGCTTCGGGGTGGGGAAGTGTCCCCCGAAATTTGACCTTAGTAACTGGGTGTTGGCGAAGTTTTCGCCCGAAGATCGCCCTGTTTTTGATGAGGCTATTGCCAAAGTTCCGGCGTTGGTCGAATGCTACTTCAAGTTTGGCATCGAAAAATGCATGGAACGTTACAATGGGAAATAAATTTCTATAATAAAGGATATAAGAAACGGAGGATTCTATGAATTTCAAGGCAAATCGCAAAATAGTTGGATTCCTATCGGTCCTCGCCCTGTCGGCGATGGCGTTTGCTCAGGCTCCTGCTGCCGAGGCTGCTGCTCCTGCTGCAGAACAGGCTGCCCCTGCTGCTGAAGCTGCCGCCCCCGAAGCTGCCGCTTCTGTTGCTGCGGCTCCCGAAGCCGCCGCGCCGGCTGAACCGGCAGCGACTGAAGCCGCTGCCCCTGCACAGGCTGCTCCCGAAGCCGCCCCTGCTGAAGAAGCCCCGGCACCCGTAGCGGTCCGTGGTGGCGAAACGGCCCCGCAAGAACAGAAACCTGCGACCAAGGTCGTTTACCAGACGGTCTATACGGCTGAACCGACGGCGGTCCGTTCTACGGAATACGTTCCGGTCCGTACCGTCTACGTGACGCAAACGAGCGATGGCAAGGATACGGTGACGTTCGACGAACTCCGCGGTCTTGTCCCGGTCAAGTCGCTTGTCGGTATCCAGGGTTCTATCGGTTCCTACATCATTTCTTCGGATAGGGATTTCGCCTATCCTATCTTTGAAGACTATTACGGCATGACATGGCGTGCCGGTGTCTTTACCATCTTGCCGTTGACCGAATACACGGTGGGTCTGCGTCTGGGCGTCCTTTTCGAACAGAGTGATGCTAGCACGACCGAAACCTACGTGTCCAATTCCATTACGGCCAAGTTCAAGCAGCGCAAGATCGATGTGCCCGTGCTGTTCGCTTTCAAGGGCGCCCGTTCTTCGTTCATGTTCGAAGTCGGTACGCAGGTGTCTTTCCCGATCAAGGACGAATTCAAGATTTCCTATGAAGATGAAAAGTCCAGGATTGACATGCTCGACAAGGATTATCGTAAGTCTGTTGACTGGGATATCGTGATGGGCTTCTCGGTTAAGGCGAACCAGTATGTGGGCCTGGATTTCATGATCAATGGCGGCATTTCCAACTTGTATGAATGCAACAAGACAGATTATGACCTGTTCAATCTGAACTCGCTTTCTGCCACGGCCTTCACGCTTGGGTTGTCTCTCTACCTCTTCTAATAGATGTTATTGCCGATTATCGCAGTTGTGATTGGACTTGTCGTTCTCGTATGGAGCGCCGACAAGTTTGTTGACGGAGCCGTCGGTGTCGCGCGTTTTTGCGGCATGAGCACGCTGTTAATCGGCATGGTCATCGTGGGGTTCGGTACTTCTGCGCCCGAGATGGTCGTTTCGGCCATTTCGGCAATGCAGGATGCCCCGGAACTGGCCCTCGGCAATGCTTATGGGAGCAACATCGCAAACATTGCGCTCATCCTTGGCGTGACGGCGGTAATTTCCCCGGTCATCGTGGTGCGGAAGGCGCTGAAGCGCGACCTGCCCGTGCTGATTGCGGTGACCGTACTTGCCGTGATTCTCGCCCTGGACGGGGCCATCGGGCGTATCGACGGTATCGTGCTGTTGCTCGTGTTTGCGGGCGTGATGGGTTTCAATATCATTTCGGAAATCCGCCAGAAGCACAAGGCCGGCCATGTCGAGAACTCGGAAGAAAGTTCCAAGGAGGTTTCGCTCGGCAAGTCTTTGCTGTGGCTCTTGCTCGGGCTTGCACTCTTGGTGGCGAGTTCCCGTGCTCTCGTATGGGGCGCGGTGGCGATTGCGCGCGCCCTGGGCGTGAGCGACCTGCTGATTGGCCTTACGATTGTCGCTGTGGGCACCTCGCTCCCGGAACTCGCGAGTTCCATTGCCGCGGCACGCAAGGGCGAAGACGATCTCGCCTTCGGCAATATCATCGGTTCGAACCTGTTCAACACGCTCGCGGTCGTAGGTATCGCTGCGACAATTGCGCCGATGGATTCCTTCGAAGCGTCGGTGTTGAGTCGGGACATGCCTGTCATGGCGGTCTTGACCATATTGCTATTGCTTTTCGGATTGCCCGTGCGCAAGAAACGGATTGACGCCGGCGGTCATCGCATCGGGCGTATCAACCGCATAGAAGGGGCGACCTTCCTCGCTATCTACGTGGGCTACATCGCATTCCTGATAGCCCAGGCGATGTAGAGGACGGCTTTGTAGGGTGCGGGCTATGGGCTCGCGACCTTCGGTCGCTTTGGGGTATGGGGTGATGGATCCTCCTCGCTAGGCTCGGAGGATGACCACTGCCTATTGTCTACTTCCTACTTTATCTCTCGTCTTTCGTCTGTAGCCGCGCAGCGGCGTTCTCCTCATAGAGGATAACTCTACTAAGGCACTAAAGTGCCTAGTATCGTTTATCTCGTCTAATTCGGCGGGAAGAATAGGTACGCAATCGCAATGGCGGCAATCACGCCGACCGCGTCCGCGATGAGCGCGCAGGTGACGGCGTGACGCGTCTTCCTGACGCCCACGGAACCGAAGTACACCGCGATGATGTAGAATGTCGTATCGGCGGCACCCTGGAACATACAGCTGAGACGGCCTGCGAAGCTGTCGGGACCGAGCGTCTTCATGGCGTCAATCATCATGCCGCGGGCACCGCTACCGCTGAGCGGTTTCATGAACGCGGTGGGGAGCGCAGGAACGACGTCATTGCCGATACCGAAACATCCGAGCACCCACGAGATTCCGTTCATGAGCAAGTCCATCGCACCGCTGGCACGGAAAACCGCGACGCCGACGAGGATGGCAATCAGGTAAGGAATCACCATGACGGCCGTATGGAAACCTTCCTTGGCGCCTTCGACGAACGCTTCGTAGGCTTGGACCTTCTTGTAGACGGCAAGAGCGAGGAACGCAACGATGATGCCGAAGAGGACAATCCCGCTGATGAACAGGCTCGAAACGCCGATAGCTTCCGCGGTGAGTCTCGAGAAGTAGGCGAGGGTCGCGACGACAACCGCGGTAAGACCGCCAATCCAGGCGAGAGTCACGGGGTCGCGCAGTTTAATCTTCTGGAAAAAGCTTACGGCGATAATGCCTGCAATCGTGCTGAAAAACGTCGCTAACAAGATGGGGAGGAAAACGTCGCTCGGGTTTGCCGCCCCGAGCTGTGCACGGTACGTCATGATGCTCACCGGAATCAGCGTGAGTCCGCTCGCGTTCAAGACGAGGAATAAAATCTGCGAGTCGCTCGCGACGCTCTTGTCTTCGTTCGGGTTGAGTTCCTGCAACTGCTTCATCGCCTGCAGGCCCATCGGGGTGGCCGCGTTATCGAGACCGAGCATGTTCGCGCTGATATTCATGAGCATCGTGCCCACAACCGGATGGCCTTTCGGGATTTCCGGGAAGAGCCTGGTGAACAGGGGTTGGACGATGCGGGCGAGAATCTGCACGGCGCCTGCCTTTTCACCGATTTTCAAGATGCCGAGCCAGAGCGAAAGGATGCCTGTGAGGCCGATGGCAATTTCGAAGGCTGTTTTCGACATGTCGAATGCGCCCATGATGGCCTTGTTGAAGATGCCCGTGTCGCCGAAGGCGAGCCACTGGACCATACATGCGACAAAAGCGCCAAAGAAAAAGATGAGCCAGATGATGTTCAGAATCATGCTGAAATTTTAGTAAAAAAGCGGGATGGAAGTGTGAAATGTGAAATGAACGTCATTCTGAGGAGTGTAGCGACGAAGAATCCAGGAAAAATTTTTGTCTGGATACTTCGTTTCTTTCGAGACTCAGCATGACGTTATTGGAAAAACGACGCTTTTGATTTCGCTGCCGTCCTCGAGCTTGTGGATGCTGAATCGGGCTTTGGCGGCGCCATTCGCACTTTCGTACAGCCCGAAAGTGGGCGGGTTGCCGCCTTTGGGGAGGCTCGTGGAACCGGGATTCACGAGAAGAACGTCCTTGAAGTTTTTCTCGAGTTTCCAGATGTGCGTGTGGCCATAGAGGTAGGCGTTGACAGGGATCCCGTCCAGTTCCGGATCGCCGGGTGACAAGGTGTGTAGCGCATCTGCCGGAAAACATTCCGGCATAAAGATGTGCCCGTGGCTCAAGAACAGGGTCGCATTATCGTCTTTCACGACGGCGTATTCGTCCTGGATCGGGAACTCGAGCATCATCAAGTCTACGTCGGCGTCGCAGTTGCCGCGTACGGCGGTGATGACGTCACGGTAGGGGAGCAGCGCTTCTACGACGCCCATCGGGCCGTGCCCTGCGGGGAGCGGGTTTCGTGGGCCGTGGTAGAGCGTGTCGCCCAGCAAAAAGATGCGGTCGCAGTTCCACTTTTCATAAAACGAAAGAGCCTGCCTCGCGGCAATCGCAGAACCATGAATGTCAGATAAAATCAATGCTTTCATAAAAAACAGGCTTTCTCCTTAGGCCAGGGATGACTTCCCATACCTCGCACCCCAAAGGCGCAACGCGCCGACCTCAGAGCGAAGCGACCTCATGCCTCACACCTACTTCACCACAATCATCGGGCTTGTTTCGCTCAGCAGGTAGTTCCATTCCTCGCGGATCTTTTCGTATTCGCTCGGGTCGGCATAGAGGGCGAAGGTCGTCCACTTGATATTCGCATTAGCTTCCTGGCCGCTCGGCTTCGCGTTCCCCTTCTCGAAGCTCACGTAGTCGGGCGTGCGCTGGAATTTTTTGGGACCGACGATGCTTACGGTACGTCCGCTGGCCGCCTTGACGGTCAGGCTATAGCTGAACTGCGTTTCGTGCGGCATGCGGATGGGATGGTGACGCTTGGAAACCTTCGGGAGCTTGAAGAGGCTCCGTTCCCAAACGTTCGGGAAGCGTCCCTTGAGTTCGGATCCGCCCTGGCCGAAGTACACCTTCGAAGCGTACGTGGCGATAAGGATAAGCGGCTTGTTGAATTCGCCGAGGTTCTCGATGCGGATGTTGCCGATGCTCACGTCGGGGACTCCGGCTGCCATGAAGTCTTCGAGCAACTGTTCCTGTTCCTTGGTGTCGCGGCCATAGAACTTGTTGCGGATGGCGCTTGCAAACTTGCCTTCCAGCGATACGGAGTCGCGGAATTCGCATTCGCCGTCGTTACCGATGAACAGGCGGTGGTCTACGGCAATCTTGTGTTCCTGGTTGTCTTCGAGAATCGGCGTCGTCATGACCTTGCTGTTGTCGTCGTCGATGATGAGCGCGACCTTGCCTTCCATGTCGAGCGGTACGGGGCGTTCGTTACCCGTCTTGTCGGTCGCGTCGACCCACATCTCGCTTACCTTGTCCTGCTTAGGGATGTAGAGGATCATATGGTTGAATTGCTGGATGGTGGGGAGGTGCTCGAAGCCTTCTTCGGTGAGGTGGATGGCGGCGAGGTAGCTCTTGACGCCGATGGCCTGCAGCATTTCCTTGAGCAAGAGCGCCATGTCCTTGCAGTCGCCACGACGCTCCTTGAGCGTCACTTCGGCGGTCTGCGGGATAAGGCTATGGCCGCCGAAGCGGACATCGCGGTAGCGGATGTCGTGGCGCACAAAGCGGACTATCGCCTTCACGGCCTCGTCACCGAGCCTGCTGCCTCGAACTTCGAAAGCCTTTTCGCGGACGCTCACGGCCTGCTTGAACTGGTGCTTGATGAGGTTGTGGTAGTCTTCACCGACGGCGCTCCATTCTTGCTTGCCGGTGAGCATGAGGCCTGCGCCGAAGTCGCGGTACACGGGCATATACATCTCGTGGCGTACGACGACCGGATTGTCAATCTTCCATTCGATGCCGCCCTTGATGTTGCTCTTTTCGAGCGGACCGTATTCTTCGGTCACGAACTTGGAGGTGTCCGCGTAGATGCGGAAGATGGACTGGCCTACAGGAATGTCCCTGCTGCTGACGAAATCGGTATAGGGAATCATGCCCTTGTTCTGGATGTTCGTGCGGCTGTACTGCATGTAGATGAAGTCGCCGGGAGCGAGGTCTTGCAGCGGGAAGTGCGCCGTCTGGCTTTCGTTGCCGCCGCCAATTTCGGTAGCGTACGTGATGTAGGCCCCGTTGAGGCTTGCCTTCTGCTTCAAGTTCCAGTTGCTGTCGTAGACTTCGAGCGCGTTGATGAAGATGCGGTCGAATCCGGGCAAGAAGTCGAACGTGAATTCGCGGTAGATGGCGGCGCCGCGCTGGTCGAGGATTTCCATGAGGGATTCTTCGGTGCGGGTCCAGGCGTATCCCTTGTCGCCCGCCTTCTCGGCCTTGATGGTCTCTTTCTGGTAGTGCACGACGGCGGGGAAGTCGCCTTCGGTACCGGCGGACTTTGCGCTTGGGCGCAGTAGGGACTTCAAGTCTTTCGGGCGGTCTTCGACAGGCGTGATGGGCTTTTGCAGCGTGCGGTTGTCGGCCTTGCCGAGGAATGCCTTGGTGGCGCTGAGGAAACTCTTCGCGTCTTCGTTGTCGGGCTTGAGGGCGAGCGCCTTGGTGAGCGACTTTTCGGCTTCGCGGTAGTTGCGGCTATAGAACAGGATCTTGCCCTGCATCGTCCAAATCTTGTAGTCGTTCTTGTCTTTCGCAAGCGTCTCTTCGCTGATGGCGCGGGCTTCGTCGTAGCGGGCGAGGAACACGAGCGCATCCATCAACGTTTCGCCGAGTTCCTTACTCATGCCGAAACGTCCGCGCACGCCGTACAATACGTCGACGGCTTCGGCGTACTGGTCAAGTCCCATGTAAGTCTTCGCAAGGTAAACGCCCAGGCGGCTGCTCGGCTGCCTGTCGTAGAGCCTCTGTACCACCACGAGCGACTGGTGGCGCTGGCCGAGTCCCCACAGGGCATCGCTTAAGTTGATGACGTATTCCGGGTTGTTCGGCGTGTAGCGCAGCGCCCCTTCGGCGCATTCGCGGGCATGCCCGTAGTCGAACAAGGCTTCGTACATTTCACCGAGGATAGAGAGCAACTTGCCGTTCTTGCGAACGAGTTCCATCTGGCTCGTGAAGTAGCTGATGCCCGGGCCGTACAGTTCCTTCATCTGGTACACGAAACCGCAGTTGATGAGGTAGAGCGGTTCTTCGGGGTCCATCTTGTTCGCACGTTCAAAGTAGCTGAGGGCCACGAGCGGCTGGTTCTCGAGGAGGCGCAAGATGCCCACCTGGCTCATCACGGCGGCGTTGAACTTCGCCTGCTTTTTGGCAGATTCGGCGTCGGTCGCTTGTTCCGGCTTCGCTCCTACAGCAAGCCCTTCGACGGCGTTGTCCATAATTTTGGAATACTTCTTCTTGTTGATTCCCTGGGTCCAGGTGGCGATGAGGATGCCGCGGCCATTATCGTAGAAGTAGCGGCCCTTGTAGTAGAAGTCGAACTTGTTGACGGTGTGGGTGAGGGTGAATTCCTGGGCGTAGCGGTCGCCGACCTTGGTGCGCTGTGTTTCGAGCGTGGGTTCGTTCGGGTCGACGCCGAGCTTTACGAGCAGCACCTTGAACATGTCCTGCTGGTTAACTTCTTCACTCGGGACAATCGCTCCGTAGACGAACAGCGAGATGTCTTCGGCCTTGTTGCTGAGCACGAGGTCCGGATCTTCGTTCTGGCGGGCAATTCCCATCCAGTGGTGCCAAAGCGTATCTTTCGTGCTCCAGGTATAGCCGAGCTCGCTGCTCTCATGGTGCTGCACGCGTTCCGGGGAGAGTTCCGGGCCTTCTTCTTCGGGGATGTCCTTCAGCTCGAATCCGGCGTAGAATTCCTTCCATTCTTCCTTGAGCGCTCCGGCGGGCAGTGTCACGTCCGTCGCCGACAGGCTGAGCGAGTAAATGCGGTTCCCGGCGCCGGTGACGAGTCCCACGGCCTCGTAGGGCGTTTCGTAGCGCTTGCCCGCCACGTCGAAAAACGCCCCCGTGACCCCGAAAGCTTCTTCGGGGTAGGTTTCCGCATGGCTCGCCTTCTTGCCGCTGGCTTCGTACGTCTGCATTTCCATCTGCGCGCGGTCCATGAGCTTCAGGGGCTCGCCCTTCGGGAGTTCGATTTCGACAAGCACGGCGCGACGGCCGGTGCTAGCGTTGTAGAATTCGTAGGGAACGCCGCTCTCGTGGACGCCGTCTTCGCCGACAATCGCCCAGTCGCCCCCGGGGAGCTTGAAACTGAAACCGTCTGAATCGTAAGAACCTGCGGAGTGGGACTGCCGATGGGCCGATTTTTTTGAGGTCCCTGAGCCTGTCGAAGGGCTGTCGTCAAAATAGCTTTCGGTATAGCCGCCTTCGTCGGCGCTCTGCTGCGGGTCGGATTCGGTCAGGGGTTGCCCGTTTCCGGCACAAGATGCAATAAAGAAAAGCCCGAACAGGGGAAGGCAAAAGCCCGGGAACCGACGAAATCTATTTGACAGGGAATTGTTCATAGGTACAAAAATACAAAAACAACGCGAAGCGTCCCGGCGTTTAAGGAAATATGGTGGCTGGGTCAATATGGGGGGAGGCATGAACGACCCTCTCCGGGGCGTAGCATGCACTATAAAGTTCTGCAAAGGCTGCGTTTTATATATATTTTATATGTATCGTTAGGGAGGGTTTATGAAACGTTTTGGGTTTTGGGTGCCTGTTTTTTTTGTTTTTTTCGTTGCTGCGTGCGACGGAGATAATAGCAACAGTGTTTCGGTGGACCCGGTGGCGGAGGTTTCTTCGTCTGTCGAGGCGTTTACCTCGTCCAGCTCGGTTGAACAGGTCGAAATGGATGATTCTTCGTTTAGTATACATACCGTCTCCGAAAAAGAGTATTTTTCCAGTAGCGAGAACGAGGCTTCATCAAGTTCCCTCGAAAAAAAATCCTCAAGTTCTCTTGAAAAGAAATCCTCGAGTTCCCTAGAAAATAAATCCTCAAGTTCGAGTGCGGAGAAGCCCGCGAAGTTATCGAGTAGCTCGTTTGACGAACGGAGTTCTGGCGGGATGAGGGTGAATATTTTGCCGAATACAGTTGATAGCTGCATGTGGGTTCCGGTTGTTCCTTGTAAGACGGATAGCACGGATTCCTGTGAATATGGTACGTTGACAGATGAACGTGACGGTCAGACATACAAGACCGTTAAAATTGGCGGTTTGTGGTGGATGGCGGAAAATTTGAACTACGCTTACCTGCGACCAACGGAAACATTGGATTCTAGCAGTTTCTGTTATAACGATTCGCTGGAGTATTGCGAGAAATATGGCCGTCTCTATACTTGGTTCGCCGCATTGAAAGTTTGCCCTTCCGGTTGGCACTTGCCCTGGTATAGGGAATATGAAACGCTGGTACCCCACTCTTTTGGTGATGGCCGCGTCCTCAGATCTACGGAGTGGAATGGAACGGATGACTATGGCTTCTCCGCGCTCCCTGCGGGTGCGAGGTATGCTGATGGAAAATACACCCTTGGAGACGTCGGCGGCTGGGTCGGCGGTATGGGTGGTTATACCGGAGATCCTGCCTGGTTTTGGACGGACACTAAAATAGCAGACCAGACTTATGGTGGTGTAACTTATAAGTTGGCGCACGCTATCAGGGTGTATTCCGAAGGTAATGCCGGCTTGTCCACTGG
>Ga0326511_10004001_pt1 | contig 11811 bp, 10 predicted proteins | sample 0_2496_0518_D_FD_203701 | JGI IMG/M metagenome (GOLD analysis project Ga0326511, IMG submission 203701) | Bovine rumen microbial communities from UC Davis, California, United States - 0_2496_0518 | ecosystem: Host-associated > Mammals > Digestive system > Stomach > Rumen | place: USA...
AGACTTCTTTATTTCTTTGTTTATGTAGAATGAAATTGTAACTTATATCCATATTGTTATTTATATGCACGATTTATTTGTGAAATAAAATTTGCAGAACAACACAATTCTACAACAGAGCGATTTAATTTATCTGATTAGTCCTTGAAAATTATTTTAGTCTTCTTATTCGTGAGATCATTTCATACATTGATTTAGCTGATGAAAAATTCTCGTTCAAAATTTCGTTCGACGGTATTTCTATATTAAACTCAGATTCAATTGAACTAATGCACTGTAATATATCAAATGAACTGAAAATTCCATTGTTAATAAGATCATCTTCTTTTTCATAATCAACTTGATTATTAATTTCTTTAAGAATTTGTAGTAGTTTATCCATAGTTAATCCTTATCTATACAATTTATATATTAAAATTATATGTATGAGTTTTGTCTCTAAGTAGGCTAAATATACCATCTTTATGCAAATAAATTCTCGGAAGGTCTCTGCTTAAAAATAGTGATTTTGATTCTGTTGAAGAATATGCTCCAGCATTTGCAAAATAAATATTATCTCCCAAAGAAAGGTTTTTTAATTCTGTTTGCCTTACTATAATATCGGACATACTGCACATTGAGCCGCATAAACACCAATTTTTTGCTTCTCCATTATTATTTGATTTGAATAGTATTGGTTCTTTCATTCCAAGTATTTGACCAAAGTAGTCTAGATGATTAAATCCCCCATCTAAAACAGCATAATTAACACCAAGATTTTGTTTAATATCACAAACTTTACTTACATAATAACCACACTTAGCACATATAAATCTACCCAACTCAATCGTAATCGGTACTGAAAAATTTTGTTTAAGTAATTTATTTAATCTTTTTAATCTATCATTATCAGACTCTATTTTTTCATCTTTAAAATATTTCGCAGATAAACCTACTCCATATTCTATTTCTTTAATATTGTTGTGATTTAAAATAAACTTCTTGATTTTATCAATATCATTTAAAATATATTTATCTCTGCATGTCCCACCAAAATAATGAATACCAGAAATGCAATTTCGATATTTATATAAAAATTCATCTATAATACTTTCATCAATACCAAATTGTTGACAACATATTCTTGTATAGATCCTTACACTGTTACCAATTGAAGAAATATTTAAGATTTGATTAATACTTTCGGCATTGAAATTTCGAACCCCATAATCCCATGCATCTTGAATACCTTGAATACTTTTATTAACTCCAGTGTAGAAAATTTTTTCTGCAGGTATTTTTTTTTCTTTACATATTTGAAATTCACCTTCACTACATACTTCTATTTTATCAACAAAAGGTTCAATAAATTCAGTAAGTATAGGATTAGCTTTCATAGCAAAACAAAGTTTGTAATTTTCTAAATTTTTTCTAATATTTTTTAAATGTTTCTCTAATATGTCTAAATCGAATATGAAAGCAGGGGTTTTATCATAAAATTTTTTTTCAAAATCCATTAATAATTTTTGCATGATACTTCCTTTGTTAGTAAGGCTCTGTCTATTTTGCCATTTTTATTAATAGGTATTGTTTTTTTTCTTATGATGATATTTGGTAGCATGTAAAAAGGTAATTTTTTTCTTAAATATTCTGATAAAATGGACTCCTCTTGAATTCCTTCAAAAAATAGTACAAGCTTTTCTGATTCATAAATAGCACAGGCTCGACTTACTTCATTACAGTTTTGTGCAACATTTTCTATTTCCGCTAACTCAATTCGATGTCCCATTCTTTTGATTTGAAAATCTTTTCTTCCTTTTATGCATAAAAGACCTTTTTCGTTAAAGAATGCTAAATCTCCTGTTTTGTAATAACGTTGTCCATTTTTACTAATATGGAATGCATCATTAGAACCACCTAAATACCCCAAGGCTAGGCATACACCACTTACACAAATTTCGCCTATTGTAGAAGGAGATGAAATTAAATTTTCATTTTCATCAATTAAAAAAACTCTTCTATTTGAAAAAGCACTTCCGATGATGTTTTCATAATTAGAAAAATCTTTTTTATTTAAAAAATAATAAGTGCAATTACATGTTATTTCACTTGGTCCATAAACATTTATGAATTGTGTTTTAGGAAGATTATTTTTTAACTTTATGATATGTTGCGAAGGCATAATTTCACCACTATATATAATTTTTCTTATATTTGGTTTTTTGTAGGAAAGAGCCTTTGTTACATTTAAAAAAATAAGTGCAGAAACAGCCCATATAAGTATATTTGCGGTGCTGATAAAATCCATCAACATAAATGGTTTTGTGAAATATATTCTGGGTATAAGCAGACATTGAGCGCCTAGGAACAATGTGCTGTAAATATCTTTGACACTTACATCAAAGTCAAATGGTGCTTGGTTAGCAAATACATCACTATTTTTTAATCCCATTGTTTTGGTAAATACTTCTATAAAGTCAATTACACTAATGTGGCTAATTAGTACACCTTTTGGATTACCAGTACTTCCGCTTGTAAAATTACAATAAAGAATATCTGTGCTAATATGTTTAAGTCTAACAGTTTTTAATTTAGTTTCGTTAATTGGACAATTAAAAATATCGCTTGCTTTTATAATACTATAACCTTCAAATATATCTCTGGCCTCATCATATTTTTCATTGTCGCATACAATCATGTCAGCTTGTAAAAGCTTACACATTTTTTGTTTTCTTTCTTTCGGCATATATAAATCAATAATACTGTAAAATCCTCCTGCTTGTATCGCAGATAGCATTACAGCTAAGGTCTGGCATGATTTTTTCATATACACAGCAATAGGTCCTGATGGTAAAAAAGAACCTCCTATCTTGCTTAGCTGAAGAAGTTCTGAAAAACTGATTTTTTCATCGACATCTTTGAATGCTATTTTGTCTGGATGAATTTTTGCAGAGTGTTCTAGCATTTGAAGAACATTATTCATAATCTAAATTCACTCCTATTCCATTCTTTATTGCAATCTTGTATACTTCATAACCAAGAGCTATATCAAATAAAGATAGTCCTCCACTTGAAAATAAACGAAATTTTTTATTATCTTTTAATTCATAAGTTCCACAGACAATTGAACTTAAATCAATTACATCATCATAAGCGATTTGTTTTTGCTCAATTAGGTCAATATAACGATTTCCAAGATTACTTAACTGTTTGTACGTTGGACTTCCGAGTTCTCTTTTATATTCTTCGTACATCGCTTTTAAATCAGTAATTTTGTACGATTCTTTAATCATTTGATCGGAAAAAAAAACAAAAGCAGAACACAAAAAAGTCGAACCAGGGTTTACATATTTTTCCCGAATAAAAGGCATTTCGTTAATATTTTTAAAATTAAACCCTGTATTAATGCTAACTATTTCTGAATTAGCACAAACTTCATCAATACTTGAGCAAATACATATTTTTATATTTTTTTTTGCCAATAAAAGGTGGTCTTTAAAACTTTTAGCTGATTCTTCACTTCTTCCTTTTATCCAAACTTGGTCAATATCGAAATATCGAAGTAGTCCTTTTGCAAGAATGAGATTAATTTTTCCTGGACCAACTATACCGATTTTTTTTGTTTTTTTATCTGCAAGTGCTTTTGCTGCCAAAAGAGATACCCCTGCTGTCCTATAGTCTGTAATCGTGTTTGCATTCATAATGCAGGTGGGTATTCCAGTCTGAGGATTATTTAGAATAAGTGTATAATTGGAGTCTCTATTGATATTATCTAGTTTATGCATGGGACCATGCCATTTCAATCCAGTGACATTATACTCGCCACCTAAATATCCTGGCATGGCAATAAATAGATTATCTTGATTGTTTTGTTGATAATCCATTCTTAATCCGTGACTTGATTTATTTTTACCACCGAGACTAAAATCTCTATGATCGATTAGTTGAAAAACTTTTTTTATAGTCGAATAAACAAAATCTAGATTTTCATTAATAATACTGTTTACTTCTTTATTACTTAAGTAGAGCATTTATTTCCTTTCTCTTAAATTTAGATATACTATTTTTTTCTGAGATTCAGACTTTGTTATCTCTTTTTTTTCAAATGACATAATTATTTTTTTGATGAGATTGCCTAATTCATTAACGTTTCTTTTAATAATTTTTTTTGGCAGTTTTATATGACCAATAAAAATATTATTTTTGAAAAATTCATTTTTTCTATAGAGATGGTTTAATAGATTTTTTTCATTTTTTTTACTCTTAGAACTTATAAAAATTACTCCATCAAAATTAGAATGATCTGATAAGTAAATAAGAAAACTATCAATCCCAGAGAGCAATAAATGAGTGTATGTATAGGATAATTTTTCTTTGTTTAACTCTTTAACTGCTATAAGAGTAGAAATTGTCGCGTTTACTTCACTTGATAAATCAGTACACAATAAAAATTTTTTTCTTCCTTCAAAGATCGTAGAATATTCTCCAATAAGTAGATTGTCATAGCTATAATCACTATCGATTTTTACAAAATATTTATTTTGTATACTGGATAAAATGTATTTAATCTGCCATTTAAAAAGAAAAAATCCCCAAATTCTTTTTCTATTTTTTTTACTAATAACAGTGTTTTTTTTGCTTTTTTTTATCTCTTGAACGTGTGATAATAAATCTTCTTTGCTTATGCTTACTTCTACAGGTGGTGAATTAAACTTTACTCCAAATTCATTATCATCAAATGAAAAAATTTTATTTCCATTTTTATCTTGAATGTAAGCATCACGACAAATCCATCTTGGAGGCACTAAAAAGTTTAAATATTCTGTTCCTGTTGGATATTTGAGAATATTTATATTGTACTTTTCTTCTAAGATCCTAAATGACTCTCTTAATGTATCGCTAAGAGGATATTTTGCGATATTAGAAATAGTCTGGAGAATTTTAAGAATATCGCAATCATGTGTCTTTATGCAAAAAGTTTTGCCTGAAACCCTTTCTCTTTCTTTTGCTATCAGATTACAACTCGGACCTTTAGCGCTAATCCATGGATTTTTTTTAAATTCGATTAGTGATAATCTCAAATAATCACTTGCCTTTATGCAACCAATGAAAGATTTTTCTAGTTTTGTTTTTTTATATAGACCAGATTCTGTGATTATATTTTCTAATTTTTCTCCCAATGGTAAAGCGTTTTCACATCTTGGACTCACACTATAAAACCATTTGCATTTTTTTAATTTTGAGTTTTTTATAATATATCCGTCGAAACGTTTTTTATGTCTGAATGGTACGCCAGCTTTTTCTTCAAAATAGTGTCGAATTGTTGCCCATCTAAGGCCAACACCTATACAGACAATTTTTCCTCCAATTTTTGTAAAATTGTCAAAAAATGAGCCCTCGCCATAGCTTGTATTAGATATGTTGGAAGTTAATTCTTCCGCAAATTTTCCAATACCACAAACCGACAAAAATGGATCATCACTTCGATATACTCCTTTTTGTTTTCTAAAAAACTCGCAAAATGGGCCTACAAGAGGACAAGGTGTATTTTGGGCATCAAAAATTTCACCATTTCCAAGGGAATATGTAAACGCAGGCGCAAATAGTGTTCCATTTGGTCCTATAGCTTCTTTTAAACAATTCAAACAAAATTGTGAAAGCTCATCTTGGTTTTTTATCCCCATCGGTAATGCCCCGAATGCACTCATGCCAACATGGACCATTATAATATCGCCGTAATTAACACCACTTTTTTGTAAGGAATTTAAAAAATCTTCTTTGGTATAGGTCATAACAATTACTCTTTCAATTTGATTAATGCTCATTTAATCAATTGTACATGTTTAATAAAGTTTGTTACATAATGACTGTTTTTACTTAATAGTTTGTTAAAATTTAAAGTTAACTTATTGTTAGCAAAGTGAAAATCCTAAAAGTAACAAACTAAAATAAGCTATGTAACAAACTAAATTAAACATGTACATCAATTTTATTGATAAAATGTGGATGTGTGTTTACTTCTGTGGTTATCCTTTTGTCTGAGTAACACCTGAGTGCATGTTACAGTTTGAAAATGGTGATTAGATTATTCAAGTAATTTATTTTCGATAAGTTGATCCTTAAAACCAATTAAATCAAAGGCTGGCACCCCTATAATGTTGCTAATATCTATAAGATCGTTTGTACCATCTAAATAGGCGATAAAATTTGTCAGCTTATCAGTGTCCTGATAATTGTTTTTTTGGCTTAAGGTTGGGTATAAATTTCTTTTACCAAGTTGAGGCTCACAAAGGACATTAATTTTAAAGTAACCATTGTTTTCAAGAATTTCAACACATTTTGTCATAACATCAAGTGCCCCCTGAAATCCTTCCTCCGATACAAATTGCATGTTATCAAGTGAAGTGTGGTATTCAGGATACATACCGTATTTAGTCCTTGAAAATGAGCATACAGGTAGATCAACTCCTGGGGCGTTAAATTGTCTCTCATCTGAGCCGCGATGTAAAAAACTGTATTTTTTAAAATCACTTTTAGTATGCTTTAATACGTTTTCCAACACTCTGTCTGTTAACGTGTTTCCATAGCGCGTGTTTACCATCGAGTAATCTAGATTATCGCCTACACAGGATAATACGAAACCAGCAGTGACTTTATTTTTAAGTTCTGTCAAATGGTTGGATAAGTATGTTATAGAACCAATGGTCTCAGGTATATATATGAAGCGATAGGTATAATATCTTGGTTTAGATTTTATGTAATTTGCAAGGGTAACCGATAAGGCAGGTCCTGAGCATTCATTGTTGGCCATGGAAGGGTGACAGATATAAGTTGAAATAAGTATTTCCTTATCAGACTTGCCCTTAATCACACATTCTCCGTAGTTTAGTACGCCATTTTGATTTAAACTGCTTTTGATTACAGCGTGAAACCGAAATGTGGCGCCACCAGCCTTACTGATGTTCTCAAGTTCAGATAACTGATTTTCACTTAAACAGAATCCCGATCTTTCTTTGTAATATGAAGTTACGTAAGGGATGGCATCAGGTTGATTTTTTTGGGTATAGACAATGTTTTTTAATTCATCAAAAGTTAACCAGGCATCAAGAGGCTGTGAATAGCCTAAAACGTGCAGGTTGTTATTCCTGAAGTCTATAAGGTGCTTACCACTGCGATCCTCTATATAGCATTCTTCACAATTCCATTCAGGAGGAATTGTCCAATCAAAAACCTTAGTTCCAGAGGTAACACTTCTAACCTGAATTTCCGGTAAGTATCTTTTTAAAATTGCAAGAGTTTTACGGACACCTTCTCCTGTAATGCTTCTTAAAACAGGGAAAAGTTCTTCTGCTATTTTATAGCATAAAAGTCCTTTCTCACCCCCCCCTAGCGCAATTTTGGAACTACAACTAGACATAACACTATAACCTTACTTTTTTTGTAATTTATTTCCTAACTTTGTTTTTTGAAAGTAAAACTCTTACATATGTACTAAACACGTATAGTAGATATTCTAGCACAATCCGCTAAACTGTAAAATAACACTATATAATTAGCCATAAAGTACCAAAAATTGAATAGGCTAATCCGTTTAGCAGATATAGTCCAAGTAAAACAACCATAAGGGAAATATCAATCATGCCAATCGGTGGAATAATTCTCTGTACCGTAGAGACGACAGGGTAGGTTATCTGGCCTAGAAGATAACTTAAAGAGCGAGTAGACGGTAACCATGAAGTAAGTGCCTGCACAATCATAAGACCAATCAGCAGATATCCAAAACATTTTACTGTCATAAGCACGGGGAGTAACAGCAGCAGGGTGAGGTTGAGGCTTGAGTCAGTAGTAAAGAGTAAAACAGCCCAGAATATAAAGGATAGGATAAGGGAAATAAGCATTCCACAATAGTAAAATCCCTTAATATTATTATTTCTAAAAGGGAGTAATTTAATAACTGGTTCCGTTAGGCTAACTACTACCTGCGTTAGCCTATGATAGTAGTCAACACTTGAAGTCTGCATGAGAGCACGCAACTGAAACAGCATTACTATAGCCTCAGCCACCATTATAATAAGATCTAAGCGCATAAATAATTCCCATTAAAACATTTTTTCAAATTCATTGGTTCTTTCAATACTGGCATTTACCGTATTATGCATGATTTCTTCAAAATGACCTTCAGTCATTTTGGTGAGTCCGGCAAAGGTGGTTCCACCTTTGGAGGTTACAGCCTCACGCAAACTTTGAAGAGAAGCATCCGGTGAGTTTATGACCATGGAAACTGCACCTAATACCGTATTTTCTACAAGTTTTCTTGCCAAGTCATCAGAAATTCCTAGTTTTTTACTCTCAGAAACTAGAGTCTCCATAAATCTGTAGACAAAAGCGGGGCCACACCCGGCAATAACCCCAATGACATTTAGCTGTGATTCAGAACCTTCCACAATAAGCCCCATATTCTTGAGCATATCATTAAGGTTTTGTTTTTCAGTTTCTGTGACCTCTTCATCGTAGGCTACCGCAACAACTCCTAAACCAATTTTTGCAGGAGTGTTAGGCATGATCCTAATGATCTTTTTGGTATTTAAAATCTTTTCAATACTTGAAAGCTTAAAACCTGCGGCCATAGAAATGAATAATTTATGGTTAAGAGGTTCCTGAGAATGTGCAATTTCTTCAAGTACTGAAGTTAAAATCTGTGGTTTAACCCCTAAAAAGATGATCTCCGCAAACTTTAGTGCTTCAAGGTTATCAGTAGTTATGCCAGAACCTCTTTCTTTAAATTTCTGCAATTTTTCAAGATGAGGTCCGCTGACCATAATCTGTTCTGGTGAATAAATCTTGGTGAGACTCTCATAAATGCAGGAGGACATATTTCCACCGCCAATGAAAGCCACTTTTTCTTGATTAAATGGAGCCGTATTATATTCTCTGGCACCAAAAATAGCGGTACCAATTCGCACTTCCGTTGAGCCGTGTTTAATGGCTAAATCTAAATCGTGAGTCATTCCCATAGATAGAACAGATATTTCTGGTATGGTTTTCTGGTATTTTAAAAAGATCCCCTGTAGTTTTATAAATTCTTCCTCGATAACTTTAAGATCTGGGGTATCCTTACCCACACCCATAAAACCTTTTAAGCGTAATTTACTGCAGTTTTTTACAGTCTCAATAAGATTATCTATTTCATTTACTCTGCAGCCGAATTTCTGCTCTTCCTCTGAAAGATTAACCTGGATCAGTACCTCAAGAGGTGGTAGGTCATCAGGTCTTTGTTCATTTAACCTTTGCGCAATAATAGGACGATCGAGGCTTTCAACCATATCAAAGTCTTTGGCAATATACTTGGTTTTATTTTTCTGAATAGGCCCGATAAAATGCCATGCAATGTCTTTATATCCTAACTCCTTTAGTTTTGGGATTTTTTCGTCGGCTTCCAAGGCATAGGATTCGCCAAAATGGCGTTCCCCGCGGTTATAGGCTTCAATGATTTTTTTAATTGGTTTGGTTTTACTGACACATAACAATTGAATTAGAGAAGGCGCTCTGTTGGCTGCTTCTGCACACGAGTTAATTTTTTCGTGGATAGTCTTTAGGTTTTCGATGATGTTAGACATGGCTTTAATCTTTATTAAATGTTAAATTTAAGGTATTATACCCCTTAGAGATGATAATTCATATGTGAAGGTACCAAGATGTTTAGAATCAATCAGGAACGTTGCTCTCAGTGTGGAGAATGTCAGGAAATATGCCCATGTGGGGCCATAGAACAGCAAGCAGATGATTCGTTTATGATTGATGTGGAGGCCTGTGCTGATTGTGCAGCCTGTCAGTCAGTGTGTCCGTTTGAGGCAATTGACGAGATTAGTAATGATGAAAACGAGGCACAATAATAGGCATTAGTTCTAAAGTTTCAACGCAAAATGATGAAATTAATCTTGTTGATGACTAGAATAGTTTAGTTGTGATATTTCTCAATAACACACTGATGCACCTTGCTATTTTTATCGTAGTTGATACCGACTAAAAGAATGTCACCTTTGTAGTCACGAAGCGTTCTGACGTAGTTCTTTCGTTTAATCTGAACAATTGCAGTTTCAGCAGATTTATCGTATTTAAGTTCAACTAGTAAGGCAGGTTTATCGATTCCCTGTTTAGGTATGTAAACCAGATCTGCAAAGCCTTTTCCTGCAGGAAGTTCCCGATAAACATTGTAGAGATCTACAGAGGCAAGGTTTAGTGCCAGTGAAATGACACAACATAGGGAGTTCTCATCGTTGTATTTGAGAATTGAGGTATGGTCCTGGTGTGCTAAATCAAAAGCCTGTGCTACAGCCTCATTATCCATTTCATAGATTTTATCTAGTAAATCTAGTGACTGACTGATAAGAGCATAGATCCCAGGGTAGTTCCTGTTTTCTTCGGTAATGTTTCGGAATTCTTTTCTTATTTCTTCATTTGGTATATGTACTGAAAAAATTTTGTCATTATCTACACGTTTAAGCGTGGAATTAGGAAGGATTGCAAGATACCCTAGATGAATAAGTAAGGTTAATACATCATCTTTGGTCTCAAAGTTTGTCATATCATTTTGAAATCTTGAGGTATTCACTACAATCTCGTTTCCGGCAATGAGTTTCACAATCTCGTCTCTAAGACCTGCCATATTTAAATTAATATAACGTCTAAGACTTTCAAAGGTTTCTGTCTGAGTCCAGTAGCTGGAGAATTTTTTGCGCTGAATGGCCTTTACAACGGAGTTAGGGTTAAAGATATGAAGGGAATCTTCAAAGGTATAGCCGTCATACCACTTTTTCATTGAATTAAGGTCAATTCCGTATTTATCACAAAGACCGTGAACCTCATTCTCTGTAAATCCAATGTACGTGGCATATTCACTAGGTTCTGTCATTGAATATTCATCAAACATATTCAGTGCACTGTGAGAGCCGTACTTTTTGATCGGCAGAATTCCTGTCATGTATGCAAGTGATACATAAGACTTATCCTTCATTAAAAGTTTTAGCCATTCAAGATAGTTCTTTATGTCATCTGCATCAGTAATTTTTTCTCGCATGATGCAGTCCCATTCATCGATAACAATTACAAAACTATTTTGGGTTTGTGAATATACTGACTGAAGACATAAAGATAAATCGGATTCGTCGGAAAGACTTATTGTGGGATAGGATCCTTTAATTTCATCAATAACAAACTCTGTAATTCGCTTAATCATGGTTTTAACTTTTTGTTCGGCACGATTAAACTCATCTGTCATGTTTAGAAAGAGGGTGTTGTACTTATTAAGATGTTTCTTGTAGGTGTCGGATTTTGCTATATCGAGATTGTCAAAAATAAAAGAGCTGTTAGTATTCCTTGAGTAATAGGCGCAAAGCATATTTGCTGTCACTGATTTTCCAAAACGTCGTGGTCGGCTTATGCATATGTATTTCTGAGGAGTTTTTATAATACTGTTTAGAAGAGAAATAAGTTCTGATTTGTCTATATACAGCCTTGCGTTCAAGGATTCCTGAAATTTTTCAAAACCTGTATTTAAATATGCGTGCATCCTATTCTCCTGTATCATCCTGTTAATTTTAGCAAAATATTATTATAACCGAGAGTGATCACTAATTTTTATCAATTTTACTTTCCCTTGTAGATCACCGTTTTTTAAAAAATAACCTGTTCATAATAATCAGTATTGAAATACCTGCACCACGCGGGACCTAAGGCTATAAGTATCATTTTTAACTCTTGACTTAAATTGCATATGTACATTGAGCCATTTGAAGTCACCACGAGACTAACATGTTGATTTGATACATATTG